>Ga0214919_10001098_pt1 | contig 45426 bp, 38 predicted proteins | sample LL1503_MetaG_FD_177994 | JGI IMG/M metagenome (GOLD analysis project Ga0214919, IMG submission 177994) | Freshwater microbial communities from Lake Lanier, Atlanta, Georgia, United States - LL-1503 | ecosystem: Environmental > Aquatic > Freshwater > Lake | place: USA: Georgia | collected... | reverse complement strand
ATCTTAACCTTTGGCACCTTGGATCCCTTTACCATTCATTGGATGAGTGAGATGGAGCGAAAAGGAATTGATTGGTCTGGTTCTATGGAGTCAAGATTTATTGGATTTGTGGCAGGAATGATCCTCAACAAGCCAATTTACATGTTTCAAAAATGGTTTTCTATGGGATTTTTGACGGTAATAGCCAAGCCAGCTTGATAAGTTTGTGTTTATACCTGAAATAGTTTGACGCAGTTTTACTATTCAGATGGTATAAGAAATGGATCCGGAATATGAACACCTCCCCAGCTTCCTTTAAACTGATATGGCTGAAAACGAATAAACATTTCTTCTTTATACCAATTTAATTCCCGCGTTTTCTTTATGGCTACTTGATGCTCGGGACTATGGTAAGCAAAGTTTTTGAGATCGTCCATAGATTTCCAAATACTAAACGTAGCCATTTGTAATAAAGGCACTTCACCAATTCCTTTGGTATAAATCAGGCCCGGGCAGCCATCTTGTATTGGCCGCTGTGAAGTAGGAACATAGCGCCAAAATTGAAGAAGTTTTCGTGTTCGGATAGTAGCTCGTGTAATAACTGCTATGAGTGGATTAGACTTGTCTATATCTGTTGATGGATTAAAGGGATTTCCTCCTGCCCATAAACCTTTGGCCTGTATTACCTTCATAAAAACTGTCCAATTCTCACTGCTGTGAGATTGGTATCGTTTGAAAATCGCGGCCTGTTGAAAAAACTGATGCGCAGACTTTTCGTTGTCCCATACGCTTAGTATAGCATACACCCCCCAATCAGGCAGTGGATTGAACCCAAGATTTCTGCCGCTTCCCATCAGTTTGTAAAACTGAAGCCCTGGTGTTTTACTCATATGAGCATGTGCAAATTGCATTTGGAAGAAAGCCCATATTTTATCGGAGAAAGTGGAAAAGCGAAATAAAGTCAATGTAGAAATAGATTGCATGTGTCTTCCTGAAAAAAGTTTACGCTTTTTGATTAATAATCCTATTACAAGATTACACATTTTTTAATCCTAAATAGTGTTTAATCTAGGTTTCTGCAAACAAGAGATTTTAATTCTAAATTTAAAGTTGTAAGCGGTAACTTATTTTTAGTAGATAGTTCGTAAATTTGAAATATTTGTAATTGGTATCCTGGTTTGAAAAAAGATATTGAACACCTCGAAGTAGAGGATTTAGCAATGGCAATCGTTCTTGAAGAAGAAAATGGCCAAAATGTTTGGAATGTTTTTCTTATAAATTTACATATAGTCCCAATCAAAAATATCATAGTAACTTCAAGGGGCTACGGTGAATTAAATGGAGAGATAAAGAAAACTTCTACCCTTCGTCATTTTTTTGAGGAGCTCCCTGAATTGGAATTTACAAGAGTGGAGCCCATTATGGAAAACACATTTGGCTTGACAAATGAATTTTGGGTTAGCTTTTACATCAACGATAAAATTTACGACAAACAATATATTTTTCTTCCAGAGACCATCAACTTAAAAAACTTCACTAAAATTCCAATCTTAAATGCGGAAGGCGTAATGATTAGGTAATTATTAATTTTTTCAAATATTTTATGGAATTATAAAAAACAAATCTACTATGTATAAATCGCTCCTGCTTGAAAACATTCTTTTCCTAGACATTGAAACAGTGCCAGGGTTTTCTGCGTATGCTGAATTGCCAGCAGACTGGAAAAAACTTTGGGATAAAAAAGCGCTTCTCATAGGAAAAGAGAAGGACGATAGCCCTGAATCGCTTTATAACAGAGCAGGAATTTATGCAGAGTTTGGAAAAATTATTTGCATCTCTGTTGGTTATTTAAAGAAGGTGGAGGGCAAAGAACAGTTTAGGATGAAATCATTTTTTGGTGATGATGAAAAAATTTTACTTCAAAACTTTGCGGAATTATTAGCGAAACATTTTGCGCGTCCCGAACACCGCTTGTGCGGCCACAATGGTAAGGAATTCGATTTTCCTTGGATTGCAAGAAGGATGCTAGTCCATGGAATAGAACTCCCATTTTTACTTGACACCTCAGGAAAAAAACCTTGGGAAACCACACATCTTGACACAATGGAAATGTGGAAGTTTGGCGATTTTAAAAATCACACTTCATTGAATTTGCTTGCCGCTTTATTCGGAATTCCAACTCCCAAAGATGATATTGATGGAAGTCAGGTACATAAAGTTTATTATGAAGAAAAAAACCTGGACAGAATTGTAGCCTATTGTCAGAAAGACGTGTTAACTGTTGCGCAGCTTATAAAAAAGTTTAGAGGAGAAAGTCTGATCCCGCCAGATGCGGTTATTATTCAGTAATATTTTTGCTATCCCAAATTTTTTGTTCAATCGCACTAGTAGAATAACCTTCCACAAACTCAATCGTTTTCACTTCACCACCATTAGCTCTTACAAAATTTGACCCAACAATATATTTTTTGCTGTTAGGGTCTTTTTCTTCGGTATCGTAATCGGCGCCTTTCATCAAAACAGAAGGACAAATAAACTCAATTAATTCGGCAGGAGTTTCCTCATCAAATAAAATCACAGCATCAACAAAACTTAAGGCCGCAATAACCATTGCTCGAGATTGCTCGTCTTGTAATGGACGACTCGTTCCCTTTCCCAATAATTTAACAGATGCGTCGCTGTTTATTCCCACAACAAAATAATTGCCGTAGTCTGAAGTTTTTGCTAAATAATCGACATGTCCTAAATGAAGAATGTCAAAGCAGCCATTTGTGAAAACTATTTTTTTCTTAAAAAAATACTTGAGCCCTAATAAAAGTTTAATGGATTCGCGCGTGTGAATTTTATTTTTTAGGTTGTCAATAGTGTTCATTGGTTCATGCGATTTAAGACAGGTTTGATGAGGACGGACACGCCACAAAAAATAATTACAGTAATTACTTGAGCACCCCAACTTAGCCAAGCAAACGGAGCGGCATCTGCAGCAACTTTTAGCTGAAGCAAAAATGCAACAATTCCCGTTACAATAATTTGGTAAAGCCCAATTCCCCCTGGCGTAAATACAACTCCGAAAGTTCCGAATATAAGTATGACTAAGGCGGAATTTATGGAGAGATCCTTTGTAATTTGAAAACAGAAAAAACAAGTATAAACCGAAAACAAATAGGCAGACCAAATAAATAAGGAGTGAAAAATAAACCAACCTGGACGGGGAACATTTTTCACACTTAAGATGCCATTCTTAAATCCCACTAAAAAGGAACCAAGTTTTCCGCTGAAAAAATTGCTGATTTTTTTTCTGAAGTAAAATAACATTCCGAAGAATAAAACGAAAATAACAATGAGAACAATCAGTTTTGTATGGTTAGCAATAAGATTGGAAAAATAAATTACCATCGGGTTCCAGATGTATTGCTCCCATAATGTTTTTAGTTGTGAAAACTGAAAAAGTAAAACAAGGATTAATGCTAAGCCAAAACAGACAGTATCAACAATTCGTTCCACCACCACTGTGCCAAACGCTTCGCTAAAAGGAACGTTGTCACTTTTCAATAGCAATCCGCATCTTGCAAATTCTCCTGACCGTGGGATGCCATAATTTGCGAGGTACCCAATCATGACGGCATAAAAACGATTTCCTAATCCGGCTTTTCTTCCAAGAGAATGCAATAGTTGTTGCCAGCGTATTGCGCGGGATAGGTGAGCCAGCGCGCCAATAAAAACGGCAATCACAAACCATTTGTAGTCTGCGGTTTTTAGTGCTATAAAAAACTCCAATTCCTGCGATGGAGTAAACCGACTGAATTGCCAATACATTAGACCGATGCCAATGCCAAAGAAAATAATAAATTGTAATGCCGATCGAAGTTTTGTGTTCAACCTAAGTATTTTAGTTTATTGAAGTAAAGGTAATAAAGGGGGAAGCTATAAAACAAAAAGCGATTCACTGTATTTTCTGCCTAGAATTTCTAAAAACGAAAATCCCTTCGTTTAAGAAGGGATTCGTTGACCGACCAGGGCTCGAACCTGGACTCTTTTGGACCAAAACCAAACGTGTTGCCAGTTACACCATCGGTCAAATTGCGCCTTACCTTACGCTCAGCGGGGGGCAAAAGTAGCAACAAAATAATTTTTCACAAAATTTAGAGTTGCTTAAAGCCGAATTAAAGGAATATAAATACCTTATTTCTTATCTTCGCCCGCATAATTGTTGAATTTTATCAAATTTCCATGACATCCAGCTATAAACTGTTAAACAACGCACTTGGTCTGATCATTTTTTTGGCAGCATCATTCGTTTACGTATCCACAATTGAACCTACCGCTAGCTTTTGGGACTGCGGAGAGTACATTGCTTGTTGTTTTAAACTCGAAGTAGGCCATCCACCTGGAGCCCCTACTTTTATGTTAATAGGGAGAATCTTTACTCTTTTTGCGAGTGACCCACAATTTGTTGCGGCATCAGTCAATATTATGTCGGCCCTTGCAAGCGCCGGTACAATTATGTTTATGTTTTTCTCTCTCACGCTGTTGGGAAGAAAACTTATTGCAGCAATGAAAGACGAATTTACTGACGGTCGCATGTATGCAATTTTAGGAAGTGGATTAGTTGGTGCAATGGCTTATTGCTTTTGTGATTCGTTTTGGTTTTCGGCAGTTGAGGGAGAGGTTTATGCCATGTCTTCATTTTTTACAGCATTGGTGTTTTGGGCGATTCTGAAATGGGATGCTGATGAGGGTCCACGATCCGACAAGTGGATAGTGTTTATTGCTTATATGATGGGACTTTCAGTTGGCGTTCACTTATTGAATTTATTGGCTATACCGTCCATTGTATTTATTATTTATTTCAAAAAATATAAAGAACCCACTCGTAAAGGATTGATAATTGCGACACTCTGCGCTGTTGGATTGCTTGGTGTTATTCAAAGTGGTATTATTCCTGGTATCGTTTCCGCGGCTGCAAATTTTGAATTGTTTTTTGTTAATTCAATAGGACTTCCATTTAATACAGGAACAATTATTTATTTTCTGTTACTGATTGGAATGATTATTTCTGGATTGATGTACACAACAAAAGGGAATCAGCAACTTTATTCTGTTTTTTTATCTATAACAGCAGCGTTTTTCTTTTTTACTCTTCTGGGAGCTTTAATTTATGGCAATATATTTCTACCTCTAATTACCGCTTGTGGAGTAGGGTATTTGATTTTTAAGTATCGCGATCACCGAGTAATTCTGAATACCGTTATTTTATGTTTTACAGTTTTGTTGATTGGATACTCAACTTTTTTTGTACTTGTTATTCGTTCTAATGCCAATACCCCAATGGACGAAAATAATCCGGAAAACGCAATTTCGCTTCTTGCTTATTTAAATCGTGAACAATATGGCGACTGGCCAATTACTTACGGTCAATATTTCAATGCCCCTCTTTCTGCTGAGAATACAGCCGATGATGGAAGCCCTGTTTATGGCGAGGACCGGGTAAATGGCGAGTACGGAATCGTTGATTCGCGCAAACAAACAGTATATAACTATGATCCTGCTGTATGCACAGTTTTTCCTCGTATGTGGGAAACCCAGCAAAAGTCGCATGTTAAAGAATATGAGAACTGGAGTGATTTTGCGCATAACAAATCAAGTGTAAAAGTGCGAGATCGGCAGACAGGCGAAATGAAAAAAATGGATAAGCCTACGTTCGGGGCGAACCTTCGATATTTTGCTCGGTACCAAATGAATTGGATGTATTTGCGTTATTTCTATTGGAATTTTGTAGGAAAGCAAAATGATATTCAAGGACACGGAAATATAACGGATGGCAATTGGCAAGGCGGAGTAAAAAAGATTGACGGGATTGACATGAGCAAGGTTCCAAAACGGATGCGCGAAAATTTTGCGAATAATAAATATTATTTCTTGCCATTAATCCTTGGCTTATTTGGTTTATGGTTTCATTTTAAAGTTGATTGGAAAAATGGACTTGTGGTTGCCTTGATGTTTCTTTTTACAGGATTAGTAATAGTAATTTATTTGAATCAATATCCACTACAACCTCGTGAGCGAGATTACGCTTATGCAGGATCATTTTTTGCATTTGCTTTTTGGATCGGATTAGGGGTATATGCTATTTATGATTTATTAGTTAAATATGTAAAACTGAAACAGGTTGCTGCAGCAGGTATGGCAACAGTTATGTGTTGTACTACTCCTTATGTTATGTGCGCTCAAGGTTGGGATGATCACAACAGATCAAATCGTTATACGGCACGCGATTTTGCAAGAAATTATCTAACCACCTGTGATAAAAATGGAATTCTTTTTACAAATGGAGATAATGACACTTTCCCATTGTGGTACGTACAAGAAGTGGAAGGTTACCGCACCGATCTTCGCGTCTTGAATTTATCGCTCTTAAATACCGATTGGTATATTGAGCAAGCTTCTCGCAAAGCTTATGAATCAGACCGAGTTCCTTTTTCACTTCCCGCATATCGTACCCGACAAGGTTCTAGCGACCAGGTTTTCTTCAAGCAGTCTTTGTTTGACAAAGAAAAGCCGGAAGTAGCAAAACCAATGAGTGCTCGCGACTTGATTGACTTGATTGTGAAAGAAAAGAATGAATCTATGGAAGTTCAGTATCGACCTGATGATAATGGAGAAAGTTATCCAGACACAGTTTTTGTACTTCCTTCTAATAGAGTTTACCTTCCAGTTGATAAAGCTGCAGTAAAAGCAAATGGAACAGTTCCAGCAAACACACCAGATAGTTTAATTCTTGATCGTGTTGAGTGGACAATTAACAAACAGTATTTGTTAAAAGCAGATTTGATGATCCTTGACTTGTTGGCAACAAATAATTGGAAGCGACCTGTTTATTTTGCTGTTACTGCGGGGAATGATAGTTATTTAAATTTAGAAGGATTTTTCCGTTTAGAAGGCCTTGCTTATCGATTGGTTCCTATGGTTGCAACACGCCAGAGTTTCGCCGGCACAGTAATTTGTAATACTGATATCATGTATAAAAAAGTGATGGGAGTTACTGGTTCAAAAGAATTCCCAGGTTTTGTTTGGGGTGGCTTGGAAGACATTACAAAAAAGATTTACATGGACGAAAACAACCTTCGTTTCACAACCAACCAACGATTACAAATGATCACGCTTGCCAATTTCTTGAACGACGAGGGAAAGCACGATTCGGCTCTTAAAGTATTAAACCGTTGTTTGGAAGTAATGCCAAAGGAACATGTCCCTTATGAGCCACTAATGGCATATATGGTAGAGTCATTTTATGTTGCCAAAGGAATAGATCAAGCAAATAAAATTTCAAAAATACTTTTTGCACAGTGTGAGGAAGAATTTAAATTTTATTCTTCACTGGGTTCGAATCCAGACGCAGGAGGAGCATTTGATAGTGATATGGGAAATTTACAGCGCGCATTACAAATGTTACAGCAATCGGCAGAACGTTACGGCCAAAAAGACCTCTTAACAAATTATGGCCCAAGATTAAAAGCCATAGGGGTTCAGACAGAATCTGAGGCAAGAAAGGCCCAGTACGAACAACAAAAACAACAAAGCCAGCCGCAGTTTGATCAGAGAATGATTGACTCTATGGTGAATGCAGCTCAAATTGAGTCAGCATCGCCACCGAAAAAAGCAGATAGGTAAATTATATGCGCGCCCTTATTCGCCCCCCACTTTTGTTTCGAAAAATAGTTCGTGGGGCGCTGTGGAGGATGAATAAAAAAGAAAAAAAAATTTACCTCACATTTGATGATGGTCCAGTGCCCAGTGCAACAACGGATGTACTTTCTATTTTAAAAAAGTTTAATGTCAAAGCAACTTTTTTTTGTGTTGGTGAAAATGTGAAAAAACATCCTGAAATTTTTCAACAACTTATTGACGAAGGCCATGCATTAGGCAATCATACTTTTCACCATGTTGATGGTTGGAATACTACTACGCGAAGTTATTTGCGTGAAGTACAACAATGTGCCGAAGTTTTTTCATCCAAATTATTTCGCCCTCCTTATGGTAGAATGCGCCCAGCACAACGAAAAGCAATTCAACGAAAATATAAAATTGTTTTGTGGGATGTTCTTACTTATGATTTTGATAAAGATTGGAGCGGCGAAGATTGCCTGCAAACGGCTTTAAAATATTCTCGCGAAGGTTCAATTGTTGTTTTTCATGACAGCGAAAAAGCGAAAGAAAGGATGTTGTTTGCGCTTCCGAAATTTATTGAGGTGATGTTGGGGAAGGGGTTTGAATTTGGGGTGTTGTGATTTTTAGTTTGTTCCAGTCCCGATAATTACAGGGAAGAACGTCTTTTTATTTCCTGTTTGTTCGAGCGTAGTCGACAATGCCCTTTTTATATAAGTGTTGATTTTCAATAAAAATTTCACTTATTGGTGAGAAAGTAGTTGCAATTATATTTTGGAATTTCATTTTTTTTTCTACATTTCGCTGTTTCATGGACAGTTAGTCAGACCCACGGCTTGCGGAACGGGTTGAAAAGAATACCCGCAGCTAAGAGCTCCCCCTCTGAAAGCTCCTGATAACTTGACTGATTTTACTTTTTGTAAGTTTGGTTTATTCATTGTATTTGCCCTGCATTAAACCCTGCTAAATTTTATGGACGATTATCTGATTGTTGCTGAAACGGGCATCATCATCCGCATTCTTTGCGGTGGAATTTTGTATTTACAAGCACTAAGTTCTCAAAATCAAACACTTTTTTACATAACTTAACCTTTCAATTTGGTACACAAATAAAAATGGCTCATAAATATTTATTACATTAGACGGGTATTTTAATCTACTCAAATCATTTATCTAAAATGAAAAAGGGCATTCTTGTTTTTTTGACAAACCTAGTCCCCCTGGTCTCCCTTTGTCAAAACCCAACCTATCAGCAAAAACTCTACTATACCTGCAAAGTTTGGGGCTTTGTCAAATATTATCATTCCTCTGTTTCGACTTGCCAAATCAATTGGGATAGTGTTCTTGTTGCTGACCTACCTCTTGTGAAAAATGCAATTACCCAAAATGACTTCAATGATGCGCTAGATACTATACTGAACGCTGCTGGCCCAATGGCAATTGCAACAACAAGTCCGCCAGCACCGTTACCTCCTGAATTAAAAAGAAACGCCAATTTCAATTGGATAAATGACACGATGTTGCGCAATGATGTTCAAATAGTTCTTGATACGATTATAAATAATTTTCGCCCACATGCCAATTGTTGGGTAGAGGATAATAGTCATACAAATTCTTATACCGGGTGGTTGATTTTTCCACATGATAGCCTGATGCTTGACAGTGATTCATATATTCAATACCCTAATGAATGGAATAGGTTATTATTAATGTTTAAGCATTGGAATATCATCAACTATTTTAACCCGTATAATTATGTTTTGAATGTGCCTTGGGATAGTACATTATTTAATAATGTGATTCCTATTGCCAATGCCCCCAATCCACCTGCATTTTTTATTTCATTAAAAAAAATTATTGCTTCTCTCAACGATGTTCACTCGGAAGTTCTTTCATGGAGTGCTCATGCACCAACTCCAGGAAATTATAGCCCCTTACTCATCTTAAAGCATGTACCGAACAAGTATGTGGTAGTAAAATCTTTAGTAGCTAATATTTCGAGAGGGGATGAAATTATTTCGGTCAACGGCCTTACAACAACACAGTGGGAAGATAGTCTTCGCCCGTATATTTCAGCTGGCGATTCATCTGTTTTCAGAAGAAAAATCTGTCAGTATATTTTATATGGAGCTTTTAATACGCCAATAAATATCGCATCTCTTGATAGCCTAGGAAACAATCATTCAATTTCTACAGTTAGGAGCTCTTCTGTTGGCGCAAGTTGGTTTACTAACTATTATCCAAATGATACACTAGGAACTGTTAGATGGAGAAGGTGGAATTGCAATATAGGCTATGTAAATATGCGAGAATTGCAATCATCAGATGTAAATGCAATGTACGCTAACCTTCAGAATACTTCCGCTATAATTTTTGACTTAAGAAATTATCCAAACGGTACAGCATGGTCAATTGCGAACCTTATTTATCCGCAGAATACAATGTTTGCTAAAGACATGATTCCTGATGTTACTTTTCCAGGAACATATTATTGGTATAATGATTTTCTAGGGTATAATAATAATTCAAATTCATATCAGGGAACTGTTGTGATATTAATGAATGAACAAACTCAAAGTCAAGCTGAATATTCTTGCATGATTTTGGACGCAATGCCAAACGTTATAAAAATAGGGAGTCAGACTGCTGGCGCTGATGGCAATGTAACCTTCTTCAGGATCAGTCAAGACATTCAAACCGGGTTTACAAATTTGGGAATTTTTTATCCAAATGGCGATAGTACACAGCGTATTGGAATTGTTCCTGATAGCATTGTATATCCAACGCAAATTGGAATTCGACATCACCGTGATGAAGTGCTTGAAAAGGCGATGGAAGCTGTTGGTTGCTGGTTATCTACAGATAATGTTTACAATGAAAATCCAACATTTTCTGTTTACCCAAATCCATCGTCAGATATTGTACATATTGAATTAAATAATGTTGCTGAAAAGAAGGTGATTTATATCGTTACAGATATTACGGGACGAATTGTGTTGCAGAAAGAAATTGACATGGACAAACAAAACATAACAACTGAATTGGATGTTAGCTTTTTGGTGGATGGCATTTATTTATTGAGTATGAAAACAAAAGATTATGTTCAAACAACAAAGCTGATTAAACAGTAGACATGAAAAAAATATTTTCTCTTTTTGTTTGTTTTTTAGCAATTCCTGTTTTTTCATTTGCTAAATATGATGGGAAAAACTTAAGTACATCCAATCCATCATCCCTTGGCTTTATAGAAAATAAAGGACAAATTGTTGACCAAGATTACAAACCAAACCCGGATGTGAAGTATCTGTTTTGTAGTCCCGGATTTAACATTCAATTACGAACCTCGGGATTTAGCTATGATACTTATTATGATAAAAAAAATTCAGATAGCCTTTTTCCTAAAAATCTCGTATTAAAACGGAGTACTCCTCCAGGTGGGGGGGTTACCCGTCATTTTCATCGTGTTGATATTGAACTTTTAAATTGCAATTCAAATCCTCAAATTCTATCGTACGATACGTCTCTAGCTTATTTTAATTTTTTTACGTCCGGTATCAACGAAGGCGGTGTCAGCAATGTTCGCTATTACCAGCGAATTTTGTATAAAAATATTTACCAAAATATTGATCTCGAATTCTTTGTTATACCTAAACAAAATACTGCTTTAGAAAACTCAATTGGAGTAGAGTATAATTTTATTGTACATCCTGGGGGTAAAATTGAAGATATTCAACTTGCATACAATGGAGCTAAGGATGTGATTTTAAAAAAAGGTGAACTTCTAGTTAAGACTCAATCGGGAACTTTTAGCGAAAAAATTCCTAAGAGTTTTTTGAAAAAGAGTGGCGAAAATGTTGCTGTAACTTATGCTTCACACAATAGAAATGTTTTCTCATTCTCAATGCAGAATAAAATTCAGCTTATTGATGATCTTATTATTGACCCGACTCCTTGTTTACTTTGGGGAACATACTACGGCGGAACAGGACAATATGATGAAGGATATAATATCTCTCTAGATTCAAACGATAACGTTTGTATTACAGGCTGGGCTCAAAGTACCTCTGGCATAGCGACAAATGGTGAATATCAAACTATTTTTGGAGGTGGTCTTTATGATGTCTTTATTGCAAAATTTAACTCTTCAGGCAGTTCTCTCTTATGGGGGACTTATTATGGTGGGTCGGGAAACAGCGGGGGGTATGGGATAACACTTGATGCAAGCGATAATATTTATGTTACAGGATGGGCAAGTCCTTCTGGAATCATAACAACAGTCGGTGCATATCAAATGAATTTTGGAGGAGGCTCATTTGACGCTTTTGTTGCCAAATTCAGTAGTGACGGGACTTCACTTATTTGGGGGACATATTACGGTGGAACTGGATTTGATGTTCCTGCATATAACCTTGTTTTGGATTCTAGTGATAATATTCTTATTTCCGGTTATACTTCTAGTACCTCCAGTATAGCAACTGCTGGTGCTTATCGAACTTCGTTTGCCGGAAACGTAGATGTTTTCATAGCAGCAATTAACTCAACAGGCACAGGTCTTATCTGGGGAACATATTATGGAGGAACAGGTGATGATGAGACGGATGGTATTGCTATAGACAGTAACAATGATATTTATATTACAGGATACACAACATCTGTTACAGGTATAGCTACCGCTGGCGCTTTCCGAACTTTTTACTCAGGAAATTACGATGCTTTTGTGACCAAATTTAATTCAACAGGAACGAATCTTCTCTGGGGGACATATTATGGCGGTAGTTTCATTGATATTGGTTATGGGATTGCTTTAGATACTGGGAATAATGTTTATGTTTCTGGTTGGACTTCTAGCATGAATGGCATGACCACACTTGGAGCATTTCAAACTAACCATGCTGGAGTTTTCGATGCTTTAATAGCCAAATTTAATCCAACAGGCTCAAATTTGCTTTGGGGCACATACTTTGGATCGCAGGGTTTAGACCAAGCCTTTGGTATAGCATTGGATGCAAATAGTAATGTTTACGTAACTGGATATACAACAAGTGTTGCAGGTATAACAACTACAAACGCTTATCAAACTTCTTTCGGCGGAGATACTACTGATGCTATAGTTGCAAAATTTGATCCAACAGGAACATCATTATTGTGGTCTACTTACCTAGGTGGAACCGGAGATGAATACAGTAACAGTATTTGTCTGAATTCAAATAACGATGTTTACATCATTGGATACGCAGATAGTTCAAACGGCATTGCAACTACTGGCGCTTATCAAACTAGCAATGTAGGTGGCAACAATACTTTTGTGGCTAAGTTTAGTTGTACGATTACAGGAATTGCTTCTTTTGATTCTCAAAATGCATTTTCAATTTTCCCAAATCCTAATAATGGAATTTTTACATTGAAGCTGCCTGATTCACAAAACAGATTTGAACTCGAATGTTTTAATGCGCTTGGAGAAAAAATATTCATGAAAAAATTGCTCGGGGGTAGTACAGAAATTGATATGAGTAATGAAACAAAAGGAATTTTCTTTTGTAGAATAATTTCTAATGAAGAAGTAATTTATACTGGAAAAATAATTGTGCAATGATCAGAATTAAATTTCTTATTATTTGCCTTGTCATATTCTGTGGTTCGGTTAAAGCACAAAATAATTTCGTTAGTGATTCTATTCGTACAAGTCATCTTTCACTCATGTACACTCTTGAATACAAGAAAAAATATGATCTTGCAAAAGCTGTGGCAATACAGTATACCAGAGATGCCACGGGCGCACTTGATTATCCGTTTATGCATGGTCTTATTATCTGTTGCTCCAATCTTGGACAGACCGACACTTGCTATGTGCTGATGCGCCAGCAAATAGCTAATGGAGATTACGCAATACTTGACAGGATTAAGATGGATTTTCAACTTGGGCCTCTTCTGGAATATAAGGACAGCATTGTCGTGTGGCAAAACGAAATAGATTCTGCTTATTTTTCCCAATGGTCACTGAGCAATCCTTTTTTTAATCGAAAATTGGCAAAGCAAATACTCGACATCTATATTGCAGATCAGTGGCCGAGAGCTTATGACTATTTCTATCCGGATACTTCCAACCATTATAACAGAGATTCGGCAAATGTAGCATGGTTGTATGCAGATTCAATTGACCAGGTTTTGACGGGCCAAATTTTTGAAGAATACGGATGGCCAACATCTCAGATGGTTGGTCTGAATTTGACTGAAGCTATCTGGTCCCCTTTGCAGCATGCTACTGTTACCTTTCAGAAGAAATATATAAAACTTGCTTACCACGCTTACAAGAGTGGAAACCTTTCTTCAAATTTATATGCTGGTTTAGTCGATCGGTTGGAAGCAAATCAAGGTAAGAAGCAGACCTATGGAACTCAATATAAGATCGAGAGCAATGGTGAATGGGTTCAATGTCCGATTAAGCGGAAATGCTTCCTGAAGCGACGATTACGCAAAATGAACCTTGAGAATACGGGAACGATTCCGCAATGATATTTATTCAGGGACAAAATGGGGACTCAAGTACGCATGAAGTACTACGGTATTTTATGCATTGGAAAATCCCATTTGTTAAATTAGCTGATACAGATTTTTTAGATGAATTGCGAATTACGATATCTGATACGGATTCAAAAATAATTCTTTCAAACAAGAACATATCTATTGACCTCTCGGCAATCTCAGCATATTGGTACCGCAGAGGCAATCTAGGACTCAATAAGGATAACATCAATATTTTTCATCCAAATATCCCGGAAAATGAAATATTCCGGTTTATAACCACTGAATATTCCACCGTCACCCAATTTGTTAATTATCATCTCGAAAAATCCAAAAGACAAATTGGCGCTTTTTCAAAAAACAATTTGAATAAAATAATTCAATTGCAATTGGCAAAAGAAGTTGGTTTTAAGATACCACGAATTGTTATCTGTAATAATAAGATTGAAGTGCAGCAATTATATGATGAAATTGGACCATTAGGTTGGTTTCGTAGAGATCGATGCACCAGAGCTCAAACATGTGAGTCATGTGATTGTTCCACCAGACCAGATTCAAGCATAGTTTTCCATACTAATCTTTTCTTATGTGACGATTGTACGCACTAAAGGAAACTTTACACAATCGATTACCTAAAGGGGTTTTAGAAATCCCTTTAATATTATCGTTATAAGTTTGCTAATTTTAAATGCTATTTAAAGGACATTTGAGAATTTTAGAACTTTCTACGAAATTTTCCATTATGAAATTTGTTACTGCACGCAAATCAATACTTTCTTCAACGTTCTTTTTGATAATTCCACTTATATCATTCTCTTCAGTGCAGAAATTAGACTCTGTAAGTGGTAAACAAATCAAGAACCTTTCCACTTTTTGTAAGATTTGGGGATTTTTGAAATATTATCATCCCTATCCGTCGAGTAAGGATGTTGATTGGGATAAAACTCTTGTAGATAATTATCAAAAAGTATAAGAATCCAAATCAAAAGCAGAATTCAATAATTTGATAAATGACATTATCATATTATCTACAGGTAAACTGAAAGAATATGATAAGGTATTTTATCAAGAGGATTCTGCTGGTCTGAACATTGATTTCAATTGGATTTTAGATACCTCGCTTATTAATGGCACAACATCGAGTTATTTATTATCAATTAAAAATAATCATCGTCCATTCAGAAATAAATTTGTAAAGGGTGCAAGTTATGTTGGCAACTCAATATTTAACGAGAATGCTTATCCGGATATGTTTTTTCCAAAGGAATCTTTTAGATTTCTTGCCTTAGCTCGATATTGGAATGTTATTGAGTATTTTTATCCAAACAAATACTTAATGGATATAAAATGGGATACATCATTGGTGAGTGCCATTCCAATATTTATGTGTTCTGCAAATCTGAATGATTATTATAGGGCAATTCAGTGGATATCAGCTCGAATTAACGATAGCCATGCTTCTATAGTTTACAATCCTGAATTAAAAATGAACACCAGAGTTCCACCAATTTGGGTCTTTTACCTGGACGACACATTGATTGTAACAAGCTTTATAAACGATAGTATTGAAAATACCGTATCAGTAAAAATAGGTGATAAAATTTTTTCTATTAATGGTTCTACAGTAAAAGAAAAGTGGGCAGATGAACAAATTCATCATTCAGCATCCAATGTGGAATGGTCGGAAAAGGTTAATACTGGAATGTCAGGGCTGCTTAGATCAGAGAATGATTCAACTACCCTAATGGTTTTACGTGATAGACAAGTTTTACAAATCAAGGTGAAAAATTATTCGTGGAACGAAATTTTGATGTTGATTATAAAGGCATCGCATTCCAAAACCAAACCCTCGGCTGTTTACACAGATACAATTTCCGGAAAGAAATATGGATATTTAAATTTGGGAGAAATAGAGAGTAGCTCAGTTGACTCTTTTTTCTGCGCGATGAATGGTGTTGACTACTTGATCATTGATGTACGGGAAAGTTCAAGCGATGTTATGACATGGGGAAAAGTTGCAAATAAAATTGTTAGGGGCAAGAAATACGTCGCAAAAATCTCTTATCCGGATTATGCCCACCCAGGATATTTAAAATTTAGACAAAGTTCACTAGCTGTTGGAACAAATAAACAAGATTATTATCAAGGCAATGTGATAATACTAATTGATCATGGAGTAATGAGCCATGGAGAATATGCAACAATGGCATTAAGTATGGCTCCCAAAGCTATCCTAATCGGAACTCGTACCGCAGGCGCTGATGGCAATGTTTCTGAAGTCGTTTTACCTGGTAATTATCATTGTGTGTTTACAGGCCTAGGATGGTATTACCTAAATGGTAAACAGACTCAAAGAATCGGAATTATTCCTAATATCAATGTAGATTATTCGCTTGATTCAGAATTGAAACAAGGAGATCCGATTATGCAAAGAGCATTAGAGTTTATAAGGAATGGACAATAAACAAATTTAGAATGTCAAGAAAAATTAAATTATTCTATACATGGTTTGGAAGAGGATTGTGCAAGATGATAAAATGCGAAAACGCATAACTGAAAGAATTGAAGGCATTGCAGATTCTCTTTCAAAAAATAAAGCATATGACTCTGGCCTTTTAGGTGGGGAAGCGGGTCTATCCCTATACGGGGGTATGGAGTGACTGGAGCAAAAATCCGCTAAAACAAAAGGATAAAAATTGCGAAAAACTCTCAAATCTCATACCAAGGGTTTGGAAGTAAAACGCCTGTCGTTGCAAACGATACTGAAGAAAAAAAATGAATATCAGACTTGAATTGATCTTTATATCGTTTCTATAAATCGAAGATTGCTCATGAAAAAACAAATTTATCAGAATAAAAAAGTGATTAACTTATTACCCTATTCCCTCAAAGAGAAATATTGAAATTCCAAACAAATATAATCAACTCTTAAATCTACTATATAAACTGTAAATCATCAGTTAAGTGTAGACTAAATTTATTGTCATATAGTGATATTATTTTGTAACTTTCAATCCATAATAAAAACACATGAAACTAAAACTACTCTTTATTCCATTTTTTATTTTTCTATTCACCGGAAAAATGTTTTCTCAAACCTGTCAGGATGTAAGTGTTGAATTAAGTGCAGTGGTGCAAAATTCTCCGGCAATGATTACGATCAATTGGGTTGCAAACAGTACAGCGACGCAACACCGAGTTTATCGGAAATTAAAAACATGGACTACATGGGGAGCAGTTGTTGCAACTTTATCAGGGACAGACACTCAATATATTGATACAGCAGTAGTAGTTGGAATTTCTTATGAATATAAAGTGGTGAGAACAGGTCCTGCTTATACAGGGTACGGATATATCAATTCAGGAATTGAAATTCCTGTTACTGAATTTCGTGGAATACTGATTCTAATTGTGGACTCCTCTTTTATCACCACACTTGCACCAGAAATAATAAGATTGCAAAATGATTTTGAAGGAGACGGATGGGAACTGATCACTCACTATGTTTCTCCTTCGAGTTCGGTTACGCAAGTTAAAGCGACAATTATTTCTGATTACAATCTTAATCCAACTGAGACAAAAGCAATTTTTTTATTGGGAAATATCAAAGTTCCATATAGTGGAGACATTAATCCCGATGGGCATCCCGATCACTTAGGCGCATGGCCTGCCGATGGATATTATGCCGACATGGATGGAATATGGACGGACGTTTCAGTAAATGATATTGTTGCCAGCGATCCTCGGAATAGAAATATTCCGGGCGACGGAAAGTTTGACCAGAGTCTTATTCCAACAAATCTTGAATTGCAAATTGGACGCGTTGATTTATCAAATATGCCAGCATTTGCTTCTTCGGAACAACAATTGCTTAAAAATTATCTGGACAAGGACCATGATTACAGAAATAAAATATTTACCGCAGTTCATCGCGGAGTTATTGATGATAATTTCGGATTCTTTGGAGGAGAAGCGTTTGCTGCAAGCGCATATAAAAATTTCTCGCCGCTTGTTGGTTCTGGAAATGTAACAGCAAACGATTACATCACTACAACAACAGGCAACAGTTATTTGTGGGTATATGGTTGTGGAGGTGGTTCCTATACAAGTGCTGGAGGAATTGGAACAACAGCAGACTTTGCTGCATCAAATACTGAAGGTGTTTTTTCAATGTTATTCGGAAGTTATTTTGGTGATTGGGATTCTCAGAATAATTTTTTACGCGCGCCTCTTGCACAAGGAAAAACACTGACCGATGTTTGGAGTGGACGACCCCATTGGCAATTTCACCACATGGCACTTGGAGAGAACATTGGTTACGATGTGCACACTTCTCAAAATAATGGCTCTCTTTATTTTACAAATTACGGAGGAAGATTTATTCACGTTGCTTTAATGGGAGATCCGACTTTGAGAAATGATATCATTGCTCCTGTTTCGAATGTTATTGCAACTACAGTTGGAACGAATTGTAACATTACGTGGACAGCTTCTGTTGATACTGTTCTTGGCTATAATATTTACATGAAGAACGATACAATGACTCGTTATGTGTGTGTCAACCAAAATATTATTACAGGAACTTCTTATACTGATTTGTGTTTGATGCATCCCGGTATTTATACGTACATGGTTAGAGCTGTTCTTTTACAGGTTTCTCCAAGCGGATCTTATTACAATTTAAGTACAGGCATTTCTGATACTGCTATGAACACAAACAATCTTGTTGTGCAAGCTATTGCATCAAATTCGACTGTGAATAACGTAGTTACGTTTACGAATACATCCATAAATGCAACAAGTTACCAATGGGACTTCGGTGATGCATCAAACGGAACTTCACAGAACCCAACACATATTTATGGAAGCATTGGCAATTATACGGTAACACTCATTGCAAGTAATTCCTGTGATGCCGATACAATTGTCCTTACTATTTCCATACTTTCAGTTTCAGGAATTGAATTGATAGATAATTCAATGGGGATTACAATTTACCCAAACCCATCATCAGGGGAATTTATGATTTCATTTAATGAAATTTTAGTTGGAAGTGTCGGGATTAAAATTTATAATCTTTCGGGAGAAATTTTAATGGAACAGAAAAATGTAGCAAACACTCTTGAAATTGATTTGTCAGATTATTCTGCCGGTATTTACCTTTTGAGCATTGAAACGAATGATGCAATAATTAGAAAGAAAATTCTGATTCAGAAATAGTTCGGTGCAAGCATAAAACAGAGCAAAGAAATTAGCCTCATTGCTCTTTTTAGCGATAAAAATTAGTTAGTGATTTCAGAAATTATCAGAGGAAGATTCTCCTCCTTAATTCCGCTCCAACCTTTTCTTACATTCACAATATTTGTGAATCCTTGTGTCTTCAGAATTGAGGCAGCGATCATCGACCGGTATCCTCCAGCACAGTGGATGAAGTAGGGTTGATCTAAACTTAGACTCTTTAAATTATTTTGATCTGAGAAGTTTGTAAGGCAAAATAAATTTGCATTTTCCACATGTCCGCTTTCATATTCACCAGGACGACGCACGTCTAGAATTGTTTTCTCATTCTTACCACCACGAACTTCTTTTGCAAATTGATCAGGGTTGATTGAATCGATTGTGTCTGTTTTCATTCCAGCTTTTACCCAAGCATCCATTCCACCTTCTAAAAATCCAATAACATTTTCATATCCAACACGCGCCAAACGGAGAATGGCTTCTTTTTCTTTTCCCTCAGCAACAACTACAAGCAGTTGTGTTTTAATATTTATTAATGTTCCTACCCAAACAGCGAATTGACCATCAAGACCAATGCAAATAGCACCAGGGATAAATCCTTTTTCGAAATCATCAACCGGTCTTGTGTCGAGAACCATGCCACCATTGGCAATGGCTTGTTTTGCTTTTTCAACGCTGAGCGCAATTGTATTTCGTTTTAAAATTTCCTCAATATTATCGTACCCATTTTTATTGATGGCAGCATCGCTGAAAAAATATTGGGGTGGCGCAGAAAGTCCATCGGTAACAGCAAGAATAAATTTAGCACGATCAGTTTCCAACATCGCGTAGTTTTGTTTTTTCTGCTCACCAATTGTGGACCAGGTTTCTTTGCCAATATTTTTTCCACAGGAACTTCCTGGGCCATGCGCGGGATAAACAATTACTTCGTCACCTAATTTTTTTAATTTATTATTCAAAGAATCATACATCATGGATGCTAATTCTTCTTTCGACATTTTTCCGTCTAACAAATCTGGTCGACCAACATCGCCTACAAAAAGAGTGTCGCCGGTGAAAATGGCATGCTCTTCATTGTTTTCATCGAACAATAAATAGCAGGAAGATTCTGGCGTATGGCCAGGTGTATGTAAAACCTTAAATGTGAGTTTACCTAATTGAAATTTTTCCCCGTCAATAGCGTTGTGTACCGAATAACTTGTTTCTGCTTTAGGACCGAAAACAATTTTTGCTCCAGTTGCTTTTGCTAAATCAATATGACCAGAAACAAAATCGGCATGGAAGTGTGTTTCGAAAACGTATTTAATTTTCACACCGCGTTCAGCCGCTTTTTTTAAGTAAGGTTCTGTTTCGCGAATTGGATCAATGACCGCAACTTCTCCTTCTGATTCAATCCAGTAAGCAGCTTCTGCAAGACAGTTTGTATAAAGTTGTTCGATGTACATGCGTTTGCAATTTAAGTGCTATGGTAAATGTAATATTCTTTTACTAAGATATAAACTCCTACACTAAGAATGAACCAACCGAAAGCAGGTTTTAATTTTGAACCAGAAACATATCGGGAAAGGTATAATCCAATTGTCATTCCTGCAATGGCAAAGGCTGTAAATTTCAAAAGTAAGGCCCAATCCGGATGAATACCATGGTAAAGATCACAGCTGAATCCAATAGAACAATTTATGAAAATTAATCCCAGCGAAGTTCCGATGGCTTTTTTCATTGGAAGGTTTGCCAAAATAACTAAAGTTGGTATAATTAAAAATCCCCCTCCAGCGCCGAGCATTCCTACAATGGTTCCTATAATTAATCCGCTAATTAAAATTAATACATAACGATATTTTTTTGCTTCCGAAAAATCGCCTTGCTGAATAACTTGTGGCGGGCGTAGCATGGAAAAAGAGGCGCCAAGCATGAGCACCGCAAATAAAATCAGGATTAAAAAATCTTTTGAAATGTCCCATCCGAAAAGGTGAATAATTTCAGGAAGCGCAGGGACAATTTTCGATCTGGTAAATAATGTTGCCGATAAAGAAGGCACACCAAAAAACAACATCGTTTTCCAGCAGATGAAATTATTTTTGATGTAATAAGAAGCGCCGAAAAAAGCAGAGAGTCCGACAATAAAAAGTGAATATGTTGTAGCTTCCGTCGAAGGAATATGCATCATATAAACCAAAGTCGGCAAAGTTAGAATTGAGCCACCACCTCCAATTAGTCCGAGAAGGACGCCCATTAGCAGGGCTGTTAGATAAGCTACGTATTCCATAATTTTACAAACACAAAGGTAAGCGGGGAATTGTCAACAAGATTTGGTTTTTTAATTTTAATGATTTAGATCACTAATCATTACAGATTTTCGATTTGTAAATGAATCCATTTTTAATTGATAAAAAAAGTTTCCTTGTACAAGTAATTGTAATTGGCATAACTGCTGAATTACCGGACTGAGTAATTGCAAATAAATTGGAAGAGTTGGCACCAACTATTTTAGTCTACCAATAGCGGTCGGCATGTGCTTTTCCCGTTCTGAGTAAGTGTTACTAGATAACAACCCTTATTCAATACGGAAGTGTCGATGTTTTGGCGTTGATGCCCCGTTTCTTCAACACTAATTTCTGAAATTACTTTGCCAAGTCCATCTGTAATTGTCATTACAACAGGAGCATTTTTAGTATTGTCAAATTCAATCCAACAGTTAACATTTGAAGGGTTTGGATATAATTTTACCATTCCAAAAATATTCCAACTTAGTTCTGTAATTCCAACTTGCGAAGACTTTAAGTATAAATCATCAATTTTTAATACGCTTCCAACGTTTGAAAGCGTTGTGTTGTTAGAGCTCGACGCAATTACAACCAATAGTGTGTCGGGTTGCGTAAAACTTGAAAAAGGAATTGAGAAATAAGTATATGCAGAGTTTGGCGGCAAAATTTGAAACGCCATTCCAACAGGACTTGTAGCTAGCGATGTTTGCACGAAAGCTATTCCGCTATCAATACCCATTGCGGTGAATTTATACCATCCACAAAGGGTGTCATTCAAAAGTGTGTATGGTCTTCCCCCGCTCAAACTATTTGATGTTATTGTTCCATTGGAGGCATACGATGGACTAAAATTTTGTGGGTCATACGCAAATGTGGACAATGAAAGCGCATAGGTTCCCGCGTGTACGTCTGTAGTTTGGAAAGTAAACCCACCAGCAGTTGCCCAATCTTGTGGTGTACTTGTATTAGTTGTAATCCAATTTTCAAAACTTCCATTCATGTTTGCTGGTTGAGTGGGAGTAAGAGTAAAAGTAATGTTATCAAATTGAAGCATACTGCCGGGTATTCCATTTGTATTAAATCCATTGCTTGAAGCTGCACCAAAAATAATACTGTCTGGATTTGCAAATGGAGGAATCGTAAGCACAACAGTAAATGGTGTGTAGGCAGTATGTGTTCCTGTGAAAATTGCAAAATCAAAACTAATTGCTGTTCCCCCTTCTTTGAAAACAATTAGGAGAATCCCAGTGTCTCCTGGCATTTGATTGTTTTTGTAATATCCAGTTAAAGTAATAGGGTGGCCGCTATATGGAATTCCTCCTGTAAGCGTATTCGGGTCGCCATTGAAAAAATATCCAATCAACGTGTCGTTAGCATTGCTAACGGTATTCAATTGCATTGCCAAAGCTCCTTGCTGTGGATCCGCAATTTTATTACAATTAAATGGCAATCCAAGAATATTGGCCATTTGATTGGAGTTAAGCGGGTAATCAGTTGGATTATCAATAGAAGAGGTGTTCCAAAATTCAAAACCAGGGTTAGGAACCGATTGTGCGTTTATTCCAATTACTGTGAAGAAACAGCTTATAAAAAGTAGATTGCGCATAAATTTTTTTTTCAAATATACCCCTTTATATTTTAACTTCCAATTCTCGCATTCTTTGTTTTTTTGAAATTGAATAGTATAAGTTATTTTTCACTCGTTAATATATGTTAATTCATAGGGCTTGAAGGAGCGAGCTTTGTTAATTTTGAAAACAATGAAAATAGCTTCCCCCAAGCTCATTACTTTTCTTGCAGGCATAGCACTTATTGGGCTTTGTGTAATTCAATATTATTGGATTAATGGGGCGGTAAAACAAAAGAGAGAATATTTTAGTCACGATGTACGAGAGGCGATGGTGGAGGTTTCAAAAAAGTATAGTCATATTCAAATAGGCTTGCGATTGCATCGCCAGCTTAGTGATCGCCCCAAAAGTATGGTGCGACAAAGAAAAAAAAACAGCTATGATTCGATTGGTGACAGCACCCTACAGAAATATAATTCAAAAATTTCAGAAAAAGATCTCGATTTTACTGCTAAAGATTCTTTCAAATCAAACAGCACCACAGATTTGAATAATTCAAAAAAACTTTTTAATAATTTTTTTGATGAAATGGTACGCGTCAATATTTACAATGATTTTTCAATGCTCATTGACACTTCCCTGGTTGACTCTTTGCTAAGTAGGGAATTAATGAATAAAGGAATTAACACAAGGTATAACTACGCTATTTTTAATTCAGTTGACCCTGTTTTTGACAATTTTCTCCCTTCTGGAAATTTGCTGAAGGATAGTTTACTTGCAAGTCACTATCGGGTAAGTTTAACTGATAATAATTTGTTTTCACAATCAAAAACATTGTCTATTTTTTTCCCAAATGAGCGAGGGTATGTTATCAGGTCAATGTTGTTTGTCTTAATTCTATCCGTACTGTTCATCCTTTTTATTGTTTTCTTGTTTTATTATTCAATCTCGACTATCTTCCGTCAAAAGAAACTATCGGAAATAAAGAATGATTTTATAAGTAATATGACGCACGAATTAAAGACACCAATTTCTACTATTGCCCTTGCATGTGAAGTGTTGGGAGATGATGATATTTTAAAGACAAAAGAGCGTACCGATCGTTATTTAAAAATGATTAGCGAGGAAAATAAACGTTTGGGTATTTTAGTTGAAAATGTTTTGCAAACGGCATTGCTCGACAAGGGAAAATTCATACTCAGGCCAATCAACATTGATTTACATGAATTAATTAACCAGGCCATAGGTAATATTCAATTAGTGATTGATAAAAAAAACGGAAAAATTTCATGCGACCTCCGTGCCACGCAGTTTATTATTAATGCCGATCACACGCATATTCAGAATATTATTTATAATTTATTGGATAATGCGATTAAATACACACCACAAACACCTATTTTTAAAATTTTTACGCGCGATACAGTTGGAGGAATTGAGTTTTGTGTACAGGATAATGGAATAGGGATTTCTCAGGAAAACCAAAAAAATATTTTTGAAAAACTATATCGTGTTCCTACAGGAAACATTCATAATGTGAAAGGATTTGGACTTGGACTGAGTTATGTAAAAGCAATTGTAGAAAAACACGGGGGAAAATTGTGGGTGGATAGTGCACCAGGTCGAGGGAGTGATTTTCATGTAAGACTGCCATATTTATTAGACAAAAATTAGAAAGATGAATACTTCAAATGGAATCAAAATTCTCCTCGTAGAGGACGACGCTAATCTTGGAAAACTATTGCATGATTATCTTGAAGCAAAGGGATTTGTTATATCGCTTGCAAAAAATGGAAAAGAAGGATTCGAACATTTTAGAAAAGAAAACTTTGACCTTTGCTTGCTTGATGTAATGATGCCCATTAAAGATGGTTACACCTTAGCGAAGGAAATAAGAACGATCAACAGGGAAATCCCTATTGTATTTCTAACAGCTAAATCGATGAAGGAAGACGCTATAGAAGGGTTTAATGCAGGTGCTGACGATTACATCACCAAGCCATTTAGTATGGAAGAATTGCTGTTGCGTTTAAAGGCAATACTTCGCAGAACAAAAGGAGGCGCTTTAAATACGGACCAAACACAGTTCACTGTGGGTGATTATGCGTACGACTACACAAGACAAATATTAGAGTTTGGGAATAAGCCTCAAAAGCTCACTTCAAAAGAAGCCGACCTTTTACGTTTATTGGCTTTACACAAAAATGAGGTGCTTGACCGCTCCTTCGCACTTAATACTATTTGGGGCGACGATAGTTATTTCAATTCACGAAGCATGGATGTATACATTGCCAAATTGAGAAAGTATTTGAAAGATGACCCAACTGTTGAGATTATGAATATCCACGGAAGAGGATTTAGGCTAATTGCAAAATAAAAAAGCCAATAAAATTACAGCGGATAAATTAGCTTAATGAGAAGATTTATTTTTTTAGTAAATCACGTATTTCTGTTAACAGTAACTCTTCTTTAGTCGGCTCTACTTCTGGTTTTGCTGCGATAGCATGTTTGCGTCTCATTGTGTTCATGCCCTTAATAACAAGAAACATTGCAAATGCAATAATGATAAAATCCAAGAGCGTATTAATAAACAAACCGTATTTAATTGCTATTTCTGGCATCGCTTCAAAAACTACTTTGCCATCCGTATTTTTCACTTCAGGTGTATTTTTCTGAATTATATATTGAAGCCTGTTAAAATCTACATTTCCTAATAACTTTCCAATCGGAGGCATTACTACTCCCTCAATTAAAGAAGTTACTAATTTTCCAAAAGCGCTACCAATTACAACACCTACAGCAAGGTCGACAAGGTTGCCACGAATGGCGAATTCTTTAAATTCCTTAATAAATCCCATTTTTTGTGACTTTAATAGTTGTAAGAATTGAAAAATAGTTAATTATAAGTTCCCCGTTCTCCCGCCGTCTACAGGCAAATTTATTCCATTAATATATGCGGCGGCTGGAGTGGCAAGAAATGCGATTGCAGCTGCAACTTCCTCTGTGCTAGCAAATCTTCCTGCTGGAATTTCGTGTAGCATTTCTTTTGTCAAAAGCTCTTTGGTAATTCCTGTTTTGACAGCTTTACTATCAAGAATACTTTCCAGTCTTTGTGTTGCGGTAGCGCCAGGTAAAACATTGTTGACAGTAATTCCAAATGGAGCCACTTCCATGGAAAGTGTTTTCGCCCAATTTGCTACTGCGGCACGAATTGTATTTGATACACCCAATCCGCGTAAAGGTTGCTTTACAGATGTAGAAATAATATTAATTATTCTACCATATCCATTTAATTTCATCCCAGGTAAAACAGCTTGCGCTAAAATATGATTGCACAATAAATGATTTGAAAATGCGGAAGTAAATTCTTCCAAATGGGCTTCTGCTATTGTTCCTCCAGCAGGGCCACCAGTATTGTTTACTAAAATATGAATTGTTTTTTCTTTACTTAAATACTTGCCGATTGATTCACGTAATTGCTCTGGGTTTGAAAAGTCAGCAATAATGTAATCGTGTTTTACTTTTCCTGGAAGGTCCGCGACCGCACTTCTTAGTCGAGCGTCATTTCTTGCAATTAATGTAACAGTGGCACCAAGCTTTGCCAATTCCATTGCTGCTGCTTTGCCAATTCCTTGCGAACTTCCACAAACAAAGGCGTGTTTACCAGTAAGGTCTAGATTCATAGTGTAAAGATAGGTTACAAGGGGATAGTATTTAAACTTTACAGATTCTTCTTTACTTTGTCCCTTGCTTCCTTATTAGTACATTCGTAAAACTAAATAAAAAAATTAAACACTATGGTCACTCGTCCGTTTAACTTTAAAAAATGGATTGACGAAAATCGTCATTTATTAAAGCCGCCAATAAATAATAAAGTGGTTTATAGAGATACGGAATTTATTGTAATGGTTGTTGGCGGCCCCAATTCTCGAAAAGATTATCACTTTAATGAAAGCGAAGAGTTTTTTTATCAGCTTGAAGGAAATATTACAGTGAAAATTCAGGAAGATGGTAAAGCTGTTGATGTACCAATAAACGAGGGAGATATTTTCCTTTTACCACCCAATGTTCCTCACAATCCTATGCGAGGAGCTAATACCATTGGCTTAGTCATGGAGCGAAAACGGCGCATCGGTGAAAAAGATGGCTTGCTTTGGTTTTGTGAACAGTGTAACTCCAAATTGTATGAGGCATACTTTGAACTAACAGATATTCAAACACAATTTCAAGGAGTATTCGATAAATTTTATGGAAGCGATGATTTGCGAACTTGTAAAGCGTGTGGCCATCTGATGCAACCGCCCGCAGTAGCTAAAATTAGTAGCCACTAAATTGCATAATATAAAAATGACTTTTAGTGTTGAAAAAAAACCGTCAGCCTGAATTACGGAATACTATTTATGAATAATTTTTCTATCGATATCCATACCCACATTTTACCTAAAAATATTCCACATTGGAATGAAAAATTCGGTTATGGAGGTTTTATTCAATTAGACCATCATAAAAATTGTTGTGCAAGAATGATTGGCGATGATGGAAAGTTTTTTAGAGAGGTTGAAGATAATTGTTGGAGCGCAGAAAAACGGATTGTCGAATGCGATCATCACCAAGTATCTGTTCAAGTACTTTCCACTGTTCCCGTCATGTTTTCCTATTGGGCAAAACCAAATGACTGTCTCGAAATCTCGAAATTTTTAAACGACCACATAGCTGAAATTGTAACACGCTTTCCAAAACGTTTTGTCGGACTTGGTACAATTCCAATGCAGGATTCTAGCTTAGCAATTCAAGAATTACAGCGCTGTAAAAAAATCGGATTAAAAGGAATTCAGATTGGCACAAATATCAATCAGGACAATCTGAACGAAGAAAAATATTTTGAAATTTTTGCGGCTTGCGAGGAATTAGGCATGTCCGTTTTTATACATCCTTGGGAAATGATGGGGGAAAAGGAAATGCAGAAGTACTGGCTGCCTTGGCTAGTGGGAATGCCGGCAGAAACAACACGAGCTATTGCCTCACTGATTTTCGGAGGAGTAATTGAAAAACTCCCGAAACTACGAATTGCTTTTGCGCATGGTGGCGGATCTTTTCCGTCCACAGTTGGCAGACTTCAACACGGATTCGAATCTCGTCCCGATTTGGTCGCCTTGGATAATAATATAGCTCCGAAAAACTACATTGGAAAATTCTGGATTGACTCGCTTGTTCATGACCCAACTATGCTTGATTTTGTAGTCAACCAATTTGGAGCCAACCGTGTTGCAATGGGAAGCGATTATCCTTTTCCATTAGGAGAAAATGTGCCAGGTAATTTGATTCGCCAAATGAATTGGGATGAAGCAAAGAAGGAAATGCTTTTGAGCGGCGCTGCTTTAGAATGGCTCGGAATGAAAAGATCCGATTTTTAATCACAATAATTGCCCTTTTTAATTTAATCTTCTGTTTAAAAATATGAATTTCCATATTAAAATTAACTTTGCCGGACTATTTTTTATATGCGCAAATTTCTATTTCTAATAACACTTTTTTCTTTTCCATTTATTTCTTTTGCGGGCATTGTGAAAGGGACAATTACCGATAGCGATGGTAAGGGGATTCCTTATGTTGTTGTCGGGGTAAAAAAATCTACTTATGGCGTTAATTCTAATCTTGCTGGGGGATATTTTATTGAACTACCACCCGGAAATTATGTTTTTGTTTTCTCACAAATAGGTTTAGTAGAACAGGAACGTTCAGTTGTAATTATTGATGGCAAACCTTTAATATTAAATGTGCAGATGGAAACATCTTTAATGGAACTTAGCACATTTGAAGTTAAGGCTATTGGTAATCGTGATAAGGGAAAGGAAATTATGCACCATGTGATTGATGCTCGCGACGATTATTCAGCTAGAGTTATAAATTATAAATGCAACACCTATCAAAAGTCGTCACTAGAAAAATTTGTAATTAGAAAAAAAGGGGATACAATTCAAACTCCTGTAGTTGTATCAAATATATTACCAAGCCCAATAAAAGACTCTACAAACACAAAAAAAAGAGGCAACAAGGGCGATAACCTTGATGCTGTTCTAAAGGACCAAAGGTTAAATTTGATAGAGTCGGTAACGGAAACACATTTTCTCTCACCCAATACTTTTAAGGAAAATATTCTGGCGTATCATGATTATTCTGATAAAAAAAGCAGTTTTGGGCAAGGTGCTTCTGGAAGTTTCGATTACGGAGAGCATGAAATAGCACCCGTTCAATACTCTGTTGAAAACCCATATCTGTTTATTTCCGATGCCTCTAGTATGGATTTTGATTTTTACAAAAATACTATAAGCGCTCCTTTACTTAGCGTTCGTCCTTTGTTATCGCCAGCAGCAAAAACGGCTTTTTTTAATTATAAATTTGATTTGCTCGATTCAATCGAACAAAACGGGACAACAGTTTATAAAATTTCAGTAAGTCCATTGTTTCGTTCTGATGCCCTTTTTTCCGGATTGATCTTCGTTCAAAAAAACAATTGGGCTATTGTTTCAGTAAATTTATGTGTCAATCCCGATGTGTTGATTTATTGCAAAGAGTTTTGTGTGATTATAGATTATACAGAAGTTGATTCTGCTATTTTTCTTCCAACACGTAGAGAGTTTATGTATACTATTCACGAAGGGAAGTATAACATTGTTGGAAACAGTCGAGTGGAGCAATCTGATTATGTTGTTAATGGTGTAATTCCTCCCAAAACATTTACCGACGAAGTGAAACATTTTAATGACGATGCGTTTAATCAAGACAGCGCTTATTGGATAGCGCATCGGACAATTTCGCTTGACGACAAGGAGCTAACGTATATTCATGAAGCCGATTCGTTGAATCAATATTATGAAAGTCCGGCCTATCTTTTTAGGCGGGATTCAATTTATAATCACCTTGATGTTTGGAGTTTTTTGCTCAATGGCTTTGGTCATCGAAGTCTTGCTAAAGGGACAAGGTGGGGAATTGATCCATTAATAAATCAGTTTATTTTATACGGCCCTGGAGGGTATAGACACAAATTGGCGGGAGATTTTGATAAAGATTTTAAAGATGGCATGCTACTTGAAACAGATGGAGAAATTAGCTATGGATTTTTAAATGAGGATATTCGTGCCAAGGTGGGTGTTGGACTTACTTATTACCCCTTAAAATTTGTTAGAACTTTTGTGCGATTTGGGGATACCTATGAAATGGTGAACAATTATGCTTCAATTTCCTCGGCTTTTTCGCGCAGTAATTATGTGCGAGAGCAAATGCTGAGTATTTCGCAACGAATGGAAATTATTAATGGCTTGTATGGTGAGTTGACTTTTCAATATAAAGACCAAAGTCCAATTGCAGGACTTAAGGACGCTATATGGCGCAATGAATTATTTGGAAACCTAAACACCCCTATAGAATTTCAAGAATATATAAATACAGAAATCAAGCTTGAATTAAAATATCGATTTCGACAGAAATATATAATTAAGAAAAATAAAAAAATAATTGTAGGTACAAAATATCCAGAAATTCGTTTTTTTTATCGCAAGGGTATTCCTTCTCTCTTTAAAAGTGAGGTTAACTTTGATTATATCGAATTTAGTTCTGTTGACGAGTTCAAGTTTGCACGATTTGGAAAAAGTAATTGGAGTGTTAAAGCCGGAGCATTTATTAATAAAAAAGATTTGCGCGTATTGGAATATAAGTATTTTAGAGGTTCTGACGGTTTTATATTCTCTGACCCATTGAACTCCTTCCAACTATTAGGACCCACATTAAATACTCCGAACGCTTATTTCCGCTTGAATTATATTCATCATTTTGAGGGTTTCTTTGGCAGTAAAATTCCGCTATACAGGAATTTAAAAATTACATCAGCGGTTGGGGGTGGGGGGCTTATTATTCCTAATTCAAAATTTTATCATCAAGAATTTTTTGTAGGATTAGAACGAATTATTCGAATTAAGAAACAACTTTTTCGAGTTGGAATATTTGCTGTAACCGCTGATAATAATATCTCTACAGCAGCAATTACTTATAAAGTGGGAATCAGCTTCTTCAATTCCTTTTCTGGTAAATGGAGCTATTAATTTAATGTATGATACAATTAAATTTACGCTTCAATTTAAAATAAGAGAATTATACACTTTAATTTAACAATAATCCGAAAACAATTTTTTTAATTGTAAATTTGTATTCTGAATGACGGATAAAATTAAATCACGGGCCTAACTTACTTTGGGATTTCGGGATAGAAAAAAGGGTCAACAGCATATATTATGAGCGAACAAATTAAGCATGAGTGCGGAATTGCTCTTATTCGCCTCCTTAAACCGTATCAATATTACATCGATAAGTATGGTACGCCCATGTATGGGTTGAATAAGCTTTATCTCTTGATGGAAAAGCAACACAATCGTGGCCAAGATGGTGCCGGTGTTGCCACAATAAAATTTGATGTGCCTCCAGGAACAAGATATATATCGCGTTACCGTTCCACAGCCCCAACTGCAATTAAAGATATTTTCGGAAAAATCAACGACAAATTTGTTGAAGCAAATAATAAATATCCGGATAAAATATCGGATGCTAAATGGGTAAAAAAGCACGTAGCTTTTTCGGGTGAATTATTACTTGGACATTTGAGGTACGGAACTTACGGAGCAAATAGTGTAGAAAATTGTCACCCGTTTCTTCGTCAGAATAATTGGATCACCAGAAATTTAGTTGTTGCAGGCAATTTTAATTTAACAAACGTTGATGAACTTTTTGATCAGCTTGTTGAATTAGGCCAACATCCAAAAGAAAAAGCTGATACGGTAACGGTGATGGAAAAAATAGGTCACTTTTTAGATCGTGAAGTGGATCATTTGTTTGGGAATTATAAATCTAAAGGCCATTCTAATGAACAAATAACCGACCTCATTGCATCTAATTTGAACATTCAAAAAATTCTTTCTGATGCGGGTAAAAAATGGGATGGCGGTTATACAATGGCAGGAATGTTCGGCCATGGTGACGCATTTGTCTTGCGTGATCCAAATGGAATTCGCCCCGCCTACTGGTATGCCGATGAAGAAGTTGTTGTTGTAACCTCTGAGCGTCCACAAATTCAAACAGCATTTAATGTTCCGATTGAAAAAATCCATGAATTGACACCTGGATGTGCATTGATCATTAAGAAGAATGGAGAATATGAAGAGAAACAAGTTCGTACTCCAAAAGAAAAAAAATCGTGTTCCTTCGAACGTATTTATTTCTCTCGTGGAAACGACAAGGATATTTATGAGGAAAGAAAAAGCCTGGGCAATCAGTTAACAACTGCCGTTTTAAATGCAGTTGATTATGATATGAAGAATACTGTTTTTTCATTTATTCCCAATACCGCTGAAGTTGCTTTTCACGGGTTGGTAAATGGCTTACATACGTATTTAAATGATGTTAAAAAGGAAAAGATACTTGCGCTTAAAAAGATAGATGGTTCAACGCTTGCTGAAATTCTTAACATGGAGCCGCGTATTGAAAAAATTGCATTGAAAGATGCCAAATTAAGAACATTTATCAGCAGTGATTCTTCTCGCGATGAAATGGTTTCTCATATTTACGATACTACTTATGGTGTAATTCAGGCCACCGATAATTTAGTAATGATTGACGATTCCATTGTACGTGGAACAACTTTGAAACAAAGTATTTTAAAAATTCTTGATAGACTTCATCCTAAAAAAATAATTATTGTTTCTTCTGCGCCCCAAATTCGATACCCAGATTGCTATGGTATTGACATGGCGAAGTTGGGCGATTTCGTTGCGTTTCAAGCAGCAGTTGAATTGTTGAAAGAGCAAAAGAAAGAATACATGCTGACAGAAATTTATGAGAAAGCAAAAACACAGGATCTTCTTCCTGCTGAGCAGGTAATCAATGTGGTGAAAGGGATTTATAAACCATTTACTGCCGAACAAATTTCACTTAAAATTTCTAAATTGCTTACTCCTGTTGGTATGAATGCAGAGGTGGAAATTATTTACCAGACAATCGAAGGATTGCACAATGCTTGTCCTGATCATAAAGGCGATTGGTATTTTACCGGTGATTATCCGACACCTGGTGGAAACAAAGTGGTGAATCGGGCATTTATTTATTACATGGAAGGAAAAAATTTTAGAGCTTATTAATAAAAAGAGAAAATCATAAAACTAACCTAAAACAAAAACAATGAAAAAAACGCTACTCTCAATTTTTATTTCTGTATTTTTTTACGGAACGAGCAACATTAAAGCACAGTCGTACAGCTTTGTCTTTTCTCAATTTCAGGCGGCGTACACGCCAATCACAGGAACTGATGTATATGGTGTAACGCCTTGGGGAATGTCTACACCAATTGCATATTTACCAATGGGATTTAATTTTAATTTTCAAGGTACTGTAGTAAGCATAGCGGATATGATTCCAGGAATTGTTGCGTTCCCCAATGGCATTGATAACATGGGGCTATATACTTTTTTTGCGCAGCTTAGAGATACAGGAATGCTCGTTTCAAAGTCGCCAGTAACTTATACAACTATTGGAAGCCCCGGCACTAGAATTTTTAAAGTTCAATGCGCTGACGCAGGTTTCGAAAACGAGTTTTTTTCCTATGGAAATTTTTCTTCAGTAGTAAATTTTCAAACATGGTTTTATGAAGCGGATAATTCAATAGAGGTGCGTGTTGGTCCATCTGTAATAACTCACCCTTTAAATTGTTACTTAGATTCTTTAAGCCCAGGGCCTTCAATTGGAATTATTCAATTAGATTCAGGTCAGCAAACACTATTGTATAGTTTAGCGTTGAGTGCAAACCCTGCAGCTCCAACACTGACAGTATATAATCTTGCCTTAAACCCTGTTACTTTGAATAGCACTCCAGTAAATTCTACAGTTTATCGTTTTGGTCAATTGGTAACTGGGTTTAATGAGACCGAACAAATATTTGGAAATGTTGGGATGTTCCCGAATCCTTCACAAGAGAACGCTACTCTCTTGTATACTTTGAAAAACGCAGGTAATGTAACAGTGGAGATAAAAGACATGGAAGGGCGTGTTGTTTCAAATGACAACGTAGGAGCAATGGCTGTAGGGACTTATAATTACAATTTGAATACAGCTAAACTTTCAAATGGGCTTTACTTTGTAACGCTTGTTTCTGGCGAACAAAGAATTATTCAGAAACTTTCTGTAGCTCACTAATTATATAAATGCGTATAAAAATCCTCTTGAGAAATCGGGAGGATTTTTTATGTTTCATTGTGTTTGCATTGATAAAAAACAATCCGCCTTCGTAAATAGCACAATTTTTAGTCTCTTTTCATATTCAATTTTCATTTAATGGCTAGATTTCTTATATTTAACTTTTTATAATAAATCTATGAAAAAACGCTACCTCTCACTGTTACTTTTAACGGGGTTTATTTGTTTTGCAGCTTCGGCGCAAACATTTACCGTTAATCCAAACGCAGGTATTACAGACAACAATTGTACTGCTGTTCCGATTGTTTGCACAGGTCTTCCGGTTACAATGGATACCGTGTACGGACTATGTTCTGTGACTGTAAATATTACCCACACTTACGATGGCGATTTAGATTTATGGATAATTTCTCCAAGTGGAGATTCTGTTCTACTTTCAAATAACCAAGGTGGAGGAGGAAATGATTTCACCAATACAGTTTTTACAATGTCAGCAACAATTTTGCTGTCACAATCAGGAGCACCTTTCACAGGAAATCACTTACCGGATAATTCTATTAATCAGCTCAACAACGGATCTGATCCGAATGGTACTTGGTATTTCAGTGCATGTGATGAAGTTCCGAGTGACATTGGGATTATTTCAAGTGTGAGTTTAAATTTTTGTGCAAATCCTCCTAGTGATCCACCACCTTCTTTAGGACCATGTTCTATGGCAAACGGAATGGGATGTTTTTGTCCCGATAGTTCACAGCTTTGCGATCTTTTTCCTGACATGATAGCATCAGCAGATATTATTACATCGCAACATACAGAGACACCTGGATTAATCACACTGAGTAATGCAACACCAAACATTGGTTGGGGTCCTATGGAAATTCACGGATCAAATAATTGCTGGTGCGATACAGTTTCGGTTCCTTGTAACACTTCAATTTGTCCAAATGGAAATCCTCCAACGCAACAATTAATTCAAACGCTCTATCATAAAAATGGAAGTGTTATCACATCTTTTGATACGCTTACACCCGGAACAATGAGTTATCATCCATCTCATGGTCACGTTCACGTTAATAATTGGAGTGTATTTACATTGAGAAAAGAAGACACGTTAATTGCGAATCCTTTGAACTGGCCGATTATTGCGCAAGGACAAAAAATAGCTTTCTGTTTGATTAACCTTGGCGATTGCACAAGCGATTATGGTTACTGTCGTGACACAGCTGGTAACATTATTACAATGGCTAATATTCCAAATTCTCCATTTGGAGTTGTTACAGGATGTGGACAAGACCAGGGAATTTATACCGGGAATCTTGATATTTATTCTCAGACTTTAGCGGGCATGGATATTGATTTAACGAATGTTTGTAATGGGGATTATTATATTATTTCAATTACAGATCCTGATAATAATTTTATTGAAACAGATGACAGCAATAACTGGGTTAAAGTTCCAATCACATTAACACAGCAACACAGCCCGATAGGAAGTGGTTTCACAAATACATCCATTTCAGGACAAACCGCAACATTCAGTAATAACAATACGGATTTAACTTGGTTCGAATGGGATTTTGGTGATGGCGTAACCGATACAATAAATAACCCAACAATGCACACCTACACGTTTGGTGGAACTTACACCGTAACACTTACACAGACAAATGCGTGCGGTACTTTTGATACAACAATGGTAATTTTTATTACCGGAATGGATTACATTGGAAATTTCTCAGCGCAAATGTTGAAAGCAATGCCGAATCCCGCTGTTGGATCAACAACAATTTCTTATCAAATGCCAGAAACAGGAGAGATGCAATTGGAACTTTATAATTTGTTAGGCGAGCGTATTTCTGTTCTTGCAAAAGGAAAAGAAACAATCGGCTGGCACAATGTCGAAGTTGATTTCAATTCGCTTAGCTTAGGAGAAGGAGCTTATTTTGTAAAACTGACAACACAGAATCATGCGGCAACTTTAAAGGTGATAAATATTAAATAGACCTTTCGACTTTTGCACAGAATTATGAAAAATTAAAGGGGGCAGCAGCAATGTTGCTCCTTTTTTATTTCCGCTGTTTATATACAGGAACAGTAGAGCAAGGTTCGCCGTACATAATACTTTTCACAATTGGTTGTAGTTTCCGAGTCAATTCAATGTAAGCGTATTTAGGAACAGGCTTGTCGCCACAACCTTTAATCACAATTCTTGCATCACGATATTGTTCAACATTAAAGTTGGAAAGAATTTCGTCAAACAAAACGGTTTCTAAAACATCAATCGATCCAAAAACTATTTTTTTTGCAAATGGTTCCAATGCGGAAGCTAATAACATCCAAGTCCAATCCGGAATAATTGCGTCTGCGGAACAAGTCAGCGCAACGTATTTTTCTTTGTATTGCGACCAATCGTGCGATTTAATAAATTCTCGAAAATCTTTTTCGCGAAGAATCAATTCCTGAAAGAGTTGGTCTTTTATATCAATCAATACACGCTCCCCGGGGAGATATAATTCTCCAAGATCGATCGTGATTAATCCGCTGTTTTCTACTTTGTTTATTATTTCTTCCATTTTGATTTTGTCAGACTTCAATACATCCTCCTGCGTCGGACACTCGGTCTGACAAAAAAGAAAAATGTATCGAGGTCACATAAATCCTAATTCCAATTGCGCCACCTCGCTCATCATTTCTTTCATCCATGGTGGTTCAAACGTCACTTTTACATCACAGCCTTTTACGCCACGCACCGTTCTTACTTTGTCCGATATATCAGCAGGTAAAGATTCTGCAACTGGACAATTCGGTGATGTGAGTGTCATGAGGAGTTTTACTTCTTTGTCATCATTTATTGCAATTTCGTAAATCAATCCAAGTTCCCAAATGTCAACAGGAATTTCTGGGTCATAACAAGTTTTTAGGGCATCAATTACCGCCTGTGTTAATTCTGGATAGTTCGAAACAATGTTTGCGTCCATAATATTTATTTCTCTGTTGTATTAGATTGCATTGCAAATGCATCCATTTTCATTTGTTTAATCATTGCCACTAATCCGTTTGCCCGAGTAGGAGAGAGGTGTTCCGCTAAACCTATTTTATTGATGAAGTTTAGTTGCGCCTCAACAATTTCTTTTGGTGTCTGACCAGAAAAAACTTTTAATAACAATGCAACAATTCCTTTTGTAATTATAGCGTCGCTGTCGGCATGGTAAATAATTTTTCCATCAACTAATGCTGTATGTAACCAAACCTGACTCTGACAACCTCTAATCAGGCGATCATGTGTTTTATATTTTTCTTCGAGCACTAAAGACTTTCCCATATCAATGAGGTATTGGTACTTGTCATCCCATTGGTCAAATAGGGAAAATTCTTCAACTATTTCATTTTCTATTTCAGTAATGCCCATTTAAGACAACATTTTAACTGCTTTTTCAAGTGCAGTAATAAATAAATCAACCTCTTCCTTTGTATTATATAATCCGAATGAAACACGAACAGTTCCCGGAATTCCATATTTTTCCATCAAAGGTTGTGTGCAGTGATGTCCAGTGCGAACAGCAATTCCCTGTTGATCGAGAATAGTGCCTAAATCAAAAGGGTGAATTTTCCCAGCTACAAATGAAATAACCCCTGCTTTGTTTTTTGCAGTTCCTATAATTTCTATTTCTGGAATTGTATTTATTTTTTCAGTTCCGTATAAAAGTAATTCATGTTCATGCAGGGCAATGTTTTCAACTCCAATTTCATTTACATAATCTAGCGCTTTGGCAAAACCAATAGCACCCTCTATATTCGGAGTTCCTGCTTCAAATTTCAACGGCCCATCAACATAAACAGTTTTTTTGAAGGAAACAGTTTTAATTATTCCGCCACCAGTTTGATACGGAGGCATTTCATTTAGAATATTTTCCTTAACAAACAATACGCCGACTCCTGTTGGACCGTAAACTTTATGAGCGGAAAAACAATAAAAGTCACAATTTAAATCACGGATATCTACCTGCATATGAGGAACGGCTTGCGCACCGTCTAATAGCACGGGAATATTATTAGCATGCGCCAGTTCAATAATTTCTTTTGCGGGATTAATTGTCCCAAGTGTATTTGACACGTGTGTGAATGCAAAAAACTTTGTTTTGGGAGAAAGCATTTTTTGCAAAAAAGCAATTTCCAATTCTCCACTCTCATTCACCGGTAGCACACGAAGCACCGCTCCTTTCTCTTCGCAAAGCATCTGCCATGGAAGAATATTGGAATGATGTTCCATTTCGGTAATTAGAATTTCATCTCCCGGAGTTAAGCGGTTTTTTACAAATGAATAGGCAACGAGATTAATACTTTCTGTTGTGCCACGAGTGAAAATTATTTCATTCGGGGAATTTGCTCCAATATGTTTTTGAATAGTGGCACGCGCACGTTCATATGCAGCGGATGATTCCTGACTTAAAGTGTGAACACCACGATGAATATTTGCGTTATACTGAGAATAATAATTAGTGATGGAATCAATTACAGGTTTTGGCTTTTGAGATGTTGCACCATTGTCAAAATAAACTAATGGTTTCCCATTCACCTTGCGGGTTAAAATTGGAAAATCAGAACGGTATTTATTGACGTCGTAATTCAATTTCAGGTTTCCCATTTCTTTTGTTGTGCTCATTTCAACAGGGTATCAATTTTACTATCAATGTAATTTCGTAACTCCTCAATTTTCACCATGTCTACCACTTCTTCAGCAAACGCACGGATCAATAATGCACGTGCGCTTTCCTTCCCAATTCCGCGGGCTTGTAAATAAAACATTGCGTCTTCATTTACTTTTCCTGTAGAGGTGCCGTGCGAACATTTTACATCATCAGCATAAATTTCCAATTGAGGTTTTGTATTCACAGTGGCATTGTCACTCAACAAAATATTTCTATTCGTCTGGTAAGCATTTGTTTTTTGTGCATCAGGCCGAACGAATATTTTTCCATTGAAAGTTGCGCTTGCTTTATCGTTAATTACACCTTTATACAATTCATTACTCATGCAATTAGGTACTGCATGATCTACAACAGTGTGGTTGTCTACTGTCTGGTCATTTGCAATTGGGTATAAACCAAATAAGTGAGCTTCTCCATTTTTCTCAGTGAAAAGAATGTTTAGATTGTTCCGTACAAAATTTCCCCCCAAGGTAAAAGTGTAGGTGCTGTATATTGAATTTCCGCAAACGGAAGCTTGAAGTGTATTTACCTGCAAGGCATTTTCACCTTCCGACTGAATTCTATAATGATCAAGTTTTGCATTTGCCGCTACGTAAACTTCTGTGACAGGATTTGAAAATGTTTTTACCTGACCAATTGTTTCATAGGATTCAATCACAATTGCTTCGGCACCTTCTTCAATGATAATTAGATTTCTTGTTTGAGAAAAAGAAGGCGTTTCAAAATTAGAAATATGAATTATCTGAATAGGATGTTTTGATTGTGTGTTTTTTGAGACATGTATGAAAATACCACCTGTGGTCATTGCAGTATTCAAAGCGATGAATGGGTCAGCATCAAAATGTGCATGTTTTGTGTAATGTTTTTTGGCGACTTCATTCGAAATAACGGCATCAGCAATGTTTGAAATTGTAAATCCTTTCGGCAAGTTTTTGAATTGAGAAAGTGCTTCTGAAAATTTACCGTTTTCTATAACTAGTACAGAGGAATCTTTTTTAAATGTGAATTTTGCAATATCCTTTGCTGTTAATTCATTTAGCACAGTTGCATTAAAACCAAAGCCTTGTTTTAAAACAGCTTCTGGATTAATGTATTTATAGTCTTCCGTTTTGCGATTAGGGAAGCCAATTTTCTCAAAGTGAGCAGCTGCATTTCGGCGAGTTTGAGAATCACCGTATAATGTAGGAAGTATTTGCTCAAAATTTTCAAGCAATGCATTTTTGAAGGATAAAGTTTCTGCTACGTTCATAATTTATGGTTCAACAGATTCAGATTTTAACCAGTCGTATCCTTTTGCTTCCAACTCCAACGCTAATTCTTTTCCGCCCGTCTTTACTATTCGACCATTGTATAAGACATGAACAAAATCAGGAATGATATAATCCAACAAACGCTGGTAATGCGTTACAATAATGAATGACCGTTTTTGGTCACGTAATTTATTTACACCGTTTGCTACAATTCGTAATGCATCAATATCAAGCCCAGAATCCGTTTCATCTAATATCGCAAGCGTTGGTTCCAACATTGCCATTTGAAAAATCTCATTTCGCTTTTTTTCTCCACCTGAAAACCCTTCGTTTACAGAGCGTCCTGTTAATTTACCATCTAATTCTACTAACGATTGTTTTTCTTTTACCATTGCTAAAAATGTTTTCGGCTCAATAGGACCTAGTCCTTTGTATGCACGAATTTCATTGATTGCTGTTTTAAGAAAATTAATATTACTCACGCCTGGAATTTCAACTGGATATTGAAATGCAAGAAACAAACCTTCACGTGCGCGATCCTCAGCAGACATTTCCAACAAATTTTTTCCATTAAACAATACTTCTCCTTCTGCGACTTCATATTCTGATTTGCCTGCAAGGACGGAAGCAAGCGTACTTTTTCCTGAGCCATTTGGCCCCATGATTGCATGGACTTCGCCGTCTTTCACATCAAGATTTAATCCTTTTAGAATTTTTTGCCCGTCAATGGATGCGTGTAAATTTTTTATGTTAATCATAATTTTATTTTTCTTCTAATCTTTTTACTTTGTCAGACTGTTTTTTTGCCAAACTTCGATACATCCTCCTGCGTCGGACACTCAGTCTGACAAAAAAGGAGAAATGTATAGGTGTTTATCCGACTGAGCCCTCTAATGAAACGGACAATAACTTTTGTGCTTCCACAGCAAATTCCATTGGGAGTTGATTCAACACCTCTCTGCAATAGCCGTTCACAATTAATCCGATTGCTTTTTCAGTGTCAATGCCACGTTGCTTGCAATAAAAAATCTGATCTTCTCCAATTTTAGAAGTTGTAGCTTCATGTTCTACAACTGCTGACTTATCGTGAATTTCGATATAAGGAAAAGTATGTGCTCCACATTTATCGCCCATCAACAAGGAATCGCACTGCGAAAAATTCCTTGCATTTGTTGCGCCTTTACTGATACGAACTAAGCCACGGTAAGAGTTTTGACTTTTACCCGCAGAAATTCCTTTTGAAATAATTGTGCTGCGCGTATTTTTTCCTATGTGCAACATTTTAGTTCCGGTATCAGCTTGTTGATAATTATTGGTAACGGCAACAGAATAAAATTCTCCTACAGAATGGTTTCCTTTTAAAATTACGCTCGGATATTTCCACGTAATCGCAGAACCCGTTTCTACTTGTGTCCAGGAAATTTTTGAATTGTCACCCAAACAAATTCCACGCTTTGTTACAAAATTATATATACCACCAACGCCTTCTTTGTTCCCGGGATACCAATTCTGTACCGTGGAATATTTTACTTCCGCGTCTTTATGTGCTACAATTTCAACAATTGCAGCATGCAGTTGATTTTCATCACGCATCGGAGCTGTACAACCTTCAAGATATGAAACGTAAGCGCCTTCATCGGCAACAATTAATGTTCTTTCGAATTGTCCGGTGCCAGAAGAATTGATTCTGAAATAAGTTGACAATTCCATCGGACAACGAACGCCTTTAGGAATGTAACAGAAAGATCCGTCAGAGAATACTGCGGAGTTTAATGTTGCGTAAAAATTATCAGTGTAGGGAACAACAGATCCCATATATTTTTTAATAAGTTCAGGATGTTCCTGCACAGCTTCTGAAAACGAACAAAAAATAATTCCTTTTTCTGCAAGTACTTCTTTGAAAGTTGTTTTGACAGAAACAGAATCAATTACTGCGTCAACAGCTATTTTGCTTTCCATTCCCACTAAACGCTTTTGTTCCTCTAGGGAAATTCCAAGTTTTTCAAACGTCTTCAACAGCTCTTGATCCACTTCATCCAAACTTCCCACGGTTTTTATTTTTTTCGGCGCTGCGTAATAACAGGAATCTTGAAAATCAATTGGTTTAAAATTCACATGCGCCCAATGATCGGGGTGTTCCATTTTTAGCCAATGGCGAAATGCTTTCAAACGAAAATCCAACATCCATTGGGGTTCTTTTTTTTTCATTGAAATAAACCGCACGATATCTTCATTTAATCCTTTGGGTGCAAATTCGGTTTCGATGTCAGATGTGAAGCCGTATTTATATTCGCCCTGTGTGAACTCTTCTAATATTTCGTTTTTTTCTGCCATAAAATTTTATACTGAAAAACTTTCGCCACATCCGCAGGTGCGTGATGCGTTCGGATTCACAAACACAAACCCTTTACCATTCAATCCTGCAGAATAATCCAATTCTGTTCCAATCAGATAGAGAAAACTCTTTTTATCGACCACAATTTTAATTCCCTTGTCCTCAAAAACCTGATCATTGGACCGCAACACATTATCAAACTCCATTTTGTAAGAAAGTCCAGAGCATCCGCCGCTATCTACACCAACGCGGATAAATGTATCCAAAGGTCGATTTTCCTGCTTAATCAGGTCTATCGCATGCTGTTTCGCATTTTCGGTTACTGTAATCATTGATATTCAGTATTATATGTAAATATGTTTATTTAGACTAAATCTAAATCAGGTGCAAAAATACCTACTTTATGGTACATGTGCAAAGATTTTAGTCAGATTATCAGTATTGTGGCATGTAAATTAATGGGGATGAATTGCCTTTAATAACCAGCTTTATTGAAAAAAAAATGATTGAAATTTAAAGTTCTTTCGGTCAGCGCTATTAATCAACTATTTAGGTTCAAAAAAGAAAATTGTAAGTCGATTTGTGTGGCTAACTTTGCAAAATGTTAGACAATCACTCCACAACTGAGATTTCCAAACTTGGCGAATTTGGACTCATTAAGCATCTCACGCAGAATATTGAACTCAAAAACCCTTCAACTGTAAAAGGCGTAGGTGACGATGCGGCAATTATTGATTACGGTGGAGCAAAAATGTCTGTTGTTTCTACCGATATGTTAGTAGAAGGAGTACATTTCGATTTATCCTATGTGCCATTAAAACATTTAGGATACAAAGCAGCAACAGTAAATTTTTCCGACATCTTTGCGATGAATGCTACGCCGAAACAATTGTTGGTTTCGATTGCCATCTCCAGTAAATTTTCATTGGACGCTATCGAAGAAATTTATTCTGGATTATTGCTTGCATGTGAAAGATACGGAGTTGATTTAGTTGGCGGAGATACTACAGCTTCAAAAAGCGGGTTGGTAATTTCTTGCACCATCATCGGGGAAGCCGAAAAAGAAAAAATTGTTTATCGCAATGGAGCAAAAGAAAAAGATCTTCTGTGTGTGACAGGCGACCTTGGTGGCGCGTATATGGGATTGCTCATGCTCGAACGCGAAAAAGAAGTTTATAAATCTGATCCTAAAATTCAACCTGACCTTGAAGGGAATGATTACATCCTCGAGCGACAATTAAAACCAGAAGCAAGAATTGATATTATTCAGATGCTAGCCGATTGTGGTGTAGTTCCTACATCTATGATTGATATTTCAGATGGATTAGCTTCTGAACTTTTACATATTTGCACGCAATCAAATGTGGGAGCACAGTTGTATGAAGAAAAAATTCCGATGGATCCAATGACATTTGATCGTGCAAGAGAATTCAGTCTTGACCCTAATATGTGCGCCATGAATGGCGGAGAAGATTTTGAGTTGCTGTTTACCGTTGATATGAAAGATTACGAAAAATTGCAGCATAACCCAGATGTCACTTTCATTGGACACATTACCGCTAAAGAGGCAGGAGTAAATTTAGTGACTCGATCAAATACGGAACATCCCGTTACGGCACAGGGTTGGGATGCGTTATTAGGGAAAGATAACTGATTTCCCAATAATTAATTGCAATTAGTACGACAAATCATTTCTGATCTTTAATCACCATCACTCCAATTTCACCTTTATGTTTTATTGAAGCTTTTTTCTTTTTTTTTGATTTTTGACTGTTTTTGTAAAACCGTACAACAAAAGTTTTTTCTTCTCCAGCTTTTAGAATTGTTTTAAAATCAATAGTTATCCCCTCTGATCTTTTAATACAAATGCCCGTTTCATCATAAATCTGAAACGAAACCTCCTCGTTCATTTTTAAAAGATGTTTTGTTACATCGTAATCTGCGATGTATAGTTTACCCTGAAAATTAAATTCCGAATGAGTTGTCGCAGAACTTTCTTGTGCTTGGATAATGTTACAAGCAAGTGTTAAAATAAAAAGGGAAATGATTGTTTTCATATTTCAAATATATTATCTTAAGTAGGAGTTTATTTCTGTTGAATTGTTTTTTTATTGAGAGTCTAAATAAATTATAATTAAGCTGAGGAATTTATTTTTTTGCTGAAGCACGTTCCTGCAAATGTTTTCAGTTTTTTTGATGAAATTTCTTTTGACTCTAAGAATCCCATGTGACCCACGCGTTCGAGCATTAATAGCTTGCTCATTTTTGGCAATTGTGCTTGTTTTTCTATTGCTGTAAATGCAATTACCCGGTCACGTTTTCCCCCGATAAAAAGAACAGGACACGTAGTGAATTTTAAAATAATTTCTCTGTTTCGGCGAATTTTCATTCCCTCTAGGCTTGCAACAATAGCCTGTTTTTTTGTTTTTGCTGCCATTCTACGAATCCAGTTTATCTCTTTCTTCATGTATTTCTGGTTCACAACAGCAAATAAATTGATTACTAAAGAATTTGTGTATTTGGATGGCGCTCTCTTCACCATTTTTATAGCTCTATCACGATCGTTTTTTTTCTCTTCGCTATCTGGTAAGCCCGTAGAGTGAAAAAGACACAGACCACTGAGGTTGGTTGAATATTTTTCAGCGAAAGCCAAGGCCACAT
>Ga0214919_10001097_pt1 | contig 45446 bp, 45 predicted proteins | sample LL1503_MetaG_FD_177994 | JGI IMG/M metagenome (GOLD analysis project Ga0214919, IMG submission 177994) | Freshwater microbial communities from Lake Lanier, Atlanta, Georgia, United States - LL-1503 | ecosystem: Environmental > Aquatic > Freshwater > Lake | place: USA: Georgia | collected... | reverse complement strand
AAGGATGTAGTGAGTACAAGTACGGATCCTACAATCAACACTTTACTTAGCGATGCGGGTTACCTTTCTATCCCCTTTCTGTATGACAATGCCATGCCCTCGGGTTCTACGATCACAGCGTCGATGGATACCGGCGGAGCTAAATGCACAGTCAAGGGAACCAATATCGATAAATTTCCTTCCAATCAAATTAGTGGCATGTTGGTATTTGTCCGCTTGGGCTCAGAGGCAGACTGCACTAGTGTTGGCGTCAGTGTGACCGTAAAATCGCCCGGTGGCGTCTCCACCACCAGCACTTTTTAATGTCGAATCCAGCGGTTTATCGGACCGCCGCTCATTTTGATCATCCTCATCGGCCTCCCAGGCTCTGGAAAATCTACCGTCGGCCGGCATTTGTCCCGGCGCTTGCAACAGCCTTTCGTTGACTCTGACCAGGCGATAGAGGCGCGCCTGGGTTGCCCTATCCGCGAGTTTTTTGAGCGCGAGGGAGAAGCGCGGTTTCGCGATATTGAGGAAGAGGTGATCGCGCAGTTATGCGCTGACGCACCCGGCGTGATGGCTACCGGCGGCGGCGCGGTGCTGCGTCAGACCAACCGCGCGCTCCTGCGCGGCGCCGGTACCGTGGTCTATTTGCAATCGCAACCCGAGGACTTGATGCGCCGTTTGCGCCATGACCGCAAACGTCCCTTGTTGCAGGTGGCCGACCCGATGGCGCGCCTGCGCGAGCTCTTTGAGCAGCGCGACCCGCTCTACCGCGAAACCGCCCACCACATCGTAGAGACCGGGCGCCCATCGGTGTCCAATCTGGTCCAGTCGATCCTGGCACAACTCCAAATCACCCCGCCACCGCGCCTAAACTAGCGGCCTATGACCTCTCCGCTCCTGCATTCCCTCACCATTGCGCTGGGCGAGCGTAGCTACCCCATCCTGATCGGTAGCGGCTTGCTTGCCGACCCCGCGAGTCTGCAAAACCTGCCACAGGCCTCCAGCGCCTTGATTGTCAGCAATAGCACCGTGGCCCCCTTGTATGCCAAGGCTTTGCAGACAGGTTTGCAAAAGCACTACGTGCGCGTTTTCCAAGTGGTGCTGCCCGACGGCGAGGCCTATAAAGATTGGCAGACGCTGCAGTTGATCTTCGATGCACTGCTTGAAAACGGGTGTGACCGCAAAACCGTGCTGTTCGCCCTGGGCGGTGGCGTGGTCGGTGACATGACCGGTTTTGCTGCGGCGAGCTATATGCGTGGCGTGCCCTTTGTGCAGGTGCCAACAACATTGCTGGCGCAGGTAGATTCTTCGGTGGGTGGCAAAACCGGCATCAACCACCCGCTGGGCAAAAACATGGTCGGCGCTTTCTATCAGCCCCAGCGCGTACTGTGCGATTTGGATACCCTCAAAACTTTGCCCGCGCGCGAAGTCAGCGCCGGGTTAGCCGAAGTTATCAAGTACGGCCCGATTGCCGATATGGTGTTTTTTGACTGGATCGAAGCCAACATAAGCGCCCTGGTGGCGCGCGATGTTCATGCACTGGCGCATGCGGTGCGCCGTAGTTGCGAGATCAAGGCCGACGTGGTGTCCCAAGACGAGCGCGAGGGCGGTTTGCGGGCGATTCTCAATTTCGGGCATACCTTCGGCCACGCCATCGAGGCCGGTTTAGGGTATGGCGATTGGCTGCATGGCGAAGCAGTAGGCTGCGGCATGGTTATGGCAGCACATCTCTCGCAGGCGCTGGGCTTGGTCGATACAGCCTTTGTGCAGCGCCTGACGCGCTTAATCGCTGCTGCCGGTTTGCCGGTGCGCGGTCCGCAGCTCGATGCTCTCGATAACGCAGGACGCTATCTGGACTTGATGCGTGTCGACAAAAAAGCCGAGGCTGGGACGATCCGCTTTGTAGTGATCGACGGGCCTGGACGTGCCCGCATGTGTGCCGCCGATGAGGCCATGGTGCGCGCCACCATTGACCGCTGCTGCGCCGCCTGATGCCTGCTCGCTACGCCAGCGACCCTGCGCATAGCCGGGGTCGCCGCTACCCGCAAGGCCCGGCGCCCACGCGCACCGAATTCCAGCGCGACCGCGACCGCATCGTCCACTCCACGTCGTTTCGCCGCTTGGTCTATAAAACGCAGGTGTTTCTCAATCACGAGGGCGATCTTTTCCGTACCCGTTTGACGCACTCGCTGGAGGTTGCCCAGCTGGGCCGTTCGATGGCGCGGACACTGGGTTTGGATGAGGACTTGGTAGAGGCGATTGCTTTGGCGCACGATCTGGGCCATACCCCTTTCGGCCATGCAGGGCAGGATGCGCTCAACGACTGTATGCGCGACTTTGGTGGCTTTGAACACAATTTGCAAAGTCTGCGTGTGGTCGACAGGTTGGAGCAGCGTTACCCCGATTTCGACGGATTAAACCTGTGCTTTGAAACCCGGGAAGGTATCTTGAAGCATTGCTCCCGGCACAACGCCCAAGCGATTGAAGCGCAGGAGCCCGCCTATGCCGATGGGCTTGGTGGTGTTGCCGCCCGTTTTTTGGAGCGCGGCCAGCCCAGCCTAGAGGCGCAGTTGTGCAACCTGGCAGATGAAATCGCGTACAACGCCCACGACATCGACGACGGCGTACGTTCCGGATTGATTCAACTGGAGCAGGTGCAGCAGGTGCCCTTGTTCGGGCGATACAGCCAAGAGGCATTGCGGGCACATCCGGCGCTGGCACAAAGCCCCAGGCGCTGGTTGTACGAAACGGTGCGTTTGATGCTCAGCGACCAGATTTACGATGTGATTAGCAGCACGCAGGCAGCGATTTCCCTGGCGGCACCGGACGATGTGGGAGCCGTGCGCCGCTGCGCTGCGCTGGTGCAATTTAGTCCGCAAATGCAGGCGGATACAGCGCAGCTAAAGGCGTTTTTATTTGCCTCTTTGTACCGCCACGCCCGAGTGCAAGAAACCATGGAGCGCGCCGCGCAGGTGGTGCGCGATTTGTTCACCGCTTATGCCAACGACCCAGCGGCGATGCAGGTCGGAGCTGACACGGCTTGGGCTGGCGCTGACTTGCACCGCAGGGTTGCAGACTATATTGCCGGTATGACGGACCGATTTGCATCCCGCGAACATCAGCGTTTAACTGGCCTGACCTTGTTGACATGACAGGCTTCACCCAGCGCGACCAAGCCGTTTGCGAGGCTATGCGTTACTGGCTTGAGAGGGGGGTCATTGGGCTCAATCTCTGTCCTTTTGCTAAGGCCGTGCATAGCAAAGGTCAAATTCATTACGCGGTAAGTTCTGCCTGCGACGCGCAGGCCTTGTTGCACGATTTGGAGCGCGAGATCAGTGATCTGCTAATGCAGGATTCGCAGCAACGCGATACCACCTTACTCATCGCGCCGGACGCTTTCCCCGACTTTTGGGATTTCAACGCATTTTTGCGCAGTACGGACAAGTTGTTGCGTAAAAAGGGGTGGGATGGGGAGGTGCAAATCGCCAGTTTTCATCCGCGCTACGAGTTCGCGGAAGTAGCGGCGGGTGATATGGCCCACTACACCAACCGCGCGCCCTACCCGACGCTGCATTTGTTGCGCGAAGCCAGCCTGGACCGCGCGGTGCAGGCCTTCCCTGATGCCGCGCTTATTTACGAGCGCAATATAGCTACCTTGCGTGCCCTCGGGCCAGCGGGCTGGCAGGCGCTGGGCGTGGACTGCACCGATGCGCCGCAGGAGCTTGTGCCTTGAAGCAAGAATTACGCACTCCGGGTATCGATGGACGCGAGAAGCAAACCTCCGGCAAGGCGGGCGCGCGTGCTCGAGAAGAAGCGCGTGCCAAGGAATTGGCCGAGCTTTTGCGCCCTGGGCAATCCATAGCCCTTTTGCAGCAACTGCACATCCTTACTCGCGATGGTCAACTGAACCAGGACTCAAGGCGCAAACTCAAACAGGTCTATCACCTCTATCAATTCATTGAGACCTTATTGCACGAGTTAGAGCAAACGCCCGCTGCCGATGCCTCGACACGCGGTTTGACCGTTGCAGACCATGGCGCTGGCAAGTCTTATCTGGGCTTTATTTTGTTTGACTTGTTCTTCAAGGCACGAGCCCAAGGCATGGTCTACGGAATTGAAAGTCGCGGCGACTTGGTGGCCAAGTCATGCGACTTGGCTGCGCATTTAGGCTTTGCGCGCATGCGTTTTCTCAATCTGACGGTGGCGCAGTCCACGCGGACGCCCGAGCTGCCTGACCAGATCGACCTTGTAACGGCTTTGCATGCCTGTGACAGCGCCACCGATGATGCAATTGCCTTCGGCCTGGCCAAGCAGGCGCGCGCTTTTGCGTTGGTGCCTTGCTGTCAGGCGGAAGCGGCGCGCCACCTTGGCAGCAACAAGGCGCTCATGCTGTCGCGCACACCCTTGGCCGAGCTCTGGCGTCACCCCTTGCACACCCGCGAGCTAGGGAGCCAAATTACCAATGTGCTGCGCTGCCTGTATCTCGAAGCGAACGGGTATCAGGTGAGTGTGACCGAGTTGGTCGGATGGGAGCACAGTATGAAAAATGAGCTCATCATCGCCCGCTACACTGGGCAGAGAAAGCGTGCTGCCGCAGAGCGCATGGTGGAAATCGGTGAGCAATTCGGCCTCAAAGCCTTGCTTGACACGCGGTTTACACGGCAACCGCACAATTCTGAGGACAACGTGGACAACGTGGACAACGTGGACAACGCGGATGGCCGCTAGCGCGTTATGCGCTGATCCCGTGCTGTGGGCCCTTGACCCTTGCAAGCGGACAAAGTTTTTTTAAATGATTTACGGAGTTTGTACCCTTATGAAAAAATGCATTCAATCTAGTTTTCTTATCCCACTCTTTTTGGTTCTTGGGGCCTGCTCTACCAGTAGTCCTGACCTGATCAGCCGTAATGATGCTCAGGTTGCAGCCCAGGTGCAGGATGGGGTGGTGGTGAGTATGCGCGCGGTGACGGTCGACGGCAGCCAATCGGGCTTGGGTGGCGCGGCAGGCGGTGTGGTTGGAGCCATTGCAGGCAGTAGCGGTAGTAGCATTCAGCGAGAGCAAACGGGTCTTGGTGTGTTGGGTGCGCTGGCTGGCGCCATAGCCGGCAATGCAATCGAGCGTATGGCGACCAAAGAGGAGGCGGTTGAAATCATCGTTCAACTGCGCAATGGCGAGCGCCGCGCCATCGTGCAAGCCAAAGGAAATGAAACTTTGTTTCCCGGCGATCCGGTGATTATTGTGACGTCCAGCGGCAAAGTGCGCGTTTCCCGCGCGCCGCGTTGAACCTCCCGGAACCACTCTTCAAAAAATAGGGGACAGGTCGGGATTAATATAGGGGCATCTTTAAAGTTGCTTATGGCCCGTCTTCCCCGTCTCAGCCTTGCCGGCTACCCGCACCACGTGATTCAGCGTGGCAACAATCGTCAGGCGATTTTTAGTAGCGTGGCGGATTACCGTTTTTTGCTCGAGCTTATTCGCCAGTACGCCCGCGATTGCCAAGTGGCAGTGCATGCCTATGTGCTGATGAGCAACCATTTTCACCTTTTGATGACACCGCAAGAAGGCGAGGGCCTGGGGCGCATGATGCAGGGTGTGGGGCGCAGTTATGTGCAGTATTTCAACCGACAGCACAAGCGCACCGGCACCTTGTGGGAAGGGCGTTACCGATCCACGGTACTGCAGACGGAGCGTTATTTGCTGCAATGCATGGCCTATATCGACCTGAACCCGGTGCGTGCGGCCATGGTGGCCGGGCCACAAGACTATCCCTGGTCATCCTTTGCACATTACACCGGCCAACGCGCCGACCCCTTGGTCAGTCCGCACCCCCTGTACTGGGAATTGGGGAACACGCCTTTCGCCCGCGAGGCTGCCTATCAGTCCCTGGTGCAGGCGGGCGTCGATGGCTCCGCGCAGCAAGCCCTGACAGACGCCACCCTGCGGGGCTGGGCGCTTGGCGAGCCCGATTTTGTTGCAGATTTGCAAAAACGCACTGGTCGCCGCATCATTAAGTCCAAAGCGGGCAGGCCACCTTTGGCGCCGCCCAAATTCTCTGAATAACTGCCGTTCTCATTTTTGGATTGCATCGGTTGGGGCCATACTTCCGGCGCGATCCCCGCCTAACCTACCATTTCAATTCGCGAAAATGGCATTTGAGAAGCAATTTAAACCTGTCCCCAATTATTCAAAATCTCTTTCTTTGTGGATTTAACTAGGATCTGACCCCAATTATTTTTAAAAAATCGTTGTTGCGTTGCAGTATGCTCTCGCTCCTTTGATATTTTTCCAGGAGTGGGCTATGACCACGGCGTCCGAGATTGCGCATTTGGAGCAGTTTGGTTTGTATGCGGGGCAGCATGAGCATGACGCCTGCGGTGTGGGCTTTGTGGCTCATATCCGGGGCGAGAAGAGCCACAGCATCGTCAGCAACGCGCTCAAAATTCTGGAAAACCTGGATCACCGCGGCGCGGTGGGTGCAGACAAACTCATGGGCGATGGCGCCGGCATATTGATTCAATTGCCCGATGCGCTTTACCGCGAAGAAATGGCGGCCCAGGGCGTAAATCTGCCTGCCGCTGGAGAGTACGGCGTCGGCATGATTTTTCTGCCCAAAGAACACGCCTCGCGCCTCGCTTGCGAACAAGAGATGGAGCGCGCCATCAAGGCCGAAGGACAGGTGCTTTTAGGTTGGCGCGATGTGCCGCTGAATGCCGACATGCCCATGTCCCCGACGGTTCGCGAAAAAGAGCCGGTCATCAGGCAAGTTTTTATCGGACGTGGCAATGATGTGATTGTGCAAGACGCGTTGGAGCGCAAGCTCTATGTCATCCGCAAAACCGCCAGCGTGGCCATCCAGCACCTGAACCTGAAGCACAGCAAGGAATACTACGTTCCCAGCATGTCCAGTCGCACGGTGATTTACAAAGGCTTGTTGCTAGCTGACCAGGTGGGCACCTATTTCAAGGACCTGCAGGATGCGCGCTGCGTTTCCGCATTGGGCCTGGTGCACCAGCGTTTCTCCACCAACACATTCCCCGAATGGCCGCTGGCCCACCCTTATCGCTATGTCGCGCATAACGGCGAAATCAACACCGTCAAGGGCAACTACAACTGGATGAAGGCCCGCGAAGGCGTGATGTCTTCGCCGGTGTTGGCCGCAGACCTGAAAAAGCTCTACCCCATCAGCTTCGCCGGCCAGTCTGACACCGCCACGTTTGACAACTGCCTTGAGTTATTAACCATGGCCGGCTACCCGATCAGCCAGGCCATGATGATGATGATCCCCGAGCCCTGGGAAAATCACAGCACCATGGACGAGCGCCGCCGCGCTTTCTATGAGTACCACGCCGCCATGCTCGAACCATGGGACGGCCCGGCTTCCATCGTGTTCACCGACGGCCGCCAGATAGGTGCCACGCTAGACCGCAACGGCCTTCGCCCTTCGCGCTATTGCATCACCGACGACGACCTGGTCATCATGGGCTCGGAGTCTGGAGTGTTACCGGTGCCGGAAAACAAAATCGTGCGCAAATGGCGCTTGCAGCCGGGCAAGATGTTCCTGATCGACCTGGAACAAGGCCGCATGATTGATGACGAAGAGCTCAAATCGGGCCTGGCCAATAGCCGGCCGTACAAACAGTGGATTGAGAACCTGCGCATCAAGATCGACCATGTTGCCACCGACGAAGCGGCCACAGCAGCAATGCCACTTCCCGCCGATTTACTCGACCGCCAGCAGGCCTTCGGCTACACGCAAGAAGACCTGAAGTTCTTGATCGCTCCCATGGCTAGCATGGGCGAAGAGGCGCTCGGCTCTATGGGCAATGACAGTCCCTTGGCCGTGCTCAGTGACAAAAACAAGCCGCTGTATAGCTATTTCAAGCAACTGTTTGCACAGGTAACCAACCCGCCTATCGACCCGATTCGCGAAGCCATCGTGATGTCGCTGGTGTCCTTTGTCGGACCCAAGCCCAATCTGCTGGACATTAATCAAGTGAACCCGCCGATGCGCCTGGAAGTCTCGCAGCCGGTGCTGGACTTCACCGACATGGCCAAGCTGCGCGACATCGAGCGCCACACGCAGGGCAAATTCCGCAGCTATACATTGGACATCACCTACCCGCTGGCCTGGGGCCATGAAGGTGTGGAGGCCAAACTCGCTTCCTTGTGTGCTGAAGCCGTCGACGCCATTAAGAGTGGCAACAATATCCTTATCATCAGCGACCGCGCCATGGGCGCTACCCAGGTTGCGATTCCCGCTTTATTGGCGCTTTCTGCCATCCACCAACATCTGGTGCTCGAAGGCTTGCGTACCACTGCGGGCTTGGTGGTGGAGACAGGCAGCGCGCGAGAGGTACATCACTTCGCGGTACTTGCAGGTTACGGCGCCGAGGCCGTTCATCCCTACTTGGCCATGGAAACCTTGGTGCAGATGAGCACCGGTTTGCCCGGTGCGCTCAGCGCCGACAAGGCGATTTACAACTACGTAAAAGCCGTGGGCAAAGGCCTATCCAAAATCATGTCCAAGATGGGCGTGAGCACCTACATGAGCTACTGCGGTGCGCAGCTGTTCGAGGCTATCGGCCTGTCCAGCGAAACGGTTCGCAAATACTTCACTGGGACGCCCAGCCGCGTAGAAGGCATAGGCGTTTTTGAAATTGCTGAAGAAGCGATTCGCACCCACAAACTGGCTTTCGGTAAAGACCCGGTGCTTGCCAATGCCCTGGATGCCGGCGGTGAATACGCGTGGCGCGTGCGCGGCGAAGAACATATGTGGACGCCTGACGCGATCGCCAAGCTGCAGCACAGCACACGCGCCAACAACTGGAGCACCTATAAAGAGTACGCGCAAATCATCAACGACCAGACGCGTCGTCAACTCACCTTGCGCGGTTTGTTTGAGTTCCGTATCGAACCGGCCAAAGCTATTTCCATCGACGAGGTAGAGCCGGCCGCGGAGATCGTCAAACGCTTTGCGACTGGCGCGATGTCGCTTGGCTCTATTTCCACCGAGGCGCACAGCACACTGGCCGTGGCCATGAACCGCATCGGCGGCAAGAGCAATACCGGCGAGGGTGGCGAAGACCCGCTGCGCTACCGTAACGAACTCAAAGGCATCCCAATCAAGCAGGGGCAGACCATGTCGGACCTCTTGGGCAAGGAAATTTTCGAGGTGGACTATGCGCTCCAAGCCGGCGACTCGATGCGCTCGAAAATCAAGCAAGTGGCCTCGGGCCGCTTTGGCGTGACCGCTGAATACCTCGTCAGCGCGGACCAAATTCAGATCAAGATGGCGCAAGGCGCCAAGCCCGGCGAAGGCGGTCAATTGCCCGGCAGCAAAGTGTCCGAGTACATCGGCAAGCTGCGTTACTCGGTGCCTGGCGTGGGACTTATCTCGCCGCCACCCCACCACGATATTTATTCCATTGAAGATTTAGCGCAACTCATTCATGATCTGAAAAACGTTGCGCCCCATTCGGATATCAGCGTCAAACTGGTGTCTGAAATTGGCGTGGGTACTGTTGCCGCAGGCGTGGCCAAATGCAAGGCAGACCATGTAGTGATTGCCGGCCACGACGGTGGCACTGGAGCCTCGCCCTGGTCGTCTATCAAACATGCGGGCAGCCCTTGGGAAATAGGTTTGGCCGAGACCCAGCAAACGCTAGTGCTCAACCGCTTGCGTAGCCGTATTCGGGTGCAAGTGGATGGCCAAATGAAAACTGGGCGCGATGTCGCCATCGGCGCATTACTCGGTGCCGATGAATTCGGCTTTGCCACTGCACCGCTGGTGGTGGAAGGCTGCATCATGATGCGCAAATGCCATCTGAATACCTGCCCGGTCGGCGTGGCCACGCAAGATCCGGTGCTCCGACAAAAGTTCTCGGGCAAGCCCGAGCATGTGGTGAATTATTTCTTCTTTGTGGCCGAAGAAGTGCGCCACATCATGGCGCAATTGGGTATTCGCAAATTTGACGACCTGATTGGTCGGGCCGACCTGTTGGACATGCGCAAGGGCATTGACCACTGGAAGTCTAGCGGTTTGGATTTCAGTCGCTTGTTTGCGCAGCCGCAAGTGCCGGCCAGCGTGCCCCGGTTTCAAAACGAAACCCAGGAGCATGGCCTGGAAAAAGCCTTGGACGTGCGCTTGATCGAAAAAAGTCGCGCTGCGATCGACAAAGGTGAAAAAGTGCAGTTCATGGAAGTGGCGCGCAACGTCAACCGTTCTGTCGGTGCCATGCTGTCGGGTGCGATTACAAAAGTACACCCGGAAGGCCTGCCCGACGACAGCATCCGTATCCAGCTCGAAGGCACAGGCGGTCAGTCGTTCGGCGCCTTTTTATGCAACGGCGTGACCTTGTATCTGATTGGCGATGCTAACGATTACACCGGCAAAGGCTTGTCCGGCGGGCGCATAGTAGTTCGACCCAGTATTGATTTCCGGGGCGAAGCTATCCGTAACACCATTGTGGGCAATACCGTGATGTATGGCGCCACCAGCGGCGAAGCGTTTTTCAGCGGCGTGGCCGGTGAGCGCTTTGCGGTGCGCCTGTCAGGCGCGACGGCAGTGGTCGAAGGTACCGGCGACCATGGCTGCGAATACATGACCGGTGGCACTGTGCTGGTGCTGGGCAAAACCGGGCGCAACTTTGCCGCCGGAATGAGCGGCGGCATCGCCTACGTGTATGACGAAGACGGCCAGTTCGCCAGCCGCTGCAACACTGCCATGGTGAGCATGGAGGCGGTGCTCAGCAACAAAGAGCAAGAATTGCAGATAGATAAAGCCGTATGGCACCGCGGCCAATCGGACGAGGCGCAGTTGCGCAAATTGCTGGAAGATCACAACCGCTGGACCGGCAGCAAGCGCGCGCGTGAATTGTTAGACCAATGGGACGGCGCACGCAGTAAATTCGTCAAGGTCTTCCCGCTGGAATACAAGCGCGCTTTGGGCGAAATTCATGCGAAAAAATCGGCCGCGACCAGCACTGTGTCCAAGCCAAAAACCAAGAGCGGCGCGGCGGTCTGAGCGCGCATTACTGACTTTACTGGACCAGCATCATGGGAAAAATTACCGGATTCATGGAGTTTGCGCGCGTCGAAGAGGGCTATGCCCCGGTGCCTGAGCGCGTGAAAAATTACAAAGAGTTTGTGATCGGTCTTGATGACCAGCAGGCGAAAACGCAAAGCGCACGTTGCATGGACTGCGGCACGCCGTTTTGCAATAGCGGCTGCCCGGTCAACAACATCATCCCGGACTTCAATGATTTGGTGTTCCGCGAGGACTGGAAAGCCGCTATCGATGTCTTGCACAGCACCAATAATTTCCCCGAGTTCACTGGTCGTATTTGTCCCGCGCCTTGCGAAGCGGCGTGTACCTTGAATGTGAATGACGATGCGGTGGGTATCAAGTCCATTGAGCACGCCATCATTGACCGTGCCTGGGCAGAAGGTTGGGTACAGGCCCAGCCGCCGGCGCAACAGACCGGAAAAAAAGTGGCTGTCATAGGCTCCGGACCTGCTGGGCTGGCCGCGGCCCAGCAATTGGCGCGGGCAGGCCATGCGGTAACGGTGTTTGAGAAAAATGACCGCGTTGGCGGCTTGCTGCGCTATGGCATTCCGGATTTCAAAATGGACAAGGGCCATATCGACCGGCGCATGGAACAGTTGCAGGCTGAAGGTGTGACGGTACGCACCGGCGTGCTAGTGGGCGAGTGGCCCAAGGATTCCAAAGTCACCAACTGGGCCAAGGAAACCATATCAGCCACTCAATTGCAAAAAGACTTTGACGCGGTATTGCTCGCAGGTGGTTCAGAGCAGTCGCGCGATCTGCCGGTGCCCGGCCGCGAGCTCGAAGGCATCCATTTCGCTATGGAGTTTTTGCCCCAGCAAAACAAAGTCAATGCCGGTGACAAATTTCCGGGCCAATTGCGTGCCGATGGCAAGCACGTTATCGTCATCGGCGGGGGAGACACTGGTTCGGACTGTGTGGGCACCAGCAATCGCCACGGCGCGGCCAGCGTCACCCAGTTTGAAGTCATGCCGCAGCCCCCCGAAGTAGAAGACCGTCCACTTACCTGGCCCTACTGGCCTTTGAAACTGCGCACCAGCTCCAGCCACGAAGAAGGTTGCGTGCGCGAGTTCGCGGTGTCCACCAAGTCGTTTGCCGGTGAAAAAGGCAAAGTCAAAAGCCTTACCACGGTGCACGTTGAAATGAAGGGCGGCAAATTGGTGGAAGTGGCGGGTACGGAAAAAACCTACCAAGCCGATCTAGTGCTGCTAGCCATGGGCTTTGTGCATCCCGTCGCTAGCGTGTTGGACGCCTTCGGAGTGACCAAAGATGCGCGCGCCAACGCCAAAGCCGGCACCGAGGGCGTCGGTGCCTATGTCACTAATGTGCCCAAGGTTTTTGCCGCTGGCGATATGCGCCGCGGCCAGTCCCTGGTGGTCTGGGCGATCCGCGAGGGTCGCCAAGCGGCGCGCGCAGTCGACGAGTTTTTGATGGGTGCGAGCGAGTTGCCGCGATAGACGTGGGCTCGCCCAGGTAAATGTTAGGGAAAGTCCGGCCCAAGCCATTGTGAGTGCCTGCTCTAGGCGGGGTGTTACAGGGCTAGCCCTTATGATACGAGGCTACTTCTAAGCACCATGCCTGCCTCCTCCGATCCCCTTGTACGCATTGAAAATCTGAGCTTCGCTTACCACGAACGCATCATTTTGGACGGCACCAGCTTTAGTGTGCCGCGCGGCAAAGTGACGGCGCTGATGGGTGCCAGTGGTGGTGGCAAAACCACTTTGCTACGTTTAATCGGCGGTCAGATCCGCGCCCAGAGCGGCCAAGTGCTGTTTGACGGGCAGGACATAGGCGCCATGGACCAGAGTGCCCTGTACGCTGCGCGTCGGCGTATGGGCATGTTGTTCCAGTTTGGCGCCTTATTTGCAGACTTATCCGTTTTCGACAACGTGGCCTTTCCCTTGCGTGAACACACGTCCCTCCCAGAAGTGCTTATTCGCGACATTGTGTTGATGAAGCTTCAAGCCGTGGGCCTGCGCGGCGCGCGTGACCTGATGCCAAGCGAAGTCTCCGGCGGCATGGCGCGGCGGATTGCCTTGGCGCGCGCCATCGCGCTAGATCCGGAACTTGTCATGTATGACGAACCCTTTTCCGGCCTGGATCCGATTTCTCTGGGCACCTCAGCCCACTTGATACGTCAGCTCAATGACACCATGGGTCTGACTAGTATTTTTGTGTCTCACGAATTGGAGCAAACCTTCGGCATCGCCGATCACGTAGTGATTTTGGCCAATGGTCGTGTCGCCACCGAAGGCACTCCGCAGCATGTGCGCGAAAGCACTGACCCGCTGGTCTATCAGTATGTGCATGCCCAAACCGACGGTCCGGTGCGTTTTCATTACCCTGCTCCCGATATGGCGCAAGACTTCGGCGCGGAGCCTGCCCCATGATGGCTCAATCCCTACGCAATTTGGGTTTTGCGGTGCGAGAGAAGTTGGCGCACATCGGCTACGGCGCGCGCTTGTTTTTGCGATTGCTGTTTACCCTCAAAACCAGTTTGCAGCGCTTCGGACTGATCCGCGATCAGATTCATTTTTTGGGTAATTACTCGCTGGTCATCATTGCGTTTTCGGGTTTGTTTGTCGGTTTTGTGTTCGGCCTCCAGGGCTACTACACCTTGCAGCGCTATGGATCTTCCGAGGCCCTGGGCCTGCTGGTTGCGCTCAGTCTGGTGCGAGAGTTAGGGCCAGTGGTTACGGCTTTACTCTTTGCCGGACGTGCGGGTACCTCGCTGACGGCAGAAATTGGTTTGATGAAAGCGGGCGAGCAGATAAGCGTGATGGAAATGATGGCGGTGGATCCGGTCCTGCGTGTGCTGGCCCCACGGTTTTGGGGCGGCGTGATCGCAATGCCCTTGCTGGCGGCGGTGTTTAGCGCCATGGGTATTGTGGGCGGCTGGGTGGTCGGGGTGGTAATGATTGGTGTAGATTCCGGGTCCTTTTGGAGCCAAATTCAGGGCGGCGTGGACGTCTGGCGTGATGTGGGCAATGGCATCGTTAAGAGCATTATTTTTGGCTTCGCCGTCACCTTTATCGCACTGTTACAGGGCTATGTTGCGCAGGCCACACCAGAAGGTGTTGCCAGCGCCACCACCCGCACTGTGGTGATGGCCTCTTTGTCAGTGCTGGTTATGGACTTTGTTCTGACCGCCATGATGTTCACGATTTAGCGATCGCTTAACCAGAAAGAATTCGTATGCAACGCTCCAAAAATGATCTGTGGGTAGGCCTGTTTGTGTTGATTGGTGCCGTGGCGATCCTGTTTCTGGCCTTGCAGTCGGCAAATTTGCTTAGTCTCAATTTTCAGTCCACTTACAAAGTGACGGCCAAGTTCGATAACGTGGGTGGCCTCAAAGCCAAGGCGGCAGTGCGCAGCGCCGGCGTCGTGGTTGGCCGTGTGGAAAAAGTTGTTTTTGACGATAAAAGCTTTCAAGCCCAGGTGCATATTTCCATGGAAAGCCGATACCATTTCCCCAAGGACAGCTCCCTCAAAATTCTGACGAGCGGCTTGCTCGGTGAGCAATACCTAGGTATCGAGGCTGGCGCGGATGTGGCCGAACTAGCCGCGGGCGACATGATCACCACCACACAGTCGGCGGTCGTGCTTGAGAGCCTGATTAGCCAGTTTTTATACAGCAAAGCGGCGGGCTCCGCTGGTACTAAAGAGGCTGATTAAGCGTGCGCCTAAGCCTGATCGGTCGCCACCTGCGGGCTTTTGCCTGTTTGGTGGGGATTTTTTGCTCCGGCTTTTCACCCTCGGCCCAGGCGGAGCCAATGTTCAATGTGCAAGACCCTTTTGAGGTTTTCAATCGCGGGGTTTTTGCGTTCAACGAAATCGTGGACCACGCCGTACTCAGGCCTGTTGCGATCGTTTACACCCAGGTCTTGCCGCGCTGGGTGCGTAATAGTGTGAATCATTTTTTTGGCAATTTGGCCGATGCATGGGCGATTCCGAATAACGCACTTTCTCTGCGCGGCAAGGCAACTGCCGACAGCTTCAAACGGGTCGCGATCAATAGCACGCTGGGTGTGTTGGGCCTGATGGATGTTGCCACCGAGATGGATATTGACAGGCATCCTGCTGACTTTGGTCTGATGCTTTCGCGCTGGGGCCTGCCAGCGGGCCCGTATGTGGTCCTGCCTCTGTTGGGGCCGCGCACCATGGTTGAGGTTGTCGTCTACCCCATCGACTGGAAGGGCAACCTGGCCAACCATTTGGAAAGTGTAGAAATACGCGACCTCTTGACGGTTTTAAGTTTTACCGACCTACGAGCAAGCTATTTGCAGGCCGATGATGTTGTCAAAGCTGGGGCCTTGGACCCCTATTCCTTCACCAGAGATTCATACCTTCAGCGTTGGCAATACCTTCAGAACGACGGGGAAAATCAGGAAGACCCAAGCGTTCAGCCGTAGAATCAAGCGCGGTTTGTGTCTTCTTCTGCGCAGTAGACAGTCCAGTGGGCGTGTCTGCGCTGGCAAGGCGCCACCCGATCTAATTCATGCGCTGGGAGATTTTTTGGTGTATTTTCAATTTGTAAAACGTACAGGCGCGTTGCTGCTGTTGGTTCTCGGGCAACTAATCGCTGGGCCTGTGCTGGCGTTGGACGAGCCCGCCGATGTCTTTGTCAAACGCATATCGACCGAAGTGCTGGACCTTATCAAAGCGGATAAGACAATGCGAGGAGGCGATATTGGCAAGGTAGTCGCCTTGGTCGACACTCGCATCATGCCCCACATGGACTTTCAACGCATGACGGCCTCGGCTGTCGGCCCAGGCTGGCGGCAGGCCACGCCGGAGCAACAAAAGCAATTGCAGGAAGAATTTAAGATTCTGCTGGTACGAACCTATTCCGGGGCCTTGGCGCAAATTAGTGATCAGACGATTGTCATGAAGCCCTTGCGCGGGTCTCCCGATGACAAGGAAGTGGTGGTGCGCAGCGAGGTGCGCGGCGGCGGTGACCCGATTCAGCTCGATTACCGCTTGGAAAAAACGCCTGGACAGGGCAGTGGCTGGCGCATTTACAACCTGAACGTGATGGGCGTCTGGCTGGTGGAGACCTATAAAAGCCAGTTTGCACAGGAAATCAATGCCAAGGGCATAGATGGTTTGATCGACTCACTGGCAGCCCGCAATAAATCCAACGCCAAAAAGAACTAAGGTGCTAGCCTTACCCACCGTACTCACCCACGCCCAGGCTGGCCCGTGCCTGAAGCAACTGTGTGCTGGTATTGCGAGCAGTCCGCAGAATGTTGTGCTGGACGCTCATTCCCTACAGAATTTCGACTCGTCTGCGCTTGCCGTATTGCTGGAGTTACGCCGCGATTGCTTGCGCCAGGACAAGCACTTGCTGATTGAAGGTGCACCCGCGCGCCTGATGCATTTGGCATCCCTCTATGGCGTGCAGTCGCTACTGGAAAACACCGCTCAGAATAGTTCTGACCAGTTGGCGCCCACGGTGCTTTAAGCCCTTAGCCAGCCCTCGGTGCGCCGGCAGGCTTGCAGGCGTAAAATCTCGCGTTTATGCCTGCCATTTCTTTCCAGTCGATTTCCAAGGCGTATGCCTCACCCAAAGGCCCGTCGGGCAGCAAATTCCTAGCCGTTGATCAGGTGAGTCTGGATATTGAGCAAGGCGAATTTTTCGGCTTGCTCGGCCCCAATGGCGCTGGTAAAACCACCATGATCAGCATGCTCGCTGGCCTTACCCGCCCCAGCGCCGGTAGCGTCAGCGTCCTTGGCAGCGATGTTCAGCGCGACTATGCACAGGCTAGGCGCAAACTCGGCGTGGTGCCGCAAGAGCTGGTGTTTGACCCATTTTTCAATATCCGCGAAGCCTTGCGCATCCAGTCTGGCTATTTCGGCGTACGCAACAACGACGCTTGGATCGACGAGCTGTTGGAAAGCCTGGGTCTGGCCGACAAGGCCAATGCGAATATGCGCCAACTCTCTGGCGGGATGAAGCGGCGTTTTCTGGTGGCGCAAGCTCTGGTGCACAAGCCGCCGGTCATTGTGTTGGATGAGCCTACCGCCGGTGTCGATGTGGAGTTACGACAAACCTTGTGGCAGTTCATTGCCAAACTCAATCAACAAGGCCATACCGTTTTGCTCACGACCCATTACCTGGAAGAGGCCGAGGCACTGTGCGGTCGTATCGCCATGCTCAAGTCCGGGCGCATTGTTGCGTTGGACCATACCAGCGAACTACTCAAGGCCGCCTCTAGCAATGTATTGCGTTTTAAGGTCGAGGGCACATTGCCCGAGGCCTTGCGCGCGCAGGCGCGGGTGACCGGGCGCATCGTGCAGTTCCCGGCGCATGACGCGCTGGAGATTGAACGCTATTTGGCAGCCGTGCGCGAAGCCGGTCTGCACGCCGAAGATGTAGAAATCCGCAAGGCCGATCTCGAAGATGTGTTTTTGGACGTGATGCAAAAAAATTCTGGCAAAGCTGGCCAGCCGGTGGCCGATACCTCAGGAGTAGCAGCATGAACGGCTGGCAAACCCTGCTCTATAAAGAAATTCTGCGTTTTTGGAAAGTTGCCTTCCAAACCATCGCTGGTCCGGTACTCACCGCCATGTTGTATTTGCTGATCTTCGGCCACGCCCTGGAAGACCATGTGAAGGTGTATGACCAAGTCAGCTATACCGCGTTTCTGGTGCCCGGCCTGGCCATGATGAGCCTTTTGCAAAACGCGTTTGCCAACAGCTCGTCTTCGCTCATCATGAGCAAGGTCATGGGTAATCTCGTGTTTATCCTGCTGACGCCGCTGTCCTACTGGCACTGGTTTGTAGCCTATGTGGGTGCTGCCGTGGTGCGCGGCCTGGTCGTGGGTATTGGGGTTTATGCGATTGCGGCATTTTTCACGCAGGTCAGCTTTGCCCAACCGCTGTTTATTTTTCTGTTTGCGGTGATGGGTGCAGCCATGATGGGTACGCTGGGGTTGATTGCCGGTTTGTGGGCTGAAAAGTTCGACCAACTCGCAGCGTTTCAGAACTTCGTAATCATGCCCATGACATTTTTAAGCGGTGTGTTTTATTCCATTCATTCGCTGCCACCGTTCTGGCAACTCGTCAGCCATTGCAATCCTTTCTTTTACATGATCGACGGGCTGCGCTACGGCTTTTTCGGCGTCAGCGATGTATCGCCCTGGCTCAGCTTGGCTGTGGTTGGCGGCTCTATGTTGCTGGCCTTTGCTATCGCACTTCATTTGTTGCGCACCGGTTACAAAATCCGCAGCTAAAACTTTATTTTTTCATGACCGCAGAACAACTTCAAGACTTGATTACCGCCGGCCTGCCTTGCACGCATATCGCGTTAGAAGGCGATGGGCGCCATTGGTATGCCACTATTGTGTCGGCCGCGTTTGAAGGTAAGCGCCTGATTGCGCGCCACCAGCAGGTTTATGCCACGCTGGGCGGACGGATGCAGACCGACGAGGTGCATGCCTTATCCATGAAAACTTTCACGCCTGCCGAGTGGGCAGCGCAGAACGTGTAGGGGCTGGGCGATGGACAAGTTATTGATTCGTGGCGGTCGAAGCCTGCACGGCGAAGTGCAGATTTCAGGCGCCAAAAACGCCACGCTACCCGAACTGTGCGCCGCACTGCTGACCCACGAGCCGGTGCGCCTTCGCAATGTTCCGCGCTTGCAAGACGTCTCCACCATGCGCAAGCTCTTGCTCAATATGGGCGTGCAAGTGAGCGAACAGGAAGGTAGCGAACTGCTGGTAAACGCCGGACCTTTGCATACACCCGAAGCGCCGTATGAACTTGTAAAGACCATGCGCGCATCTGTCCTGGCTCTAGGACCATTGCTGGCGCGTTTCGGACATGCCAAGGTTTCTTTGCCCGGCGGCTGCGCGATTGGTTCGCGCCCGGTGGACCAGCATCTCAAAGGTCTCACCGCCATGGGCGCGGAGATTGCCGTAGAGCACGGCTATATGCTGGCACGCATAGCCGGAGGGCGGAATCGCCTCAAAGGTGCGCGCATCACGACCGACATGGTCACCGTTACTGGCACCGAAAACTTTTTAATGGCTGCGGCTCTTGCCGAGGGCGAAACCATTTTAGAAAACGCCGCCCAAGAGCCCGAAATTCCAGATCTAGCCGAAATGCTGATCGCCATGGGCGCGCGCATCGAGGGCCACGGTAGCCGGCGCATCCGCATCCAGGGCGTCGAGGCTTTGCATGGTTGTATCCACCAGGTAGTGGCTGACCGTATCGAAGCCGGCACGTTTTTATGCGCTGTCGCGGCGGCCGGTGGCGAGGTGTTTCTCAAAGACGGGCGCGCGGACCATTTGGACGCAGTGATCGAAAAACTGCAGGCCGCCGGTGCGATGGTGCAGGCGGTGGAAGGCGGTATTCGCATTCAGTCGCAGGGGCGTTTGCAAGCTCAAAGTTTTCGCACTACCGAGTACCCCGGCTTCCCCACCGATATGCAAGCCCAGTTCATGGCTTTGAACTGCATTTCCGAAGGCGCCTCGCGCACTACCGAGACGATTTTTGAAAACCGTTTTATGCACGTCAACGAGTTGTTGCGCTTAGGTGCCAACATCCAAATTGAAGGCAAAGTAGCGGTGGTTCAGGGTGTGCAACGCTTGTCTGGCGCCACCGTTATGGCGACGGACCTGCGCGCTTCGGCCAGCTTGGTCATCGCCGGTCTGGTGGCCGAGGGTGAAACCGTGGTGGATCGCATTTACCATCTCGACCGTGGCTACGACCGTATGGAAAGCAAGCTGCGCGGCCTGGGCGCCGACATCGAGCGCATCCGATAAATTGTTTGGCACACTTAAAGAAGCGCATCCATGATCACCATCGCCTTGTCCAAAGGCCGTATTTTTGAAGAAACCGTACCTTTGCTGGAGGCAGCGGGCATACGCGTGCTCGACGATCCAGAAAGCTCGCGCAAGCTGATTCTCGATACCAACCAGCCCGACGTACGCGTGCTAGTAGTACGCGCCACCGATGTGCCCACCTATGTGCAATTTGGCGGCGCCGACATGGGCATCACCGGCAAAGACACTTTGCTGGAGCACGGTGGCGATTGGGGTGGCGGCAGCGCCGGTTTGTTTCAACCGCTGGACTTGCAAATTGCCAAGTGCCGAATTAGCGTGGCTGTCCGTGCCGATTTTGATTACGCCTACGCGGTGCGCCAAGGTGCGCGCTTGCGTGTGGCCACCAAGTATGTGGCCATTGCGCGCGAATTCTTTGCTAGCAAAGGCGTACATGTGGACTTGATCAAACTCTACGGAAGCATGGAGTTGGCGCCGCTGGTGGGGTTGTCCGATGCCATCGTCGATTTGGTGTCCACCGGTAATACCTTGCGCGCCAATAATTTGATAGAAGTCGAGCGCATCATGGACATCAGCGCGCGCCTGATCGTGAATCAGGCAGCACTCAAGCTTAAGCGCGAGCCGATTCGGCGCATCATCCACGCCTTTGGAGCTGCGGTGGGCGCAAGAGGCCAGACCGGCGCTTAAATGGTAAGGTGCTTCTTAGCATGAATGCCCGCCCGTTACGCCTATCCACTGCGCAGGCCGATTTCGAAGCCCTGTTTCAACAGCGCCTGCACTGGTCGGCTGATACGGACGCCGCCATCGAGCAGCGCGTGGCCGACATCCTAGCTGATGTTAAAGCACGCGGCGACGCTGCGGTGCTGGACTACACCGCACGTTTTGACGGCTTGCAGGTCTCGTCCATGGCAGATTTAGAACTGCAGCAATCTGATTTCAAAGCCGCGTTCGACGGCCTGCCCGAGGCGCAAAAGCGCGCCTTGCAAGACGCCGCTGCACGCATACGCAGCTACCACGAAGCGCAAAAGAAAGCCTGTGGCGAAAGCTGGCAATACCGCGACGCCGACGGCAGTTTGCTCGGCCAAAAAGTCACCCCGCTGGACCGCGCCGGTATTTACGTGCCCGGCGGTAAAGCGGCCTATCCGTCGAGCCTGCTCATGAACGCCATTCCCGCACATGTGGCCGGTGTGGGTGAAATCATCATGGTGGTGCCTACCCCGGTGCGCGGCAGCGTGGCCACCGGTGGTGCGGCAGGCAGCGGCACCACCGCTACACGCGGAGAGCGCAATGAGTTGGTGTTGGCAGCTGCCTATGTCGCCGGTGTCAACCGCGCTTTCACCATCGGCGGCGCACAAGCGGTGGCTGCGCTGGCCTACGGCACCGCGACCGTACCCCGCGTTGACAAAATCACCGGCCCGGGCAATGCCTATGTGGCAGCGGCCAAAAGGCGCGTATTTGGCACAGTCGGCATCGACATGATCGCCGGGCCTTCGGAAATTCTGGTGTTGGCCGACGGCAGCACGCCGCCCGATTGGGTGGTCATGGATTTGTTCAGCCAGGCCGAGCATGACGAACTGGCGCAAAGCATATTGCTCTGCCCCGACGCCGCCTACATCGACGCGGTGCAAGCGGCTATCGACAAATTGCTGCCGGAGATGCCCCGGCGCGACATCATCGCTGCCTCACTCAACGGGCGCGGCGCCTTGATACACACCCGCAGCATGCAAGAGGCCTGCGCCATTAGCAACCGCATCGCGCCCGAGCATCTGGAAGTCAGCAGCAATGAACCCCACCAATGGGAGCCGTTGCTGATTCATGCCGGGGCGATTTTTCTGGGCGCCTACACCAGCGAAAGCCTGGGCGACTATTGCGCCGGCCCCAATCATGTGTTGCCCACCTCCGGCACCGCGCGTTTTTCTTCGCCGCTGGGCGTGTACGATTTTCAAAAGCGCAGCAGCTTGATTGAAGTGTCCGAGGCGGGGGCGCAAATACTGGGCCAGACGGCTTCGGTACTAGCCCATGGCGAAGGCTTGCAGGCGCATGCACGCGCAGCCGAGATGCGCTTGCACGGGAATAAAGCATGAATACGCCAACACCCAACTTGCGCTTCATACGCGACGATGTGCAGGCCATGCACGCTTATGCCGTGCAAGATGCCGCAGGCATGCTCAAGCTCGACGCGATGGAAAACCCATACCTCTTGCCGCCGGACTTACAAGCCCAACTGGGAGAGCGTTTGGGCCGCGTCGCCATCAATCGCTACCCCGGCGCGCGTATCAAAGATTTGCATGCCGCGCTAGCCCGTTATGTGGACCTACCCGCGGGCTATGCGCTGACGCTGGGCAATGGCTCGGACGAGCTGATTTCCATGCTGGCCCTGGCCTGCGCTCGCCCCGGCGCCAGCATTCTTGCGCCCGAACCCGGTTTTGTGATGTACGCCATGTCCGCGCAATTGCAAGGTCTGGGCTATGTGGGCGTGCCTTTGCAGGCAGACTTTTCGCTGGACGAAGCGGCTATGTCCGCCGCGATCGCAGAGCACCGACCGGCCATCGTGTACCTGGCCTACCCCAACAACCCTACCGCCAATTTGTGGGATGCGGCGGTATTACGCCGCCTGATTGCCCAGGCCAGCGCCTATGGCGCGCTGGTGGTGATGGACGAGGCCTACCAGCCCTTTGCGGCCAGTACCTGGCTGGACGAAATCCGCCGCGACCCGGTTGCCAATGCCCAGGTCGTGCTCATGCGCACCCTGTCCAAGTTTGGCCTCGCCGGTGTGCGTCTGGGCTATGTGCTGGCACCTGCGGCGCTGCTGGCGCAGATCGACAAAGTGCGTCCGCCCTACAACGTCAGTGTGCTCAATGCTGAATGCGCGCTCTTCGCCCTGGAGCATGCGCCGGTGTTTGCCGCGCAGGCGCAATTAATCTGTAGCGAACGCGAGCGCCTATCAGCTGCACTGGCCGCGTTGCCCGGCCTGCAGCCCTTTCCCAGCCAGGCTAATATGATTCTGTTGCGCGTGCAGGGCCAGCCCGACGCGGCAGCGCGCCTGCACGAGGCGCTAAAAATACGTCAGATTTTGGTGAAGAACGTTTCTACAATGCACCCGCTGCTGGCCAACTGTCTGCGACTGACGGTGGGCACAGCCCCTGAAAACACGCTGCTACTCGCAGCGCTTGAGGCCTCTTTATGACCGACACAGCTTCCAGCCTGGTAAGCGTGCTGCCCCAGCCCACGGGCGAAGGCAGCGCTCGCAGTGCCGAAGTGATACGCAACACCGCCGAAACCCGCATCCGCGTGGCACTGAATCTGGACGGCAGCGGCCAGGCCCAGTTGTCCACGGGCATCGGCTTTTTCGACCATATGCTCGACCAGATCGCCCGCCACGGCCTGATCGACCTGGACATCCAGGCCCAGGGTGATTTGCATATTGACGGTCACCACACCGTCGAAGACGTGGGCATCACCCTCGGCCAGGCGTTTGCCAAAGCGCTCGGCGACAAAAAAGGCATACGCCGTTACGGCCACGCCTATGTGCCGCTGGACGAAGCCCTTTCGCGTGTGGTCATCGACCTTTCAGGCCGCCCCGGTTTGGAAATGGATGTGCCTTTCAAGAGCGGCATGATCGGCGGCTTTGACAGCCAGTTGGCGCATGAATTTTTCCAGGGCTTTGTCAACCATGCCGGTGCCACCTTGCATATCGACAACCTCAAAGGCGAGAACGCGCACCACCAGTGCGAGACCGTGTTCAAAGCCTTTGCCCGCGCCTTGCGTATGGCGGTGGAGCGCGACCCGCGCGCCGCTGGCACCATCCCGTCCACCAAAGGTTCGCTCTGACGTGACACCCCGCCCGGAGGCTTGCGCCACCCCGCTATGAAATCCGTTGCTATCGTCGATTACGGCATGGGCAATTTGCGCTCGGTCACCCAGGCCGTTATGCACGCCGCCGCGCAGGAAGGCGTGCAAGCGATATGGGCACGCAGCCCGCAAGAGGTGATGGACGCCGAGCGCGTGGTACTGCCCGGCCAAGGCGGCATGCGCGACTGCATGGCCGAACTGCGCGCCAGCGGCATGTTGGCCGCCGTGCTGCATGCTGCGGCGCACAAACCGTTGATGGGCGTGTGCGTTGGCATGCAAATGCTGCTGGACCACAGTGAGGAGCTGGATACACCGGGCCTGGGCTTAATGGCCGGCACGGTGCGCAAGTTTTCTCTGGAAGGGCGCTTGCAGGACGACGGCAGTCGCTATAAAGTACCGCAAATGGGTTGGAACCAAGTCTGGCAGGCTGATCACGGCAAGGGCGCGCACCCGGTGTGGGCGGGTGTGCCCGACGGCAGTTATTTCTATTTTGTGCACAGCTATTACGCCGATCCGCAGAACGCGGCGCACTGTGCTGGTCAGACGGATTACGGCGGGCGTTTTTGTTCCGCACTGGCCCGCGATAATATTTTTGCCACGCAATTCCACCCCGAAAAAAGCGCCGCGCAGGGCTTGGCTCTGTACCGCAATTTTTTGCGTTGGGCGCCTTGATATGACTAATGCGGTCCGCTTGCGTGTATGGTTCGCCTAGTTTTTCTTATCCCTTCCTTTAATTTTTACTACCCACCGCCACTGCACCATGCTGCTCATCCCCGCTATTGACCTCAAAGACGGCCACTGCGTTCGCCTGCAACAAGGCGATATGGATCAATCCACCACCTTCGGGGAAGACCCGGTCGCCATGGCGCGTAGTTGGGTAGACAAGGGCGCCAGGCGTTTGCATCTGGTGGACCTGAACGGCGCCTTTGCCGGGCACCCGAAAAACGAAGCGGCCATAAGACGCATTCTCAAAGAAGTGGGCAGCGAAGTGGATGTGCAACTAGGTGGCGGTATCCGCGATCTGGACACGATTGAGCGCTTCCTCGACGCTGGTCTGCGCTACGTCATCATCGGTACTGCTGCGGTTAAAAACCCTGGCTTTTTGCAAGACGCCTGCACCGCATTTGGCGGCCATATCATCGTAGGTCTTGACGCCAAAGAAGGCAAAGTCGCCACCGACGGCTGGAGCAAACTCACCCGCCACGACGTGATCGACCTGGGTAAAAAATTTGAAGACTACGGCGTCGAATCCATCATCTACACCGACATAGGCCGCGACGGCATGCTCACCGGCATCAACATCCCAGCCACCGTGGCGCTGGCGCAAGCGCTGTCGATTCCGGTCATCGCCTCGGGTGGCCTCAGCAACATGGCCGACATCGAAGCCCTGTGCGACGTGGAAGACGAGGGCGTGGAAGGCGTGATCTGCGGACGCGCGATTTACACCGGCGACCTGGACTTCGCCGCCGGCCAAGCCCGCGCTGACGAACTCAATGGCTGATTTAATGGCTGGCACCGGCGCTGCCGGTGCGGCCCTCCTGGTCACGCGTAGCGAAGAACTTTTTCAAGGCCAGCCCTGCCATCGCCTGACGCTGACAAGCGGCGACAGCGTGCTGGTGGCGCAGCACGGCGCGCATGTCATTTCCTGGGTCAGCGGTGGGCGAGAACGTTTGTTCCTCAGCCCCAAAACCGTGTGGGATGGACGCGCTGCGATTCGCGGTGGAATTCCGGTTTGCTTCCCTCAATTCAACCAGCGCGGCGACTTACCTAAACATGGTTTTGTGCGCAACCGGCCTTGGGCTTTGCTGGCCGCCGAGCCGGGGGACCCACCGGCCAGCTTGTGCTTTGGCGTCAACGCAGACGATAGCAGCCGCGCCATATGGCCCACCGAGTTTGAAGCCCGCTTACGCGTGGACTTGCTACCAGACCAACTGAGCGTCACGCTAAAGGTGAGCAACCTGGGCACGCAAGCCTTTAGCTTTACCGGCGCGCTGCACTCCTACCTGGCCGTCAGCGATATTGAGCAAGTGCGCCTTTCTGGTTTAGGTGGACAAAAAGAGTGGGATTCGCTGGTCGATACGCACCAAACCGCACTTCAGAGTTTGCAATGTGTGGGCTCGTTTGACCGCGTCTATAGCGCCCCACACGCGCCTATGCATTTGCATGACCCGCAGGGCGGCTTGGAGATCAGCAATAGTGAAGGCTGGGCCGATTGCGTGGTATGGAACCCTGGCGCAGCGGGCTGCGCGGGTATGTCTGACATGGCGCCAGATGCGTTTGCGCACATGCTGTGCGTAGAGGCGGCGCAAGTGTTTGAGCCCATCACCGTAGCGCCGGGCGGGCATTGGAGCGCCAGCCAGCGTTTGCGCGCTTTGAGTGCTTAAAGCATGCTGGCTAAACGCATCATCCCCTGCCTGGACGTGACCGGTGGCCGCGTGGTCAAGGGCATTAATTTTGTAGAACTGCGCGACGCCGGCGATCCGGTAGAAATCGCGGCGCGCTACAACGAACAAGGCGCCGACGAACTCACCTTTCTGGACATCACCGCCACCAGCGACCAGCGCGATTTGATTCTGCCCATCATCGAAGCCGTGGCCAGCCAAGTGTTTATTCCGCTCACCGTGGGCGGCGGTGTGCGTACGGTGGCCGATGTACGGCGCCTGCTCAATGCGGGTGCGGACAAAGTCAGCTTCAACTCGGCGGCCATCGCCAACCCGCAAGTGATACAAGAAGCCTCGGCCAAATACGGCGCGCAATGCATCGTGGTGGCTATCGACGCAAAGCGCCGTTCGCATGAAGAAGAGCAGCGCGTGGATAACACCGGCTTGCCCGTAGGCCCCGGTTGGGATGTGTTCAGCCACGGCGGCCGCAAAAACGTGGGCCTTTGCGCCGTGGCCTGGGTCGTGCAAATGGCGCAGTTGGGCGCGGGCGAAATATTACTCACCAGCATGGACCGCGACGGCACCAAAGCTGGCTTTGACCTGGCGCTCACCCGCGCCGTGAGCGACGCCGTTACCGTGCCCGTCATTGCATCAGGCGGCGTGGGCAACTTAGACCACCTGGCCGACGGCATCCAACAAGGCGGCGCCGACGCCGTGCTGGCTGCCAGCATCTTCCATTACGGCGAGTACACCGTGGGGCAGGCGAAGGCGAGGATGCGGGAGCGAGGGATCGCGGTTCGGGTGTGAGGCTGCGCTAGGCGGGACGCAGCGTAATCAAGGGGCTGGCTGCGTCGGCTGCCGTCACCTTTGGCCGATCGGCTAGCATGGACGACCCCTCCGACATTGGTCACCGTCATGCCACGCGGGTGTCGTTAAGCGCCGGCCTGAATGGAGCTATAGCGAATAAAAAAACGAGTAAAAAATGATAATAGTTTTTTATTTTTACTCTATAGTGCAGATGAAAAAACCGCTCGCACACTTGGTCGAGCGAGCCGCTTGCAGGCGTTTCAACAACAAGGTGTAGCAAACATGCGGCTTAACAATTTGCTCGCCCCGAACCGCTATGGCAAGCTTTCGTGGTCGACTCAGCGCCAACGTTAGCCCAATGGAGAAATCAACTAATGCAGTTTGAAAAATCAATCTTCATAAATGCACCAGTAGAAAGGTTGTTTTCGCTCTACGTCGATGTTTCGCACTGGTCATTTTAGGATCCGGACGTAAAGTCCTCCTCGATTGATGGGCAGTTTTCCTCAGGCGCCACCGGCACACTTCAGCCATCGGTTGGGCCTAAGGCAAAAATCACGTTCACCGAGGTAATACAGAACCGATTGTTTACGGTTGAAAGCAAGCTACCGTTCTGCACCATGCGGTTTGAACATGAGCTTTCACCTGTTGGCAATCAAATTCAGGCATTACATCGTGTCTCTTTCGTTGGTTTTCTTTCGCCACTATTTGGTCGGCTCATCGGCTCTCAAATTCAAAAGGGCTTGCCCCAAAAACTTGAAGGATTGAAGCGTGTTGCAGAACAATAGGGGTGACCCACGGATCGAGTTGGACGCTGCGCATAAAACCGCGCAGTGCCTCTCAACTTTACTTTAGCTGCCATGGGAGAGTACGAGCCCATGACCCCAGTACCCGTTTACTTTGACTGGCAGTTTTGGTCTGCGATTGTTGCGCTGTTTGCGCTGGCGCGGTCGCAGCTTCCACCGATACATCTTTGGTTCCGGCCACGCCGGCTCGACGTTGAAGTGCACAGCCGCCTGCAAGTCACTCACGCAGTCGGCAACCCGAACGTTGGTATGTACGTAAGCATCAGAAATACCGGCGGTCGTGAGCTGCGCATACGAGCTACTACACTTGTTGTGGCACGCGAGAACACATCGTTGGGTACTTTGCCCGCTCAAAACTACTTCGAAACGCCGTCTTCACAATACTCAGTGTTATTCGTTCCTTTCTCCCTTAAGCCGGGTGAGACCTGGGCACATGGAGCGAACTTTCTACAACTGTTCGATCGCGCGACCGAGAAGCAGTATCGAGAAAGCGAGTCTGCTCTTGGATCGGACATTCGACAAAAGCTCGCAGCCAGAGGCGAAGGCGATAAGCAGGCGGTCGCGGCGGAGCCGCATTTAGTCAAGCCATTTCTAGAGCTGTTTGAGCGGCTGTTCGTCTGGCTACCCGGTGAGTACGTTGTCGAGTTGAAGGTCGACGCAGAGCCAGGCGCCACTTCATTCAGCAAAAAGTATCGCTTTACGCTTTATGAGTCCGACTCGCAGGAACTGAAGTCACAAGTTGAGGACTACCCATATGGCGGCGGTCTCTCGTACAACGTAGACCGCCATGCGGGAGCATTTGTCCCACTGGTTCAACATAGCGGCTAACCTCGAAATCGAGCGGACGTCTTCCGGCAAGCTTCGCTTGCCTCCAACCGCCGCTCATATCGAACATTAGGTTTCACAGAATCCCATCATGCAAGTTCTCACAGGCCGCTGTCTTTGCGAAGGCGTCGAATACAAGATTGAGGGTGAGCTTGGGCCAATCCTCAATTGCCATTGTTCTCGGTGTAGGCGCTGGCACGGCGCTGCATTTCGAACCAGGGCTTCAATCAAGTCGTCTCAGTTCAAATGGATCAAGGGACAAGAACTTGTGAAGACATTCCATTCATCGGAGTTCACGGCCAAGTATTTCTGTTCGGTCTGCGGGTCCAACCTGATCAGCACCTACGACAATGATCCGGAAAGAATGAGCTTGCCGCTCGGCGGCCTCGATCAGGCTCTAAACAACAAAGTCGAAGGTCACTTCTTTGTTGGGTCTAAAGCACCGTGGTTCGAACTCACAGACGATTTGCCACAACACGAAACATGGCCCGGCTCTCGTACAGATGTGCGGAGAACAAGCTGTGAAACCTAACCCTTCAATCCAGAGGACCAACAACGGCTGATCAAACTTCCGCGCTTTTTTCAACGCACATCTATCCGTGTTTGCCTCGGATCTCAAACAGTAGGCAAGTAAAGCTAAAAATATTTTTGAGGGTTATTGACATGATGAAAGAAGCTTTAAAACGAAAAATTATTGAGGGCTGTGATCGAAAAATTGGCAGTAAAGGCGAAAACGCGAGCCTGTCCTTTTATGCATTCTTTGCAAATAAAAATGATGACCCCGAACTGCTCATGGAGGCGGCAAGATGGTGGATTTCGGAAAACAGGCTAGATCATTTTGAAAAAGCAGTAAAAATCAAGGCAATGGTTGAGGAAATACGCTAATTTTTTCTTCGACTGCCTAACAATGACATATTGAAAAAGATCATCAAAGAGCGATTGCAAGATATGCCTTGCGATTAAATGGAGCTGAAGAATTCATTCCAAGCCATCACTTGGTTGTGCCATTTGGTATTGAATCCGCCGTTAACATCCCCCCTATGACTTATCTAGACGCAATCACCTGGGACGCCCAAGGCCTGGTGCCCGTTATCGCTCAGGAGCAGGGCAGCAAGGACGTGCTGATGTTTGCCTGGATGAACCGCGAGGCGCTGCAAAAAACGGTGGAGCTGGGCCGCGCGGTGTATTTCAGCCGCTCGCGTAAGAAGCTGTGGCACAAGGGCGAAGAATCCGGCCATGTGCAACTGGTGCATGAAATTCGCATCGATTGCGATGCTGATGTGGTGCTGCTGACTGTCACCCAACAAGGCCACGACCCCGGCATTGCCTGCCATACCGGGCGCCACAGTTGTTTTTTCAGTGTGCTGCAAAACGGACAATGGCAGCCGGTGGAGCCGGTGCTCAAAGACCCTGCAACGATTTACCCCAAAGGCAATTAAATGGACAGTTCGGGCAAAGAAATTTCACAAGATGCGCTGGCGCAATTAGCCGTCATCATTGAGAGTCGCAAAGTCGTGCACGGCGGCGATCCGTCGACCAGTTATGTCGCCCGTCTTTTGGATAAAGGCCCGGACGCCTTTTTAAAGAAAATCGGCGAAGAGGCCACCGAAGTGGTGATGGCCGCCAAAGACCTGGACCACGGCGGCGACAAAACCAAGCTGGTGGGCGAGGTGGCGGATCTGTGGTTCCACTGCCTGGTGGCCCTAGCGCATTACGGATTGCACCCGTCGGATGTGATAGCCGAGCTGCGCCGGCGCGAAGGCACCAGCGGCATCGAAGAAAAAGCCCTGCGCAAAGCGGTACAGCGCGAAGCCCAAGAGCCCTGACTTAAAGCCCTGATTTAATATAGTGCGGTCTTTCAACCGCATTGCTTTGCATCCCCACCATGGCTATCCATTCGCACACCGCCCACGACGCCAATTGCCTGTTTTGCAAAATCGTCGCCAAGCAGATTCCCTCGCGCACCGTGTATGAGGACGATGATTTTTACGCCTTCCACGACATCGCGCCATGGGCGCCGGTGCACTTTCTGATCATTCCCAAGCTGCATATTCCTTCTATGGCCCAGGTCAGGCCAGAGGACGCGCCGCTGATGGGCCGCATGATGGCCTTGGTGCCTGTGCTGGCTTTACAAGAGGGTTGCAACCCTTATCCGGAAGGGGGCTTTCGCCTGGTGACCAATACCGGTGCCGAAGGCGGTCAGGAGGTGCGGCACATGCATTTCCACGTCATGGGCGGCCCCAGGCCCTGGTTGCGCGGCTGAAAACACGCAAATGGCGTGGGCAAAGCCTGCGCGACTAGAATTCCCCCTCACTTAGGAGAACCGTATGGGTTTGTCAACAACACATTTGATCATTTTTCTGGTCATCATTGTGGTGATCTTCGGTACCAAAAAACTGCGCAACATCGGCTCTGACCTGGGTGGCGCGGTCAAAGGTTTTAAAGACGGTATGCGAGATGGCGGCGACAAGACTGCTGAAGCTGCCCCCGCTGCCCCCGCGCAGCAAGTGGCCACCAACCCACCCTCTGCCAACAAAGACGCGATCGACGTCGAAGCCAAGGCCAAGCACTAGGCCCCGGTTTTGGGTCTGCCGTCTGTGCATGAGATTTTCTTAAGTGTTTGATATTGGCGTCACCAAGCTCGCCATCGTCGGCGGCATTGCCTTGATCGTTATTGGCCCGGAAAAACTCCCTGGCCTGGCGCGCACCTTTGGAACCATGCTAGGCCGCGCGCGGCGTTATGTGGCCGATGTCAAAGAAGAGGTCAACCGCTCCATGGACCTGGACGAGTTGCGTAAGGCGCAGGCCAGCTTGCAGGACGCCGCCCAGGCAGTGCAAAGTTCCATAGACCAAAGCACTGCCGCTATCGAACATAGCATTGCCGAGGCCACTGCCCAGGACGCCGCTAGCGAACCCGTACCCTATTACTCCTTCTACCGACCGGTGAAAAAACGCTGGCGCGCCAAGATCGGCGCCACCCCTAATTGGTACAAAGCTCGCAACGGCGTGCGCACGCGAGCACTTTCCGGCGCAGCCCGTGTGGCACGATTTCGGCCACCTAAAGCCCTTTGATGAGCGATAACAAGCCTCCTGATGATGAACTGGCCGGCACCGAGCAGCCCTTTGTGCAGCATTTGTTCGAGCTGCGCGACCGCTTGCTGCGGGCGGTGTACGGCATAGCGGCTATTTTTACCGTGCTGGCCTTTTTCCCTGGCCCTTCCAAGCTGTATGACTACCTGGCGCTGCCGCTGGTGAAGGCCTTACCCGAAGGCTCCAAGATGATTGCCGTGGGCGTGGTCTCGCCCTTTCTGGTGCCCATCAAAGTGACGGTGCTGGCGGCCATTGCATTGGCACTGCCTTGGATTCTTTACCAAGTCTGGGCTTTTGTGGCGCCAGGCCTCTACAAGCACGAAAAAAAGCTAGTTTTGCCTTTAGTGACCGCCAGCACTTTGTTGTTTTACGCCGGCGCGGCGTTTTGCTACTTTTTTGTATTCGGCCAGGCCTTTCCGGCGATTCAGAAAATGGCCCCGATGTCGGTGTCTGTGAGCCCTGATATTGAGGCTTATCTGGACTTTGTGGTGACCATGTTCATCGCATTCGGCGTGGCTTTCGAAGTGCCGATTGTGGTGGTAATTTTGGCGCGCATGGGAGTGGTCACGATCGTTCAGCTACGAAATTTCCGTACCTATTTCATCGTCGCAGCAGCAGCGGTGGCGGGCTTGGTAACGCCACCTGATCCGGTGTCCATGATCGCGTTGCTGGTCCCCATGTGCCTTTTGTACGAGGTGGGAATTATTGCGGCCCAAGTATTTATCCGTCATACCCAGGCCCCCGAGGACCCGCCGGCACCCGAAGGCGCCTCCAATCCCGGTAATTAACGCAGCATCTTGCCCGGTTTGGGTCGCACGCCGGGTGTGATGCTGAGGGCCAACACCGTCTTCTTACGCTGAATCTCTACGGTGGCTGGCACACCAGGCTTGAGCACTGCCACGGCAGACAGCAAATGCGCCACATCGTCCACCTGCGTACCGCCAATCGACAGCACCACATCCCCCGGCACCAAGCCCGCTTTACCCGCCGGGCCGCCTTGCATGACGCCGGTGACCGCCACACCACGCTCAGCCACGATGCCAAATGCTTCCGCGATTTCAGGTACCAGTTCGTTGGGCTCGATTCCGATCCAGCCGCGCGTAACCTGGCCATCCCGCACAATGCTTTCCAGCACTTGCTTGGCGGTGGAAATCGGAATAGCAAAGCCAATGCCCAAGCTGCCACCCGAGCGTGAGTAAATCGCCGTGTTGATACCCAGCAAGCGGCCTTGGCTATCGACCAAAGCGCCGCCCGAGTTGCCGGGGTTTATAGCGGCGTCGGTTTGGATAAAGTTTTCAAACGTGTTGATGCGTTGGTTGCGCCCTAGCGCGCTGATGATGCCGCTGGTCACGGTTTGGCCTACGCCAAAAGGGTTGCCAATGGCTAGCACCATGTCGCCCACTTGCGCGTTTTCCGAGTCACCCAGCACCATGACCGGCAGCTTGTCCAGCTCTATCTTGAGCACGGCCAAATCGCTGTCTGGGTCGGTGCCAATGACTTTGGCGCGTGCGCGGCGCCGGTCATTGAGCACGACTTCAATCTGTTCTGCGCCTTCGACCACATGGTTATTGGTCAAAAGGTAACCGCTGCTGCTGACAATAACGCCACTACCTATGCCCGAGGACGACTCATCGGGGTCTGCATCGGGATCGTTAAAAAAGCGCTCCCAAGGAGGCACCGAGTTTTTCGCACCGTTATGTCCTTTGCTGACGCTGATACTGACGACGGCCTGCGCCGCGTTATGCGCGGCGGTTCGGAAACTCCCATGGGGCACTTCACCCTTGGCTAGCGCAGGCGCCTGCACCAGGCCCATCGCCCCTTCGCCGCGCGGCGCAAGCCAGGCCGGTTTGAGGGTCAGCACTACAAAGTAGGCTGCCAGTAGCACCGTGATGCTTTGGGCAAAAAGTAACCAGTAACGCTTCATGGACTACCCGCAGGGCGGCGCCGGAAAGCGGCGCTCAAGCTACAAATTGTAGGGCTGGCGATAACGAAGAGCCCGTTACTGCAATGATTTCCACATGGCGCGGATAATCCCGCTTATTGCGCTATGAGACGCGACTTACCACCCGATGATCCAGCCCATGACCGACCACCTTACGCTGCTTGCGGCTTTTGACGCCATGCTGGAGCCCCAGCGTTTCAAAGACTATGGGCCTAACGGTTTGCAGGTGGAGGGGCGCCGCCCAGTGCGCAAATTGGTGTCTGGGGTCACCGCCAGTCTGGCGCTGATCGAGGCCGCCATTGCGCAGGACGCGGATGCAATTTTTGTGCACCATGGCTTGTTCTGGCGCGGCCACGACGGGCGTGTGACTGGCTGGCTACGCCAGCGCTTGGCTTTGTTGCTGGCCCACGACATCCATTTGTTTGCGTACCACCTCCCTTTGGACGCCCATCCGCAATGGGGCAATAACGCCCAACTGGGTCAGCGTTTGGGATTGCAGGCGTACTCCCGGTTCGGCGAGCAGGATCTTGGCTGGCTGGGCGATTCACAGGCGGGTGTTTTTACTGACTCGCAAGCTCTGGCCGACCATGTGCAAACTGTGCTGGGCCGCCCGGTGGTGATGGTCGCGGGCAAGTCCGGGCCCTTGCAACGCGTCGCCTGGTGTACCGGCGGGGCCCAAGGCTACTTCGAGGCTGCGATTGCGGCTGGGGCCGATGCCTTTATCACCGGTGAAATATCCGAACCCCAAGCGCACTACGCCCGCGAGTGTGGCGTTACCTTCATTGCCTGCGGCCACCACGCCAGCGAACGATATGGCGCGCCCGCTGTAGCCGGGCAGGTGGCGCAGCAACTCGGCATTGCGCACGCCTTTATCGACGTGGACAACCCGGCGTAAGTTCACAGGCTATGTCGCAACCAACTTTTTCGGCCAAACCGCTGGCAATCACCATGGGCGATGCGGCAGGCATTGGCCCCGAAATTATTGCTAAGGGGTATGCCGAGCGGGGCGCGCAGATGCAAGGTAGTTTTGTCGCCGGTGACGTCCAAGCCATGCGCCGCGCAAGCGCCTTAGTGGCCCAGGGTTTGCCTTGGCCAGTGGTACAAATCAGTAATCCGCAAGAGGCCTTGCAGATTCCGCCGCGCTGTATTCCCGTCTTTCAAGTGGGCGAGCCCATGCAGCCGGTGCCCTATGGACAGGTTAACGCGGTGGCCGGCGAGTTTGCAGGCCGTTGTGTGCAATGGGCCGCGCAGCAGGCGCTCGATGGCGCAATCGCTGCCGTGGTAACGGCGCCGCTCAATAAGCAAAGCTTGTCCGCAGCGGGTCCGCCGTTTGATAATTTCCCCGGCCATACCGAGATATTCCAGGCGCTGGCCGCGCAACATGCGGGTCTACCGGTGGCGGGCTTGCCGGTGCGGATGATGCTGGCCAATGAGGAACTGCGCACCGTGCTGGTCAGCATTCACCTGTCCCTGAGGCAGGCGATTGAGGCCGTGACCGAATCGGCGGTGCTAGAGACCATTCGCATTACCGACGCGGCTCTGCGCCCGGTGCTGGGCAGGGCGCCCCGAATCGCAGTGGCCGGGCTCAATCCCCATGCCGGCGAGGGTGGTTTGTTCGGCGATGAGGAGCAAAGCGTGATTGCGCCTGCGATTGCGGCGGCGCGCCAGGGCGGCTGCGATGCCAGCGGCCCGTGGCCACCAGACACAGTTTTTATGCAGGCGAGAGCCACTGGCGCGGCTGCGCGTTTTGATGTGGTGATCGCTATGTACCACGACCAGGGCCTGATTCCGGTGAAATACTTGGGCATGGAGCAGGGCGTTAACCTCACACTAGGCATGCCTTTTGTGCGTACCAGTCCAGACCACGGCACAGCGTTTGATATTGCCGGCCAGGGCGTAGCCGATGCCTCTAGCCTGCTGGCTGCCGTCCGCATGGCGCGGGAGTGGGTGGGTGCTGCGAACGCTTGAGCGCTTTTCAGTAGTCCGTGTGGCTTTTGCTGCACTGCGCTAGGCCAAAGCAGGCGTCTAACGCTCAGCTACAATGCGCGGTTACCTTGTAGTGATTTTTGCTGAGGATTCTCATGAGCGACACCCTCGCCGGTACCCCACCCCACGACTCGAGCAAACGGACCTGGATCATCACCTCCTCCTGCGTAGGCGCAGCGGGTGCTTTGACTGCCGTAGTGCCCTTTGTCAGTTCTTTCCAACCTTCCGAGCGTGCCAAAGCCGCCGGCGCAGCGGTTGAGGTGGATATTTCCGCCATCAAGCCCGGCGAAAAGCTGACCGTCGAGTGGCGTGGCAAGCCGGTTTGGGTGGTGCGCCGTACCCCGGAACAATTGGCTGCTCTGGAATCGCTCAGCGGCTCATTGGCCGATCCGCAATCCCAGCGCAAGCCCGATGAACTCACTCCTAAATACGCTCGCAATCCGGGTCGTTCGATCAAGCCTGAGTTTTTGGTGGTGGTCGGTATTTGCAGCCACTTGGGTTGCTCTCCTTCGGACAAGTTCCAAGTTGGCGCCCAGCCTTCGCTGCCAGATGACTGGAAAGGCGGCTTTTTGTGCCCCTGTCACGGTTCTACCTTCGACATGGCCGGCCGCGTCTTCAAAAACAAGCCTGCGCCGGACAATCTTGAGGTGCCGCCTCATATGTTCGTCTCCGACAGCAAGTTGCTGATCGGCGAAGACAAACAAGCTTGACCCTACGCCTTCGGAGCACACCATGGCTGAATTCAAAGAAATTTCCCCCAACGCGCCTACGAGCGCCAAGCTAGGCAACTGGCTGGAAAACCGTTTCCCCACCGCCTTTGACGCCTACCGCGTCCACATGGCTGAGTATTACGCTCCAAAGAACTTCAACATCTGGTACATCTTCGGCTCTCTGTCGCTGCTGGTGCTGGTGATCCAAATCGTGACCGGTATTTTCCTGGTCATGCATTACAAGCCTGATGCCGCGCTGGCCTTCGGGTCGGTTGAATACATCATGCGCGATGTGCCGTGGGGCTGGCTGATCCGCTACATGCACTCCACCGGCGCTTCGGCCTTCTTTATCGTGGTGTACCTGCATATGTTTCGCGGTCTGATGTACGGCAGCTACCGCAAGCCGCGCGAGCTGGTGTGGCTCTTCGGTTGCGCGATTTTCTTGTGCCTGATGGCCGAAGCCTTCATGGGCTATTTGCTGCCTTGGGGCCAGATGAGCTACTGGGGTGCTCAAGTGATCGTGAATTTATTCGCCGCCGTGCCTTTTGTCGGTCCCGATCTGGCTTTGCTGATCCGCGGCGACTACGTGGTCGGTGACGCCACGCTCAACCGTTTCTTCAGCTTTCACGTAATCGCCGTGCCGCTGGTGCTGCTGGGCTTGGTGGTGGCGCATTTGCTGGCCTTGCACGATGTGGGTTCGAACAACCCCGATGGCGTGGAAATCAAGGGCCCCAACGCCCCCAAGGACGCTAAGGGCCACCCGCTGGACGGCATCCCTTTCCATCCATATTACACCGTGCACGACATTTTTGCCGTCAGTATGTTCCTGATGGTTTTTACCGCCATCATTTTCTTTGCGCCTGAATTTGGCGGCTACTTCCTGGAATACAACAACTTCATCCCGGCCGACCCGCTAAAAACGCCTTTGCATATCGCCCCGGTCTGGTATTTCACGCCGTATTACTCCATGCTGCGCGCGATCACGGGTGAAATGGTCTATGTGCTGATCGCCTGTATCTGGCTGGCTGTTTTCTTGGCAGTGACCCGTGGCAAATTGGCTGCTCTGTTCAAAGCGGTCGCACTGGGCGCTGCTGCTGCGGTCACCGTCATGATGCTTAATACAGACGCCAAATTCTGGGGTGTGGTGATCATGGGTGGCGCAGTAGTGATTTTGTTCTTCCTGCCCTGGTTGGACAATTGCGAAGTCAAGTCCATCCGTTATCGCCCCGATTGGCACAAGTACATGTATGGCGTTTTTGTCATCAACTTTGTGATCCTGGCCTACTTGGGCGTGCAACCACCGTCACAAATTGGCGAGCGGGTTTCCCAGGTCGGAACCCTGTTCTATTTCGGATTTTTCCTGCTGATGCCCTGGTGGAGCAAGATCGGCCAATCCAAGCCGGTGCCGAGCCGTGTTGTTTTCGCCGCCCACTAAGCTGGAGTTATTGAAAATGAAAAAATTCGCACTCAGCTTTTTGACTGTGTTTGCCCTGATCTCGGGCGTGCAGGCGAATACCGGCGGCATCGCCTTGGACAAAGCGCCCAACAACCTGAACGACATGGGCGCATTGCAAAACGGCGCCAAAGTGTTTGTCAACTATTGCCTAAACTGCCACGCAGCGGCTTTCATGCGTTTTAACCGCCTGAAAGATATTGGCCTTACCGAGCAGCAGATCAAAGACAACCTTTTGTTCACCACCGACAAAGTGGGCGAGACCATGAAGGTCGCGATCGACCCACGGCAGGCCAAAGAATGGTTTGGCGGCAACCCTCCGGACTTGACCGTGATCGCCCGTTCGCGCTCCTCGGGTCAGGGCAGTGGCGCTGACTACCTGTACACCTATCTGCGCAGCTACTACCCGGACGACACCAAGGCCACGGGCTGGAACAACCTCGCATTCCCCAATGTTGGAATGCCCCATGTGTTGTGGGAGTTGCAGGGTAAGCGCGTACCGATTTACGACAAAGAAGTCGTCCATGGCCACGAGACCGAAATCTTCAAGGGCTGGGAGCAAGTCAGCCCCGGCAAGATGACGCCGCTGGAATACGACCACATGGTGGGCGACCTGGTGGGTTACCTTCAGTGGATGTCCGAGCCTTCGCAGAGCAAGCGTGTGCAGGTCGGTGTCTGGGTCTTGATTTTTCTGACCGTGATGACCGTCTTTACCTGGCGCCTCAATGCTGCGTTCTGGAAAGACGTGAAGTAATTCAAATAAGCGATGTTTGCCGGTTTGCAAGTCAGACCGGCGGCAAGTGTCAGAGTGGGTCTGCAAAGCGCACCCACTCTTTTTAATTTTTAGGAGTCCCCCGCCATGATGGTGCTGTATTCAGGAACAACCTGCCCCTTTTCCCACCGCTGCCGTTTTGTGCTTTTTGAAAAGGGCATGGACTTTGAGATCCGTGACGTGGACTTGTACAACAAGCCCGAAGACATCAATGTCATGAACCCTTACGGTCAGGTGCCTATTCTGGTCGAGCGCGATCTGATTTTGTATGAGTCCAACATCATCAACGAGTACATCGATGAGCGCTTTCCGCATCCGCAATTGATGCCAGGTGACCCGGTGGACCGTGCCCGTGTACGTTTGTTCCTGCTCAATTTCGAAAAAGAGCTTTTTGTACATGTAACGACGCTGGAATCGCGCAGCAGCAAAAACAATGACAAAGCCCTTGATAAAGCGCGTGCCCACATCCGTGACCGGCTGACCCAGCTGGCGCCGGTGTTCCTGAAGAACAAATTCATGATGGGCGAGAACTTCTCGATGCTGGACGTGGCAATCGCGCCGCTGCTGTGGCGCCTGGAGTACTACGGTATTGACCTCAATAAAAATGCTGCACCTTTGCTCAAGTATGCAGAGCGCATTTTTTCGCGCCCCGCCTACATCGAGGCGCTGACGCCGTCCGAAAAAGTGATGCGTAAATAAAAGGCGTAACGCTGGCGTTCGAGGTTTTATTTGACTCAGTCTCCGGCTACTACTTCCACGCGCCCCTATATGGTTCGCGCCATGTACGACTGGTGCGTGGACAACCAGCTAACGCCCTTTATTGTGGTCGCCGTCGATGCCAGCGTGCGCGTGCCGGTTGAGTTTGTGCGTGAAGGTGAAATTGTTCTCAATATCAGTATGGGCGCGACCAGCAATTTGGTTTTGGGTAACGACTATATTGATTTCAAGGCCCGCTTTGGCGGCATCGCGCGCGAGATTAGCGTCCCCTTGGCCCGTGTTTCTGCGATTTACGCCCGTGAAAACGGCCAAGGCATGACCTTCCCTCTTGAGACAGTGCCAGCTGGGGCTGATACGGCCGCTCCTGCTCAGGCGCACACCTCGGTAGTCCTTTCCACAGCGAGTTCTGGTGCGCCCGCGCTTGGACTGGTATCTGCTGAGAGTTCACCTACCGATCCGCCATCTACCCCCAAGGGTCCTCGGCCTTCTTTAACGCGAGTTAAATAGTGCCTTGAAGCTAGCAGGACTCAGCGCTGCTTTGTAACGCGCAAGTACATAGCGCAGCGTGCGTTTTGCATGGCGAGCTGCAATAAACCCTACAGTAGAATCTCCACCGTGCCGATTTAGCTCAGTTGGTAGAGCAACCGCCTTGTAAGCGGTAGGTCATCAGTTCGAATCCGATAATCGGCACCATCTCATTGTGTAAAGGCCTTTAAGGAACAATCTTTAAAGGCCCTTTTTTTGTAAAGGTTTTGGCGCGCATTGCTTCTTGACCTTTGTGCAGGAATACAACAGGAGGCTGATATGCGCCCCAGTGCTTTCCTATGTGGCTGGCCCGTGCTTTACCGCCATTTCCTATCCTTATGCTAGCCCGAGCCAGATTAGCGGCGTTGTTATGTTTGATCTTTGCAGTTGCGGGATGCGAAGAGTCGCCTTTGGAGCGTTGCGTCAAATCGCGCCTGAAGGTATGGGACTCTAATTCAGAAAAAACGCCTTGGCGGATTTCTGAAGCGACGGGCCAAACCCGCTCCCAGTTTGAAGCCAAGGCACGCAACTGGTGTGCTGAAGAAACTGGTGATAAATAGCCACGCTAGGTACGGACCTTACTCAGGCGCGTATCAGGCGTCCTTAATCGCGCTATTGCTGTATTGCGTATATAGTTCGGGGCAACCATGTTCATGTATGGGATGGTTTTTTAGATTCAGGCTGCGCACCAATTATTGGCATCTTGAAAAATTGATACCACGGAGAATAACGATGTATTTGCAAACTCTCGTACGCGCCATCAGCATAGCGACCCTTGTTTTGGCATTGAACGCTTGTACGGCGCTGACCCTTGCCGGTAGCGCTGTGATGGACGCTGGCTCAGCTGTCGTCACTGGCGCCGCAAAGGCCGGAAGTTCGGTCGTCGATGCAATAACTCCAGATTCAAAAAAATAAGGCAAAACATGTTCCGGCTCTCTGCCGGGACTGTGCCACAGCACTTGTACCGCAAAAAATCACGCGCGCTTATAGCAATCGGCGTTTGACTTTTTTGTCCCAGTGCCGCACCAAGATTTGCTTATCGCCTTCGTAGGCTTCCAGCCTGCCGGTGATGCGGAAATGCGTTGCGCTGGCGGTCATGGTGCTATAGGTCTCGGTGCGGGTGACCCAGTCGCCGCGCGAGGTTTCCATGCTCCAGTGGCATTCTTGGCGGGCGGATAAGGGATCGTCGGGCAGGATGCTGTAACGCTCGCGTCCGCGTCCCCACGTCGTCAGGCCGTGCTCCAGGTTAGTGATCCGGCCAAAGTCGTCTTCAATCACCATGCGCCGCTCGCCGGTGGCCTGATCGATCGTTACTTCCCGCTTGTTCCAGGGCGCGTCCAGCGTCTTCAGGCGTACCGCTGGCGCTGCCTCGGCTGGCTCAAAATGCGGCGCTTTTTCACCACGCACTTTGGCTCGCACTGGTACGTCGATGTGGCTGGCACCCGTGTGCACCGTCAGCGTAACGGGCGTCGGGGCCGGCCAGATCAGTGGCCAGTAACTGGTGGACAGCGATACCCGAAGCCGATGCCCTTTAGGTAACCTGTAGGCCACGTCGTCCAATTGAATTTTTACGGTGTACACCTTGCCCGGTTCCAGGGCCTGGGGATGATCGTGGCTGGCATCGCCGTGCAGATGCGTGAGGTTAGCCACCGCGTAGGTCAGCCGTGATACCGCACCATCGGGCCAGATGCTGTTTAACCGCACCGCCACATGCGCAACGGGCTGGTCGACGCTGAACTTGAGCGTCAGCACCGGAGCGCCGACTAGGTCTATGTCTTGGCCTAAAGGCGCTCCGTCAAAGGTCAGCGAGCCCGAGTCATCCTGGCGCTGGTCGCCCGCAAATTCTGGCCCCATCCAAATAATGCAGTACTCGCCGCTGTCTGCGCCGGTGTGCTGCGGTGAGCTGATCGTCTGCTTGCGTGCACTGGTTCGCTCTGCCCCCAGGCCGTCGGCATTGAGATGAAGGCGCTGCCCGTTTTGCTTCGTGTTGGGCCACACGGTGTCGCTGACCCAGCGGCCCGCAATGTGGCTGATGCTGGCGCCGGGCCGCTGCACTTCCATGATGTAGGTGCGAAAAGCGGGGTCCTGCTCCACGCCGGTTTGAGCGCCTTTGAGCCAGCGGTCCCACCAGCGCAGCGCCTCTTGCAAAAAGCCGATGCGCGGCTCGGGCACTGCAAAGTGCGGGTACTTATGCGCCCACGGCCCAATGATGCCTTTGACCGGGCTTTGCACCGTGCCCACCAGCCGCGGCACGGCGTTGGTGTAGGCGTCGTTCCAGCCGCCAAAAGCCAGTACAGCCGCTTTGATCGCGCCGATGTCTTGGTTGACCGAACCGCGCTTCCAGTAGGCATCGCGGTGCGGGTGTTGCAGCCAGTCGATGGCCAGCAGCGGTTCGGTGTTCAGGCGCTCCAACCATATGGCGCGCCATTGTTTTCCGACCAGCGCAGGGTCCGGCGGACGCGAGGAATAGCCAAACATCGTGGCCGACCATCCCATGTTTTCCGATAGCAGGCAGCCGCCTTTGAAATGGATGTCGTCGGTATAGCGGTCGTCGGTGGAGCACAGGGTAATGATGGCTCCCAGGCCCTCGGGTTGGCGGGCTGCTACCTGCAGGCTGTTAAAGCCGCCCCAGGAGATGCCCATCATGCCCACGCGCCCGGTACACCAGGGCTGCTGGCGCAGCCAGGCGATTACCGATTCGGCGTCCTGCAACTCCTGCTCAGAGTATTCGTCATGCATGAGGCCTTGAGAGTCCCCATTGCCGCGCATGTCCACGCGGATACACGCGTAGCCGTGGCCCGCCAGATACGGGTGGGTGAGGGCGTCGCGCACGATGGTGCCATCGCGCTTACGGTAGGGCAAATGCTCCAGGATGGCGGGCACCGGGTTCTTTGCGGCGTCCTTGGGTAGCCAGATGCGCGCTGATAGTTGGGTGCCATCGGGCATGGGAATAATTTGGTGCTCGATTTCGCGCACCGCGCGGGGGAATTTGCGTACAGTTTTCATGGCGGCGACCTTAGCGCTGGCCGCGCGCCCTGTCAAATCGGGAAAACCAGACGTACCCGGCCGTCCTGGGCACGGCCTTGCATAGCTTGCGCTTTTTCCCCGGCAAAGCGTTGCGCTAGTCCGTGGTGTAGCGCCGCCATCGTCCCGGCAGCGCTGCGGTGGTCCATTGGGGTGCAGATCAGTTCCAGGCTGCCGTCGTCGTGGCGAACCAACTCGATAGCGCGCGTCTGGCTGGGCCAGTCGATGATGGAGGCGGTGGCGATTTCCCAAAAGCCCCGCCCGCCGCCGGCACGGGCTTGTGGACGCGGCGGGTGCGCGTCGATTCGATGGATATGGCGGTGGCCTACCAGCCAAGCCAGCACGCAGGCATGCCGGTGCAGCACATCGGTCAGGGCCTGCGCATGCACGCGCTCCGGGTCATGGCCCCGGCGGTTGACCAGCGAGGCGCAGCCATGGTGGCTGGCGATGATGGCCCAGCGGCCTGGCGTGCGCGCCACTTCCTGCAAACAATCATCCAGCCAGGCCAGTTGCGGCTTGCCCACGCTGCCCTGGTAATCGCCCCAGGGGTGGTTGGTGTCTAGCAGGATGATCCGCACATGCTCGGTGTCCACATACGTATCGCGCTGGCCCGGCGCCAGTGACGCGTAGCCCAAGGCGCCCGCTGCCGCATGGGCATCGACAAATTCTTGCGCGCTGATGATGCGCCGCTCTGCATCCGGCGCTATCGCCCGCGTGCCTGCGCCGGATTCTGTCTGGGAAAACGCGTCGGGCGTGTCCAAAAATGCGTTCAGCGGGTCCGCAGGCATAAAGCCGGTTGGCTGCGCCAGGGTTTTGCGCGCACCGGTAGCGATAGCCTCCAGCGCCGCATTGCTCAGGGCCGTGCCCTGGCGCAGCACATCATGGTTGCCTGCCACGCTGGTCCAGGCAAAGCCCAGGCCCCGGCTGTTGATTACCGCGCTGGCGCGCGCCAAAAAGTCTTCGATGACCGGTAAACCCATGGCCTTACCGGCACAGGGCACGGTCGCCTGCGGGCACCAATAAGGCCAGAGGCCGTTCGGCTGCGCGCTCAGCCAAGCCTGGGCGCCTTCCATGTCATGCACTCCGCCATAGGCGGACAAAGACGCGTGCCCGCCGCGCACCAGGTTCAAAAATGCCTGCAATTCATTGGCCTGGGCATTGTCGATGTTGTCGCCGGTAAAAACCGCCAAGTCGTAGGGCTGGCCGCTCGCAGGGGCCAGCGGGTTGGTGCCCAATACGTCAATATGCGCGGCCAGGGCAAAGTGGGTCAGCGCTTCATAAGGCCTGTGCATGTGCAAGAGCGGTTGCCACAAGGGCTCGTGCGCTAGCAGTTCCACCCATTCGCAGCGCGCCGGTGAGGCGCTGTCCATGACGTGTGCGTCGCTAATATGCACCAGGCTGAGCAGGCTCTGGCCACTGCCGCCTGGGCTGTGGCCGCCCAAATCGCTGCGCACGATGTAGTCCTGCAGCGTGGGCTTTGGCCCTGCAGGCATTTGAGGTAATTGGCTGGCCATAGTTTTGCGTCGGATAGCGTGGTCACAATACGGGGTTTGGCCGGGCCGCCTGCGCTGCCCTGAGCCCCATCATCTCCTATTTGCATGAAGCATTCATGAATCCAGTTTCCTCCCAGTACCTGATTGGCGTTGACACCGGCGGCACCTATACCGATGCCGCGATTATTGAAGCAGCCAGCCAGCGTGTCATAGCTACTGCCAAATCCATTACCACCAAAGGCGATCTGTCGATAGGCGTTGCCGATGCCATTACTCAGGCGATTGCCGCCTTGCCCCAGGGCCTGCGGGCACAGGATATTGCGCTGGTTTCGGTGTCCACCACCTTGGCCACTAACGCCGTGGTGGAAGGTCATGGCAGCGCGGTGGGCGTGCTGCTGGTAGGTTTTGATGCCAGCATGGCCGAGCGTACCGGCATAACCAAGGCCTTTCCCGGTATGGCGATCGAGCGCATTTCCGGTGGCCACGACCACAACGGCGAACAGGCCGCAGCCCTAGATTTAGACGCGCTGGACGAAGCCATAGAACGCATGGCGCCGCAGGTGGACGCGTTTGCGGTCGCGGCCGCTTTTGCGGTGCGCAACCCGGCACATGAGCAACTCGTGCGCTCGCGCATCGTAGAAAAGACCGGCAAACCGGTCACCTTGTCCACCGAGCTGTCCTCCAGCCTGGACGCGCCACGCCGCGCGCTGACGGCAACGCTCAATGCCCGCCTGATTTCCCGCGTCACCCACCTGATCGACGCAGTGCAACGCGCCATGGCGCAATTGCAAATCCAATGCCCGCTCATGATCGTCAAAGGCGATGGCACCTTGGCGCTTGCGCACAGCGTGGCCAAGCGGCCAATTGAAACCGTGCTCTCCGGCCCGGCAGCCAGTTTGGTCGGAGCGCGCTGGCTGAGCGGACTGGACAATTTCATTTTGTCGGACATGGGCGGTACCACCACGGATGTGGGCGCGTTGATCGACGGCCTACCGCGAGTCAACCTAGACGGTGCAGAAGTAGGGGGCTGGCGCACCATGGTGCGCGCCATCGACGTGCGCACTATCGGCCTGGGCGGAGATAGCGAAGTGGCGCTGGCAGGCAACGGGCGCTTGGAAGTGCGGCCCCAGCGCATCGTGCCGGTGTCTCTTTCGGCGGCGCGCTATCCGCAGACCATTGCGATGTTGCAAGCCGATTTGGCCGACGTTGATGGTGGCAACTCTTTGCAA
>Ga0214919_10001096_pt1 | contig 45447 bp, 47 predicted proteins | sample LL1503_MetaG_FD_177994 | JGI IMG/M metagenome (GOLD analysis project Ga0214919, IMG submission 177994) | Freshwater microbial communities from Lake Lanier, Atlanta, Georgia, United States - LL-1503 | ecosystem: Environmental > Aquatic > Freshwater > Lake | place: USA: Georgia | collected... | reverse complement strand
CAACACCAGCAAGCACCAAGCTTGTGGAACTACGTTCGCCCTTCCCCGTTGTGCCAACCAGATATGTGACAAGAACAGCAATCAATCCGCCACCAAATGCAATCATCGGCAGAGGGTCAATAATCCAACTGCTTGTGCCAGACCGATTAATGGTGATCACGATTGTTGCGCCAAGACCCGCACCAGCAGCAACGCCGAGGAGATACGGGTCAACCAATGGGTTACGAAATACACCTTGGTAGCTAGCACCAGCAATGGACAACGTTGAACCAACGATTGCTGCAAGCACAACTCGCGGCGCACGTATTTGCGACACGATGGACCAATCGGTGGGTGTTAACCCACTGTGTACCGAAAAGAATGGCAAACGATTCAGCAGTTCAAGCGGCACACGCCACCATGTCGGGCCAGCTGGCCCAATCATTAAACCGAGCAACAATGAACATGCGAGCGCCACGCCAGCAGCAGGAATCCACCACCGGCTTGCGCCACGCATATTCATTGAGGTCGACATCGGTGATTACTACTTGTTTGCTGCTGCGATTGCTGCGGCAAATTGCTCGACCAGGTCGACAACGCGTGGTCCCCAGCGGGATGCAACGTCATCATCAAGCTCGACAACGTGTCCGTTCTTCACAGCATCAATTCCGGCCCAGCCTGGACGCTTAGCAACTTCTGCTGTATTTGTTGCACAGCATTTGGTGTCAGCGAGAAAGACAACCGAGGGATTGGCCTTGACAATGGCTTCGGCATTCAGTTGCGGGTAATCATTCCCGACTTCAACACCATCTGCAATGTTTGTCAAGCCAAATGGTTTCAGTAACGCACCAACAAAGGTATTTGATGTAACTGAATACAACGTGTTGTCTAATTCGTAGAAGTATGACTGTGCTGACATGGGGGCTGAGACATTTTCTGTTGCCTTTGCAATGCGTGACTTCATTGACTGAATCAATGTCGCTGCATCTTTGTCATGTCCAGTTAACGCACCAAGTTCAGTGATTTGTTTGTAGACATCATCCAGCGTTGCTGCTGCAGCACCGGTCCATACTGTGATTTTCTGGCTCGAAATTGACTGCAACTGCTCAGTGATCTTGTTCATGTCATTTGAAATCAACACAACATCAGGTGTGTATCCAATAATTGCTTCAACGCTTGGCTCGTACGCTGACATCTTTGTCACTTTGTCTGCCACTTCAGCGGGGTAAGTACTGAGTGAATCAACAGCGACTACTTGATCGCCAGCACCAATGGCGTACAGCATCTCAGTTGCAGTTGGCGACAGGCTGACAATGCGGTGAGTAACTGCAGGGATTGTGGTGTCGGGTGTTGAGCCACTACTTCCACACGCTGCAAGAACAAGGGTTGCAGCTAGTGCTGCGGTAAGTGCTCGCATGCGAGACATTCTGATAATTGACATGGTTCTTCCTCCAGGAATTGGAGAAAGAAGAGTGGGTCACAGTGAAAACAGCTGACGCTGCACTCTCCGCGGGCCGCCCTTCCTTCGAGGTTCGGTTATTCGCATACACAAACAGGCGACCGGACTTGTCTGGATCGGATTTCTCCGACCAGCATCACCGTTGCGAGACAGTGCCGGAGTTTCGCCGGACTTCGCTGGATTGAGTACTGCACATCATTTCACTGATGCACTAATTATCACCGTAGCAGAGACAGATACAGGTGCACACAATCGTGTGCTGGCGTTTACGCCACGTAGTCAATAATGCGCTGAATGCCGTCGACAAGGTCGGCATCTCCAAGCGCGAAAGAGAATCGTGCAAAGCCTGGAGCGCCGAACGCTTCACCTGGCACGATGGCCACGTTCACATCAGTGAGGATCATGTCTGCCAGTTCCATGGTGTTCTTTGCAGTCTTTCCCTTGATGTCTCGGTTCAACAAACCAGAAAAGTTAGGGAAGCAATAGAAGGCACCTTGTGGTTCCATGCACGTAACACCAGGAATAGTGGACAACATTTTGTGCATCAGCGCACCACGACGAGCGAATGACTCGCGCATCATGTGCACTGCAGACAAATCACCACTGACTGCAGCGAGTGCTGCAACCTGTGAGACGTTGGCAACGTTTGACGTGGCATGCGATTGGAAGTTTGTTGACGCCTTCATGACATCTTTCGGACCGATCATCCAGCCAACACGCCAACCAGTCATTGCATACGTTTTTGCAACACCGTTAACGATGACACACTGATTTGCAAGTTCAGGAACAAGTGTTGGCATTGACGTGAATTTGTGATCACCGTATGTGAGGTGTTCGTAGATTTCGTCAGTAACAACCCACACCTTGTTCTTCACCGCCCATTCGCCAATGGCGCGTACCTCTGCTTCTGGATACACAGAACCACTTGGATTGTCGGGTGACACAAACAGCAACACTTTTGTGCGTGGCGTAAGAGCTTTGTCTAATTGCTCAACAGTGACACGGAAACCATTTTTTTCTTCGGTATCGATGATGACAGGAACTCCCCCGGCCAAAGTGATGGCTTCTGGGTAGGTTGTCCAAAATGGTGCGGGACAAATAACTTCATCGCCTGGATCGCACAATGCAGCGAATGCGGTGAACACGGCATGCTTGCCGCCGTTCGTAATGAGCACTTGATCTGCTGTACATGCAAAGCCACTATCGCGCATGGTCTTCACGGCAACTGCTTCGCGAAGTTCAGGCAAACCAGCTGCCGGTGTGTAGCGCTGGTACTTCACATCGCGGCACGCCTTGACGGCGGCTTCCACGATGTGTTCAGGAGTGGCAAAGTCGGGTTCGCCAGCTCCGAAGCCGATGACATTCAGACCTTGGGCTTTCAGGGCCTTGGCCTTGGCGTCAACCGCCAAAGTGGCGGACTCGGCAATAGCGCCGAGACGAGCGGATACACGTCGCAATTCTTGTGGAGCAGGCATAAGTGAAAGGATTACACGGTGAGCGATAAGAACCAACTCGATTTTAAAATTCCCCAGCAACTTCTTCCGCTAGATGGCCGTTTTGGCTGTGGACCCTCCAAAGTCCGCCCAGAACAGCTGCAGGCAGTCATGTCCCGCATGACATCGGTAATGGGCACCTCGCACCGCCAGGCGCCTGTGAAGAACATCGTGGGCTCTGTGCGTGACGGACTGTCCACATTGTTCTCGCTTCCCGCAGGGTGGGAAATTGTGATGGGCAACGGCGGCTCAACAGTGTTCTGGGACGTCGCCACGTTCGGACTCATTCGCGAGCGAAGCCATCACCTCGTGTTTGGCGAATTCTCTTCCAAGTTCGCAGAAGCTTCTGCTGCTGCACCTCACTTAGCTGAACCAGTAGTTGTCACTTCTGATACCGGTACTCACCCAACACCTTCTAGTGATGCAACGTGCGATGTGTATGCGTACCCACATAACGAAACATCTACAGGCGTTGCCATGACACCCGTACGTCCATCGAAAGACGGACTCGTTGTTGTTGATGCAACGTCTGCAGCTGGCGGCCTCATGTGGGACCCAGCAAATGTTGATGTGTATTACTTTGCTCCACAGAAATGTTTTGCATCTGATGGTGGCTTGTGGTTAGCAGCGTGCTCCCCCGCAGCTATCGAACGCATTCGTGAGATCAAAGCAACTAAGCGCTGGATGCCTGCATCGCTTGACTTGTCAATTGCACTTGATAACTCTGTTGCAAACCAGACCTACAACACACCCGCACTAGCAACTCTCATCATGTTGGACGAACAAGTGAAATGGCTGAATACGAATGGCGGCCTGTCATGGGCTGCTGCGCGCACTGCTGAATCAGCACGCAATATCTACTCATGGGCTGAGGCTCGTGAATTTGCTTCACCGTTCGTGGCAAACCCAGCACAGCGATCTGACGTAGTGGCCACCATTGATATCGACGGCGTCGACGCCAACACCATCAGTGCCATCTTGCGCGCAAATGGCGTGGTGGATACTGATAGTTACCGCAAATTAGGCCGTAACCAGTTGCGTGTCGGCATGTTCCCCGCCATTGACCCATCTGACGTAGCCGCACTGACCGCCTGCATTGACGTAGTGGTTGACCATCTTCGTTCGTAGATTGAACATCAATGCCCATCAACGTTGACGAAGTTCTAGAGACATATTGGGATGATCTCGCGCCATTGCGTAACCCCGTCATGCTCATTGCGCTGCGTGGACTCTTTGATATTGGTGGCGTAGCAACATCAGCTCTTGACTGGATGCTGAAAGAACGCGACGCAACTGTTGTTTCCGACATTGACCCCGACCCCTTCTTTGACTTCACGCAAGAACGTCCAGAGCAAGTCATTGATGAAGACGGTGAACGACAAATTCAGTGGCCTGAAAATGACTTCATGATTATTCGGTACCCAGAAGGTGCGCGCGACATGATCGTGTTGAACGGCGTCGAGCCCCATGTCTCGTGGGCAACGTTCTCACAGTGCATCGTTGAAGTAGCTCGCGGGCTCGGCTGCAACCTTGTTGTCAGCCTTGGCGCTGCTGCTGAACAAACACCGCACACACGCGTGCCTCTTGTGGTCGGCAGCACCACCAATGAAGAACTTGCGTCACGTCTTGGTCTCAGTCGTCCGCAATATCAAGGACCTGCTGGTGTTGCCGGCGTCATGTTGGGTGCACTCGACGACGCACGCATCCCAAGTATCAGTCTTCGTGTGGGTGTGCCGCACTACCTCATGCATGCACAACACCCAAAGAGTGCAGCTGCTTTACTGCAGCACTTGCAACACGTTCTTGGTATTCCTACAGATCATCAAAATCTTGTCGACGAAATTTCACGTTGGCAAGAACTTCATGATGCAGCTGTTGAAGGCGATCCTGAAGCATCGGCATACGTCACCATGCTCGAGCAGCGTTACGACCATGCAATGGAACGAAATATGCCAAGTGGTGACGATTTAGCCGCAGAACTCGAAGAGTTCCTGCGCGGCCAATCTGACGACGACCCTTCCTAAACAGATTCGGGTTCTGAAATAACTACGGGCGGCGGCCGGTGAGGTCGAGCAAACGTGTTTGAAGTGGAGCAGTCTCTGGCACATTGCCCGATGGGCCTTCACCAAATACCCCAACATGTCCAATCATTGCAGCCATTGGTTGCAATGCGTCCCACATGAACTCAACGCCTGCAGCATCGAGAACTACTTCTTGACCAAGGCCATGGGCAAGGTCCCAGGTGTGCATCAGGTAATCACCAATGCGGAAACCGAGAAGTTGCGCACCAGGCATATCCATTGCTGGGTGATGAACGATTGATTCAAGTGCGCCGGGCTTGCGGAATGCTTCAACGTGTGCAGCCGCTGTTGCAACAACTGCAGCGCGACGATCTGCGATGGTGGTAGGCACCTTGCCAAGCACAGCAGTGGCATCCTCTTTCGAACCACCAGCAAGAACAACACTCGACATTTGCGCACCACCAATCATGTGATCTACAAGCGCGGTGACGTCCCATTCTTCACATGCAGTAGCGGTACCCCACTGCGCATCATCAACGGTGTTGAGAAGTGCAACAAAATTAGCGATGGCTGTTTCAAGAAGATTAATACTCATGAATGAACTTTACCAGTGAACGACAAAAGCCCGCCAGCCGAAGCAGACGGGCTTTTGCAAATCGAATGATTATTTGATGGCTGCGAAGCCCAATGCAAGGTCAGCCAAGATGTCATCAATTGACTCAAGGCCAACAGACAAACGAATCAGGCCTGGTGTTACACCAGCTGATGCTTGTTCTTCTGGCGTCAACTGGCTGTGCGTTGTTGATGCTGGGTGAATCACCAAGCTGCGCACATCACCAATGTTGGCAACGTGGCTGTGCAACTTAAGTGCTTCAACAAACTTCTTACCGGCTTCGACGCCACCCTTGATTTCGAACGCAAGAACTGAGCCGTAGCCCTTTCCACCGAAGTACTTCTTCGCACGTTCGTGCCAAGGAGATGTTGACAAGCCTGCGTAGTTGATGCTCTCGACACCTTTTTCCTTCTGCAAGTACGCAGCAACTTTGTCAGCGTTTGACCAGTGACGGTCCATTCGCAATGACAATGTTTCAACACCCTGCAAAATTGTCCATGCATTGAATGGGCTGGCAGACATGCCAAGGTCGCGCAACATTTGTACACGTGCCTTGATGATGTACGAACCTGCACCAAGTGCTGGCCAGTATGAAAGACCGTGGTACGAAGGATCTGGTTCAGTGAAGTTCGGGAAGCGACCGCTTGCAGCAAAGTCAAACTTTCCGCCGTCAATGATTGCTCCGGCGATTGATGTGCCGTGACCGCCAAGGAACTTTGTTGCGGAGTGAACAACAATGTCTGCGCCCCACTCAAGTGGACGAATTCCGTATGGAGTTGGCACTGTGTTGTCGAGCATCAATGGAATGCCATGATCATGTGCAACTTTGGAAACGCCTTCGATGTCGAACACGTCGTTCTTTGGGTTGGCAAGAACTTCACCGTAGAACAACTTTGTGTTCGGGCGGATAGCTGCTTTCCACTGTGCAAGATCATCTGGATCGTCAACAAAAGTAACTTCGATTCCCATTTTCGGGAATGTGTAGTGCAACAAGTTGTATGTGCCGCCGTAGAGCGATGGCGATGCAACGATGTGTGCGCCGGCTTCTGCCAACGTGAGAATTCCCAATGTCGCTGCGCTTTGTCCTGATGCCACAACAAGAGCACCTGGCAAGCCAACTGCAGTGGCGGTGCCGCCTTCAAGATCTGACAGACGAGCTTCAAGAACACCAGTTGTTGGGTTCATGAGACGGGTGTAGATGTTTCCGATTTCAGCAAGCGCGAACAAGTTCGCTGCATGTTGCGTATCGCGGAATTGGTACGAGGTTGTTTGGTAGATCGGTACAGCGCGAGCGCCTGTTGTTGGATCTGGCTCTTGGCCGGCGTGAATCTGGCGGGTTTCGAAACCCCATGTTGCGTTTGTCATAGGGGTGAACGCTAGCCCCCAATTCCCGACCAACCAACTCGGGAATTGCGAATACGCCAGATGCCGGTACTCATCGAGGCATGAATACTCGAATGAAATCAAAGAAACCATGCGTAGCACTTAGTGCTACGGTGCAATACATGGCGACCACAATCACCCAACGCGACCTTCGCAACAACAATGCAGACATCATGCGACGTCTTGAAGACGGCGAGACCTTCATCATCACGCGCAACGGCAAACAAGTTGGCTCGTTGACTCCAATGTCACGCCCGCAGTTTGCTCGCATGACAGATGTGCTGGAAGCTTTCAAAGGATTGCCGCCACTTTCATTTGAAGAGTTCCGTCGAGACATAGATGAGTTCATCGACCAAGATCCAACACCGAGATTCTTCAATGATTAATCCGATCGGACTTCTCGACACATCAGTCATTATTGATTTGCCATCGCTACAGATCGATCGATTGCCAACGGAGGGAACAATAAGTGCGATCACACTGGCAGAGCTTTCTGTTGGCCCCATCACAGCAAAAGATGCAACAACACGTATTCAACGGCAACTACGAATTCAGGCAGCAGAAGCACAATTCAGCGTGTTGCCATTTGACACACGATCTGCGCGCATGTACGCCATTGTCTATGAGCTACTACATGCAAAGGGTGTCAAAGCTCGAGGTGGACGCGCGCTTGATTTAATGATTGCTGCAACCGCGCTGGCACATCAATTACCGTTGTATACGCGAAATGCGAAAGATTTTGCTGGCTTAGACGGGATCATTGAGATTGTTGTCGTATAAATAAAAAAAGGGCCCGCCGAAGCGAGCCCTTTTTCAATTCTTGAAAGAATCAGCCACCTGAGATGTCTGAAACCTTCTGCTTGCCAGCTGACAACCACGGCATCATTGCGCGCAGGCTCTTGCCCACTGCTTCGATTGGGTGCTTCGCTCCGGCTTCACGCAATGCGTTGAAGTTGGCGCGGCCTTCTTCTGATTCCTTGATCCATTCGCGAGCAAACTTGCCCGACTGAATTTCCTTGAGAATCTTTTGCATTGCCTTCTTCGTTGCTGGCGTAATGACACGAGGTCCACGTGTGACGTCGCCGTATTCAGCAGTGTCAGAAATGCTGTAACGCATTCCGGTGATTCCTTCTTCATACATCAAGTCAACAATGAGCTTCACTTCGTGCAAGCACTCGAAGTACGCCATCTCTGGCTGGTAACCAGCTTCAGTAAGAGTTTCGAAACCGGCTTGAACAAGTGCTGCAACACCGCCGCACAGAACAGCCTGCTCACCGAACAAGTCGGTCTCAGTCTCTTCGGCGAATGATGTTTCGATAATGCCGGCGCGAGCACCACCAATTGCTTCTGCGTAGGAAAGAGCAATTTCTTTTGCCATTCCGGTTGCGTTTTCTTCAACTGCGATAAGGCACGGTACGCCTCCACCTTCAGTGAAAGTACGACGCACCAAGTGACCTGGACCCTTAGGAGCGATCATGATGATGTCGACACCCTTTGGCGGGCGAATGCGCTTGAAGCGAATGTTGAAACCGTGTGCGAAAGCAAGAGCCTTGCCTGGCTTCATGTAACGCTTGATATGTGCGTTGTATGTTGCCTTCTGCTCAGTGTCTGGCATGGTCAACATGATGAGGTCTGCCCACTTCGATGCTTCAGCGATGCTCTTGACGGTGAGGCCAGCTGCTTGCGCCTTTGCTGCAGATGCGGATCCTTCACGCAATCCGACCACTACCTGGACGCCGCTCTCTTTCAAGTTCAACGCATGAGCGTGACCTTGTGAGCCGTAACCAATAATGGCTACTTTCTTGCCACGAATAATCGACGGATCAACGTCTTTTTCGTAATACATCGTTGCTGCCATCAGCTTGCCTTTCCTTTGAGGGCACCCTTGCGTGCCTCTCGTTCCAAATTCGGCAGGGCTACTCGCCCCGTTCTTTGGCTCTCCACGATGCCATAACCCTTCAATAATTCCTCAAAATCGTCCAATTTCTCGGGAGTTCCGTCCATAGAAAGGGTCATTGCGTCGCTTCCGACCGCCAAAACCTTGGCCTCGAAGACATTTGCCAGCTCCACAACCTGACCCCTTTGCTCTCCGTCGATACGGACAGTGGCAAGCATGAGCTCGCGCTCGACTGACTTTCGGGGGTCTAGCTCGGTGATTCGGACCACATCAATCAGCTTGAAGAGCTGCTTCACGATCTGCTCTAGCGGAGTGGCTGAAATATCAACCACAATGGTGATGCGGCTGTAATCAGCGTCGTCTGTGGGCGCAACAGCTAGCGAAAAGATGTTGTACCCACGACGAGCAAACAGGCCAGACACGCGCGCAAGCACGCCGGGACGGTTTTGGACAAGCACCGACAACACATGATGTTGGTGCGAATCGCCAAACGGATTTTTTGAGTTGATAGTTCTCATCGAAGGAACTCCCTCTGTGATTCTTGTGATGGATGTAACAGAACGTCATCGTTGCTCGCGCCGGCCGGAACCATTGGGAACACTTTTTCAAATTCTTCAACGCGGAAGTCAATAACAACTGAACGGTCGTTGATGCTGTTTGCTAATTCAATAGCGCCGTCAATTTCTTCAACTGAATCAACACGAATTCCAACACAACCCATTGCTTCTGCCCACTTAACAAAGTCTGGACAACCAGCAAGGTTCACTTCTGAATAACGCTCTCCGTAGAACATTTCTTGCCACTGGCGAACCATTCCAAGATATGTGTTGTTCAAGATTGCAACTTTGATATGAATACCTTCAGTTGATGCAGTAACTAATTCTTGTGCAGTCATTTGGAAACAACCATCGCCGTCAATCGCCCATACTGTGCGATCTGGGCGTGCTGCTTTTGCACCAATCGCTGCAGGAACAGAGAATCCCATCGTGCCAAGTCCACCTGAGTTCACCCATGTGTATGGCTCGTTGAATTTCCAGAACAAGCTTGTCCACATCTGATGCTGACCAACGCCGCTAACAACGATTGTTCCTTCTGGTGCTGCATCACGCAGTTTTTCCAAGCAGAACTGTGGCTTCAGACGTCCGCCTGGTTCTGACTGGTCATATGCAACAGGGAACTTTTCACGCCAGCCACTGACTTTGCTGCGCCACGGGTCAATGTTGACCTGCTTCGTTCCTTCGGCAAGAAGTTCCTGAACAGACTTCAGGATTTCTTCAACAACAATGCGGCAGTCGCCAACGATGGGAACGTCTGGCTTCCGTACTTTGCCTTGTTCTGCTGGGTCAATATCAACGTGAATCACTTTTGCATCGGGGGCAAACGTTGACACTTTTCCAGTAACGCGGTCATCGAAACGTGCGCCGAAGTTAATAAGAAGGTCACTCTTTTGCATTGCAGTAATTGCTGTTGCATTTCCATGCATACCTGGCATACCAAGACACAACGGATGATTATCAGGGAACGCTCCACGAGCCATCAGTGTTGTCACGACTGGAATTTGCAACAGTTCTGCAAGTTCACGAACAACATCTGCTGCACGAGCTTTGAGAACTCCACCACCGATATAGAGAAGAGGCTTCTCTGCTTCAAGAATCAGCTTCGCTGCTTCCTTGATCATCTTTGGATGACCCTTTGTTGTTGGCCTGTATCCAGGCAACGACGCAATTACTTCTTCATCAGTTGGCCATGACCAAGTCATGGTGTTCTGTAAAACGTCTTTTGGAACGTCGATCAATACGGGACCAGGACGACCTGTTGTTGCTATATGGAATGCTTGACGAACCACCATTGGAATGTCATCAGGATGCATGATGAGTTCGTTGTGCTTCGTAACGCTACGAGTGATTCCAACGGTGTCGCATTCTTGGAATGCATCTGTACCAATTGCAGTTGTTGAAACTTGGCCAGTGATGCAGATCATAGGAATTGAATCCATAAATGCGTCGCACAACGGCGTGACCATGTTTGTTGCAGCAGGACCACTTGTCACCATTGCAACGCCAGGACGACCCGTGACATGGGCGTACCCCTGCGCCATGTGACCTGCACCTTGTTCATGACGAACAAGGATGTGCCTGATGCTCGACTTCAGCAACGGGTCATACGCAGGCAGAATGCATCCGCCCGGCAGACCAAACATGATCTCCACGTTTTCCATCTCGAGAGAACGAATGAGTGCTTCGGCTCCTGTGAGTGTCTCTTTATTCGACATCGTGTGTCTCCTACTTATTTTCGATTGTTGTGAACTTGTGCTGAGAAATGAAAAAACCACCCGAATGGGTGGTTTTTAGCGCGTTCGGCAATTTGCCGACGCGCTACAGAACTACTACGACGAGTGCTGAGGTATAAATCTCCGTTGTCATTGGAATCAGTCTGCCACCAGTTCGTACGGCTTCGCAACCCCCAATAGTTCAGCGGGTCGTATCAGACCAGAGGCCGTCAAGACCCCTAAACATATAAGGAACACGGTGACGCCAGCATTGGCCTTCACGGCAGCAACCGGATCGCCCGAGACAAGGAATAGTCCGGCTCGGGTTCCCCCACAACTGGGGCAGGCAATTCCCGTGAGCCGAAACAACGGACACAGGCTTGGCTGATGGTTCAACTGCTCAGCCACCCAGCGCGTGGCAGGGCTGGCAAGCACCGCACCTGCGCACGACAGAAGCGCAGTCTTAGGCCGCACGCACCACCGTGGTCTTTGCGATGAAGTCCCACACGCCTTGTCGACTTGGCATCACAAGAATCAGAATTGCACTGACAATCCCCACGATGCCCGTGATAGCGCTCAACACAATTTTACCCAATCCTTCGCGCAACAGCATCTGGACCATTGACGCCGGAGCTCCAGTGTTGATATCAACAATCTTGAGATTCAGCATTTTCTTAGCTGGCGACGTGGACTGTTGCCACAACACGATGTTCCAAATAAACCAACCAATTCCACACGTCACGACGAACAGCAATGAGTCAAGTAGCAAGGCTCCGAAGCGAACGCCATTGCCGCACGGCACAACACCTATACCAAGCGAGCCAGAACTATTCGATGGAGGCGGTGGTGGAGGTGGTGAGGAAAATGGATCAGACATTGAAGTCTCCTTATTGATGCCGCAAAGAATGGAGCGTATTAAACAGATAATAGGTCATCACCGCATAGCGTCAGAGCCGAACAAGGCAGGAACTACATGAAATTTGCACGCACCCCCGACGATCGGTTTATCAATCTTCCTGACTGGCCATATGCACCTGTGTATACAGATGTATCTGCAGGTGATGGAACATCTGACACATTGCGTGTTGCGCATTACGACGGCGGACCAAAAGATGCGAAAACAACTGTGTTGTTAATGCATGGTGAGCCGAGTTGGTCCTTTCTCTATCGCAAAATGATGGCGCTGCATATTGCAGCTGGACATCGCGTCATTGCGCCAGACCTCATTGGCTTTGGCCGAAGCGACAAACCACTGGACACAAGTGAGTACACATATGAACGTCATGTTGCGTGGATGAATGAGTGGTTGAACAAAAACGATTTCCGTGGAATGACTTTCATTGGTCAAGACTGGGGCGGTCTTGTTGGTTTGAGAGTAGTCACAGCAAACGTTGACCGATTTGATCGAATCTGCATAGCGAATACCGGATTGCCCACATACGGCCGCGAACCAACTGCAGCATTTCGCGACTGGCAAAAGTTTTCAAAAGAAGTTCCTGTTTTTGCCGTAGGCAAAATGATCAAATCTGGGGCAGTGACAAAATTGTCTCCGGAAGTGATCGCTGCATATGACGCACCATTTCCCGACGATTCATACAAAGCTGCTGCGCGAATCTTCCCGTCGCTCTACCCCGACGGCGAAGATCACCCGTCGAATATCGCAAACAAAATTGCGTGGGATGTTTTGCGCTCGTGGAAAAAACCATTCCTCACTGCGTTCAGCGACAGCGACCCCATCACAAATGGCAGCGATAACTACTTTCAACGTGAGGTTCCCGGAGCGACTGGCCAAGCGCACACCACCATCATTGGTGGCGGCCACTTCCTTCAGGAAGACAAAGGTGAAGAGTTCGCAGCCATTGTGAACGCATTCATCGCCGCCAACCCCACATAACGGCACTCTTTCCATATATGGCAACGATTTAGACCCCGTAACCGAGGTGCGGTGGGTCAGGTCGCCTAGCCTGACTACATGTCTGAACCCCGCACCATTGCCCCCGCTGAAGGAAAGCTCGGTGTTCTCACCGTCGGCCTCGGCGCAGTTGCATCCACTCTTATTGCCGGCGTCGAGCTCACAAAGCGCGGCCAAGGATCCCCCATCGGGTCAATGACCCAAATGGGCACCATCCGCCTCGGCAAGCGCACCGAAAAGCGCACACCGATCGTGAAGGACTTTGTTCCGCTCGCAAAACTTGAAGACATCGTGTGGGGCGCGTGGGACGTGTTCCCCGATGACGCATACGTTGCTGCATCACGCGCTGGCGTTCTTGAACAGGGCAAGCACATCGAAGCAATCTCTGATGTCTTGCGCGATATTCGCCCGATGAAAGCAGCGTTCATTCGTAAATACGCTCGCAACCTTGATGGTGAACACATCATGGATACTCCCAGCCGTCGTGAAATGCTCAACAACATTCGTGCTGACATCAACCGTTTCCGCGATGAAAAGAAGATTGACCGTTTGGTCATGATCTGGTGTGCAAGTACTGAGATCTACATCGAGCCAGGGCCACAGCACGCAACAGTCGAAGCATTCGAAAAGGCAATTGATGCCAACGACGAAATGATTGCACCGTCAATGTTGTACGCATACGCAGCAATTCTTGAAAAGGTTCCGTTTGCTAACGGTTCGCCAAACCTTGCGGTTGACATGCCATTCTTGCGCCAACTTGCAACTGACACAAACGTTGCGATTTCTGGAAAAGACTTCAAGACAGGTCAGACATTGATGAAAACCGTGTTGGCTCCAATGTTGAAGGCACGTCAACTTGGCCTTGCCGGTTGGTACAGCACAAACATTCTTGGTAACCGTGACGGTGAAGTTCTTGACGCTCCTGAAAACTTCAAGACAAAAGAAGAATCAAAGCTTGGTGTGTTGGAAGACATTCTTGACCCTGCAAACAACCAAGAGCTCTACGGCAATGTGTTCCACAAAGTCAGCATCAACTATTACCCACCACGTGGTGACAACAAAGAGGGCTGGGACAACATCGACATCTTTGGCTGGATGGGTTACCCCATGCAGATCAAGGTTGACTTCTTGTGCCGTGACTCGATCCTTGCTGCCCCCCTTGCGCTTGACCTCATCTTGTTCTCAGACCTCGCACAGCGTGCAGGTCTTGGCGGCATCCAGGAATGGTTGTCGTTCTATTACAAGAGCCCACAGGTTGCACCTGGCCTTCATGCCGAGCATGACTTGTTCGTACAGCTTGAAAAACTGCACAACACGTTGCGTTGGCTAATGAACGAAGACCAGATCACGCACCTTGGTCGTGAGTATTACGACGACGTTGATTAATCAACCATGAGTCGTACTGCGCTACGGGCATATTTATTCGACGCGTTATGCGTTCTGCTGATGGTTGTCATTGGTACTCGTAATCACAAAACAGACACAGGCCTAAGCGGCATCTTGTTTGTTGCTGCACCATTCTGGATTGCACTCTCGCTTGCTCATCTTGCGCCGCTATTGCAGCGCAAGAACCGCAAAGACCCGAACACATATGTGGTGTGGGGATACACGGTGGTGATGGGCATGCTTTTGCGCAACATGGTCTTTAATCGCGGTACTGCGGTTGCCTTCATCATTGTTGCCACAGTCTTCTTAGGAATCACAATGTTTGGTTGGCGTGCATTTATCGCACGCGGCGCAACTACATAGTTGTTGCAAACAGCCCGAGAAAGCCATCGAGACCTTCGCAGCGCTTAATTGCTTGCTCGACAAATGCAACATCACGGGCGAACGTACCCTTTGGTCCGATGATTGGCGTATCAACAACAACGTAAATTGTTCCGTCATTCATCACCAGTTTTGCGTTCATCAGTTCGGCATTCAGCCCCAATAATTCCAGCATTGTCGATTCGGTGAGCGATGTGGTGCGGGCAATCGGCGAAGAAAAACGCACTACTTCTGGGCCGTCAGAAACTGCATCAAAGACTTGAACAGTAATTACTGTTGTTCCGGAAACATATGATTCTGATTCTTGCGTGAGCGAAATGTTTTTATCGACTGGCAAATACCCTGCTTCAGCAAAGTTGAAAGAAATAAAGTGCCTCCAACGAACCATTGGTTCGAAACAAGCCGCAACACCAATACCCCAGTCGTCGCCAGTGATGTACAACGCCTCCGGATTTGCTCCGACAATGTGCAATGAAATGTCTCCCCCTTCAGGGGTTAAGTTCATCGCGCCCCACAGAAAGGGGCCATACACAGCAACTGTGGCAGACCCAACCGTTTGAGCACGCATGGCTCCAGATGTTGGAGACATATTCCAGCGTGACCAATCAGATGTGTGATTCACCCAACCATCACCCACTTCAAAAGTGGTGAACGCAGGCATCATGGTGTTCTCTGAAGAAAGTGTGCCCAAAGAATTGATGTACGACTCTGCCACGCGGTGAAACATGTCGGCTGGCAACGTTGCGGTACATGTTCCCCTGTTGTCAGGCTCGGCGTCCAACATTCCGATGATATGAATATCTGATTCACGTTCATCTAAGTGATCAATACATGCGTATTCATCTCCGGCGCGGGCAATAAAGACGTCGTGCTCTTCATGAAATGTGACGACTACTTCGCCGTATCCCAATGCAAGATTGTGCAGTGCGTCCAAAAAGATTTCTGGAATTGCTACAGGATCTTTGGGATCTGTTTCATCGCCAGCAGCATCGACCCATGCATGAATCTGATACCCCTTTGTAAACCAACGACGCGTAGCAGGCCCAATAGATTGGACCCACACCACCGAGGAATTATCGGTAGTTGCGTTTATCGGCGTCTTCATAGACATGACACGCTCAATTTGACGGGAAGAAATGGTCATCGACCAATCCTGAATGGCTTCGTTAAAAAGTGTTTGCAGATTCATCTAGTGCCCCTTCCGTGCGCGGCGGCGTACCAAATGAGGAGATGACTTCATCTGCAACTGCGTGAACAAAATTGGAACGTACTCCAATGCCTTCTTGTACGACGGGACTTTTGTGCGTACGTCTGCAGTATCAATGAGGCGTTCAATTTCTTGCATCGCTGATGTGAGGCGAAACGCATCGACAAGTGTGAGATGAAATGCAACTTCACCGTCATTGCTCAACGTAAGCCATTTGCCATCATCTGTTGATGGACATGCGCCAAGCAGATCAGTGAAGTGACGGTTGAAATCGCGAACAATGGGTTCGCTTGATGTAATTGCTTTTTCAATAGCTGCGAATGAAGTATCAAATTCATTCGGATCGAAACCCTCGAAAGGGTCGTTGGTGGGTGATGACATGCGGATGCTCCTTAGTGAACGGCTGTATGAATTAAAAAGATCAAGATCTAACCCATGGGCAGGTGGGTATCTGCTGAGAGTTAGATCTGGGATCTAAATCGCCGTATTCGGAACATTCGGTCTCCCATCGAAAAGTGTCTGAGACCTTGAGTCTCAGGAGTTCACTATGCCAAAGGGGTGTGCCATTAGACGACTCCTGGCCGCCCTTCCGGAAAGCTACATCGTGGGGTTTGTGATGGCGCCAGTTTCGGCACCCTGCACGAGCTTTGCGAACTTTGCCAGCACACCAGTTGTGTAACGAGGTGGGTTTGGCACCCAGCCCTTACGACGCTTTTTGAGCTCTTTTTCACTGACCAAAAGATCTAGAGATTTTGTTGGCACGTCAACCCGAATCAGGTCGCCTTCGCGCACGAACGCAATGGGGCCGCCGTCAGTTGCTTCTGGTGCAACGTGTCCAATGCAGAATCCCCATGTGCCGCCAGAGAAACGGCCATCGGTAATGAGTGCAACTGTTGAGCCAAGACCTGCGCCTTTGAGTGCGCCTGTAATTGCGAGCATCTCGCGCATACCTGGCCCGCCCTTCGGGCCTTCGTAACGAATAACAATGACATCGCCATGATTAATGGTGCCGGTCATGATTGCGTTCATTGCGCCGTCTTCGCCGTCAAACACGCGAGCAGGGCCTTCAAATTGCATTTGCTCTTTGCTGAGTCCGGCAACTTTCACAACAGAACCCTTTGGCGCAAGTGAGCCAGTGAGAATGTTGATGCCACCTTCAGTGTGAATCGGATTACTGAGCGGATGAATCACTTCACCATCTGGTGCAGGTGGGTTGATCTCAGCCAAGTTCTCGGCCATGGTCTTGCCAGTGCATGTCATGACATCGCCATGCAACAAACCTGCATCAAGAAGATGCTTCATAAGAACAGGAACACCACCAATGCGGTGAATATCCGACATGTGGTACTTGCCGCCTGGCTTTGTGTCGGCAATGTGCGGAACTTTGTCGGCAATTCTGTTGAAATCGTCAAGGTCAAGCGCAACACCAGCTTCGTTTGCAATTGCAAGAAGATGCAACACGGCATTGGTGCTTCCACCGAAGGCATTTGTAACGGCAATGGCATTTTCAAATGCCTTTTTAGTCATGATGTCGCGAGGGCGAATGCCGAGGCGCAACATATTTACAACTGCTTCGCCGGCGCGATGAGCATCGCCTTCACGACTTGTATCAATTGCTGGTGCTGATGCACTTCCGGGAAGACTCATTCCCAATGCTTCAGCAATAGACGACATGGTGTTTGCAGTGAACATTCCGCCGCATGCACCTTCGCCAGGGCACGCTGCTTTTTCAATATCAGCTAGTTCGCCTTCAGTGATTGTGCCGGCAGCACATGCACCCACTGCTTCAAACACAGTTGTGATGTCGATGTTGTTGCCTTTGTAGACACCAGGCATTGTTGAACCGTTGTACACAAACACGCTGGCAAGATTCAGACGAGCTGCCGCCATCAACATTGCAGGAATGCTCTTGTCGCAGCCGGCAAGGCCGACAAAGCCGTCGAAGCGTTCACCGTGAACAACTGTTTCAACACTGTCTGTAATGACTTCACGCGACACAAGCGATGCGCGCATTCCTTCATGACCCATGCTGATTCCGTCAGACACTGTGATGGTGCCGAACTCCATTGGTACGCCCCCGCCGGCACGTACTCCGGCTTTTGCATGATCACTAAGACGACGCAACGACATGTTGCACGGTGTGATTTCATTCCAGGCGGATGCGATTCCGATTTGCGGCTTTACCCAGTCATCATCGCCAAGACCAACAGCGCGCAACATGGCACGGGCTGCAGCTTTTTGAATACCGTCAGTGACGTCGCGGCTGCGAGGTTTGATATCGATGGGAGTTCCGTCTGAGTTCAATGACATGACTCAACCGTAATGGCTTGACTATCGCTTCCCCGAAGTACGCACAAATAACCAGCCCACAGGGAATAAATAGGTGAAGAACGCGATCACACGGATGTGTTCGGCAGCGGCATCCCAGCCGAAAAAGCCCTTCATGAACTCATAGAAAGTGCCGTCTGCCCAAACACCCGACTTCAGATCCCACGCCGGCTCTACGAGCCAGCCGTGTTCGAAGCCGAGCAGTTCTCGATATTCATGGAAAAACTTGCCGAATAGGCCGGCAGCGAACAACAGAAGCAATACCCCTGTTACTCGAAAGAAAAGTCCGAGGTTTAATTTGTTTCCGCCGACATACACAAGTCGGCCCAAAACGGCTGCAACACCAAGACCAATGAGCCCACCAATAACCACGCTTGCACCACTCGTTGATGATGTCTCGGCTGACAATAAGAACAAAACAGTTTCGAAGCCTTCGCGCAATACAGCAACAAACGCAATAACCATTAGCGCTCGCGTCGTTGTCGCAGCATCAACCTGACCGCGCAATTCTGCACCTAAGTTGCGCGCATTGCGACCCATCCAGAACACCATCCATGTCAGAACTGATGCAGCAACAATTGCAATTGTTCCTTCGATGAACTGTTCGGACTTTCCCGAAAATTCACCAACGAAAATGTTGAATGCGATTCCTGACAACAGACACAAAAGAACAGCTGCGCCGCTGCCTCTCCAGACGGCTCCGACTTCACTGGTGCGCCCGCTCTTGACGAGATACGACACCAAGATGGCGAGCACCAGCGAGACCTCGAGGCCTTCGCGCAGTGTGATGAGAAAGCTTGCGCCCATGGAAACTCCAAGTAGTTAGGTATGCCTAATGTTAGGGGCACCTATCACGGAAAACAAGTCCGCGTAAGGATTTCCTTTCAGCCTACTTGCGGTCTGACGAAGACGTGAATCCAAAGAGATTGCTGGCTACTTTGCGCATCTGGATCTCTTCAGACCCTTCTGTAATGCGGTATCGGCGGTGGTGGCGGTAAATGTGCTCGAACGGCATATGACGGCTGTAGCCGACTCCCCCGCAGGTCTGCATGGCCCGGTCAGCTGCATCACAGGCCAAACGGTTCGCCCGGTAGTTACACATGGCCACAAGATGCGTGACTTCCATGTGATGTTTCTGGTCAAGCATGGTTGCTGTGTATCGGATGAGTTGACGCAACATGGCAGCTTCGGTGTGTAATTCAACAAGTGGAAATTGAATGCCTTGATTCACGCTGAGTTTTTTACCCCACGTGATTCGCTCATTCGAATACCGCACTGCTTCATTGATGCAATATTGCGCAGCGCCGAGTGAAGAAGCAGCTTGACGAATTCTGTTTTCATGAACAAAGTGTTGTGCAAGTTCAAGACCCATTTCAGCTGGCCCAAACAATGCTTCTGGCCCAACACGAACATCGGTGAGACTGACTTCTGCGTGATCTGTTGGCATATTGAATGTCCACCAGAAGAATTCAACTTTGAAACCTGGCGCATCGGTGGGCACCAAGAATGCACTGATCCCCTTTGGGTCGCCATGCTTTCCGCTGGTGCGCGCGAAAATGATGTCGTGCGTTGCGTGGTGAAGACCGCTGTTCCAACGCTTCATTCCGCTAATCACCCATTCGTCGCCATCGCGATACGCAGTGGTCTCTAGGTACGTGGCGTCGCTACCGTGGTTCGGTTCTGTTAATCCGAATGCAAGACGCTTGGTGCCATCTAAAAAGCCGGGCATCCATTCTTTCTTTTGTTCTTCTGTTCCGAAATCACGCATCATCAACACCGTGGGAAAGTTGCCCACGATGCTGGATTCATTTTGTAAATCATTATGAAGGCCCAAACCTTTTGCGGCTAAGTGCTCACGAATAATCGCCATCTTGATGTTGCTGGCGCCTTGGCCACCAAACTCAACAGGCAATGCAAGACGAAGCCAACCACCAACATCTGCGCGCCTGCGCATTTCGCGCAACAACGCTTCCCAATCAGCACGAGGAACGCCGTCGTTTTCGAAATCGGTGCGTGCCCACTCACGACGATGATCAAAGAAACGTTCGTTGTCGTCTTGTGCTTGTAACGGCTTGATCTCTTTTTCTATGAAGACGTCGAGTGCGTCAAGAGTGGCCTGAATGTCGTCGGGAATAGCAAAGTCCATAGGCGAAGAATACGCCTCATGATCGCGCCACCTGTCAGTGGGCCACGAGGCACATTCTTCACTTCTTCTTAACCATAAAACCAGCCCAATACAGGGGAAGATCCGTATTCTCTACTTCATGAAACGACGAATTACCACTTCACTGACTTGGATGATTCTTGTAACGGCTGGTTGCTCTGCACAGACGAATAATGATTCTGTGTCGACCACTTCAGTTGTCCCCAGTTCCACTGCTGCAGTTATGGCATCAACCACATCACCTGTCGGCACCACACCCACCACGGTCGCGTCGACAGTCACTAGCTCTACTGTGGTTTCCCAGACCACATCATCATTCACTCTCACCAGCCCCGACATGGTCGCGGGGGGTGCAATGCCAGTTGCATTCACATGTGACGGACAATCACAAAGCCCATCATTGTCATGGACTCGCGGCCCGACAGGAACTGTGGGTTACGCAATTGCCATGCATCACATCCCGGGCCCGGGCGATACTCATTGGTATTGGGTGGTTTACAACATTCCTTCAACAACAACAAAGGTCGTAGCTGGCGGACCCGCCCCTGGAACAGTCGGCACAAACAGTGTGAACAATCAACTTGCGTATGCGCCACCATGTTCGAAGGGGCCTGGCATCAAGGTGTACACATTGACCGTCTATGCATTATCTGCATCACCAAACTTCCCGTCAGGCACAAGCGTTTCCCGTGATGTGCTCCTTGCAGCAATCAGCAACATCACATTGGCAAGTTCTTCTCTCGACGTTACATACGACAGGTCATAATGCAATTTCACGAACACCCCCATGAACATCCACACCACCACGAACACGTTCTCGATCGTCGCAGCGCATTGCGGCTTGGCGGTCTCGGACTAGGCGGCATGTTGTTAGCTGCATGCGCACCATCCAAAAGCGCAATTTCTTCAACGTCAACCGAGCTGACTGCTAGTTCAACAACTGTTGCTGTTGCTGATATCACAAGCACAATTGCAGCAACTACAACTTCCCAACCTGAACAAGCAACGACTACTTCAACTATTGCGGCACTAAAAACCTTGCCCGGGTTTGATGAATTTGCAAGCACAGTAAAAGTGTTTGCTAGCGGTGACTACTGGCAGGTTGAGAGTAACGGCCTACCTGCCCACAACATGATGGTGGGCATCACAAGTTGGCAGCAGCAAGTTCCACTTGCGATGACCTACAAGGGCGGCAACGCATGGCAACTGCCAAGACAACCGGCTCTGGCAGATAACCCAGTCTCAGCGAAAACTTCCTTGTTTCGGGGCGCAATTGCGCTTGCGGTGAATGGTGTCCCCATCTTCAACGCATTGAACAACAGAGGCGAGGATGCCTTTCTTGTTGGAGAACTCGATAAATGGGGTGGCCACTGTGGACGTGCTGATGATTACCACTATCACGTAGCTCCTTTACACTTAGCCACCATTGTCGGAAGTGCGAAACCAATTGCGTACGCCCTTGATGGTTTTGCAATCTACGGATCTACTGAACCCGACGGTTCAACAATGAAGAAGCTTGACGAATACAACGGCCATGTTGGAACAGATGGCGTGTACCACTATCACGGCACAACGACATACCCGTATATCAACGGCGGCATGCGCGGGGTTATACGCGGTGTTATCGGTGACCAAGTTGACCCACAACCGTCGACAAAACCACTTCGTCCTGCAGGAACTCCTTTACAAGGCGCATCAATTACAAACTTCTCTTCCCCAAAGACTGGTCAATACGCTCTTGAGTATTCGCAAGCTGGCAAAACTGGCCTTGTGGAATACACAGTGAGTGATTCAGCAGTGGCGTTCACCTTCACTTCACCCACAGGTGCCGTGACTACAGAAAAGTACACACGATGAAAATTCTTCGTAGCCTTGCAGTGCTTACGAGCATTTTCATAGCTTCATGTTCCTCAGGATCAACAAGCACAGTGCAGGCCGACACAACAACTACCGAAATCGCCACAACGACGACCAGTGCGATTGTCACCGGTTCGACGTTGGCATCAAGCGAGACTGCAATTGATCCTTCAACAACTGCTGTGAAGTCGGTTCAATCGTCATTTGTAGCTGAAGTCTGGGCAGATAACTGGTTCTCTTTGTACATCAATGGAAAATTAGTTGGGCAAGATTCTGTTCCGATAACGACTGAGAAGTCATTCAATTCAGAGCGAATTACTTTCACTGCTTCGTACCCATTCACAATCGCAATGGTCACAAAAGATTTCAAACAAAACGACACAGGTCTTGAATACATCGGGACAGACCGCCAACAAATGGGTGACGGAGGATTCGTTGCTCAGTTCACTGACACTTCCACCGGAAAACTTGTGGCATTCACCAATAGTTCTTGGCGTGGTTTAGTAATTCACCAAGCACCGCTGAATGTGTCGTGTGAAAAATCTAAGACTCCCGACACTGAATGCACGCCTCGCATTAGTGCTGAACCAACAGGATGGACACAGACGTCATTCAATGATTCATCTTGGTCTACTGCAAGTACATATTCGAAAGAACAAGTGGGCGTTAAAGATGGCTACAACGACATCTCATGGTCGTCCAATGCGCAACTCATCTGGACATCAGATCTAAAGATTGACAACACCATCTTGTGGCGTTACACAGTCGCTGCGTAAATACTTAGCCGCGCCGTGACTGCATGATGGCAGTGACGATTTTGCCGTCTGCCTTGCCTTGCGAGGCTTTCATCACGCGACCCACGATGGCGCCTGATGCTTTTTCATCGCCCGCCATGTACTTGGCCCATGCGCCAGGATCAGCCGCAATGGCTTCATCAACCATTGCTTCAACCGCAGAGGTGTCCATGGCTTCAAAGCCCTTTGCAGCAGCAATAGTTGCAGCATCGCCGCCACCATGTTCAACCAATTCAGCAAGAACTGTTTTTGCTTGTGTTGCAGAAAGCTTTGCATCACGCTCAAGAACTGTGAGTTTTGCAAGGTCAGCAGCAGGAACAGCAGGAACTGGGCCAGCATCTGCGAAACCTTGTTGTACGTAGATCAGTGCTCGCACTGCATCACCACCAGCATCAACAACTGCTTGTACGTAATCGTGTTGACCTCGTTCAACGACAACAATGACCGCTTCTGACTGAGTGTCGTATCCAGTGAGTGCAGACAGCGCAGTACGACGTGCAGCAGGAAGCATTGGCAAATTGTCACGAACAGCTTGTACCCATTCAGCAGACGGCGCCAATGGCACCAGGTCTGGCTCTGGGAAGTATCTGTAATCGTCTGCATCTTCTTTCACACGCAATGTGTGGGTGCGGCCTTCTGCATCATCCCAGTGTCGAGTCTCTTGGCGAATAGTGCCACCAGAGTCAAGTACATCAATTTGGCGACGTGCTTCATAATCAATTGCTCGGCCAAGTGCACGAATGGAGTTCACGTTCTTGATCTCACAACGAGTACCGAACAACGTGCCGGGCTTATGCACAGACACGTTTGCATCAACACGCATCGAGCCTTCTTCCATCTTGGCGTCTGATGCACCAATGACTTCAAGAATGGCGCGCAATTCGGCAACATATTCTTTTGCGTGTTCGCTGGTGCGAATGTCGGGACGAGACACGATCTCAACCAATGGAACGCCAGCACGGTTGAAGTCAATCAGTGAGTAATCACTGCCATGAATACGACCGGTAGCGCCACCAACGTGCGTGCTCTTACCCGTGTCTTCTTCAAGGTGGGCACGTTCAACACCAATGCGTGTGCCGCTTGGCAATACGAGGAACCCATCGATATTCAATGGAATGTCGTACTGACTGATTTGATACGCCTTTGGCATGTCTGGATAGAAATAGTTTTTGCGGTGGAAAATGCAAGGTTGAATATCGCAATTCAATGCAATACCAATACGCATTGCAAGTTCTACCGCTTGTTTGTTCAGCACCGGTAATGCGCCTGGAAGCCCGAGCGTGACTGGGTCGATGTTCGTATTTGGTTCGTCACCGAATCGGTTTGGTGAACCACTAAACAATTTTGTTTTTGTTGCGAGTTCAACGTGTACTTCAAGGCCAACGATGAGTTCCCAACCGCCCTCAAGCATTTGCTCGTCTGTTGCGATGATGGAACTGAGTGGATCTTGTGTCATTTCACTCCTCCTGCAGCATTTTCAAGGGCGCCACCAACGCGGAACATTGGTGCTTCACCAAGCGCGGGTGCAAGAACTTGAATTCCGACTGGCATGCCATGTGCGCCTGTACCGAACGGCACGCTCATGGCGGGATGTCCGGCAAGGTTTGTAGGAATTGTGTAGATGTCACAGAGATACATGGCCATTGGGTCATCCACTTTGTCACCAAACGGGAACGCAACAACTGGAGAAGTTGGCGTAAGGATCACGTCTACTTGCGCATACGCGCGTTCAAAATCTTCTGCAATCAGGCGGCGCACTTTCAGTGCCTTGCCGTAATACGCGTCGTAATAACCAGCAGACAATGCATAGGTACCCAGCATGATGCGTCGCTTTACTTCATCACCAAAACCAGCAGCACGAGTAGCGCCGTACATTGAATTGGTATCAACAGCATTAACGCGAAGTCCGTAGCGAACACCGTCGTAGCGGGCCAAGTTGCTGCTGGCCTCTGCAGGCGCAATGAGGTAATAGGCAGTGAGCGCATACGACAAGCTGGGCAACGTGATGTCGACAATGGTGGCGCCAGCTGCTTCTAGTGCTGCGAATGCTTCATTCAGTCGCGCAATCACTTCTGGTTCTGCACCGGCAGGAAGATCCGTGACGCGACCAATGCGCATTCCGACAACACCTTGTGACACTGATGCAACAAGTGCAGGCGCTGGTTGTGGAATAGATGTTGAATCCATTGCATCGTGACCTGCGATTGCTTCAGTGATCAATGCGGCGTCAGCAACGGTGGTTGCAAACGGGCCGATCTGATCGAGCGAACTTGCATATGCGCACAGGCCGTATCGACTGACTAATCCGTATGTGGGCTTGACGCCAACAACGCCGCACAATGCTGCGGGCTGACGAATACTTCCGCCAGTGTCACTACCAAGACTGACCGGAGCAAAACCTGCTGCAACTGCTGCTGCACTGCCACCACTTGAACCGCCAGGAACACGCGAGATGTCAACGGGGTTACGCGTAGGACCGAACGCTGAGTTCTCAGTACTGGAACCCATAGCAAATTCATCAAGGTTTGTTTTACCGACCATGATGGCGCCAGCGTCACGCAAGCGAGACACAACAGTGGCGTCGTATGGAGGCTTCCATCCTTCAAGAATCTTTGAAGAGCACGTTGTCTCAATGCCATGAGTGCACATGTTGTCTTTGTATGCAATGGGAACACCTGCGAGGGGACCAATTGGTCGACCAGCAGCGATGTCAGCGTCAATTGCATCTGCGTGCGCACGCGCGGCATCTGCTGTTACAAGATTGAACGCATGAATATCTGATTCACGTGCAGTGATTTGTGCGAGATATGAATCGATAACTTCACGTGCAGTGATTTGCTTCGATGCAATTGCTGCGGCAATGCCCGATGCAGTTGTTGGAATAGCTGCCATGACTAGTCGTCCAATCCGATGATTGGAGGAACACGAAAACGACGTTGATCGGAAGACGGAGCTGCGGCCAGAACTTCATCAGTGTCGAGACATGGTTGCTCAACGTCTTCACGCAACACATTGACAAGTGGGAACGGCTGGGTCATGGGGCCGACGCCGGACAAATCAAGCGCGTCAATGTCACTGAAATGACCCATCACCTTTGCAAGTTGCTCGGCGAAGTGCACGACTTGTGCGTCGTCGATATCAAGGCGTGCCAGACGAGCCACTTTGGCTACATCAGCTGCGGAAATGGGGGTACCAGAAGGGCTCACGGCTTCTCAGCCTACGAGCCTCTGCTACGGAACGGCGAAAACGAAACCTAGGCCTCGGGGTGAACAGGCGGAAATTCAGCCTGACGCTTCTGAAGAAAGCTCTGCACGCCCTCTTTAAAGTCCGACCGAGTGAACGACTTTTGCATCAAAACGAGAGCGTCCTTGCTGGCCGTTGCCACGTCTTTGCCGTAATCGGAATAGACCTGGCGCTTCATGACTGCCATCGACGACGGCGACACGTTCATCGCAAGATCCGTTGCGTATTCAAGAACCACTTTCATCAGCTGGTCTGCAGGAACAACTTTGTTCACCATTCCCATTTCGAGTGCCTCTTGTGCCATCACAACACGACTCGACATCATGAGGTCAAGTGCAGTTGCCTGACCAACTAAGCGCGGCAACACCCATGAGATTCCGTACTCGCCGATAAGTCCGCGCTTTGAAAATGCAACTGTGAACTTTGCAGTGTCTGCACAAAAACGCATGTCGCACATCAGTGCTTGCACCATGCCAAGACCGGCAGCTGCGCCGTTGACGGCAGCAATTACTGGTTTTGGTAAACGAGTGATCTCATCTTGCATACGACCTTCAACAATGCTTGGTCCGTCATCGTTCTTTGCAGTATCCCCTGTGGGAATTGCTTGCAGCGTTCCCATGTCTGCGCCAGCGCAATAACCCTTGCCTGCTCCTGTTACGACAATGACGCGCACTTTCGGATCTGCGTTTGCAGCATCAATGGCAGCAAAGTATTCATTTCCCATTCGACCTGTCCACGCATTCAAGCGATCTGGGCGGTTAAACGTGATGAGACCGATACCGGGCTCTAGGACTTCATATAGACATTCACTCATGGTCTAAGACCGTAGACGCTTCAGGAGTCTCCCGAGAACGCAGACGATCAACAGCCAAAAATGTGACCGCGACGGTGAAAACCCCAATGGCAACCCACTGGTTCAAGCGCATGCCGCCAACATGGTGAGCCGTATCAATCCGAATGCTCTCTGTCCCGAATCGCAGAACGGTGTACCCAACGACATACCAGGCAAACAATCGGCCTCGGGCTGGCGAGATGCGACTCTCAAGACGAATAAGTAGCCACGCAAGTACCACGCACCCGACTGACTCATAGAGAAAGGTTGGATGGAATGTTGTGCCTGCTGGGTACCCAGCTTTTGCGGCAATTTGCCCCGACACCTTCAATGCCCACGGAAGCGTTGTCGGGCGTCCGAACAATTCTTGGTTAAACCAATTGCCCCAACGACCAATGGCCTGCGCAATCGCGATTGCTGGTGCAGCACACGAAATAATCCACCATGCATCAAGGCCGCGTCGACGTGCACACCACCAACCAACTGCAACTCCAGCGGTGACGCCGCCCCAGATACCAAGACCGCCTTGCCAAATCTTTACGGCATCAAACCAATGGCCCTGAAATCGCTGATAGTCCGTGAGTACGTGATACGCCCGACCACCCAGAACACCAGCAGGAACAGCCCACATTGCAATCGATGAAAAATCGTCTGTTGTGCCGACACCTTTATTCTCTGCGCGCCGTCCGGCAATACGAACAGCGACAATGACGCCAATTGCAATCATCAACCCATACGCATTGAGACGTAAAGGGCCTAGATGAATCGAGCCAGATGATGGGCTCGGAATTACTCCAAGCAGAAATTCAAATGTCATGCGGTGACGCGATGCACGAATGCAACAGCACCCGCAAAGATGATGTCTTTGTCGTAGTCCTGTGTTGCAACGTGATAACTGCGTTCAAGAATGACACGCTCAACAGGGCCACCGTATGTGGCTGCTACTGCATCACTGTCACTTGGTTGCACAACGTGGTCTTGCACTGAGGTGTACAACAACATTGGCATTTTTATTGATGGATAACGCGGTGCAAGAGGTGCAAGTCCTTCGGTTAAGAACGACTTCATTGCAGCAAGTGGAGTGCCGGGATACGCAGTCTCGTGCGCGCCTGGGTCTGCAATGTCAGAACCAATTGCTTCCACCATCACAGTTCCTGCGTCGATCATTCCTTGCAACATGTCGATCACGTCAGATGTTTGCGGTTGCGTTGCTGGGTTGACACACACAATGCCGCGAGCTTCCGGATGTTGCGCGGCCATCCACAATGTCAATGCTCCGCCCATCGACAAACCCATCACAACAATTTTCTTCGCACGCTTCGAAAGAGCTTGGTACGCCTTCTCGGCATCTCCGCTCCAATCAGCCCATCGAGTAGGGATCATGTCTTCGATTGCAGTGCCATGACCAGCAAGTTGCGGAAGTTCAACGTGAAAACCAGCAGTCGCACATGCTTCAGCAAGTGCCCGCATCGACCCAGGGTTGCCTGTGAAACCGTGAAGGACGAGTACTCCGACATCGCCATTGCCATTGTGAGAGTAGGCCTCTGCTCCTGGAATTGTTGGTGCGGTCATGGTGACTTCCTTTCGTTCGAACTAATCGTACGGGTCATTGTCAGAGCCGGGCTGTTCCCACCAGTCAGCGGGAACCTCGGACTCTTCCCACTCAGGAAATGGGTAAATACAGTTCACGGGACAAACTGGAAGACATTTATCGCACCCGCTGCATAGCTCTGGGATAATCACCACGTCGGCACCGACATTGAAGATGGCTCCCAATTGTGGAGGGCAATGACGAAGACATGCATCGCAATTGATACATTCAGACATCTCGATACGCATCGGAGCAAGTTTCCACTTCGGATTTCGCTCGTGAGCCTCAATGCGCTCGGTCCGTGTGCCTGTCATCTCAATAAGTGTAGGTGAGACCTTTGGCACGGCTATGACGGAGAGTTTGACCCGAGCCACAGATGCTGGTGGACTAGGAGTCCATGGCCCGCGCTGATCAACTTAAACGACAACGCAAGATTGATGGATACGCGGTTGCTGCTATTGCTCCGGTCGTCGCGTTGGTACCAGCCTGGCTGATCGCGGTTGCTGCATTTTGGTGGGCCCTTGTGCAGTTCTTTTACGTGCCATTTGCTCTGTTCGCAACTGTGTTGTTTCTGCTCGGTGGTTTGCTCTTTGTCCGACCCATTCAACGACTTGTTCTTCAACGCCTTCTTGGTGCGCGCACACCAACGCGAGCAGAGCGTGACACGTTGCAACGTTCCTGGCACATCGTGGCGCAAGCAAATCACATTCCGCCTGGAAAGTTTGTTCTTGCCGTCGCAGATTCAGAGGACTTAAATGCATTTGCTTCTGGTGGTCACCTTGTCGTGGTGTCAAGTTGGGCAATCGAAAATCTCTCACAAGAAGACCTGAGCGGAGTTCTGGCACACGAACTCAGTCATCATCTCGGAATGCACACCATTGCGCTCACCGTTGGACAGTGGTTAACAATTCCTATTGTTCTGCTCGCCAAAATTGGTTTCTTATTACAGAATGTTGCGCACGCCGCAACTGATGTCTTCATCACACGATCATCATTTGGTTCACTTCTCGGTAAAACACTCACTGGTTTCATCACGATTATTTCGTGGCTGTTTCTTTCCATGATCACTGTGTCGCAATACATCGGTAATGCAGTTGGTAAAGGCGCCGAATTCAAAGCAGACGAAACTGTTGTTGCCATGGGATTTGGCCGTCAACTGCTCAATGCACTGCGCATCGTGGTGGAACGAGGCCAGGGCGAGAGATCCTCTCAGTGGAAGGACCGCCTGATCACGGCTCACCCACCAGCTCGCACTCGAATTGCCCGCATAGATGCACAACTGCGCCAAATGCCACGGGGTAAGCACCGATAGCGTGAAACCCATGACGCGCACGGGAACAACCACCTCATGACCAGCCTCCCGAACGACCCCTTTCTTGCTGCAGCCCGCGGGAAACAGGCCGCCCACACCCCTGTCTGGTTCATGCGCCAAGCCGGACGCAGTTTGCCTGAATACAAAGCGTTGCGCGGTGAAGGAAGCATCCTTGACGCAATCAAAAAGCCAGAACTCGCAGCAGAGTTCACATTGCAACCTGTTCGTCGCCACAACGTTGATGCCGCAGTTCTCTATTCCGACATTGTTGTGCCAGCTCATGCTGTTGGGTTCGGAATCGATGTAGCTCCTGGAACTGGTCCTGTTGCGCCCTCGCCTCTTCGTTCCCGTAGCGACCTTGCACGACTTCGTCCACTGCATCATGACGACATTGAATACGTCACTGACACAGTGCTCGCATTAGTAAAGGAATTGAAAGTTCCTCTTCTTGCATTTGCGGGAGCACCGTTCACAGTTGCTAGTTATCTCATCGAAGGTCGCCCAAGTCGTACATACCAAAACACAAAACGTCTGATGCATGAAGACGACGTGTTGTGGCATGAGGTCATGGAACAACTTGCTCAACATTCTGTTGAATTCATTTCCTCGCAAATTTCAGCTGGTGCTGAAGCGTTTCAACTATTTGATTCATGGGCCGGTGCACTGTCTCGCTCTGACTATGACAAGTACGTGAAACCTCATTCAACATCAGTGTTCTCACAGTTGGCCGAACGTCACCCCGGAGTTGCAGGTATTCATTACGGAATCGGTTGCGATCACTTATTGGAATCAATGAACTCAGTCGGTAACGCCATCATTGGTCTCGACTGGAGAACAACAATTCGCAATGCACGTACTCGCCTTGGCCCAGACACTGTGGTGCAAGGAAACCTTGACCCCGCACTTGTGTTGGCAGGTTCATCCATCGCACGTGCTGGAGCAGAAACTGTCCTTACAGACAACGCCGGACATCCCGGTCACATCTTCAACCTCGGCCACGGGGTGCAACCCGATACAGACCCCAGTGTTCTCACCGACATTGTGGCCTTCGTTCACGAAAAGACAAAAAAATGAGCAATGCCTCTCGTACCGCAGTGATGTTGATGGCGTACGGCACGCCACGCACCAAAGAAGAAATTTTGCCGTACTACACAGACATTCGCCGTGGACGTGCACCTACTGATGAACAATTGAACGATCTCATCAAACGATACGAAGCTATTGGTGGGTTATCTCCGTTAAAGCAACTCACCGAAGCGCAACGAGACTCACTGCAGGAACAACTTGACCTCATCAACCCTGGTCACTACCAAGTATTTCTCGGCCTGAAGCATGCAACTCCTTTTATTGAAGAGTCAGTCACCGAAGTAGCGGCATTAGGTTTCACGCGCATTATTTGCCTTGTGCTCGCTCCGCACTATTCGACATATTCCATTGGTCAATACACAGACCGTGTGCGCGCTGCTGCTGCACCTCACAATATTGAAGTGCGTGCCGTTGAAACGTGGGCACGTGAAGATGCATTCATTGATTTCTTGGCTGCCGATCTGCGCACAAAATTGGCAAACATGCCAGAACGTACGAAGGTGTTGTTCACAGCACATTCGTTGCCGCAGCGAATCATTGATGCCGGTGATCCATATCCGGAAGAACTTCGCGCCACTGCAGAACTTGTTGCAAGTAAGGCGTCACTAACGCGTTGGTCGCAATGGTCCATTGCATGGCAATCTGCAGGGCGCACACCTGAACCATGGATTGGGCCCGACATCCTTGCTGTTATTGATCAAATGGCAACAATGCGCGATACCGATGAATCAGTCGATGGCATTGTTGTATGTGCATGCGGTTTCGTTGCTGACCATCTCGAAGTTCTTTACGATCTTGATCTTGAAGCGTCTCAACGAGCTGCCTCATACGGCATGGCATTTGCTCGCACTGCGTGCGTCAACAGTGACTCATTGGTCATGGCTGCGTTGGCTCATAGACTTATCACTGCATGAGTGAACCCCGTCAAGTTGTCATTATCGGCGGAGGCGTCGCAGGGCTAACCAGCGCACTCACCGTCCTCACTAATTCGTCAGACCCTGTCAATGTGACTGTCCTCGAAGCTGAGTCAACTGTTGGCGGTCGAATTCGCACGTCACAATTTGCTGGGCTGTCTATTGATGAAGGCCCTGATGCATTTCTTGCACGTGTCCCGTGGGCAACACAACTTGCCTCCGAACTAGGTCTCGGCGCATCAATGACATCGCCTACCGATGCGCATGCTTCTATTTGGCACAACGGTATGCACGATATTCCTGGCGATCTCATGCTTGGTGTTCCGGCAAAGGTGCGTGCATTCGCAACGTCCGGCCTTATCTCTCCGCTCGGCAAACTGCGCGCAGCTATCGAGCCGTTGCTGCCCACCACAACTGACACTGACTCCATTGGTCAATATGTGCGCAGCCGATTCGGTAATCAAATTCAAGATCGTCTTGTTGACCCACTCATCGGAAGTATCTACGCAACGGATTCTGACAACTTCTCAATGGCGGCAGTCCCGCAGATTGCAGGACTCACTGCCAGCCGCAGCATGCTCTTAGCTGCCGGACGCGCACGTGCCGCAGTAGCTAAGGCTCCTGCAAGTCCAATATTTGCAACTCCCATTCGGGGAATTGGTGCGCTCATTGAATTATTGACACAGCGCGTGACTGCACTTGGCGGTCACATTCTCACAGGCGAAAGCGTTTCGGCAATTGAGAAAATAGATAGCGGCTACACCGTGTCTACGTCACGTGGTCAACATCGTGCTGATGCAATCGTTGTGGCGTCACCTGCAAAACCAAGTTCTCAATTTGTTCGCCCACTCGATGCTCGTGCAGCAGACCTACTTGGTGAATGGTCTCATGCGTCAGTTGTACTGATCACAATGGCAATCCCTGCGTCACAATGGCCGGCCCGCCTCAAAGGCAGCGGTTACTTGGTACCTAAACCCGATCAACGTTGGGTGTCGGCTGCATCATTCGGTTCAAACAAGTGGGCACACTGGCGCCCCGACGATGGTTCGATGATTCTGCGTGTGTCATTAGGCCGAGACGGACTTGAAGTGATGCATTTCGACAACAACAAACTCATCAATCTTGCACTTGCAGATATGAAGCTTCATCTTGGCGTCGACATGACACCAACAGAGATTCGCGTCACCCGCTGGCCAGAATCATTCCCTCAATACCGACCACATCATTTTGCGCGACTCGCCGAACTCGAACACTCACTTGGCGCAGCTGCTCCTGGCATAGTCTTTGCTGGTGCAAGCTACAGAGGCATCGGGATTCCGGCATGTGTACAACAGGCACGTGCTGCAGGCGACGCAACGATTGCTCACCTTGCCACTCTTCATTCGTAGTTGACATGAGACGGCGTTCGTTTCTTCCTCTACTTGCAGGGCTCTTCGTGGCAGCATCTATGCCCCCATGGGGATGGTGGCCACTTGGCTTTGCAGGTATTGCGATGTACGGATCAGTGGCTGTGCGGCGACGAGAACAGTCATTTTCAACTGGCTTTCTTTTCGCTGCTGCTTGGTTCTTGCCATCGATGGCCTGGATGTGGTTTCTCACAGCCCCCGGCTATATCGCTGCCATTCTTATCTTCTGCATGATGCACGGAACCGCGAGCTTTCTTGCAGCACAGCTATCAACAACTACTTCAACGCATCGAACTGCATTGATCATTTGCCATTCTTTAGCTGAAGTACTGCGATTGTCATTTCCCTTCGGAGGCGTACCACTTGCCACTCTTGCCATTGGGCAAATTTCCGGACCTCTTGCGGATCTTGCCCCGTTGATGGGTGTCATTGGTATCTCAACTGCAACGTTGTATCTCGCTGTAACTCATCACCGGTTCCGCGCGCTCTGCATTGTCGGATTCTTGGTTCTCTTGGGAAATACGTGGGATACCACCCACCCAACGGGGCGCACTTTGAATCTTTCCATTATTCAAGGTGGCGGAAAACAAGGAACACACGCAGTAGATACAAACCCTCGTGATGTTTTTGATGTGCACATGGCGGCAACAAAGACTCTCCAACCCAACTCACAACGAGATGCAGTGATCTGGCCTGAGAACGCAATCAGCATTACGAATCACGGATTGTTTATTGACAGTCCTGAGTACACAGAAATTTCACAAGAAGCGAAGCGACTAAATGTTCCGTTCGTTGTCGGCATCACCGAAGATGCCGGTCCACGCCAATTTACGAATGCGCAAGTTGTCATCAATACAGACGGAACAGTGACTGGCCGTTACGACAAAGTTCGACGGGTTCCATTTGGAGAGTACATGCCATTGCGGTCGCTCCTAAAGACACTTGGTGCGCCAACCGACTTAGTCCCTCGCGATGCACGAGCTGGCACATCACGCGGATGGCTTGACATCGCAGACACGCGCGCAAGCGTCGCAATTTCATGGGAGATATTTTTTGGCGGACGAGTCAATGAAGGCATTGCTGATGGAGCAACGTTCATCATTAATCCCACCAATGGTTCTAGTTACACGTGGACAATTCTTCAGACGCAACAAATTGCGGCCTCACAATTACGAGCTCGAGAACAAGGTCGCGATGTTGTACAGATTTCCCCCACTGGCTTTAGTGCCTTTATTGATTCTTCTGGTGAAGTTCACGAACGCACATCGATAAGCGAACAACATGTGCTTGAACGCTCTATTCAGCTTCGATCAGGCCGCACCGTGTATTCACGCATGGGGAATGCGGTCTATATCTGGGCTTTGTTGATTGCCTTTGCCTGGTTAACGAGGCGCCGTGCCCGAGCCATTCGGATTGGTGCCAGTTAGCCTTTACTGCCTATGTCAGGCACCTACGACCCCAATGGCCCGTTGCGTGTTGCATACCTCACGTATCGTGGTAAACCCCATGTTGGTGGACAAGGTGTTTACACACGTCACCTCACAAAGGCACTCGCAGATCTCGGACACACCGTAGAAGTTTTTGGCGGCCAGCCGTACCCCGTTCTTGATGATCGCATCACGATGCACAAGTTGCCAAGTCTCGACATTTTCAATGACACCTATCCAGGTCGCGTCCCTGCATATTGGGAAATCAAAACATGGCCCGATGTTGTTGAAACAGCTCGGTTCATGACAGGTCAATTCTCTGAACCACTTGCATTCTCAAAGCGTGCGCTTCGCACTCTGACTCCTCGTGTCAACGACTTTGATCTTGTCCATGACAACCAATGCCTTGGTTGGGACATCTTGAAAATCGAAAAACTGATTCCAACAATCGTCACGTTGCACCACCCCATCACGAAAGATCGTGAATTGGAAATGAGTCATGCACCGAGCCGCTGGAAGCGTCGCTCTGTTGGTCGCTGGTATTCATTCGTAGACATGCAAGGCAAAGTTGCAAGCAAAATGCCACGCATTGTTGTCGTTAGTGAAAACAGCATCACTGACATCAACAAAGACATGGGTGTATCACGCGACCGTATGCGTCTTGTTCCTGTCGGAGTTGACCCTGATCTTTTCAAGCCACAACCACACATTGCGCGCGAACCTGGCCGGCTGATTACCACCGCATCAGCAGACGTTGCACTAAAGGGTCTGTCATACCTGCTTGAGGCAATGGCCCTTTTGCGTAAAGATCGCGACATTCGCCTCACGATCATTGGCAAACCTCGCCCTGGTCACAGCATGGACCTCATTGATTCACTCGGATTGCGCCCACATATTGATTTCGTCTCCGGTGTTACTGACGAACGCATCGTTGAGTTGTATGCAGAAGCAGAACTTGCTGTTGTGCCAAGCCTGTACGAAGGTTTCAGTCTTCCCGCAATTGAAGCCATGAGCACCGGTACCTGTCTTGTTGCAACAGATGGTGGCGCATTACCTGAAGTCACCGGCACACATAACGAAACAGTGTTGCAATGCCCTGCTGCAAACGCAGAAGCACTTGCAGCAGTCATTGCTACTGGTCTCGACAGTGCAGAACTGCGCGCACGTATAGGTGAAGCAGGACGTCAACGAGTTGTCTCCCGTTGGACATGGAAACACTGTGCAGAACTGACAGTTGAGCAATACCGCGAAGTGCTCGACATGCCCCATAATCGCGCCAAACTAGAAAAGCGTCGCTGACATGTTGACAATTCGTTTTAATCGTCTGGGCCTTCGTCCCGGAGACAAGTTTCTCGATGCAGGCGCCGGATTCGGCCGTCATGCATTCGAAGCAGCACGCCAAGGCGCAACGGTATTCGCCCTTGACTACGCCACCGATGAAGTAGTGATGACTCGTAATACTTTTGGCGCGATGCTTGAAGCAAAAGAGATCACTGATAAGGCATACGGCGGAGTCCTTCGCGGCGACGCCACAAAGCTCCCCTTCGACGACAATACGTTTGATTGCGTTGTCACGTCAGAGGTTCTTGAACACATCCAAGATGATGTCAGCGTGATTTCTGAACTTCATCGCGTCTTAAAACCAGGCGGTTCGCTTGGTGTCACCGTGCCTTCATGGTGGCCAGAAAAGATCAACTGGATGTTGTCTGATGAATACCACGCACCAAAGAGCGTTGGCGGTCATGTTCGTATTTATACAGCTACTGAACTCAAAGCAAAACTTCGGTCTGCCGGACTTGAAGTAACTGATAGTCATCACGCACATGCGTTGCACTCCCCCTATTGGTGGCTGAAATGCGCAGTCGGTCCTCGCAATAATGATCATTCATTGGTGAAGAAGTACCGCGAATTTCTTGAATGGGACATCATGACCCAGCCTCGCTCCATGCAAGTTGCCGAGCGTGCGCTCAGCCCACTCATGGGTAAGAGCTTTGTTATCTATTCGCGCAAGCCACTTACTGTCGGAGCATCCGTATGACATCGCGCTCAATGCCACACCTTCCCGGCATTCTCACTACTGCTGACCTTTCTCGCACTGCAGATTCCATTCAAGCGTTGCAATTATCAAACGGAATGATTCCTTGGTACCCCAACGGTCACTGCGATCCGTGGAACCATGTCGAAACCGCAATGGCTCTCAACATCATGGGCCGTGATGAAGCAGCACTGTCTGCCTACAAGTGGCTTGCTGACATTCAGCACGAAGATGGTTCGTGGTTCAACTACTACATGCCAGATGGCTCAATCGAAGACGCAAAACTAGACACAAACGTCACTGCATATATTGCAGTCGGCGTATGGACACACTGGTTGTGCACCCGCGATCTTGCTGCAGTGTCTGACTTATGGCCAACAGTTCGCAAAGCGCTCTCATGGGTACTTTCAATGCGTCGCGACAATGGCTCAATCATCTGGGCACGCGAAACAGATGCAAAGCCTTGGGACTACGCGCTACTCACAGGTTCATCCAGCATTCGCCACGCACTTCATTGCGGTGCCGCACTCGGCGATCTTCTCGGAGACTCTCAACCCGAGTGGACAGCTGCTGCTGATGCAATTGATCATCTCATCGCAACAGACCTTGGTGCATTTGAGCCAAAAGCACGTTGGGCAATGGACTGGTACTACCCCGTACTCACTGGCGCAATGACCGGAGCTCGCGCAAAAGCTCGTCTTGCCGAAGGATGGGACCGTTTCGTTCTCGATGATCGCGGTGTGCGCTGTGTTGATGATGAACAGTGGGTCACTGCAGCAGAAACAAGCGAATGCGCAATCGCCCATTGCGCAGCTGGTGACCGCGACATTGCACGTCAACTTGTTCTATGGACTATGCCACATCGTCGTGAAGACGGCGCATATTGGACCGGCATTGTCTATCCAGCAGAGCCAGAAAAAATGATTGTTCGTTTCCCCGCTGATGAATACAGCGCCTATACCGCTGCTGCAATCATTCTTGCTGCAGATGCAATTAGCGGCGGTTCTCCTGCTTCAACGCTCTTCACGCAGCCAATGGTGCGTCGTAACGCACACTTAAAAGCTCGCGCTCTTTAAAGTCGACGCAAAACGCGCAACGAACCTGTTGCACTGATGTCTTCAAACAAGCCGCTTTCGATAGCAGGCAGGTAGATATTTTCGTATGGCGGACGACCACCATCAGCAGGGTTCGGAAACACATCGTGAATGGCAAGCGTTCCGCCTGGCGCAACGTGGGGTGTCCACAATTGGTAATCCAAAGTTGCTGGCTCCACACCGTGCCCACCATCAATAAACAAAAAAGCAAGTGGTGTTGTCCAATGGCGGGCAATGGTTGGTGAATCTCCCACCATTGTGACTACGGAATCAGCAAGCCCCGCATCAAGAATCGTTGCGCGAAAAAAAGGAAGTGTATCCATACGGCCCGTGCGCTCATCGACCAACGATGTGTCGTGCCATTCCCAACCTGGTTGATTCTCTTCACTGCCAAAGTGATGATCAATTGCAAACAATGTTGTGTTGGATGCTCGTGCTGCGCCACCCAACCACACTGTTGAACGACCGCAATATGAACCAACTTCGACAAATGGTGCATTCGGCACAGATTGTGCGGCCTGCATTGCTGCTGCGTACAAGGCATCACCCTCATCTTCAGGCATAAATCCGCGAGCTGCTAACGCATGACGACGAAGTTCTGAATTGAGCGGCGAAATTGACACGTTTCGACCCTACTATGGGGTGATGGCTACACCACTTGATGAACTCGTCACATTGCTCGATCTGGAATCAATTGAAGTCAACCTCTTTCGCGGAGTCTCCCCAGTGGAAAATCGTGTCCGCGTGTTCGGTGGTCAAGTTGCTGGTCAATCACTTGTAGCGGCGTCACGCACCGTTGATGAAAATGCGCGACATGTTCATTCACTTCATGCGTATTTCTTGCGTCCTGGCGACCCAGCCGCACCAATTTTGTATCAGGTAGATCGTCTGCGTGACGGAAGAAGTTTCACCACTCGACGCGTCGTTGCTATTCAACATGGTGAAGTCATCTTCAACTTGCAAGCAAGTTTCCATGCATTTGAACCTGGCCTCGATTGGCAGATTCCCGCCCCACTTGGACTTCCTGATCCAGAAACTCTTCCGGACTTTAAGACCCGCATGGAACCGCATAAAGCAGAAATTGGCGACTGGTATGACCACCCTCGCCCCATTGATCTTCGATATCCCGATGGCGAACCAATCAACCGTTCCGGAATTGAATCATCCGGCCAACGTGTGTGGCTGCGCGCCGACGGCACATTGCCCGATGACCCAGTTCTGAATGCGTGCATCGCAACCTATGCAAGCGACATGACACTTCTCGACACAGCATTGTTGCCTCATGGTCTTGGTTGGAATGAAGGCGGAATCCAGATGGCAAGCCTTGACCACGCAATGTGGTTTCATCGCCCCTTCCGTGCAGACCAATGGCATTTGTACGACCAGCATGCAATCTCAACGTCTAACTCACGCGGCCTTGCCGGCGGTTCAATCTTCACGCAGGACGGACACTTGGCCGTCACAGTTGTTCAAGAGGGCCTCATTCGCGTGAGGCCGAACGAATAAGGCTTAGCGGCGAGTTCCCATGAACATGCCGCGTAGGGCCTGGTAGTTCTCAATACAGTGCCCTGCACCGAGCACAACAGCCTCGAGCGGCTGAGGTGACATCTTGACCGGAACTTCAGTTTCACGTTCGATACGAGCTGCGAGTCCACGCAGCATTCCGCCACCGCCTACTAAGTACATACCGCGGGCCAAGAAATCTTGAGCCAATTCTGGCGGAGCTTTAGCAAGACAACGCTTCACCGACAACACCATGGCTGCAACTGGTTCATCAATTGCGAATCGGACTTCTTCTGCTGTCAAGCGAACAGTCTTTGGCAATCCGGTCACCAAGTCGCGTCCCCGGATATCAGCACTGCGATCTTGTGGACCAGGTTCTGCTGAACCAATTTGAATCTTTATTTCTTCAGCAGTGCGCTCGCCAATTGCAACACCGTGTTCGCGGCGTACATAACTTTGAATAGCTGCGTCAATATCAAAACTTCCAACACGAATTGCTTCAAGTGCAACAACGCCACCCAAACTAATAACTGCAGTTTCTGTTGTGCCACCACCAATGTCGATCACCATATTGCCGACAGGTTCATCAATAGGAAGATTGGCACCAATTGCAGCGGCCATTGGCTGTTCAATGAGTTGCGCATCAGATGCACCGGCACGACGTGTTGCATCTGTAACCGCGCGGCGTTCCACTTCAGTAATTGCAGACGGAACACAAATAACAACTTTGGGACGAGTGAATCGTGAAACACCAACACGTTGCAGCAATAGACGAATCATGCGTTCGGTGATATCAAAGTCGGTGATTGCGCCACCGCGTAGTGGGCGCACCGCGACGATGTAACTGGGGGTACGACCAATCATGTCCCAGGCGTCATGGCCGGTGGCTAAAACCTCGCCAGATTGGCGATTTACCGCAATAACTGAGGGCTCATTGAGCACAATGCCCTTGCCCTTCATGTACACCAATGTGTTGGCGGTACCGAGGTCGATTGCGAGGTCACGAGCCATGGTTAGGTCCTTCTCTGGAGATACGAGTTGTGCTCATTAGTTGCGTCGGTCCTCTGGATTATTTCGATGCACTGATGATTGCCGAGCTTCAGGTGACAATGCATCAATGTGTCGACGGAAGTTTGCGATTCCGTCATCAATGCGCACATTGCGATTATCAAGATAAATCATGACAAGCAATGTTGCGCCGGATACGACAGCAATGAAAGTAAAAAGACCTGTGAAAAAAGAAAGTGCAATCATGAAGGATTGCTCGCTACTTGTTGTGGTGTTGTGATGTTGTGCGCGCCGGTGCCCCAGTCGGAACCACCATCCCAATTTTCTTTTTTCCAAATTGGTGCTGACTCTTTTAACGCATCAATGACAAAACGTGCGGCGTCAAACGCAATCGGGCGATGCGCTGACGACACTGCAACGACAACCGATGATTCACCCAATGACAATTCTCCGGTGCGATGCAAAATTGCGATTCGTCGAGCATCAGTGAAACGAACTCGTGCTTCATTGGCGATCTTTGCAAACGATGGAATCACCGCGTCTTCATACGCCTCGTACTCAAGCGAGGTGACGTCCGAACGACCATCAGCATGGTCACGTACGGTGCCAGAAAACAGAACGACGGCGCCACAGTCTGGTCGTACTGCCCACTGATAGATGTCGCCAATCGGAAGTTCTGAGGCGGTCAATTCGAACCACTCTTCTCCGAGCAACGGTGCAGGCATGAGTCAATCGTACTCTGATGGCACTAGGTGGGGCTTGTGATGGCGCCGACACTTGCGTACCCATCGCGATTAGTGTCTTTCACTTGTGAGCGCTGATGAATTTGAGAACCAAAATCCAGCACCGGTGCCAGCGTACGAACGCACGTGGCGCCACCCAGCCGAGATGGCAGATGCGGCGCGTGCAGACTTCCACGCTAACCCTCCAAAAATTAGTCGTCGCTTGACAGCTTTTACAGCGGGCATCAGTTTGGTCGCATCAGTAGCCGTCCTCGCTATCGCTATTCCAAAGGGAATCTCGACATACCGAGAAGATGCTGAGCCCGTCGCTCAAGTATCACTGAGCAGTCCTATTGCTCCGGTCAAAAATTTTTCAGTCAAGGAGATGGCGGTCATCACAAGTGATGCGGGCTCAACTTCCGCCCTGTCGCTTGGAAACGGCACATGGGTTGCTGCGAGCAGCGACCTTGCCACCGCAACATCGCTCTGGGTTACTTCTGAGGCCGGCGTAGATGTCCCCGTTGAAATCGTTGCGAAAGATGTTGCCTCCGGATTAGCCCTCCTTCATTGCGAGGATAAGTCGGCATGGGGAACCGCTCCCGACTTGAGCCACCTGATTGATCCCACCGAAATCTCGGATCTGTCGGAGTATCGAGTTGTTGACACAGCCGCCTCGGTTGCATTTGTTCCGCAACCCAGTTTCGCCACTGACAATTCATCAGACGATGTACCCATAAATTCCACCGACACAATTCATGGTCTCGCAACTGTTCGTGACTCAAAAGGGCAACTAGTAGGAATTGTGGTGCGGCGCGATCACTCTGTGTGGATGCTGAACAAGTCATCAATAATCAGCATGATTCGCACTCTCTTACGTCAACCCTGACGACGTAACACACATCAGTCCTCCTATCATGAGTACATGGCTGACGGCGATATAAATCCTTCCAATCCCTTTGGCGGTATTCCCTTCTTTAACGACATGATGCGGGCAATGGCCGGACAAGGTCCGCTCAATTGGGATCTTGCACAACAGTTCGCACAACTCGGCGCAGTTGGCGATTCCGCAGACCCAGAACCCGATACAGCCACTCGTTTAGCGTTCAATTCCCTTGCAGACATTGCCGATATGCATGTCCGGGCAATCACCTCGCTTTCCACAGGGGCGAACGATACGCATACGGAAATTCTCACGACCACACGGGCACGATGGGCACATCGCACCCTGACTGATCTGCGGCCGCTGTTCACCAATCTTGCAACAGCACTTCAGTCGCACGACACGGGCAGCGATGTTCCCGATGATCCGATGGCAGCAATGATGGCGAACCTTTCCACCATGATGGCCCCCGCAATGATGGGGATGTCTGTTGGCTCAATGATCGGAGCTCTCGCAAGTCATGCCCTCGGGCAATATGAAATTCCACTTGCACGTCCACATACGTCAGAGATTCTTATCGTCGCCTCATCTGTTGATGCGTTTGCAACGGAATGGGAAATTCCAAAAGATGACCTACGCATGTGGGTACTGATTCATGAACTGGCATCACACGCAGTTCTTGCAGCACCAGCTATTGCTGATGGTCTCACCACTTTGGTTCAGGCACATGTATCTGCATTCAGACCAGACCCTGATGCATTGATGTCATCTCTGACTGATCTTGATCCGGCCGACTCAGATGCAATGGCTGCGGTGCAATCGTTGTTCTCAAATCCGATGGTCATGATGGGTGCATCACGTACTGCTGAACAAGAGGCTCTTGCCCCGGTACTTGATGCTCATGTCGCTGCAATTTCTGGTTACATCGACTACGTCGTTGACTCTGTGAGCGCGCGCCTCTTAGGTGGGGCATCCCCCATTGCCGAAGCCGTCCGTCGACGTCGAGTGCAAAATGGCACTAACTCTCATCTCGTAGAGCAACTTCTCGGTATCTCTCAAACTCGCGCACAACAGCAACGTGGCCGTGCGTTTATTCAGGGTGTTGTCGAGCGAGACGGCGAACCCCTATTGACTTCTCTTGTGTCAGCGCCAGGAAATCTACCGACCCCTAGCGAGATCGATGCTCCCGGTTTGTGGCTCGCCCGCCTCGAAATCCAGTAGACATTCCACCCATTCGCGCATACATCACTGCGCCCGCAACACCAACGACACCCACGACGGCAAATCCCACCCAACCCGAAGGCGTGAAGATCACTGGTACTAAACCACCGGCAACCCAGGCCATCTGGTTCTGAGTCTCAAAGCGAGAAAAAGCACGACCTCTGTTTGCATCAGGTGCACCGCTTTGCACTGTTGCCTCAAACGCCAGGCGACCAATTGCAGCAGCTGCGTTGACAACTGCAGCCAACAAAATTCCACCCGTTATTCGTCCGTACCACGCGGTTCCGATACCCACTAATCCCACAGAGACAAGCGACAGCAGAATCATTGTCTCTACACGCATCTTCTTTCGCAAAAATGGGCCAGCAAAGTTTGCTCCGAGCGTGGCAAGTCCTGATAATCCGATCGCTAATCCAAACCACGCAGTTCCGGCTATTTCACGACGAAGCCAGAATGCCAAATGGAAGAACATGAAACCGACAATGCCACGCAACACTCGCATTGCATTTGCAGCTGCCACGACACTGGCGGAATGCAGTTCCTCTGTCTCTAATGCATCTGCTGGAGTTGCTGCAACCACGATCTTCGGTAATCGATTTGCATTTAGTGCTGCAGCAAGAAATGCAATAACACCGAATCCCAATGCGGCGCGAGAACTAATGAGCTGCAGTAAACCAACAGGTATCACGACAATAAAACCAGTGATACCTGCTATTTGACCAAGTTTGCTATTGGCTTCCACCAGTCCGTCTGACCCCGTGACAGTGCTGGGCACCAAGGAAGATTTGGCAATCGAATACGTTTTTGCAAGAACAAGTGATGCGAACGCCAATGGAAAAAGTGTCAGTGAATCAAGTGACTGCATCATGCCGATCAGCACAAGTGCGCGCAAGACGGCTACTAACAACACCACCATGCGTTGTCCGCCACGCATACGGTCAACGAGAGGTCCGACAAATGGGGCCACAATGGCAAACGGCGCCATACTCACAGCGAGAAACAAAATGACTTTGGTACGAGCAGCGTCGGGACTAATCGACAAAAAGAGCGAGTCGGCTAACGCCAATGTCATCGATGTCTCACCGGCCACCATCAATGAATGAGTGCGTGACAATCTCTGAAATGCAGTGACGGGTGGCAGTCCGCCGTTTTCTAGAGGTTTAGTTTTACGCCGCGTGACCACGCAGCGATACTACGCCGTACGTTGTTTGTCGTACTTGTATCCGAGTCCTCGGATAGTCACGATGCGCGTTGGATTCGCTGGATCGTCTTCAATTTTTGAACGAAGGCGCTTTACATGAACATCAAGAGTCTTCGTGTCGCCAACATAGTCGCTACCCCAGACACGGTCGATCAAGGTTTCGCGTGGCAATACTCGTCCGGCATTTGCCAAAAGTATGTGTAGCAATTCAAATTCCTTCAGTGGCAACGCTTGTGCCTCGCCACGAATAATTACTTCGTGTTGATCAGGATCAAGAGCAACATCGCCAACTTCAATTGAAGCGCCTGACAATTCGCCACCACGGTCATTTGGTACGCGACGCATCACTGCGCGCATACGGGCAGTTAATTCACGAAGACGGTAGGGCTTCGTGACGTAATCATCAGCACCGACTTCAAGGCCAACAACGGTGTCGATCTCTGCGCCTTTTGCAGTGACCATGATGATTGGCGTAGTGGTCTTCTTACGCAATTGGCGACAGACATCGATGCCTGACATTTTGGGCAACATGACATCGAGCAGCACAAGATCTGGCTGAACAAGATCGAACATTTCAAGAGCCTGCAATCCGTCACGGGCAACCTCTACGCGAAACCCTTCGCGCTTCAACCCGACCTGCAAGGCCTCGATAAATGACTCTTCGTCTTCCACCACCAACACCGTTGGGATACCTGTTGCTGACCGTGCGTTCACCATGCCCTCCCATAGTGGCTCATGATGGCCTCACAACACGAGGTATCTGGAGGATAAACGTCGAACCTTCACCTTCCCGAGACCGTACGTTCACCTCCCCGCCATGATTGGTGGC
>Ga0214919_10001095_pt1 | contig 45456 bp, 30 predicted proteins | sample LL1503_MetaG_FD_177994 | JGI IMG/M metagenome (GOLD analysis project Ga0214919, IMG submission 177994) | Freshwater microbial communities from Lake Lanier, Atlanta, Georgia, United States - LL-1503 | ecosystem: Environmental > Aquatic > Freshwater > Lake | place: USA: Georgia | collected... | reverse complement strand
CCATTTATCAATTAAAAGAGGAGCAAAATAAATCCTATATCACGCTTAATACTAAAGTGGGAGAAGTAATTACAATTAGCCATAAAAACTTTCCAAGCGCTGCCATAACCCCAGTTAAAAGTACAAGTTTTGACACACAATGGTGGGGGCTTCAAAAAAATCACAAGGAAAGTATTTTGAAAAAAAATCGCAATTAAACTAGTCTTTTGTATACCAGAGCGGAATTTGCTTCTCAATTTATTTAAATTAATAGTCGAGTAAGGATCTATAATTAAATTTCATTTAAGAAATCAAATAAGGACATTTCCGTAGGGAGGTTTAATTTTTTTCTTAAACGGTATCTGCTAATTTCAACACCACGCATAGATATATTCATTAATTGCGCAATTTCCTTCGTGGTTAGATTCACACGTAAAAAGGTACAAAGTTTTAATTCATTGGCAGTCAGCTTAGGGAATTTCTCTTTAATATTAACGGTAAAGGAGTTATGCGCTTTGTCAAAGTGATTCGTGAAGTTTTCCCAATCCTTATCCATTTTATCCGCATCATTAATTACTTTAATCATTTTTTTCAATTCCTCATGTGCAATGGGGTTGTCAATCAGCTTTGTCATTTTAGACATGTGTGATTTTAAATCCGTCAATAATTCCCCCTTTTGAACTAAGTGCATGGTAAAATTGATCAATTCAGAATTTTTAGAATCTATTTCAACTTGTAATTTTTCATTCTGAATTTCAGTCAACTTACTTTCTGCTTTATCTATTTCTAATTGCTTTAAATAATTTAATTTTTCTTGTTCTTCATTATGTTTTTGTTGCTGTACAATAAATTTGCCTTTTTGCCATTGGATGATCAATAAAATAATGATGATAAAGATGGCAAAATATAAAACATAGGCCCAAGTAGAACGATACCATGGAGGTAATACATTAAATGAAAAACTATCCACCTGCGATTCCTCTCCTAAATTATCTCGCACTTTAATTTCAAATACATAATTACCAGGAGGAAGATTCGTATATTCTTTTTCGGTTTTATTGGTCCATTTTGACCAATTATTTTCAAGTCCATTTAGGCGGTAGCTGTATTCTAAGTTTTTCTGTAAGCCAAAAAGAGCTGACGAAAATTCAAAATGAATCATCTGCCATTTTCTTGCAACCTCCGGAATACTACTTTTATTTTGTGCTTGTTTTTCATTAATGCCAGTAAAATAGCCGCCAAATAATAAACTATCTGTGTTATCTCCAGTGATTCTTACTTCACGAATATGCACCTGTAATTCATAATTATTTTTTTTATACTTTTTATAATTTAAATTGAATAACCCGCTTTCCCCAGCAACGAAAATATTACGCTCATCTACTGGGTATACCAATTCAAAGCCACTTAATAATTTATTATTCAATTCGGGTATGTATATGATACGTGGTGTTTTACTTGACATATCCACCACGCCCAATTGCTTCTCATGTATAAACCAAATATTGCCTTCCTTGTCTTCCTTCAAATAACGCAAACTTTGCTCGCCTAATAAATTATGATAAAATGGGTTCGCTTCAAAAATATCTTTTCCTTCATTGTATCCATACACCCCTTTTTCCGTGGCAATTAATATTTCATTTTTAACTTTAAAAACATGGTTGTTCAATGTGGATGGCAAACCATTTGATTGTGTATATATCTTTACCTTCTCTGTGCTAATAATTTCTTTGGCTACTTTGTAAACACCATGAAATGGATGCGATACCCATATATGTGCACCGTCATCTACTGCGACATATCTTGAAGATTGCGTAAAATTTGGTACTTGTCCAGTGAGTTGAAATTTAGATCCACTTTGATTAAAAAAAGCCAAGCCTTTATAATTACCAGCAACAACTTGATTATTTAAATTATTTCGAGGTACCATATTCTGTAAACCAGTAATTGGTTGAAAATTCCAAAATCCAGTCATATTGGAAATTAAGTTGGCTTCATCGTTTTTAATTGCAAATGCACCTTCATGATGGGATAGAATTAATTCATTATTAACCTCCGATAAATTCCATACTTGACCTACAGTATTAGGTATAAGTGAAAAATCACCTCTATTAAAACTCAAATCATTTTTTTCAGTAAGAGGCACACTAAATAAACCGCTCGAGGTTCCTACATATAATTTGTTTTGATGTATGATAGTTGCATAAGCGGAAGCATCCTGGTATTTGGGATTGATATGTTTAATCGCATTATTGAATCCAATGCAATCAATACCATTATTTAAGCCGAGCCAAAGGTTTCCCTGTTTGTCTGAAAATATATTTAATATATTATTATTCTGAATGCCTTCTGTTTTGGTTAAGCTTTGAATTAATTCGCCTTTACTATTTATGATCATTGCCCCTGCATTGGTGGTTGCAATACCTATCCATGTATTATCAATAACAGTGGCCGAATAAATTCTTTGATTTTCAATTAGCTGTGTAGTGGGTGTTTGAATTTTAACCACTTGGTTATTTGCATAACTGTATATGCCATTTTTAAGTGTCGTTATAATAATGCCGCCATTTAATGAAAGAATGGAGGTGACTTCTACATTTTTAAGTAAGGAAGCCGCTGCAATTAATTGCCAACTATTATTTTGAAACTGCAATAAGCCACCTTTAATATCATGAGCAAATAATACACCATTGCAAATGCCAACATAACTCCATTCAGAAGGAGCAGTGTAAACGGTTATTTTATTATTTGCTACTTTAAATATGCGTCTGGAAGTTCTAAAAAATACCTCATTCTTATATTGTGCAATATCCCATACATCAGCAAAATCCTTATCGCCCTCTTTTACAAATTGAACTAAGGAGTGATAGGTGAGCCGTCCATTAATAGATGGTGTGAAGTATCCAAATTCATCCTGGCCACCTACATATATCTTATTATCAGTGCCAATTTCAAGTGATCGAACGATGGTTTTATTTGGTAAAGGATATGATTTCCAATATTTGCCATCAAAACTCAATAGCCCTTCATTATTGGCTACATAGATAATGCCATTGTTATCCTGCTTAAAATCCCAGTTTTGTAGCCCTGCATTATAGTCAATTTTGGAAAAATTGGTAATATCAGGTAGTCCAATAGTGTTTTGGCACCAGCCAGCAATGGGCAATAAAAGGCACAGTAATGCTTTTTTCATTAGGCGAACAATTGTTAACCCAAATTTAATATAAAAATTTTGTGATGTAGTAGAGAAGTATCAAAAAAGCTTATTTTATACCTTTTTAAGTTAAAATTGTAGTATTGATGTAGTAATGATGTAGTAGTATTATGTATAATATCAGTAAGAATGCTCAATTTTATATCGCTATTTTAATTAAATTAACTAAACGATTGTTATGAATCCAAAACTTTTTGTACTTGGTGCGATACTTCTAGTATGTAGCATCTTTAACCAAGCCATGGGACAGTCCTTACAGGTCTCTGGTACGGTGAAAGACAAAGCAACTGGTACAGCGCTAAGTGACGCAACTGTCTCAATTACAGGCAGTGCTACACGAACTAAAACAAATGCACAGGGTGAATTCACTATTAAAGTTGCTCAAAAAGGAGCAGTTTTAAGCATATCTTATATAGGTATGAAAACAGTGACTTACACCGTAAATAATGCTGGTCCAGTTAGCATTGAACTTGAATCATCTAGTACTACATTGGAAGATGTAGTAGTGAATGTGGGTTATGGTACTCAAAAGAAGAGTGTCGTAACTGGTTCAATTTCAAGGGTTAGTGCAAAGGATTTGGCAAATATCCCTAACGGAAGAGTGGAACAATCCCTTCAAGGTCGTGTTGCTGGTGTAACCATTGCACAAAATTCAGGTCAACCTGGAACGCCTTCAACTATCTTAATTCGTGGTGTAACCACATTCGGTGGTGGAAACAACCCATTGTGGGTAGTGGATGGTATCGTAGTAGACGCTGGTGGCATTGGTTATTTAAACCAATCTGATATCGAGTCTATTGAGGTATTAAAAGATGCAACTTCTGCAGCCATCTATGGTACAAGAGCTGCAACTGGGGTAATTATGGTTACTACTAAAAAAGGTAAAGCTGGCGCATTAACAGTGAACTATAATGGATTTTACGGATCATCTTCACCTGCTAAAATGCTACACTTATTAAATGCTACACAATATGCTACTTTATTAAATGAGCGTTCAGTTGCTGGTGGTGGAAATGTATTATTTAATAATGTAGGTTCTTTAGGTTTAGGTACTGATTGGCAAAAAGCGATTTTTAATAATGACGCACGTCGTTATTCTCATGAAGTAAGCTTAAGCGGCGGTAATGATAAATCAACCTTCTATTTGTCATTTGGTACGCAAGATCAACAAGGTATCGTTGCTACAGAAATTTCAAATTTTACAAAGCAAAACATTCGTTTAAACGCTACGCATAAAATTTCTAAAGTATTTACTTTAGGACAAACATTAGGATACACACACGCAAAATCTATCGGTATCGGAAATACAAATAGTGAATTTGGTGGTCCTTTATCTTCAGCAATTAATTTAGATCCAATTACAAAATTAGTAATTACGGATCCTTTAGTTGCTGCTGGTGCACCATACAGTGTAAACCCAGTAATAAGAGATGCAAATGGCAACCCTTATGGTATATCAACTATTGTAGGTCAAGAAATGACCAACCCTTTAGCATACATCCAAACACGTTTAGGTCAATACAATTGGTCTGATGATATGATTGGTAATGCTTTCTTGGAAGCAAATATTACTAATGACATTAAGTTTAAATCAACCATTGGTGGTAAGTTGGCTTTCTGGGGTTATCAAGGTTTTACACCTGTTAACTTTTTAAGTGCGACTAACTCATTACTTAAGAATAATTATACTAAGAGCAATAACAATACTTTAAACTGGAACGTTGAAAACACAATCACTTACAATAAAAAAGTAAATGACCATAGCTTTTCAGTATTGTTAGGACAAGGGGCTTACATGGAAAATAATGGTGGTGGTTCATCAGTTGCCATGTTGGACTTACCTATCAATAGTTATAAAGACGCTTCTTTTAACTTTGATATTTCTCAAGCAAATCGTACTTCAGGAACTTATGATTTTACACAACATAAACTAACTTCATTGTTTGGTCGTGTGAACTATAACTACCAAGAGAAATATTTATTCACTGGTATTTATCGCCGTGATGGATCATCTCGTTTTGGTGCGAATAACAAATTTGGTATGTTCCCTTCATTCTCTGCCGGTTGGGTAGCGAACAAAGAAGGTTTCTGGAAACAAAACAGTATTGTAAATACATTGAAAGTTAGAGGTGGATATGGTGTGGTAGGAAATGATGCGATTCGTGACTTTGGTTATTTATCAACTGTTGCGGGTGGCTTAAACTACACGATGGGTAATGCAGGTGTAATTACTACAGGTTATGCGCCAACAACTTTGGATAATCCAGATTTACGTTGGGAGGAAACAACACAAGCTAACTTTGGTTTTGATGCACAAATCTTAAATGACTTTAGTTTGACTGTTGATTTATTCAATAAAAAAACAACAGGTATCTTAAGACCAATTGCAATCCCAGGTTATGTGGGTGTAACAAGTGCACCAGTAGCGAACGTTGCTGATATGGAAAATAAAGGTGTGGAAGTTGAATTGGGTTACCGTAAAAGAATTGGAGAATTTAATTTTTCTGCCAATGGTAATTTTGCTTATTTAAAGAACCAAGTAACTTATGTAGCAAGTGATACAAGATTTATAAACGGAGATGCTGCATTCCAATCAATGGGTCCAGTGACAAGAACTGAAGTTGGTCAATCTTACAACTCATTCTATGGTTTTCAATCTGCAGGTATTTTCCAAAATGCAGCAGAAATTGCAAATAATAAAAATGGTGCTGGTGGATTAATTCAACCAACTGCTAAGCCAGGTGATTTCCGTTGGGTGGATACTGATGGTGATGGTTCAATCACTGATAAGGATAAAACTTATTTAGGATCAAGTTTACCAAAATATACTTTTGGTTTAACTTTAAATGCTGATTATAAAGGTTTTGATGTAATGGTTTTTGCACAAGGTGCTGCAGGAAATAAAATTTTCCAAGGTTTACGTCGTTTAGATATTGGTACTGCAAACTGGCAAACAAGAGCGTTAAGCCGTTGGACTGGAGATGGTACTTCAACTACTTATCCTCGTTTAACAAGTGCTGATGACAATGGTAACTTTGGTAAAATGTCTGATTTTTATTTAGAAGATGGCAATTACTTACGTTTGAAAGTGGTACAAATTGGATATACATTACCTGTTAAGATGTTAAAGAAAATTGGTGGTACTAAACTTCGTGTTTATGCAACTGGTGAAAACTTGTTAACCTTAACAAACTATACTGGATACGATCCTGAAATTGGTGGTGGCGTATTTGGTATTGATAAAGGTGTATATCCTCAAGCCAAGTCATTTATTTTAGGAATTCAACTTCAATTTTAATTTCAAAAATTCAAAATTGATAAAAATATAAACACATGAAAAAAATACAAATTAATAACCTACTTGTTGCAGTTGCCTTGATATTATCATTGGGCGCTTGCAAAAAAGAATTTGTGGATGTTTCGCCTAAAGGTCAATTCCTTACAGCAAACTATTACGCAGATGCTACACAAGCCTACGGAGGCCTTGTTGGAGTATATGATGCGATTCGCAAAAATTCTGGCGGTTTTGAAAACATGATTACCATGATGAACGCAGGTTCAGATGATCATTTTGCTGGTGGTGGTGGTGCAACTGATGGTGCTGGAATTCAAGCATTTTCAAATCACACATTAACTGCATTAAATGTTCCAGGAAGTTTTTGGAGCGATCATTATCAAGGTATTTTCAGAGCCAACACTTTGTTACAAAAATTACCTACTACTACAATGGATGCAACTTTGAAAGCAAGATTTGCTGCAGAGTCAAAAGCATTAAGAGCATTATACTACTTTAACTTGGTGAGAATGTTTAAGAACATTCCATTGATTACTGAGCCAGTATCTGCTGCAAGCATGTACAAAGTAAAACAAACTACATCCGATTCTGTGTACGCACAAATTGAAAAGGATTTAAATGAGGCCATTGCTACCTTACCTACAACTGTTTCGGTTACAACTGAAGCGGGTCGTTTTACAAAAGGTGCTGCAAAAGCTTTATTAGGAAAAGTTTTATTGTTTGAAAACAAAGGCGCTTTAGCTGCTGCTCAATTAGCGGATGTAAATGGTGCAACGCCAGGATCTGCTAGTAGTTACGGATATAAGTTATTAAGCAACTTTAGTGACTTATGGGTTACTAATAACAAATTCAACTCTGAATCAATTTTGGAAGTAGGTCATAGCAGTGCTGGTAACTCCGATTGGGGTTGGTGGGGAAGCGGCCGTGATGAGGGAAATACAGTGAATGTAATGGTAGGACCTCGTAGTTATTCTACCCCTGCTGGATCACCTGCACCAGGTTTACCTTCAGGATGGAGCTTTAACGTATTCACTCAAAACTTTTATGATGCAATTAAAGGGGATCCTCGTTTTGCAGCAACAGTATTTGATTTGAAAGCATTAAAAGCTGCTGGTCAAGCTGATTATATTGATGGCTACCAAAATACTGGGTATTTCTTGAATAAGTTTTTACCAAGAAATGCGGATATCAGAACAGGTGGTGGATCTCAAGAATTAAACTTCAAGCAAGACACGTATGTAATTCGTTTAGCTGATACTTATTTAATGGAAGCAGAAGCCTTGGGTGGAACAGGTGCAAGAGCACAAGCTTTATTAGATGCTGTTAGAGCAAGAGTTGGTTTGGCTTCAACGCCAGTTTCACTTGCTGCTATTAAAGCAGAAAGAAGATTAGAATTGGCTGGTGAAGGACATCGCTTTTTTGATTTAGTAAGATGGAATGAAGCTGCAGCAAAATTAGCATCTAGAGGTTTTGTTGCTGGAAGAGATGAAATTTTCCCAATTCCTTATTCTGAATTACAAGGCACGTTATTGGTACAAAATCCTAAGTATAACTAATAAAAAACTATACAATGAATAAAATAAAGTTTCTATACAGCATTGCATTCCTGTTGGTTTTGGCTACAGGATGTACAAAAAAAGACGGGATCGATAGCGATTTGTCTTTTATAAATTCTGCATCGTCTTCTGCTTTAGCAAAAGTATTTACGATCAGTACAGATAATTCTGGTGTAGTAAGAGTTTCTCCAACTGGAGAAGGCGTTTCTTCTTACACTATTAATTTCGGACATGGAACAGGTGCTGCAGCTTCAGCTACAGTAACGCCAGGTGGAAACGCAACACATGTGTATCCAGAAGGTTCTTATACTGTTACTATTTTAACTACAGATATCGCTGGTAAAACAACGACTACTACTTATCCTTTAGCAGTTACTTACCGCGCTCCTGAAAACTTAGCAGTGAGTATGTCGCAAAACGTGCACGACTTGACAGTTTCTGCTACATCATTATATGCAGCATCATACCTAGTATACTTTGGTGATGTAACTAATGAAGTAGGAACTCCAATGGCAATTGGTGCGACAGTAAAACATACTTATGCAACTTCAGGTAACTATAATGTAAAAGTGGTTGCTTTAAGTGGTGGTGCTGCTAAAACTGAAAAAACAAATGCAATTGTGGTTACTGATCCATTTGGTTTGCCATTGGATTTTGAAAATGCTTTTGTTAATTATTTCTTTGGAACCTTTGGTGGTGGTCAAGGATTTGCAACAGTTGCAAACCCTAGCGCTACTGGTTTAAATACAAGTGCGAAAGTAGGAAAGTTCACAAGAGGTTGGGAAGGATGGAGTGGTACTTATAGCCCAATGGGCGCTCCAAACAATCCAATTGATTTTAGCGTTGGTAAAATAATTAAAGTGTTGGTATATAATCCTGATGCTGCGTTAATCGGTGCTAAATTAAATGTTGAATTAGAATGGGCAATTGGCGGTAAACCATCCAATGGTGTTGCTGTTTTAAAAGTGCCAGTAACTACATCAGGTGCTTGGGAGGAATTGGTATTTGATTTTAGCGGTATCGCTGCTATTCCTGATGGAACAAAATTCACACAATTGGTTTTACGATTTAATGATTCAGTAGATGGTGCAGGAGCAGTTATTTACGTAGACAATTTTAGATTAACCAAATAAACCAAAACACAATGAAAAATATTTCAAAATTATTTTTAAGTTTTCTTGCAACGGCAATTTTATTGTCGTCATGTAAGGAAAAAGAATATGTTTTAGGTGATTTAAAAGCGCCTACAAACTTAGCGATCACTGCAGTAGTGAAAGGTGTTACCACAGCAACTCCAAACGGAGATGGTTCTGGTGACGTTACATTCACTGTTTCTGCTGACAATGCATTATCATATAAAATTGATTACGATGCAACCAATGCATTAGACTTAGTGTATTTACCAACAGGTACTACTACTAAAAAATATACAACACTTGGTACAAATACGTATAAAGTAACTGCAGTAGCCTATGGCCGTGGAGGCACCTCTACTACTATTACAAAAGATGTTACTGTACAAAGTAATTTTACGCCTGACGCTGCCGTAGTTGCTAACCTAACTGGAGGGTCATCTAAAACTTGGATTGTTGATAAAAGTGTTGCTGGTCATTTTGGCGTAGGTCCATGGTCTGGATCAATTGTTCCAGAGTGGTGGGCTGCTTCAGTAAATGAAAAAGTTACCGCTGCACCTTGTTTTTATACTGCTGGATTTAAGTTTACTGCAGTGAGTGCAACAAGCTATACATTACAAGTAACTACACCTGATGGTGCGTTTACTAAAACTGGTGGTAATGCTACTTTAGCAGGAATCCCTGGTTCTGGTGATGAAGGTTGTTACGCGTATGCTGGCGGAACAAGTAATTTTTCGTTCATACCTGCAAGTACAGCAGTTCCTGCTGCAAATTCAACAAGAACTAGTATATTGCTTGCTGGAACCAACACCTTCATTGGTTATGGTTCATTGCAAAAAGAATACGAAATTTTATCTATATCTGCGACCGCAATGTATTTAAGAGTACAAGGTACAGAAACAGGTAACGCTTGGTATTTAAAATTAAAAGCATTATAAAAACTTGATGATGTTTTCAAAGTCTATATTAAGGTTGAAATTTTTTAGTGTCTTGTTTATCCTTCTCCTTGCTGCACTTACTTCGTGCGGCAAGGGGGGCGATACGCCTACACCCGTTTCCACAGCACCTACTAATTTAAGTTTGGATGCAACCGTTAGCGGAACCTCAGGTAATGTGGTTTTTAAAGCAGCTGCAACAAATGCAGTGATGTATACTTTTGATTTAGGCAATGGCATCAAGGATCAAGTTTCAGTAACAGGAGATTTAACTTATAAATATGCCACATCAGGCGTATACACGGTAAGTGTAGTAGCTAAAAGCGCGAGTGGTGCAACGGCTTCAAAAACAACGGTGGTAACCGTGACAACTTCATTGTCATTAGTTTGGTCCGATGAGTTTGATGCTGCAACTGCAAGCGCGCCAGATCCTAATAAATGGGGCTATGATATAGGAACAGGATCAGGTGGATGGGGCAATAACGAACAAGAATATTATACAAATCGTACTACCAATTCGATTGTTTCTGGCGGCACATTAAAAATTACCGCATTGAAAGAATCATTTAGTGGTAGTAATTATACATCGGCGAGATTATTAAGCAAAGGTAAATTTTCATTTAAATACGGCAAGGTGGATATAAGTGCTAAGTTACCAGCTGGAGGCGGAACATGGCCTGCACTGTGGATGCTTGGCGATAATTTTGGTTCAGCTGGATGGCCTGCCTGTGGCGAAATAGATATTATGGAGCACATAGGCAATTCATTAAATAAAATTTATGGCACATTGCACTACCCAGGTCGTTCTGGAGGTAATGCGGATGGGGCTACTACCATGATCAACAATGCAACAACTGCATTTCACAAATATACTTTAGAGTGGACTGATGTCAGTATTAAAATTTATGTTGATGATGTAGTGTTTTATACTTTTGCAAATAAAGCAACAATGCCGTTTAATCAAAACTTTTTCTTCATTTTTAATGTAGCCATGGGTGGTAACCTTGGAGGTGCTATTGATCCTGCATTTACAAGTGGCGTGATGGAAGTGGATTATGTAAGGGTGTATCAATAATTTTCTTGTAAGTTTTTTCTCCGTTAAATAGTAACTCACTATTCTCTATTTACAATAAATAGTAGCGCAGTATACTGCATTATTATTCGTTACAATATTTAACAAATGAGATTTAAAATATTTGGATTACTTTTTTTGACATTCGTTTTTTCAAACAAGTGCATCGCACAAAAAAAGTCATTGACTCAAAAAGCCGATTCGGTTATACGATTAATGACCTTGGATGAAAAAATTGGTCAATTGAATCAATACAATGACGACAATCAGGCAACTGGTCCAGTTACGATTGATAATAATAAAATTGATCAAATTAAAAATGGCCAAGTAGGCTCATTATTAAATACCATTGGTAGCGAACGTACAAGAAGCTGGCAAAAACTGGCCATGCAGTCGCGATTAAAAATTCCATTATTATTTGGGCAGGATGTTATACATGGATTTAAAACCACTTTCCCTATTCCATTAGCCGAAGCAGCAAGCTGGGATTTGCCTGCAATTCAATTATCGGCGCGTGTTGCTGCTACTGAAGCAAGTGCAAGCGGTATTCATTGGACATTTGCGCCAATGGTGGATATTGCACGTGATCCAAGATGGGGACGCGTGATGGAAGGCGCAGGAGAAGATCCTTATTTAGGATCCTTAATTAGTGCAGCTAGGGTAAAAGGATTTCAAGGAACAAATTTAGGGGATACAAATACTTTAATGGCTTGTGTAAAGCATTTTGCAGCCTATGGAGCTGCAGTGGGTGGTCGAGATTATAATTCGGTGGATATGAGTGAAAGGCAATTATGGGAAATATACTTGCCTCCATTCAAAGCCGCGGTGGATGCGGGTGCTGCAAGTTTCATGAATTCATTTAATGATATCAATGGTATTCCTGCAGTAGCCAATAATTATTTACAAAGAACAATTTTAAAAGGAAACTGGGGTTTTAAAGGATTTGTAGTGAGTGACTGGGGCTCAATAGGTGAGCTAATTAACCATGGTTATGCAAAAGATGCGAAAGAAGCAGCTTTATTGTCAATGAATGCAGGCACGGACATGGACATGGAAAGTAGGGCGTATAAAAATAATTTAACGCAACTTGTTAAAGAAGGAAAAATAAACATTGCATTTATTGATGATGCAGTTAAAAGAATATTGATTAAGAAATTCGAAATGGGCTTATTTGATGACCCTTATAAGTTTTCAAATAATGAGCGCGAAGCTGCTGCATTGAATAATCCTGCACATATCGCAGCCGCAAGATCAATGGCTGCAAAAAGCATTGTACTACTTAAAAACAATGATAATATTTTACCACTTTCAAAAAATTTGAAAAAAATTGCATTTGTTGGACCATTGGTAAAATCTTTATTACAAAATAAAGGCTTTTGGGATGTATCTATTCCAACAGTCGATTCCAATTTTATTGTTTCACAATGGGAAGGATTACAAAATAAAGTAGGGCCGGGAACTAGCTTATTGTATGCCAAAGGCTGTGAAATAGAAGGAGATAACAAAGCAGGATTTAGTGAAGCAGTAGCTGTTGCTAACCAAGCGGATGTAGTGATACTAAGTATTGGTGAAAAAAGGGATATGAGTGGTGAAGCAAAAAGCAGAAGTAATATTAATATACCAGGAGTGCAAGAGGAATTATTGCAAGCCTTACTCGCTACTGGGAAACCAGTCGTGGTATTAATTAATGCAGGTCGCCCATTGGTATTCAATTACACGGCTAAAAACGCCACTGCTATTTTATATACATGGTGGCTTGGAAGTGAAGCTGGCAATGCCATTGCGGATGTATTATTTGGCGATTATAACCCCTCAGCTAAGTTACCGATGACCTTTCCTATGAGTGTGGGACAAATTCCTATTTACTATAATCATTTTAATACGGGACGTCCTGCTACTGACGACAACAATCATATTTACAATTCATCCTACTTGGATGAAAGTATATTTCCAAAATTTCCTTTTGGTTTTGGCTTGAGCTATACTAGTTTTTCTTATGCTAATTTGGCATTAAGTAAAAAAGTTATGAATATGAAGGATTCAATTGCTGTTACCTTCACATTAACCAATACAGGAAAATTAGCAGGATCGGAAATCGTACAGTTGTATTTGCGCAACAAACACGCTTCAGTAGTGATGCCAGTAAAAGCGTTAAAAGATTTTCAAAAAATTATGTTACAACCAGGAGAAAGTAAAAAAATTCAATTTAACATCAATAAAGAAAAGTTATCTTTTTACAATGCTAATTTAAAGTGGGATGCAGCGCCTACAGATTTTGATTTGATGATAGGGTCGTCTTCTGAAGACATAAGATTGAAAGAAAGTTTTGAGTTGAAGAAATAGTGTATAGAAAAATGAATTCGACTAAATTAAAAAATTGTTTGGTAATGAAATTGATGGCAACGTTTTTATTAGGCATCTCCATTTTAAATTGTTCGCCATCAAGCACAGCAGCTGTGATACCGACTGTTGTGGTGCCGCCAACGCCGGTGGTTACTGATATTGAGTTCTGGTTAACAAAATCAGATCAATCTGTTAAATTAGAAAAGCAATCAGCGATATTAAAATTTGGCACTTCATTTAATAATTACAATAGTGTTGAAATTAATGATGCTACTACTTATCAGGAAATGGAAGGCTTTGGCTATACCTTGACTGGGGGAAGCGCCCAAGTGATTAATCAATTAGGATCTGCTGCAAAAAAAGATTTATTACAAGAGTTATTTGGTCAAAGCACAAATTCAATTTCAATTAATTATTTGAGAGTAAGTATTGGCGCGTCTGATTTAGATGCTTCCGTTTTTTCCTACAATGATATACCAACGAATCAAACAGATATTAATTTAAATAAGTTCAGTATTTCCCCTGATATGACTAATTTAATTCCTTTATTAAAGGAAATTATAGCCATCAACCCTAATATCAAAATTATGGGTAGTCCATGGTCTGCACCACTTTGGATGAAGGACAATAAGTTATCGGTGGGTGGAAGTTTGTTACCACAGTATTATAATGTGTATGCGCAATACTTTGTAAAATACATTCAGGTCATGAAACAAAGTGGTATTACCATTGATGCAATCACGCCTCAAAACGAACCCTTACATCCTGGAAATAATCCTAGTATGTATATGTTGGCTGCACAACAAAACGATTTTATTAAAAATCATTTAGGTCCCGCTTTTGCTGCAGCAGGGATCAAAACAAAAATTATCATTTACGATCACAATTGTGATAAGCCAGAATATGCAACATCCATTTTAAGTGATGCTGCTACAAATCCTTATGTCACTGGATCTGCATTTCATTTATATGCTGGAGATATTAGCGCGTTAACCCAAGTACATAATACATTTCCAGACAAGGGATTGTATTTTACTGAACAGTGGACATCGGGCACTGGTGAATTTGCAGGCGATTTAAAATGGCATACAAAAAATGTGGTGATTGGCTCGGCTCGTAATTGGAGCAAAGTAGCTTTGGAGTGGAATTTAGCGAGCGATCCATCTTATAATCCACATACGCCAGGTGGATGCACTTCCTGCAAAGGCGCACTTACTATTGACAATTCAGTGGTTACGAGAAACGTGTCCTATTATATTATTGCACATGCTTCTAAATTTGTACCCGCTGGCTCTATACGCCTTGGGACAAATAATGTAGGTAATTTATATAATGTCGCCTTTAAAACTCCCGCTGGGAAAATAGTATTGATTGTGTTGAATGATGGCGCTACTGCCGAATCATATAATATTAAACACAACGGCAAATGGGCTACCACCTATTTGGAGCCAGGATCAGTTGGGACCTATCTTTGGTAAATTTTTCTTCGGATTTCGTTTTGTTATTTTTATAATTTTTCCCTTAAATTCGGTAAGGAAAAAAAATTCCATTTTTTAGTGGTGTATTAAAAATAATAATAATGAAACATCTTTTCAAGCAACTATTTATCACAATCATTTTTTCGATTGTCATAAATAATTTAACTGCGCAAGTAAAAAATAAAGAGGATTTACAAATAACACAACAACATCCAAGAATACTATTATTCAAAGGAGAGGAAGCGAATTTAGTTAGCTCAATAACAAAGGATCCAGTATGGTCCATGTTGCATAATGCAATCATTAAGGAAAGTGATCGCATCATTACTATTGACCCAATAAAAAGAATACAAATAGGTCGACGACTTTTAGACAAATCAAGGGAAGCATTAAAAAGATTATTTTATTTGTCCTATGCATATCGTTCGACCAATGATCAGAAGTATTTAGTAAGGGCCGAAAAAGAAATGCTAGTCATTGCAGGTTTTAGTGATTGGAATCCATCTCATTTTTTAGATGTAGCTGAAATGACTATGGCCATGTCCATTGGTTATGATTGGTTATTTGATCAACTTTCTCAAACCTCCAAAGATTCCATACAAAATGCGATTATCAAAAAAGGAATTGAGCCATCGCTTGATAGTAAAAATAATAGTTGGTTAAAAGCCGAACACAACTGGAATCAGGTGTGTAATGCAAGTATGTCTTATGGTGCTATGGCGATATATGAGCGAGATCCAAAATTGGCAAAAATGATTATTAATCGCGCAATTGAATCCATGGCAATTCCAATGAAGGATTATGGACCTGATGGTATTTATCCTGAGGGTTATGGCTATTGGGGTTATGGAACCACTTTTAATGTATTATTCCTAAGTGCGCTTGAAAAAATTTATGGTACTGACTTTGGCATGACGAAAGCCCCTGGCTTTTTACAAACTGCTGCTTTTATGGAAAGCATGACTGGTACCACAGGTAAGCCTTTCAATTATTCGGATGCGGGGGGTAATGGTTCATTTAATCCTGCAATGTTTTGGTTGGCGAATAAGGTAAAGGATCCAAGCTTGTTATGGGTTGAAAAATCTTATCTTAAAATAGAAAAATCAGATAACCTAGTTAGGGAAAGGATATTGCCAGCTATTATGTTATGGAAAGGACAAATAGTTACAAAAGATATTAAAGCGCCTATTACAACTGCATTTGTAGGCAAAGGAAAAAATCCAATGGCATTGATGAGAACATCCTGGACCGATTCAAATGCAATTTATATTGCTGCTAAAGGAGGGTCAGCTTCAATCAATCATGCCCATATGGATATTGGCTCCTTCATCATGGATGCGGATGGTCAAAGATGGGCTATGGATTTTGGAATGCAAGATTATGAATCACTTGAGTCCAAGGGGGTTAAACTTTGGGGGCGCACACAAAATTCTGAAAGATGGGATGTTTTTAGACTTAATAATTATGCGCATAATACACTTACTATTGATAGCCAACTTCAGGTGGTTGAAGGAGATGCGCCCATTATAAATGATAACAAGGATCCCAATTTCATGCAAGTGACATTTGATTTGAGTACGGTATATAAAAATCAACTTGCTTCAAGTGATCGCGGTATAGCCATAGTAAATAAAAATCATGTTGTTGTAAGAGATGAAATTCAAACATTAAATCATGAAACTAAAGTTAGATGGACCATGCTTACGCCCGCTGATGTTGAAATAGTTGGACCTGAAACAGCGCTCTTAAAAAAAGGGGGTAAAACGCTAACGCTGAAAGTATCAGGCGCAAAAAATATTACGATGAAAACCTGGTCTACAATTCCGCCAAGAGATTATGACGCCCCGAATCCCGGCACCATACTAGTAGGCTTTGAAGCCATTGTTCCTGCGAATACTAAGGTTGATTTTGATATATTCTTAATACCTGGATCAAAATCGACAATTGCAACACCAAAAGTAAAACCATTGCGCGCTTGGTAAATGTATGTTCAGGTTTAAAATAAGAATAAAAATAGGCGCATCAAATGATGCGCCTATTTTTATAGTAGTAAAATTTCAACAATATTAAAAATATGCTTAGTTATTTTTTGCTGCCTGTAATTTGTGAAAAGTAATGTAGGAGGTCAATAATAAGCCAAAGAAAATAATTCCCATTAAAGCATAAGGGACAAAGGCGTCTCCCACTGCCAAGTGCGCATTTATTGCCGTTAAATACATAATCCCATAACCAACATAAGCCCATTCTTTAAATCGAGCAGGCACAGCTGGAACGATTAAAAGTACCAAGCCTATTAATTGCCCAATACTAACTTCAAGACCAAGGTAACGTGGTATAAGTAAGTGATTTGCGCCATCAATGGCCATTTGAGAGTTCATCTGTATAGCTCCTAATGAAAATAGGCAGATAATACCTGTAGTAATCCAGTAAATAATTTTTGTTGTTTTCATAATTGAATTGTTAAGTAATCAAAAATAATAAAAATATGTTCCTAATTCGTATAACGGAACAAAAAACAGTGCTTTTTTATACCTAAATTCAGTCCATTTTTCTTTCTTTATGACTCAAATCAAAATTTTAAAAATGAAAAATGTAATTCTAATTGCGGTGCTTGCAATCACCGTGTACTCATGTACTTCTGGTAATCAAAATGCTGTAGCAACTGCTGATCCTCATCAATTTGGGGTTAATATTGATAGCTCTGCAAATATTGATGCAATCAAAGCCACTTTTACTGATTTAGAAACTTTTGATACGATTAGTTATGTAAAAAAATATGCAGATACTGCTGTTTTTTATGATAACTTAAGAAAAACTAATTTAACTGAAAATGTAGCGATGCTAAGACAGTTTCAAGCTTCTGGATTTAAACTACAAGTACAACCAAAAAGATATGTATGGGGCAGTCACTTTAACTTTAAAGATGGTACAGAAGGAGATTATGTTTATTCATACATCATTGTTAATTTCACTAAAGGGGATAAAACAGTTGAAGTTGTAAATTTTCAAGGGGACAAGTTTAATAAAGATGGTAAAGTCATTGAGGAATTTATCGTTTACGATCAAACTCCAATAATGGGATTGATGAAGTAATTATTTTAAATTGGCATAAGTTGTAAAATACGATAGGGGCCCATAGCAATATGGGCCCCTATTTTTACTTTTTATTAATGACCGATTGTAGGTAGGTTTCTAGTTCGTCAATTTCTTTGTCTGAAATATTTTTAAATGCAGGCATGTTGCCTTTGCCATTTGATATTAAATTTCTAAAACTAGATTTATCGTTCAAGTAGTTTGATTTAATCAAAGAAGGATTTCTATTCCCATCCCCATTTAAATTGCTTTGATGACAATTGGTACAGTAGGTCTGATAAATTTGGGCACCAATTTTACTATACTTTAATTGAATGATATTTTTAACCGGATCCGGTGTTTTAATATTATTAGCAGTATTTTTTCTTATCTCCATTTTAGCTAATGCAGAAGGATTAAATTTTGCTTTATCTTCTTTGTATAGTATTCTCCAAATTTTTCCTTTCTTCGAATCATTTATATATAAAGATCCATCAGGTCCTTGGGCAAGTCCCATGGGTCTATATTTGGCATCGCTTACATTTACAATCGTATCTACGCCAGCAAAACCATCTGCGAATACTTCCCATTCATCGGAAGGTTTCCCATTTTCAAAAGGCACAAACGCTACTATATAACCTGCTTGCGGATATGGACCTCTATTGGTAGATCCGTGAAAGGCTACAAACGCGCCGTTTTTATATCTATCGGGAAATTGATTACCTGTATAAAATAATAAATCATTTGGTGCCCAATGTGCAGGAAATGCCGCTAGTGGATTTGTATAGGTTTGATCAATCGCTAATTTTTTCCCGTCACCACTATATTCAGGCGCCTGTATTTTTTGTTTTTTGAAAAGATCATAATACGAATAAGGCCAACCGTAATTACTATTTTCATTCACTTCAAAAAATTCTTCTGCTGGCGTAACTGCATTTTCCCATGCTGAATAATATTGTGGCCATAATAAATGTAAATCATCTCTGCCATGTTGTACTGCGAATAAGGAGTTGGTTTGCTTATTCCAATCCATGGCAACAATACTTCTAAGGCCTGTTCCTACTTGCGTTCCATCTCTTTGTGTTTGATTTAATGCGTTTGCCTTGAATTTCCAAATACCTGCGTGATTGATTAATTCTGGACAAGGATTTTGTCCAGCTTGTTGTACTGAACTTCCAGTAGTCGTAATATAACTTGCGCATGCATTTGAGGGAGCGCCATAGGGCACATACAAATTACCTGCATTATCAAAAGACAAAGGTTTGGCAATATGCCATTGTGCATTTTCATCAATCAACACAATTTCTTGTTTTGAAGTTGGCACTAATTGGTCGTCTAGTTTTTGTCTGTATACTACTTGTTCAGTGCTATAATACAAATAACCATTATTTATACGCATGCCAGTTGCGAAAATGCCATCGTTTACATAACTGCCAAATGGTTGAATAATATCTGCTTTACCATCACCATTCTCGTCTCTTAAAGCTACTGATCCAGGTGCATCTGAAGTAATTTTTAATTTTACATAAATATCACCATTCTCTTTTATTGCTAAATGTCTGGAAGGTCCAATACTATCAATAACAACCACCGCGCCAAACCCATCCGGTAAATACAAGCCGCCGTTATCCTTATCAAAAACGATATCTTCTTTTTTTGAACCACATCCTATAAGCAGAATACAGACACTTAAAATGATTATATTATTTTTAAAAATCGTTTTCATTATTTGTCTTTTACACATCTAACTGCTAATCCATTTCTATTTCCATAAGCATCTTTGAAAACCATCGGGCTTGCATATAATACAAATCTGTACCAGGATTTTGCAGTATCTATTGCAGTGGATGACCACCATCCACCACCTTGACCCTTATAGCCAAAGGCACCCAAGCCGTTTCTTAAACCACTAGGCAATCCTTCAAAACCACTCGCATTAGTGCCATTACCAGAACTATCTTTATTGTTATCCCATCCGTAAGTGTATTTTAAGGCATGCCCCGCTTTTTTATCTCCACCCAGCTCTAATACCAATAAGCCCCATTCTACATCGGTTGGAATATGCCAACCTTCCGGAGCCAATCCTCTTGGATCATTTACGGCATACCAGTTATATAATTTTCCAAATTGTGCGCCTTCCCCAATATCATTATTATAATAACACCATGCTGCTTTTCTAGCAGTCCCATAGGCCACCCATTCTTCTTTGGTTTTAGTTTCTGGAATTGTATCGCCATTCTTAAATGTAACCACATCTAAATTTTTAATCATCCAGCTATTTTCACCAATTTTAATAGTGTCAAATTCGGGTTGTTGCTTACATGAAATAAATAGCATTAATACCGCAGCTAAACAGCTTATATATAATTTCATTTAAATAAATTTATGGTAATCTAAGATACTTAAACTTTTCAAATTCGGGGTATTTGAGTAGTTGGTGAATAAAACGTTTTTTGCAATAAATTAGCCTAATAATAGCTTGTAAAGCTTATCATTTCATTGCATTCAACCAATCAATAATCCCCAACTGAATTTTACTGGCAACCTGTGTATGAAAAATTGGCTTTACGATTCTTTTTTCATCCTCTGGGTTACTTAAAAATGCAATTTCAACTAAACAATTCGGAAAATCGGTTGGTGCATTTAATGCAAAGTTGAAATGACCAATATTTCCAAACTCTTCTAATTTCAGTTCAAGCATTCTTTTTAATATGGTGGCAGTAAGTGGTCTAAAGCCGATGTGCTTATAATAGGTACTAACGCCCTTGATGGTTTCCTTTGAACTAGAGTTTAAGTGCAATGAAATTTCAAAATCAGGGTTCTGCTGTTGCAGCCATAAAATTCGGTCCTTATTATCAAAAGTAGTATCAGTTTGTCGCGTCATGATAATATTTTTTACTCCAAGCTTCTTCAAGGATTTTTCAAGTGCTTTTGCAAAAAGAAGGGTTTGTTGTTTTTCAGATGCTTTTAGCTTTATACCTGAAGTGCCACCGTTACTTCCGCCATGGCCAGCATCAATCGCAATAGTCATTTGACGAATATCCAATTTGGTAGGCTGGCGCTTGATTCGAACACTTAAAAACTTTTCAGTGTAGGCAATTGAATAACCCCAATGCTGTGTATGTTTTAATTCGATGGTTACCCTAACAATATCATCCTCCACTTGGTTGTAATAAACATTTTTAACTTCTTTTAGTGAACTTAATTGTGTAACCCAATTGGTATTACTTTGAACCCCGTAAAGTTCGATCATAATTTTACTAGGGCTTATTTCCATCCAGGACTTGTAGGGTAGCTTTTCGTCCAGATATATATTAACGTAATCAAATAAGGAATCTCCTTTTGAAATAAATGATCCTGTTAAGTGATAGGGTTTTTTTATTGGGGAAGATGAATCTGGTTTAACGTATGCTTTTTCGATAAGTGCAGTATGATATTTTGATAATTGAACCGTATACATATCCTTAACCGAGTCAACTATTTTTAATAAAACATTAGAATCAATATAACCCATCTTAGCACCACCTAGGCGGTCTTCACCCATACCATAGGACAATGCGGGCAATTTTCCGGTAGTTCTTCCATAATACACGGAGTTGCTTGAATCGCTTTGTGCGATAACATTAATACTGGTAAAAATACAGATGGTAATGAATAAATATTTCATGGTTTGAAGTTAATGAAAACCTTTGAAATACCCTTTCAATAGCTTTGGGTTCCATTCCATAAGTTGTTTTAGTATCAGAATAGGAGCGTTCCTTTGGCATTCTGTACTTCTTCCAAAAGAAAACCACCTATGAAACGTATCATAGGTGGTTTTTTAATCTGCTTATTAAAACCGAACTAAAATTATTTTATAATTTCGTTGTTTTGTATATTTTAACTGTCCCATCATTTTCGTTACTAGTAACAATTAAACTTTGATTAATTGGACTCTTGGATGCAGGTATGAAAATAATTCCTTCTGGGGCATCCCCTGTTTTATACATTTTAATAAAAACCGGAGCAGTTGGATTAGTTATATCATAGATAGCAAAGGCGTCTGCTCTTTCCAATCCAATAATTGCAATATTTTTACTACCTATTCTGCCAATACATACTGATTCAGGCTCAACCGATTTATCATCACTTCTTGCATCATCATAAATAGCTAATTCCTTTGCTTTAATGTCTAGTTCGTTTTTGCTATCAAATACTTGGCTACCTGTGGCAGCGTTCCAAACACTAAATGATCTAGCACCTAAAGAGTATAAGGCATCAAAATCGCCATCTGAATCTGTATCACCAAGTGTTGTTGTAATATTTAATCTACCTAAAATTGCATCAGTTTTAAGCGTTGCAGCTGTTGGGAAATTTGTTGCATCTAAAGACACTGCACTAACTCTTTTCATTTCAGTATAGGCAGTATATTCTCTAGAGTCGCCTTCATTTGCTGTAAATAAATAGGGAGTCCCATTATAATTATAAAAGGCAATCGCATCAGGCATATATATACCATAAACTTTTGCGTAATTGGCAAATTCAATTTTATTGTCCTTATCACTTGGATCAATTGCATTGCCCGCTAAAGAATAATCTTTAAATCCAAGGGGTGTAATTTTTTTAATAGTTGCAGTAGCGATATCAATTTCAGCAATTGCATTATTTTCTTGTAGCGTAACGTATGCTGTTTTTGAATCATCTGATACAGTTACATATTCTGGTTCAATATCTTTAATAAAATTTTTACCTGGTCCAAAAATTCTAAATCCTTTTGCAGTTAAACTAACTAATTGACTTTCAAAAGTGGCAAAATTAAGTGTGGTTACTGAATAATCTGACACTTTTATAATAGAAACAGTTCCTTCAGGATCATTAAGGTAATCCGCACTAGGTTCGCCTTCGTTTGCTGTGATAATATAATTACCATCTGGACTAAACGTAACCATATCCGGTAATGCACCAACATTGATTGATTTAATTTCAGCATAGGTGGTGGTGTTAAAAACAACTACTTTTCCAGGAGCCTGTTTGTTGGTAGATTCAATAGCCGCCGCTAATTTCCCATTACTAACTGCAACACTATTAACATATCCTCCATAAGGGAGCATGCTAATCGATTTTATCACAGTTACATTGGAGGGGTTGCTAATGTCTAAAACATCAATTTTATTTTCAGCGCTGTTATTTACTGCAAATAATCTATCTGTCGCTGGATCAAAAGCCGTGATTTCTGCTGCACCTAAGCCACCTAAATTAACAGATGCTATTTCTTGATAACCGGCTAAATCTTCGTTCTGCGTGAACTCTAATGGAGGCGTTGTGTCTTGTTTACGGCAGGAGAATATAACTACTGTAATTAGTAATAGATAAAAGAATTTTAATTTTTGCATGTATATGGTTTATACGCGAAAATAATTTTACCATATTACCAAAAAGTTATCTAAATATTATTAATGTATTAATTATGGGTTTACCTAATGGCCCTCATCTTTCAACTATTTTTTATTTAATATTTTATCAATTTCTTGATACATTAAATGAATTCCAGGAAAATTCATGCTGCCATGACTAAAACCTTGCAATTCGTATAGTGAAATATTTTTATTACCTGCTAATCTCATCATTCTAACGAAATAGGCATTCTCTTCATATCTACCCAGCAATTCAAGTTCTCGATCGCCAGTGATGTCGATAATGACAGGGGTATTTGCTTTAATAAAATTCATTGGAGCATACTTGTCAATTACTGGTTGTATATTTTCAATATTATTTTGGGCTCTAATGGTAAAATGAGTAATGACTTGAGGACTAAGAGGAATACATGCTTTAATTCTGTCGTTAGCAATATTTTGCTTTAACAACCATGATTCATCCATCGTTAACATCATGGCTAAATAACCGCCAGCGGAATGACCCGATAAAAATATTTTACTTGTATCTCCACCGTATTGTTGAATATTATTGAACACCCATGCTACTGATGCAGCTGCATCTTCTATAAAAGCTGGAGCATGTACTTTTGGGCTTAATCTGTATTCCGCGGAGACAATAATAAATTGATCATTTTTTAATTCCTCAGGTATCGCCTTAGTTCCGCCTGTTAAACCTCCCCCATGAAACCAAACAATTACGGGCAATGCTTTATTGGTATTGTTGGGTAAATAGATGTCCAATTTGCATTGGCTTTCTTTATAGGTATCTGACAAATCCTTTTGACTATAATAGGATATATTTAAGATTTCTCTTTTTTGAGCAATATTTATATTGCTATATAAAACAGTCAACAGAACTAAAACGTATTTCATATTCATTTTTTTCTATATTATAATCAAAACTTCTTTATTAAATTAAATTCTCAACAAATGCAGGGAATGAATTGTTTCATTATTGGAAGATAATAAAACCCCTCGCGAACACGCTGTCTTCTTTAGTTGCTAATGTTCATTTAAATCTATAGTAAGTAAATTTATTAATTCTACGTTTTTCTTTTCAAATATTTTCATTAACATTAAGTATATATCGACTCTGTCTTTTGCCTTTTGGTTATAGATTAAGAAGTTTTTGTTTAGCAAAGAGCTGTCAAAAAGACCAGTTGATTTATAGTATTCTTTCAAAAATATCAGATTGTCTTCAATTATTTTATTATTTGAGACCGAAAATCTTCCACCTGGTTTTGGAAATGTATTAACTGTATAATACTCAACAACGTCATCTAAAATTTTATTATTATCATTTAGCTTTGATCCATAAACTTCATAATAATCTGAAATAGTTCGCTTTAATTCGATTGAGTTTATATTACTAAAGCTACCACTTGCTATTGTATTTTTATAAGATGAATTGTTAATATAAAATGAAGTTCCAAAAGCTAAATTATTACCAATGAAAAGTACACTATCTAAATATTCATTTTTTGAAATCTTGTTAACGTGGTATTTTATATAAAGTTTATTTAAATTATCTAAGAAGACAGATGCTTTACTATACTCGTCCAATCTCTGTTGAATTAATACTGAATCTTTTTTTAAATCCAATACTACAGATTGTAAATTCTGGTGTGTTTTGTGTTCAATTATTTGGTGTTCTCTTACATTCTCTGCAAAAAATCCTAAGGTCACAGCAAAAAATAACATTACAAATTCAATTATATATTCAGACCATTTCTTTTTGTGACTAGGGTGGTGTGGGTGATGTACTTCCATTAAATAAAATTTTATAATTAAAAATAAGGTAATATTTTTAATCCACGCCTTCACTTATTTCCTTATTTTACTAATTAATTTGCGAAATCTAAACTACCCCTCGTCAGAACATCCCATAAACAAAAAGGGTTTATGAATATTACTTCATAAACCCTAGAAAAAATATTTGATATTGAATTATTTCGTCGCTAAAGGAAGATCAGAGTTTGATAAATCTCTATGTAATTTCCATTTGCCATCTTCTTTTTTCCAAAGAACGATATATTTCCCCTTGTCAATTTGTACATCATCCTTTGTTTTAATTTCAAATAAACCTTCTTCAGTAATGTAGTTTTCGTCGCCCCATACTTCTAAGGTAGTCAAGTCAATTTTACTAAGCCCAGCGCGGATATAACTACCCCAAACTGTTGTTAATTGATCTTTTCCTTTTATAGAAGGCATATTACTAAACATAACAGATCCATCCGTGCTATAAGCTGCTGCCATACCAACTGAATCACCTTTGGAAATAATTTCACCGATAGCATCATTGGCTGCTTCAATTTCTTTCTTAGCATTAGCTAAATCGAAAGCTGGTTTTGTTTCTGATTGGCATGCAAATAGACTAGATGCAATCATTGCGAAGAACAATAGTTTTTTCATTTTTGTTTGTTTTTTGAATATGCAATTAACTATACCTAAAGCCTCAAACAATAAAATTGACTTGTTTTTTTGTTCCATCTCGCGATTTTGGGACAAAAATCAATAAATATTTCAAAAAAAAAGGTATTCCGGTTCTTTGCTTTACCTTTTTTAATGATGATCAATAAGATACAAGATTGAAATAGTTTTATGATACTATTAAATTTTTATCTTAAATTTAAAATAAAAATTATGAAGCGTTTCTTTATTACGACTGCGTTGCTGGCTAGTATTAATTGCATAACAATTTGCTATTCATTTGGACAAGGTAATACCACACAATCAGTTTCCAGGATTGTGAATGATAAATACACCAAAGATGTAAGCACTGAAAGAGGCATTGTAACTGCACTTTATGATGTAATATCTGGAGAATCTGGTGAAGTTCGAGATTGGGAAAGATTCAGATATCTATTTGGAAAGGACGCTTTTTTAATTCCTACAAATAAAAATAACACAGGGGGATACGGCTATAGAACCATGACTCCTGAGGATTATATAACGATGTTTAGTACACGCGTAAAAACGGGTTTCTTTGAAAAAGAATTAAAGTATGAGGTGGTGTCATTTGGAACCGTCGCACACGTTTTTAGTACCTACGAAACTCGGGAAACAAAAAATGGCCCCATCACCAATAAAGGGATTAATAGCATACAGCTATTCTATGATCAAAATAGATATTATATCGTAAATGTATTTTGGTGTGCAGAAAGCTTAGGTTTTACCTTACCCGCAGCTAGTTCAAAATAATTTATTTTTTTATAAAAGGTAATTTGATCACAGAAGGATATTGTTTAGAATGGTGAATTTTATTCTCCACTACTATACCTTTAGATTCATTGTAGTTATTTCCTCCAGTGTTAAGGTTGCGATCAAATCTAGGAAAGTTACTACTTGACACTTCGATGCGAATTTTATGACCTGCTGGAAAATAATTACTTGTCACCATCGGTGTTAAATCTACCTTATATACTTTATTCTTTTCCATGAAAACTTCTTTATCGTAACCATCTCTATAACGAAGACGCTGAATGGTTTCATCTAAATTATAAGCCTTACCATCAGGGTATACATCAATTAATTTAATAGTCACATCGGTATCTAGGCCAGTGGAAGAAACAAATAGTGTTGACTCTATAAAGCCTGTGATTTCAACGCCTTCTACTAATTTTTCAGAAGTGTACACTAAAATATCATTTCGTAATTCCATCTGTGATTGATCAAAGCTACCACCTTGCACAGCATTACCAGTACAGCAAACATTACCTCCATAGGAACCTACTGGATTCATTGGATCATACATGAATGCATCAGGAATATCTTTCGAAGGAGGCGTCAATAATAAAGCACCATCACCATTGCGGGTATTGGCTTTGCCCGCACTAGATAAAAAGAAATCTTTTATTTCGGTATTAGGCAAAGGAAAACTTTCAGCTTGTTGCCATTTGTTGGAGCCCATTGTATAGTAGCGAACACGTGGCTGTGTTGATTTGAAATCATTTTGCTGTTCCTTCAATAACATATCAAACCAACCCCATGTTAATTCATCGTAGTTTAATCGAGCATCACCCACACTACGTTCACCTACAATTGTATTTTCAGTGGCGCGCTTGTAAGAGCAGTGTAAAACAGGCGCAATCACTAGGTATTGATTATCGGCTACATTTTTTGATTTAGCTGCATTACGCACATGATTAAATAAAGCAATATTTGGGGCAGATGAAACATCGTACCAGCTAACAAACCAATATGCAGGAACTTCCAATGACATATTATCATGATACAATCCGCCATTGAACCAAGCTGGATCGTTTGGTTTTCTTACAATCATTTTTTCGTAAATACCATCAGCACCTTGCGCATTTTTGATGATGTCTTGCACTGGTAAATGTTTTAAACCTAGTGCCCAATCTACTTTAGGCATTTCAGGTGCCATGTCATAAAACTTTTGAATACGCAGTAAGTCATTTTGTTGTATGCCTTTTGGTAAAACCGGGGCCATTTTATCGTGTTGTGTTCCATATAACCAAGAAGTAAATAACATTTGTTGCGCACCACCTCGGTACCAGTTGCCTTGTTCCATAAATTTACCTACGCGACCTACGCCTGCTCCAAAACCTTGTGCCACCATCGCAGCCAAAGCAGGGTGGTTTTGAGAAGCAACCGCCATCTGCCATTCAGCAGTAGAAGAACAACCAATCAAACCAACTTTGCCGTTACTCCATTTTTGTTTACTCATCCATTCAAGTGCATCATATCCATCGGTAATGGGTGTTCCTAAAATATCCCACTCGCCTTCAGAGAAAAATCGGCCACGCTCATTTTGAACTACGTAAACATATCCTCTGCTGACCGCTTCGTAAGCAGCTTGCAGGGGTCCTGTGACCATTTTACCATCTACCCATGTATTAAAATTATAGGGGGTGCGTGAAAAAACAACGGGGTATTTACCCTCCCCCTTGGGGCGATAAATATCAGTCGCCAAGCGAATACCATCTCGCATTGGCATCATTACTTTTTGATCAATCACTGCAATAGAATCAAGCTTTTGATAAATCATAGCAGCGTCTTGGCCAAAAAGGGGTTCTGCAATTACAGTACATACAAATATTCCAATGGAGAACAATATTTTTTTCATTTTATATACATTAGGTACGCTTCAATTTACATTTTTTTCTTTTACAATGTCCAAGTGAAATAAATACAAACTACTCCATCATTGGAAAATCCAAGCATTATAACCTTTCAGTAATCCCTCGTCACCTTGGTGATTAAAATTGTTTTGGAATTACTCAATCTATTGAGTAATTTTACTCATTTCATTGAGTAAAATAATTATTAATGTTCCAACGTGCACATTTACAGACACTTATAAAAAGACTTGAAGAGCCAAGACGCTTTATTCAAGTGGTTTTAGGTCCAAGACAGGTAGGAAAATCAACTATGGTACAGCAAATGTTGACTAAAATGAACCTCCCATTTCACTCAGTGTCAGCGGATGGGGTAATGGCTTCAAATGCGGTATGGTTAACTGAACAATGGGAAGTCGCAAGGGTAAAAAAGCAAGCTTCAGGTACAAATGAATTTTTACTAGTTATTGATGAAATTCAAAAAATTAAAAATTGGAGTGAAACAGTTAAAGCCCTTTGGGATCTGGATACACAAAAAAACACAGGTATTAAATTAGTGCTATTAGGATCTTCTAAATTAATATTACAAGAAGGGTTGACGGAGTCATTGGCAGGCAGATTTGAAAAAATATTCATGGGACATTGGAGTTTACAAGAAATGGAAACTGCTTTTGGTTATGATGCAGCAACCTATGCATGGTTTGGTGGGTATCCAGGAGCTGCAACAATGATTCAGGATGAGGCAAGATGGAAGCAATACATCAAAGACGCATTGATAGAGACAAGTATATTAAAAGATGTATTGATGTTGTCTAGAATAGAAAAGCCCACATTAATGAAACATCTATTTGAATTAGGATGTTTGTATTCTGGACAAATACTTTCATTTACAAAAATCATGGGGCAACTTCATGAAGCAGGTAATACTACTACATTATCGCATTATTTAAGTTTATTAGATACCGCAGGATTGTTGACAGGTATTGAAAAATATGCAAATAATACAATTCGAAAAAGGTCGTCAAGTCCAAAATTTCAAGTTTATAATAACGCATTGATAAGTGCACAATCAGCTGATACATTTGAAATGGTTCAAAAAGATCCAGCAAAATGGGGCCGTGTAGTGGAGTCAGCGGTTGGTACGCATTTATTAAATCAGTCATTTACTGAACATTTTGAATTAAGTTATTGGAGGGAAGGAAGTGCAGAAGTAGATTTTATTTTAAAAAAGCAAGATGAAATAATTGCAATAGAAGTTAAATCAAGTAAGGCAGCAATCACAGATGGTATGAGAAAATTTAAAACACAATTTTCGCCGAACAAAATGCTTATGGTTGGTCCGGACGGATTGCCATGGGAACAGTTTTTAAAAACAGATATAGCTAGTTTATAAAAAATGTCTTTCTTATCTGATTTATTTTTTCCTATTTTCAATTTTCTTTGTTGATGAGATCTATTTTAATACTACATTAATATAATAAAATATGCTTTTTTTAAAACCTATTACAAACCTCAAGAATATCTTCGCCTTTGGTTTTATTTACTTCGTTATTTTATGTCCAATTAATGCTTCTGCTCAAATAATTCAATCGTATGATGTAGTTATTTATGGTGGTACTTCTGCTGGTGTTTCTGCTGCCATTCAATGTTCTCGAATGGGTAAAAAAGTAATTTTAATTGAACCTACAAATCGAATTGGCGGACTAACCACTGGAGGATTAGGCAAAACGGATATTGGGAACAAGCAAGCGATTGGAGGGGTTTCTCGTGAGTTTTATCAAAATATCAAAACCTATTATCTAAAGCCTGAAAATTGGATTTGGGAAACAAGGGATGCCTATAAGGGTGTTGGTTACGATACTTTTGACGAGGATGCGATGTGGGCTTTTGAGCCATCCGTTGCTTTAAAAGTATTTCTTGAAATGGTAAAAAATGAATCTAATATTCATATTGTTTATAATCAAAGATTAAACCGAAAATCAGGTATAAAAAAGGAAAAGCAAGTTATAAAATCTATTCAGATGGAAACGGGGCAAATCTACCAGGGTAAAATGTTTATGGATTGCACCTATGAAGGAGATTTGATGGCCGCATCTGAAGTAAGCTATACCGTGGGCAGAGAATCAAATAGTCAGTATGGAGAATCTTTAAACGGGGTTCAAGCCAATAATTTTAATTTAACACTTCAAAAGAAATTATCTAGGAACGGGATTCATCATAATTTTATAGAAGGCGTGAGTCCTTACTTGGTCAAGGGAAATCCAAAGAGTGGATTATTGCCATTTGTGAGTGCTGAAAAGCCAGGGGTGGATGGTCAGGCCGATCAAAAAATTCAAGCTTATTGTTATCGCATGACTTTGACCAATCTTCCTGAAAATCGCATTCCTTTCAAAAAACCTGCTGGTTACAATGAATTAGAATATGAATTATTGTTTCGCAATTATGAAGCCGCTAAAGGCGACATTCGTAATATGTATGATTATGGAGATCCGTTAGTGCCTTGGATAAATTCTGCCATGCCCAACCGAAAAACAGATATCAATAATCAAAAGGGCTTTTCAACAGATTTTATTGGACAAAATTACCGTTACCCTGAAGCAAGTTATGCTGAAAGATTAAAAATTGCGGCCTTGCATAAAAAGTACCAACAAGGCTTGATGTGGACATTGTCTTATCATCCTAGAATTCCTAAGCAAGTTCGTGATGTGGTTTCCGAATGGGGAACATGCAAAGACGAATTTATTTCAGATAGCGGTTGGACGGACCAATTATATATTCGTGAAGCTAGAAGAATGGTGAGTGATTATGTGATGACCCAAAGAAATTGTGAGGCATTGGCAGTAGCTGAAGATGCTATCGGCCTAGGGGCATATCAGATGGACTCCCATCCCATTCAGAGGTACGTAGATGTAAATGGGTTTGTTAAAAACGAAGGCAATGTAGAAGCGCATGTCAGTGCCCCTTTTCCAATTAGCTACAAATCAATCATCCCTAAAAAATCAGAGGCAACTAATTTGTTTATACCCGTTTGCCTTTCATCCTCCCATATTGCATATGGATCCATTCGAATGGAGCCTGTGTTTATGGTGTTAGGTCAATCTGCAGCAATAGCGGCTAGTATTGCCATTGATAAAAATGTACAAGCGCAAGAAGTTTCCTACCCAGAATTACGTGCAGCTTTGATTAATAATCATCAAATATTGAAATAGGTTTATATTTCTCCTATTGCACCTCTTTTAACCTGTTTTAGTGAAAACCTGGCCGGGACTTACCCCAAAAAAAGGGTCTATGAATTTGACTTCATAGACCCTTTAAAAAAGAAGACTAAGTAAATAGTTTAGTTCCAACCACCGCCCAGTGAGCGGTATATATTTACTTTAGCTTGTAATTGCTTTAATTTAGTTTCAATCAATTCAATTCTTGAATCCAATGCCTCACGTTGTGTTAGTAAAACTTCAATATAATCGGCTTTACTAGAAATAAACAATTTGTTAGAGATATCTACAGACTGATTAAGAATTTCAACTTCTTTAGACTTGGTCTCGTAACTTTTTTGATAATTGTCTATTAAAGACAAATGATTGGCTACTTCAATAAAGGCACTAAGAATGGTGCGTTCATATTCATAAGCCGAGATGATTTGCTTTTCATTTGCATTTTTATAAGCTGCTTTGATGCCATTTTTATTGATCAATGGCCCAACTGCATCTCCAGCAAAATTATATAGCATAGACTCTGGACTAAATATAAAACCAGGGTTGAAGGCTGTAAAGCCTGTTCCTGCAGATAATCTGAAGGATGGATAAAAATTGGCTCTAGCAACTTGTACATCTAACTTAGAGGCCGCTAATGTTAATTCAGCTTGTCTAATATCAGGACGATTTAAGAATAACTGCGAAGGAATACCAGTTTGTACCATTTCTACTGGTATATCATTCAAAGCTTTACTTGTTCTAGCTACATGCTTAGAGAATCTACCTGCAAGAAAGTTTATTTTATTTTCTGTTTCTACAATTTGCTGTTGAATATCATATTGGAGATTTTTTGTGTGCAATAATTGTGCATCAAATCGGTTCACGGCTAATTGAGATACTTTAGCTGCCTCTTTTTCAAGCTTAACCATTTGCAATGCATTTTTTTGCAATTCGATATTCTGTTGTACAATTGACATCATATTGTCAAGTGCCAATAATTCGTAGTAGGAACTTGATATTTCTGCTATTAAATTGGTCACCATAAAGTTCCTGCCTTCAATGGTCGATAAATATTTCACCACTGCAGATTTTTTTGCATTCCTCAATTTTTTCCAAACATCCACTTCCCATGAGGCATAAATTCCAGTTCTAAAATCGCCAATATATTTTGGTCCTTTTTCTGGACTTGCTTTTAAATCTTCTTCTGCAAGACCATCCCAGGTGTATTTCCCTGTTTTGTCTACGCCTGCCACACCAGCCAAATTTACAAATGGTAAATATTCTCCCTTACGTGCTTGAATTTCGTTTTTGTCCATTTCAATTTCACGAAGTGCAATATTTAACTCCTGATTGTTTTTTAATGCAGAATCAATAATGGCAATCAAATAGGGATCTGTAAAGTACTGACGCCATTTTACAGATGCAATATTGGTTGAATCTTGAACTGTATTATAAAATGCAGGTACTGTTTTGTTTTCTTGTTTGCTAATGAGTGCAGGTATTTTACAAGCAGTAAAACCAACACAAATAAGCAAGATTAAATATTTAATTTTCATTTTTATCCCTCCTTATGCTTTTGATGATATTTTTAATTAGTTTAATAAGTGCAGAATCTTCTCTACTTTCTACAAAGTCTTCTGTTAGGGGATTTAAATCTTCATTTTTAATAAGTGATCGGCCTTCCTGAAGTTTTGCGAAAATGTAATAAAGACCTGGAATAACAATGACGCCAAAAATGGTTCCAAACAACATGCCACCTAGAGCAGATGCACCAATGGTGTGGTTACCAACCGCACCCGGACCCTTTGCCAACACAAGAGGAATCAAACCTGCAATAAATGCAAATGAAGTCATTAAAATTGGTCGGAATCGCGCTTTAGCTCCACTAATGGCTGCTTCTAAAACGGTGGCACCTTGATTTTTCTTTTGTACTGCAAACTCAACAATCAATACGGCATTTTTACCTAACAACCCAACAAGCATAATGAGTCCAACCTGCGCATACACGTCATTAGATAAATTCATTGCCTTTAATAAAAAGAATGAACCGAAAATGCCAGGGAAGATAGAAAGCAAAACTGCGAATGGCAAAATAAAACTTTCATATTGCGCTGCTAAGATGAGGTAAACAAAGAAAATAACGACAATAAAAATGTAGAGAGCTTCATTTCCTCTTTTTGATTCATCGAATGAAATACCTTCCCATGCTATATCGTATCCTCTTGGTAAACTTGTTTTTGCTACTTCTTTAATGGCATCAATCGCATCACCCGAAGAATAACCTTGTGCAGGTACTCCATTGATTAAAGAAGAGATATAAAGATTGTACCTGGCTATCTCATTAGGACCCTGTGTTTTTTTAATACTCATGAACGCAGAGTAAGGAACCATTTCCCCTTTATCATTTTTAATAAACATATTTAAAATGTCTGAAGGTTGCTTTCTGAATTCTGGAGCAGCTTGTGTATATACTTTGTAGTAATTGTTAAATCGAATAAATCCTTGCTCATAAGTACTACCCACCATTATGTTTAAATTTTCCATGGCTTCACCAATAGATACTCCTTTTTGCATGGCTAAATTGTTATCAATAAAAAGCTCGTACTGCGGATATTTTGCAGAATAAAATGCAAACAAGCCGCTGAGTTCTTTTCGTTTTTTAAGTGCTTCCACAAATACGGTATTCACTTTATCAAACTCTTGATAATCTACATCACTACCTTTGTCTAATAAACGAAGCGAGAACCCATCTGATGTTCCATAACCTGGTACCGCAGGCGGTTCAAAGTATTCGATATTTGCTGGAAGATCTTTAGCTTTTTCTTCAAGCTCATGTATTACTTCCTTTACAGAGTGTTTTCGTTCAGACCAATCCTTTAAATTAATTAAACAAGTTCCTGCATTTGAACCACGTCCTTCGGTAAGTATTTCATAGCCTGCAAGCGAAGTTACTGAGGCAACACCTTCTACCTCTTTAGCAATCAATTGAAGTTTTCTGGATATTTCATTGGTACGCTCCAAAGTAGTTCCGGGAGGCGTTTGAATGATGGCATAAATTTGTCCTTGATCTTCATTAGGAATAAATCCGGCAGGAAGAACTTTATTCACACCCATAATAGCAAATCCAAAAATGATTAAAATACCAAAAGTGATGATTTGTCTGTTGACAATTAAACGAAGGAATTTTTCATATTTTCCAGTTACACGATCAAAATTTTTATTGAACCAGTTTAAGAAAAGATTAATGGGTGTTTTCTTTTTGGGTTGACCATGTGTATTTTTAAGTAAAATAGCGCATAAAACAGGTGTAAGTGTTAAGGCCACAAATCCTGAAATCACAATCGAACTAGCCATCGTGAGTGAGAACTGACGATACAAAACACCAACAGGGCCGGTCATAAAGCTTACTGGAATAAACACAGAAGCCATTACTAATGTGATTGCAATAATGGCACCACTAATTTCTAGTACTACTTTTTGTACGGCTTGGTAAGGCGATAAATTTTCTTCTTCCATTTTTACGTGTACTGCTTCTACCACTACAATGGCGTTATCCACTACGATACCAATGGCGAGCACCAATGCAAATAAAGTAATCAAGTTGATACTGATACCAAATGCATTCATGAATACAAATGCACCAATCAATGAAACGGGAACTGCCAAAATAGGAATAATGGTGGAGCGCCAGTCCCCTAAAAAGATAAATACAACAAAGGCGACAAGTAAAAACGCTTCTACTAAAGTGTGTAATACTTTTTCGATAGAGGCATCCACAAATTTAGAAACGTCGTAATTAATTTCAAAGTCAATACCTGGAGGAAAATCCTTTTTCAATTCTGCCAATTTTGCTTTTACATCTTCAATTACAATTTTTGCATTACTTCCCGGATTTTGCTTTAATACCAATGAAGCAGAAGGATGTCCGTCTTTATTGGAATAAATGTCCACAAACTCGGAACCCACTTCAACTTTAGCTACGTCTTTTAGTTTTAATATCTCGCCATCTGCATTGGCCCTTAAAACGATATCTTCATATTGCTCAGGTTTATTGTACCAGCCTTTGTAGGTGAATACATATTCTTGTGATTGAGCAGTTTTACCCGAACTCAAACCCACACGACCTGGTCTAGCCAATACACTTTGCTCGTCAATAGACTTTAATACATCTTGTGCAGAAATATTATAAGCCCTCATGCGTTCTGGATTTAACCAAACACGAATGGCAAAAGATCTGCTACCAATTGCTTGAGCAAAACCCATCCCTTTAATACGTTGTAGTTCGGGAAGGATAAAAGTATTCGCATAGTTAAATAAAAACTTTTCATCTACTTTATTGTCCTTACTATATAAGTTAAGGTACATGAGCATACTAGGTTGTAAAGGAGAAATAATCACCCCCTCGCGTTGAACGAGTGGAGGAAGATTGGTCATTACTTGGTCTACTCTCGATTTTACCCTTACTGCTGCTAGGGTGGGGTCTGTTCCTGGTTCAAAAACAATATCAATACTTGCTTCACTCGCACTAGTGGCATCGGATAGCATATACTGCATCCCTTGCACACCATTAATAGCGCGCTCCAAAATCGTTAAAGTTGATTTTACCAGTAAATCGGCATTGGACCCAGGAAATTCAATAAACACAGTTACCCTAGGAGGAGCAATTTCTGGAAATTGTGCAATCGGAGATTTGGTGATTGCTATGATACCCATAAATACAATTGCTAAAGACAATGCAATGGCTAGTACGGGCCTTTTTATAAAATTTTTAAACATGTTTGCTTTATTTTCTTGCCATTATTCGGCGTGAATATTTTTGATTCCTGCCAATTCTTTTTCAAGTGGAACGAAATTGAATTTTATTTTTTCGTTATTCTTTACTTTACCTAATCCTTCCAAAAGAATTTTATCGGATGATTTTAATCCAGATGCAACAATATATAAATGTGGAATTTCTTGTGCAATAGTTATTTCTTTTGAAGTAATTACCCCTTTTTCATCAACGATATAAACGTACTTTTTATCAAGTACATCAAAGGTTGATTTTTGCGGAATAATGATGGCGTTTTTTAATTCTACTGGCATTACGATATTGCCTGTTTCACCATGACGAAGTATTCCTTTTGGATTTTGGAATACAGCTCTAAATGCAATATTGCCTGTTTCGTTGTTAAAATCGGCTTCGACAGTTTCAACAAAACCACTCATTGCAAACAACTCTTTATTGGCCATTTGTAACATTACTTTTTGCTTTTCTTTTGATTTTACCTTTTGGATATAATCAAGGTATTCTGCTTCTGCCACATTAAAATACACCCACATTTTACTATTGTCAGATAAGCTAGTAAGCAACTCACCCTCGTCTACCAAACTTCCAAGGCGTGTGTGAAATTTATCCATCATACCATTAAATGGTGCACGAATTTCAGTGAAATCAAGATGTGCTTGCGCTAATTGTAATTCTGCTTTTGCCTTATCAAGCTTTGCTTTTGCCATGGCTAGCTCGCTGGCAGAAACGACATTATTGTCTGCTAATCCCTTTGTGTTTTTATATTCTATTTCTGTAAAATTCAGTTCTGCTTTTGCTTTACTTACTTCAGCTTCATAAAGCGCAGGCATCAATTTGAACATTAATTGCCCCTTTTTTACAAACTGACCTTCGTCTACAAATATTTTTTGTAAATACCCTTTTTCTTGTGACCTAAGTTCAATGTGGTTAGCAGAATGTATCTGTGCCACATATTCCTTGTAGACGGTTGTATCTGTTTGAATTGGGCTTGTTACTGTAAATGTTGTTTCTTTTTCTTTTTCTTCAACTTGTTCTGAACAAGATGCAAAAAGCAAAATCGATGCCATATAGGCAATAGTTAAAAATCCTTTCATTAAATTTATTTTGACAGTGTGATAAATACAAGAGTAGAAAGATACAGGCATGTAATTGCCTGTGCCGTCTAACGCATAATTAAAGCATTAGATTAAATATGATTAAGCTAAGTAGCTCTTCCAAGAATGGAAGAGTATAAAAAAGGGTACATCAACTTTATGTTGATTGCTGGATGCTAAACTTAAATAAAGTGTATTAATAGCATTCGAATAGTGTTGTGCATTGGAGCTTTGGTTACTGGAATTGGTAACTTGATAAAAGTCTTGTTCATTGTGTACTTCGTCCTCATCTTCATCAGCCACTTCGGCAAATATTTCTAGTGCACTGCCTTGTTGGTTTGGGCTGCCTTTTTCAAAATAATTATTTTGAACAATACCAGCATTTAGATGATTAAAACCAAAATTGTTTTGTAAACCAGCAAATGAAAAATGCTGTAAAAGAAATGCAATAGTTAGGAGGCCTATGAAACGAAAATTGACCATTATTTTAACTGTATTCTTTTTTTGCATTAGGTTACAAAATTATGCTAAAACAGCTATTTACACCTAATCATTCCTAGTTAGTATTGAGTTAAATAAATATATATTAGAAACTTTAATTAATCGACCCTCTTTTACCCCGTATTTGATGAAAACTGGCCCAAACTTGGCCGGGGACTACCCCAAACAAAAAGGGTCTATGCACTTTACAGCATAAACCCTTGATAATGTTGCCTTTCGGCTGTGGGCCCATCCCGAGTACTCGGGAGACCCCAATATATTTTATGAGGGTTCCTGGTAGTATTCTATTCCTTTTCTTTTATTGATAATCAATAGGATAGAAGATTGAAATAGATCTGTTTTTCTCATATTTCACCTGTTTTAACCCGTTTTTGGTGAAAACCTGGCCGGGAACTTGGCCGGGAATTAATACTATAATTGATGAGCTATTTTTGTAACCAGCCCTTTAATCCGTCAACTACATAATAGACCATTGGGACAAGAAAAACAGTTAGAATAAGAGAGGAGAGTAAGCCTCCAATAATTACCCATGCTAATCCATTTTTCCATTCTGCAGCAGTACCGCTTGCAAGTGCTATTGGCAACATACCAATAACCATTGAAAGGGTAGTCATTAATATTGGACGCATTCTTCCCTTGCCAGCAATTACTAATGCTTCTTTATAATGTTTCCCTTGTAGTTTGAGCTGATTGGTAAAATCAACAATTAAAATTGCATTCTTAACTACTAATCCCATAAGCATAATTAAACCTAATAAAGCAAATAAACTTAAGTTGTTCATCGTTAAATTAAGCGCTAAAAAAGCACCAATTGCCGCAACTGGTATAGAGAATAAAACCACAAAAGGGTACACAAAACTATCATACAATGCTACCATGATTAAATAGATCAGTAAAAATGAAATAACTAATACTGAACCAAGTGCGCCAAAACTATCATTTTGTCTTTTAATGTCGCTTCCCCAAGTCATTTCTAATCCTGCAGGAAGCGGGTTTAATTTTAAATACGCTACAACATCATCTGCTACAGTTCCTGATGGCCTTCCTAATGCATCGGCAGTAAGCGTGATTGCAGGCTGTCTATCTTTCCTTTCTAATAATGTTGGCGCGTTTTCTTTTACCACATTTCCAAACTGAGCTACTTGAACTGGTGTACCGTTGGGGTTGATTAAATCCAATTCTTTTATATCACTTACATTTTCTCTGTTATGCTCGTCAACCCAAATCCTAATTGGATATTCAATTCCCTTTTCTGTTAGTGAAGCATCATTATTACCAGAAAATGCAGTTCTTAAATTCATGCCTACATACGCTGTGGTTAACCCTAGTCGTTGCATTTTATCCTTATCGGGCACTATTTTATATTCTGGACTTCCTTCTTCCACAGAAAGTCTCACATTATCAGCACCTGGAATTTTTTCAATAATCTCCTTTAATGAAGTCCCTGTTTTCATTACCAAGGCGTTATTACTCCCGCTTATAGTTAGTTCAATGGGAGCTGACCTTGGAATCAAACCCAATGAGGCCATTGAATAGTTAATACCTGGGAATGAATTTCTTAAAGAGTCCCTAAGTTTTTTCATAAAACTTTCGGTAGGGACATTATTGAGTAAATTTTTTGATTTTAGTTGAATAGCGAATTCTGTTTTATTGGAAGAACCAACACCTAAGCTTCCAATACCAGTACTAGGCCCACCTACATTACTGAATACGGTAGCTACTTCTGTTTTTTGTAAAATATAGTTTTCAATATTTTTTGCAATAAGGTTGTTCTGTTGAATTGAGGTCGATTTATCAAATTCAATATTGAGTCTAAATTTTCCTTGATCCCCTGTAGAGATAAGCTCTTTTCCAATTATACCCTGTTTTACAATAGCCAATGTCATCACAAAAAGCAATAATACAAATCCCGTAAAAATTAATTTGTGTGATAAAACCCATTCTAATTTTCGACCATACCAATTTGTGAATTCTTCTAACTGTTTTTCAAACCAAAGTAAAAATCGGTTAAAAAAGTTAGTAGGCAATAAATTTTCCTTTACCCCAATGCGTGAAGCTAGCCAAGGTGTAAGTGTAAATCCTACTAGTAAACTAGTGAGTGTCGAGGTGACCACTACTACTGAAAACTGTTTTAACATGTCTGCAACAAACACCTGCAAAAATAAGATAGGTAAAAATACTACCACATCAACTAAAGTGATTGACAATGCAGAAAATCCAATTTCCATTCGACCATCCAAGGAAGCTTCTCTCTTAGGCTTACCCATGTCCAGGTGACGTTGTATGTTTTCTAAAACAACAGTTGCATCGTCTACTAAAATGCCTATAATTAAGGACATTGCTAATAATGTCATTAAATTAAGTGTATATCCTAGTAACCACATTACCGCAAAGGAGGTGATTAAAGAAGTTGGAATTGCTATTAGCACAATTAATGAATTTCGAAAACTGCGTAAAAACAGCAGCATGACAAGTGAAACTAGAATTACAGCTAATATTAAATCAAACACTACCGAATTCACCGCGGCAATGGTATTGTCCGTGCTGTCATCGGCAATCGTAAACGTAACTCCAGATAATTTGTATTGGTCAGCAATCGCAATAAACTTAGCGCGTACCAATTTTGATACATCAACTGCATTTGCATCACCTTGTTTTTTCAAAAGAATACCTATACCATTTTTGCCATTATAACGACTTACTGAACTAATTTCCTTCACTCCATCTGTAACTTCCCCAACATCTTTAATATATATTGGATTGCCTGGCAACGGCATTGAAATTTGAACCATTTTGAGATCCTCTAATGTCGAAAATTTACCTATCAAGCGCACTGAATTACTTTCCTTTTCTGTAAGTACTTTACCGACAGGCAGGTCCAATCCTGATCGGTTAATACTTTCTACTACTTGTCCAATTGAAATTTTGTATAATTTTATTTTATCTTGATTAATTTTTACTTGTATTTCTCTTTCTTCCCCGCCTAACAAAGTAATTTCTGCGACTCCCTTTATTTGTTGAATTTGAGGCAAAAATTCATCCTTCATTTTTTGATAAAATTCGGTACTAGTCAAATTGCTTGTTGCACTAATTGACATAATTGGTAGGTCATTAGGCGACACCTTACTCATAACTGGGCTAAGTATGTCTACAGGTAAATCTTTTCTTATATTATCAATGTAGCGTTGTGCATTTTGCATTGTTTTATCCAAATCGGTACCATATTTTAAATTGGCAATTATAACCGATGCATTGGGTAGGGACTTTGTTACTAAATAGTCAACTCCTTCTAAATTGGATAATGCATCTTCAATTTTTCTGGATACAGATGTTTCCACTTCTTCGGGTTCTGCACCAGGGTATACTGTTTTAATCACCACTACCGGCTGATTAAAGTCTGGCATTAGTTCATAGCTTAAATTTTTATATCCAATAACACCCAAAAGTGTAAATACACTAAATAGCACTATGATCAGGGAAGGTCGTTTAATAGAAATGTCAGTAATATTCATAAAATATTTTTTATTTAATGGTAACGTTAGCACCATCGTAAAGATTAATGAATCCATTTACCACAATTACATCGCCAGCTACTATTCCACTTGCGAGTAATACCTGATTTTGTAACGTTGACTGAATTAAGACATCCTGTTTAATTGCTTTTCCATTTTTTACTACATATACCTGAGCATTGGCAGCGCTGCCAATTATAGCGGAACTTGGTATGACAATTCCTTTAGCACTCATATTGTTTTTTACGAGTACTTTACCAAACATGCCAGCTTTTAACCTTAAACCCGTGTTGTTAATTTTGAATTGAATTGCATAACTATTGCCAGCATTTGCCTTGCTTCCAACCATGTACATTTTACCATTTATTAGTTCGTTTTGCATTACGTCTGGGGTAATGGTGTAACTTTTCCCAATTTGAAATAAGGCTAAATCGGTTTCGGGAATATTAATTGTGAATTTTAAGACAGCAATATCTGTAATTTGAAGTAGTGGTATGCCAGGAGCCGCAAATGCTCCTTGTTCTGTTAATTTTGCAGTGACAACGCCCGAAAAAGGTGATTTAATGGTTGTTTTTTGTATTTGTTCCGCTAAAGTGGCCTTTTGAATTTTAGCTGCTTTCAAAGCAAGCAATGTTTTTTCTAATTGCACACCTTGTATTGCGTCGGCTTTAGTTAAGATTAAATAGCGTTTTGCGTCTAATTCAAGCCCTTCAATTTGAACTTCCGCCCCTTCTAATTGAAGTTTTAGTAAACTGTTGTCTAATTGAATTAATGGCTGACCCTTTTGTACAAAATCACCAACATCAACAAAAACGGCATTAATCTTACCTTGTAATTCTGCACTTAATTTTGTTTCTAAATTCGGTTCAAATGTTCCTGAAAAGGTGGAAGGGAAAGCAACTTCTTGTAAAACAACAGTATCCGCAATTACTGCAATGGCTGCCTCTTTGTTAAACTGTACTATGTTTGTTTTGGCTAATTCTTTATTCTTTTTTAAACGTACCACTACTAAACCTAATAATATGACTGGAATAGTTATGTATAATATCTTTTTTAGTAAACTAGTTGAATTTTTCATTTTGCTGTTATTTTTTTGTAGATATGTTGCCTTTAATTTTCTTTAATTCTAAGTCCGCCTTCATATAATCAATAATTGAGGTTAAATAATTATTCTGTGCTTCTCTCAAAGCATTATCTGCTAATAGCAATTCAGTTAAATTTGCTATACCTTCTTTCAACTGGATCACGCTTTGATTATATATTTTTTGCGCCTGCTCTATTTGCTCATTGTTTGATTCAATTAATCTCAATGTAACTGACTTTTGTATTACTGCGTTTTTCGATTGCATTTCGTTTTGTGACTCAGCTAGACCTATTTGCAATTGACTGTTTTTTATATCTAGTTTCTTTTGTGAAATTTTGCGATTAGTAATTGTACCATTAAATATTGGATATGTAAACTGAACACCAACTATGCCTATAGGGAAGAATTTTAAAAAATCGTTAGGCTTTACATTATAACCAAAGCCGGTAGTTCCATATGTTCCATATAATGCCAATGTTGGAAGTTTTGAATACTTAAGGGTGGTAAGTTCATTGTTGAGTAATTCAAATTGTTTTTTTGCTAATTTAATATCAGCACTATTACTGTAACTAATGTCATTAATTGACTGAAATAATATTGCAGTATCAATTTCAATAAAACGATCTAATGAAATTCCGATTGAAAACTTTAACATATTTAATACCTGTTCATATTTGTTAACTATATTTATTTTGGCGATGGCTAATTGCGAAACTTGTAATTGAACCTTACTTACATCACTATTCTTTGCTAATAATTGTTCATGTAGTAATTGAATATTCTTCAATAGAATATTTGAATTAATTAAGTTAGCGTCCAAAAACTTTACTTGTTGTTTTAATATTTGTGCGTTGTAATACAAATTTGTAATATCATAAAACAACTGGTCTTCATTTTTTTGATATTGTAGTTTGCTAAACTCTGTTACAATTTTTGCCGTTGACATCGTATTGTATAGTACAGCATTAAAAATTGGCATACTAAACTGTATGTTTGCATTTATATTAGTAGGCACTCCAAATTGTGCTTCTTTAAATTGTCCAACCGGACCTCCAAAAATTGACGAAGGCATTAATTGGTATGGCAAATTGGTATAGTATTTGTAATCTCCATTCATAGCAACTTTAGGGATTAAACTAGCTTTAACTTCTTCTTGCTTTTGCTCACTTATTATAATATTACTACGACTAATTGCTAGTTGTTTGTTATTCAATTGTGCAGTGTCGAGGCACTTAGTTAATGACCACACTTGCCCTATTGCTTGATTATGCAACATGGTAAGGAATAGCCAAACCCCAATTAAGCTAAATGTTTTTATTATTTTCATTTTTCATTTTTTTTATTTTATCTAATTTGTATAAGTTCTAAAATCGACTTTATATAATTATCCCCTTCTAATGTAATGTCGAATTTGAATTTTGCTAGTCTCCATTTATACATCAATAATCTAAACCCTCCCATAATTATATGTGTCAATACTTCTTTATCTAACTTATTTGTAATTACTTTTTGTTCTTGACCTGCTTTAATAATTCCAACAATACGTTTTGACTTTACCTGCATAATAGCATGAATACACTTATTTATTTTCTCACTTTCTTCAAGTAAGCCATCTGAAAACACAGATATCAAGAAATGTGGATTTTCTTTAAAAAAAGCAATTTGATTTTTAAAAAATACCCCAACTTGCTTTATTGGTAAATCTGTTTCCTTTGTAGCTTTACTCAACCTTTCATCCATAGTAACTGCTAAATAATTTAACATTGTAATTATTATGGCTTCTTTACTTTCAAAATGCCTGTAAATGGCACTTTCAGTAAACTTCATTTCTTTAGCTAAATTTTTTATTGTCAACCCGTGTATACCCGATTGGGTTAGAATTTTACCCGCTGCATGTATTATTTCTAGTTGCCTTTTTGAGATTGTGTTCATTTTTATAAGTTTGTGAGTAAGTGTTCACTAACAAAATTATGTACATCGTTTAAAACAGAGTATGACTTTGGTCATAATGATTCTTAATAGCATATGCATGCAGCTATTTTTAAGTAAACAGGCTTTAAATGTTATTGTGTGGTATAATTATAAAACAGTTGACTTATTCTAATTCTTCACTTCCATTCACCCCTATTTTCCCTTAAAAAACCCAAAACCTGGCCCAAACTTGGCAGAGAATTACCCCAAACAAAAAGGGTCTACGCTTTTGACAGCATAAACCCTTGAATATCTTGCCTTTCGGCTGTGGGCCCACCAGGGCATGATCCTGGGACCCCCTGATTATGAGTCAGGTGCTCTAACCAACTGAGCTATAGGCCCGCATCTTTCGATGTAGGCGGCAAAAATAGGAAAATTTGCCTATCTATTGAGGGCTAGTTGACTAATTTTTAACCTTTTTTAAAGTTAACTACCCGTTTTTTCTGCTATTTTTGCCGAATGAAGAAAGTAATTATTATAACAACCACTTTTTTGCTTTTTGGGCTATTTGTGCAAGCACAAACTCCAACAGTTAAAGCGAAGGATTGGTCAAAAATGGATTTAACAGGCCGTGCTGCTGATCATTTAATGTTTCAATTTGGTACAGATATGTGGACAGGCAAGCCTGATAGTGTTAAAACAGGAGGTGGATTTAGCCGCCATTTTAATATCTATTTCATGTATGACAAACCTTTTAAATCAGATCCTCATTACAGCGTAGCATTTGGTGCAGGTATAG
>Ga0214919_10001094_pt1 | contig 45495 bp, 44 predicted proteins | sample LL1503_MetaG_FD_177994 | JGI IMG/M metagenome (GOLD analysis project Ga0214919, IMG submission 177994) | Freshwater microbial communities from Lake Lanier, Atlanta, Georgia, United States - LL-1503 | ecosystem: Environmental > Aquatic > Freshwater > Lake | place: USA: Georgia | collected... | reverse complement strand
CTCGAGGAGATCCAAAGGTATTTAAAACTGTATGATTTAACCAATTAATTTTGAAATCAGTGAAATTAAAGTGATTCCATTCATCGCCGAATGATTTTACAGTTTCAGTATTAACAAAATTTACAAAACGAGGAATGCCATCGATTATAGGGTAAATTTTTTCCTTTTCAGTTACCAACTCGCCACTTAATATATTTCCCTCTGCATCAAAAATCTCATTGATTAACTTTAAAGGCTTTTTGGTTATTGGTTCACATAAATAATTAAGAAGTTTAGGAGTCATTATCAAAAATTCGGAGTGTAACCAAAAAACCGTTTAATTATAATAATCACTTTGTCACAAACCTTTTCCCCAAAAAGAGCTAAAGACCATTTGTAAATTAAAAAATAATATGTGCAGTCAAAATTAAGTTCATTCTCTAATCTTTTTGAATATCTAAGAAAGGGAATAATCCCGCGCTTCCTTTGAATAGATAAAAAAGGATATGAATACTTTGAAAGCTCAATGTTAATAAGTTTTGTTAGGTTTGTATTGTTAAATTTATCGATGTAAGATGAAACTTCAAAATAAGCTTTGGTAAAATTTATTGAATTATTATCTGTAACAATGCCTGGAGTAAAACGAATTTTTTCAGCTTCTGCATTACCAAACATAGCATAATCATTTCTAAATGTCTGAATAGCTTGAGCTACAGGTATGTCACAATATATAGATTTATTTCTTAAACAAACCATAGACATCAAATAAACTTGATAGAGCAAAGTGCCATCTAAATCAGAAGTGGCATATTTCTGAGCCTCTGCTCTGGAAATCGTAAAGCCACATAACGAAACACTTCTTTTAAATAACCACGCAACTGTTTTTTCGCCTTTAGGCATGACAGAAATCTTTGGCAAGTAAAAGAAATTTTCAAGGTCCCCACCTTCGTGCAATGATATATAGGATCTTAAAATATAGGGAAATTCTTTATTTTTTTTAAGAAATGAAATAAATTCATTAAGTTTATTAGGAATAAATAGATCATCGTCCCCCATAAATAGAACATACTTTCCACGCGACGATTTTATTAATGCTCTAAGGTTCCCATCATAGCCAAGATTTCTAGTGTTTTCAGAATACCGTAATGTATATGCACTTTTTTTGGTAAATTTTTTTAAAACGGCCCGTATTTTTAATCTTGAAGGGGAAAAATCCTCTCGAATAACTATTTCAATATCAAGAAAATTACAATCAATGCTATCAAGCAACCTTAATAACTCGACTGGCCTATTATAGCTCGGAATACAAATAGAAATAAGAGGGTTCATCATTCAGAAGACAGTAATTTAGTTAAAGTAAAAAATTTTATTACTTATTTTATAAGTTTTACTACATTTTTGACATCTAATAAAATTAGACGATTTTCTTTCTAAGTCCACTGAATTACATTGAACACATTTGAGTATAGAAACTATATCTAATTGATCATTCCTTTTGTTTTGAGAAAATAATTTACGAATTAACATAAGTACAAATAAACGAAATATGTTCTTTAAATTTTTTTTTGTCGAAATATTATTGGACAAAGTTGGTTTCCAATTTGCAGAAACATTAGGATTTAAAATCTGAAAAATAATCCTATCTTTCCAAAAATATCTTACGTGAAAATCTTCTGGATAACTTGGGATTAAATGCTTGGTTATAATTGGCTTAACTCTCTCCTCATACAAATCAAATAAATCTTTGTCAACTAACCAGCCAGATTTTTTTCTTATTATTAATTTATTTTTTCTAACCGTTACTTCAAGCCTATGATCTTTATAAGGATTAATGCGCTCCATGAATGCATCTGGAGTTTCAATATAACCTGCTTTTGCTACCCGCTCAAGTTCACTCAGAAATTTTTCAGGGAATGCTGAGTGCTCCAGCACGTGAGCAGCTATTACATAATCAAAAGCCTTATCCTTAAAAGGTAAATTTTCGGCGAATGACAAAATTGTAGGTCTATCGTGAACTAAAGCCTCCCAATGTCTTTCCTGCGTATCTTGATAAGCATCTAATAAAACATTTGAACGAGGATAAGGATTACCGCCAGAACCAACTTCTAAAATTAAGGCGTCTTTTGGAACCTTCAAAGAAAGTCTTCTTAGTGACCAACAAAACCGTCTATAGAGATGGGGAAGCATACGCTCAGGTATTCTTCATTTTGAGTTTAAGGCTACACATAAAACATATTTTACTCTAGATAAAATATCATGCTTATCTAAAATTATTCGCTTGAAGCCGCTAAGTGCAATTTTATTCCTGACCTTGTCATTTTCAATGTAAAATTTTACTTTACTCACAAGCTCGTCCTTGTTTCTAAAAAAATCAGCATCAACGCCTTCCGTAAAAATTGTAGACAAATCATCTGAGAACTCAGAAAGAAGTAAGGTCTTAGTTGCAGGAATTTCAAAACATCGCCTTGTATACGAATCATTGTTCAATTTCGATAAAAAACACAAGGCAATCTTTGCTCCAGATAGAGCTTTGCAATAATTTATGTCCCACACATTTTTAATTGGATATAAATGCTTAAGAATAAGAGATTTTTTTATATATCGATTCCAACCATACCCGTGGCCAAATAATTTTAGCTTGTATCCAGCCCGAACTATTTCTTCTAAATACTCAAGTCGGCCATCATTTTCATAATGTCCGACAAAAACAACATCAGTATCATAGGTTGATATATCTTTAGTTAATAACTTAATATTGTAATGTTTAGAAGGAATAAACCACGATCTAAGCAATGCAACTTTCTTAGCGCCAGCTTTCCTGTAATCACCTATGTTGCGAGGTCTGTATGAAAAAATCAAATCATAATTTGGGATAGAATGAAGATAATGCCTCCAAATATAAAAACTGTAATTATTTGAAAAAGGGTCATCATTGTTATAACCACACAAAATGACCTTAGGGAATTTAAGCTTAATTTTATTTAAGGTTTCTGGCTTGATATGCGTCCCACGGTAAATAAAAATTAAATCAGGCTTAAAATAGGTGATTGCCTCAATGAACATATTATTGATGTGATTAATTTGAGGTCCAATAATAAATTTAAACTGAATACGTCTAAAAAAATTTAGTACAGCATTATTAGATCTAAAATACTGACTCCACCCAAAAAAAAATACATTATGTCTTAATTGCCTAAATGCTTTGTACATTGCTAATTCATGCAAATCAGAATGGCCGTCTCCAGCTAGGAAAATTTTCATTTTTTTGAAGTTAGTTAAGTTTTTTAAACTTTATGGAGTGCTCTTCGTGAGTGGCTTGAGGGATATAATTATTAAAAAAAGATGTATCTATAGACATGTTTTTGTTCCACTTCTTTAGTAAATAGTTAGTCGATATAAATCCGCTCTTATTTTTAGATTCGTTCTGAACGCGATTAATTGGTAAATTTAAAATCTTACTTTCGTTATAACATAATCCTTGTTTACTTATGCATAACGCATTAAATGATGAAATTGCATACTCAAAGCTATTGGGGCCAGAGTAACTAGAAACCCTAGAGATTGCATAAATTTCTGCTAAGGACAAGATGTGCCCATCAACAGAGTAAGGATTAGACCATTCATTTTTTTCTTCAAACCAATTAAATTCCCTCATGCCCAAATAGTTTTTTGAATAATTTAACCTTGGGGGCTTTTGCTCCATGTTTGATGTATAACTTCGCTTTAAATGAGGGCTATGTCTCAAGCTGAGAATATACTGCTTTGTATCTAATGAAGCCGCTAATGACAAATCAATTTTTCTTATAAAAATTATATCGTCCACAAGAAAAAAAATATTTCTAATTTTTATACGCCTTAAAATACTATTTAACGTGAGCTTAAATGATTGGGATTCTTTGATGAAAGAAAAATTAGTTTTTCCACCTCTGAGCAAACTGAAAACTTTCCTATAAGCCTCATCATATTTTTTAGTTGATGCATTATATATTACCGTCAACTTAACCGGATTCTCAACTAAATTATTGTACGTTTCAAGCAAGGTATAAAGCTGTAAAGGCCTGTCTTTGCTGAAAACGACACCCTCTAGGCCTTTGCTCAATTTTTGACGCTCAAATGAAATGATTTCTAATAAAGCCTTATTCCGTTGATCTAGAATTTCATCATAAACATTTTTTCTGATAATAACAGCACTAAAATTTCGGAAAATTTTTCGTAAAAATTGCGCTACATAAAAAAAAGCTTTAGTTCTCATAGAAAACCTTCTTGCTTATTTTTATGTATGAATTTATCCATAAGATAAAAAATTAAAAGTAGAGCAACTAAGAAGCTTGTGGCCTTAAAAATAGAAAATAATTGGTACCATCCACTGCGAATCAACATGATTAAAGGGAATGAAAATAATATCAAATTTTCGATAGAATTAAACTTTTCATATCTCGTAATAGCAAGTTGGGAAAATCCTGCCAAAATACCAAAAAAAATACTTACGAGGAAAACCCCGGATGAATTTTTAATCAAGTACCCCTCCGCCAGAGAATGAGTAGCTCCAACGCCAATAATTTCAGGAAGAGAACCAGAAAAGTCGTTTGGCCTATTTCCTAGAATCACCCCCGGTATTAATCTTATTGAATATGCTTCTATTGCTTTTTTGAATCCGATGGTGAGCTCAGGATTTGTGTTCAGCAGCCCATACACCTGAAAAAAAGATAACCCTATATTACCAAGTGTTCCCAAATAAAATATATTTGCAGAAGGAATGTAAGCTATTTGAGGACGGGATAAATTTTCTAATGAATAAGTCATTGCACGAACAATTGGAGCTTCCGCAAACTGATTTCGAACTTGCCCTACTATCTGAGTGATTGTAAATGCCCATATCAATAAAAAAAAGAGATCAAAAAAATTTCTTTTGAAAGTATTTTTACTTACAAATACTATAAAAAATAATGTTGCAAATTGCACAGATACGAAATCTATTCTGCTTCCACAGATAAGTATGGGTAAAAAAATTAAAGTGTTTAAAAAAATGTGTATAAAAATTCCATATCTTCTTAATATAGCTATCAAAATTACAAAAAAAGTTATATCGAAAACTACATTATATGCGCCAATCCCAAGCCATGAAAAATTTTGCCCAGAATACGCCTTCTCAAAAATAGTACCTCCGAATGAAAGAAATAATCCTGTTAGAGAAAAAATTGCTAAAATAAATAAAAAAAGGTACTTATAAATTTCAACATTACTTTTCTTTTTTATTGGTTTCCATTTTTTTTGAAAAAATTTTAAAAATATAATACTCGAAATCAACGATGTAACAAAAGATAATAAAAGCATAAGAGATATAGATTTTAAATTAACTAGCTGCCATTCCACTCCGCCAAAACTGAAGTAATTTCCACTTAATGTAACAATCCATGAGATTAAAATTGGAAATATCCAGATTAGAATATAACTGATTAAAAAAACAATTTCTTTAATGGTAATAATTTCTTTTATTTTTTCACTTAAATTCATTTTATTTAATTAGCATTTTGTAGAGTTTAGTTGAGCAAACTTCATCAGACATATTTTTAATAACCCATTTTCGGGGAGTAAAATTTTTTTTATTTCTTTCCCAGAATGTAAATTTTTTTTTAAAATCATTTAAATCATCAAAAAAAATCCCGTTTTCTGCGCATAAATACGGGGCTGTGGAGGTTTTATAAGTCCTACCCCTGAATGTATTTTCGTTATTTTTCCATATTAACGTAGGTACACCAACTGACCAAGCTTCAGCCCACGCTAGACCTTGACTTTCATCAATAACAAAACCAATCATTAGGGCTGATTTTTGCAGTAGACTCCTATATTCTTTATGCGAAAAAGAGCCATACTTAAGAATATTGACCTTCCAGCCTCGACTTCTAAGATAGTCCGCATAAGGTAAAACTGGGCCAACTGGGCCTTTATTTTGCTTTTCGAAGATTAATATTGAGTCTGATTTAATTCGTTCGTCAGGTTTCCAATATCCTGTATCAACCCCTGCTGGCCAAATCAAGCAGCGATTTTTAAGACTGGGGCAATCTTCCACATAAAGATCTAGAGTCCAATCGCAATTCAAAATATATTTATCAATTTCAGGGCTTCCAGCCAAATAGTTATGTTCATATGAAAAAGACACTATATTTGGACCGGCAAATAGTTTTTTTATGACGCCATTTCTTTTTAATTTAATTGCTTGCCGAAGAGTTCTCACGCCTGCTAATACAACTACAGTTCCTGCCAATTGATTTGGATGCAAAGGATTATAATTAAAACTAGCTTTAATTTTAACAAGGCCCTCAATAAAACTTCTTGTAACAGCAAAATGACCTCTATATTTAGGATGGTCAAAATACTTTCTGTCAGATTTAAGGACATTTCTCAGATATATAGCAACTCTCCGGAAGCTTTCATAAAAAAAATCACTCCCCCAGGGCATGGGATCCGTTAATACAGTAATTTTATATTTTTGCATTAGATTATTTATCTTATGGCCTGAAAATAAAATTATGATTTTTGATCTTTTTTTTGCCAGCTATAAAATCATTCAAATCATTTAATTTAATTTCAACCTCACACCCTTTTTCAATCATGAAAGCTCGGTATTCGTAAGAAAAGAAAAGATCAAAAGTACTTAAAAAGCTGGGGTTTATTTTTGTTTTGTCTGGCTGAAGCTGAGTGCTGGTAATTTCAATCATCCATATAGGTTTTGGATTATTTAAAATAGCCTTTAGAGCGCTCTTTAACATCATAAATTCGGCCCCTTCAATATCAACAAGAATAAGGGCTTTTTTCCCAATTAAATTATCGCCCAAAATTTTATCTAAAGTTAAAACGGGTACTTGCGATACGTAACTTTCTGGTATTTCGGCCCAGCCTTTAATTAACGAGGCCCCTGTCTTGCTTCCCCACATTTTCGCAATGCCGCATTTTTCCGATACAGCTACCGGGAAAATTTCTGCTTTTTCTGACCATCCATTTTTAGAAATATTTTTAAGTAAAAAAAATAAATTATGATTGTTGGGCTCTACAGCAATAATAGATTTTCCATGACTTAGAGCATGACAGCAATAATATCCAACATTTGCGCCAATATTGACAAATATATCAACATCGTTAATTAACTTTCTAATAGCCTGAGTCTCTTCGGGTTCAAAAAAACCTAACGCCATATCTTTATGCCCAGCAAGATAAAACCCCCACGGAGTTTTAATAAATTCCTGAGTTTTTTCTAAATGGTCTCTAATATTTCTGTACAACGAAATTAAAAAAATATATGTTTTAAACATTTGGGTTATCTAACAAATTGTTTTGCTTCCCACTAATACTTGATTCACGTAAAATGACTCAAACACCTTAGCACAAAAGAGAAAGCGATGGCAACTATCAAAAATATTATTAAGTCACTTCCCATTTTCAAAAACTTATACAGAAAATTAAACAATCAATTTGAACGAGATGACTTTATTCTCACTGAACTTAAAAAAATACAAGTAGGTAAGTTGTTGTTAGACGCAGGCTGCGGAAGCCAACGCTATCGCAAATACTGCTCACACCTTAACTACAAAGCACAAGACTTTGGTCAATACAAATACACAACAGATTTGAGAAAAATGATTGGTAGTGACGGCTTTGGTGGTGAGGAAGAATACAAATATGGCGCTTTAGATTATGTCGGCGACATCTGGGACATAAGAGAACAAAGCAATACATTCGACGCGATTCTATGTACAGAAGTCTTTGAACATATCCCGTATCCAATCGAAACTATAGAAGAGTTTAGCCGTTTACTAAAAAAAGATGGAAAGCTAATTCTTACAGCACCAAGCAACTGCTTGCGACATATGGATCCATACTTTTTTTACAGCGGCTTTACCGATAAATGGTATGAAAAGTTTTTGGGGGACAATGGCCTCAAAATCGAATCAATAAGTGCCGTTGGCGACTACTACAGTTGGCTTATGGTTGAAATGGCAAGAACCGCAGCTTCGCACTCCATCTTTGCCAAGTTAGCTCTCACACCTGCATTTTTGTATTTCTACAATAAAAAGAAAACAGCTACCTCAGTTGATACCCTATGTATGGGCTATCACGTAGTTGCCACAAAAATCTAAACTAACTCAACAGCTGCTTTGAGTATAGCAGAACACAAATCAATGTAGCGTTGAGTAGTAGCAATATTGCTGTGTCCTGCCAATGCCATCATCTCTCCAAAAACGGCCCAAATCTCACGGCCTTGTCCTTTTCCAATTTTCACGACGGGCTTCAATAATATTTATCATTCCTTGAGAAAAACTCATATTTAATTACTTTTTTTTAAAGACAAATAAAACGAGCTGATAGCGCTGTTTAGAAAGCTTTAATAAATTAGAATTGTTAATTTTCAACTGCTTGGGTCGGCTTAAAGCCGAAATACTAAATAATTTTTCAAGCTTTAAATTGGCGTTTTTAGCACAATTAACGATCGTAAAGGGATTAAAAATCCAATTTGCATTAAATTCTACCCTTTCCTCTCCCACAGGTGTGGAGAGATAAAATATACCCTCAAATTCTAAAAGTTCTGAAATATTAAAAATGCTACGCTTATATCCTTCTGGGTCTATTGGATCACCATACCTACCCAAGCCAAAATGTTCTAGTGCATGCAAGCAAGAGATGGAATCACAAAGTTTAGATTTTGTATATCTTCCTGATTTAATTGGATTCATTAGATTGGCTTGCTGAAATTTTACACCTGGAATTTTCGTACTAATAGGGCGAACATCAAATACCTCACAATCACGAAAACTCGCAATATGTGCCACAAACCCATCAATTCGTGATCCTATGTCTACATGCCTTACTGGATTAGCTTTATAAATAAATCTTGAAACCATAAGATCTTGCCAAAAATATTCACTTTTAGTAGAACCCCCCTCATCATGCCTATCAAAAAGACAAGGCATAAGCTCGACCTTACCTTTATAGGTTTTTTTAAACATAACAAAATCGGATAGATAGGATGGTATTCCACGCAGCGCATTAAAAATGCGGAAGGGATCAAGACCAAATTGACTTGAAAAGAACCAATGAATTCGCTTTATTAAATTCAAACTCATACTAATAAATAATTATTTAGCTCTTAAAAATATCACCTATATATTTTCGCATGAATTTAGCTATTAATCGACACGATGGAGGCTATATTTCTATTGACTCTTGTTACTAAATAACTGCCCAATAACTTGTAAAGATCCTTCTTCAGACAAATGGCCATGATCTAAATAAAGAAAACGCCCATTTTTCTTAACAAAACAATTTTTATTCAATAAGTCATTGCACATTGAAATTGTAGGGTCTATAAATTCAAAACCATAAATTTTAGACTGCTCTCCTAGTATTTTATTAATTGAATTCATGAAGATGTATTTATCAGGTTCCAAATAAATATTATTATCTTCAAAGCTTCCATTTCTCACTGATATTGATTGTGGGGCATGACGATAGCAAGGAGGTGCACCAACAATAATAATTTTTGCCAAAGAACCTCTAAATACTGTGAAAGCTTTTTGTATGTGAGATTTAAATTCCCTCCTAGAATTTGGCTGATAGCCATAGCGCCAATTTATAGATATCACCAAAATATCGTTTTTTGTTAATGTTGGCACTAACTTGTCTTTAAGAACATTATACAAATCAAGGCATTTACCATAATTAGTAGCCGGAAAAATAAAACTGCATCCTGGCATTGTTAATTGGTTAATAGTATATCCAAGTTTTGGGAAATAACTGCGGACACCTGAGCTAAGGTGTGCAGCATGCGAATCTCCGAAAATGATTACTCTTTTTTGACTGGCATCAAAACTAATACACTTTTTAACAAGCAAATCAGATAAATTCTCAGAAAAAGAAAAGCATTGGTTCAATCCTTGATCTCTCATGATTTTATTGACATTATCACTGTCAATGGAAAACAAAAGCCTCTGTTCATTATCTGAAAACCGATTTTTAAAGCCGTCTGTAAATCTTCCAAATAAACCAAACACGAAAAAGAAAATTGTAATAATTAAAATAAAAAAATAGAGTCTACTTCTAGGGATAAAATGTTTGCTTCTGAAAGGCTTCTCAACGAAATGCCAAGTAAAAAAGGCTAGGCAAAAAGTTATAAAACAAAGAAAGATAAATAAATTTATAGATGGATCATGAGTGAACGTTCTATTTTTCGCAAAAGCGAAGATTGGCTGATGCCATAAATATGCGCTATAACTTATAAGGCCAAAAGTTGTGAATACTTTAAGACCTAAAAATGAGCCAGTAAATGAAGGTCTATTAGCAAAGAGAAGGACAAAAACAGACCCAATAACTGGTAGAAGGGTATAGTGACTTGGGTAAGGCAAGGATTCAGAATAAGAAAAAATTGAATAAAAAATCATAAAAAGACCCGTTACACCAAAAAACTCAGCGAAAATTTTAGGTAACGTTATTTTTTTTATAATTAGCAAAGCAACAAACCCACCAGACAAAAATTCCCAAATTCGAGTCGGTAGGAGTAAAAAACCTGCAACAGGCTTATGAACGCTTGCCCATTCCGCAAGCATAAAACTTACTAAAAAAATAATAACAAAAAAAGATAGTATCAGACGAAATCTAGTTTTCCAAAAAAATAAAAATGGTATCGGGAAAAGTAAATAATACTGCTCTTCAACTGCAAGACTCCAAGTATGGATTAGGGGTTTAAGTTGCGCCTCATCGGCCAAATAACCGACCTGATCTCGCCAAAAGAGGAAGTTTGAAGAAAAAATAGGGACTGTGAGTAAACTATTTGCATAATCCTTCATTTCACCTGGGATCATCCATGCCCAAGCAAAAGGAATACTTACAAACATTACGAAATACAATGCGGGAATAATGCGTCTAATTCTCCGCTCATAAAAATTTAAAATTGAAAATTGATTAGTATTTATTTCAGAAATAATTATATTCGTAATTAAGTAGCCACTAATAACGAAGAAAATATCAACACCAACAAATCCACCTTTGAAGAAAGAAAAATCAGCATGAAAAAAAATAACAGACAAGACTGCAATAGCTCTTAATCCATCAATTTCTTCTCTATAGTTTTTCATGTTAGCCGTCGAAATTTGCATAGATTAATAATGACAAATAGAAATTAATTATGATCTTTGATACAAGAGCTGACTTGATTCAAGCAATTAATAATCGTATTGCAGAAATGAGAGCTTGTGAAAAATTTAAATTGCTCTGATAAGATAAACTTCTTAGCCGCCCTTAAATATCTCTCAGCCTCATACTCTGTCATCATATCCAAAAAAGATTCCAAATTCTGATAGTCACTGAAATCTCTTGCATCGATGAAGGTTTCTCTTGGTATTTTTTCTAGAACCAAGGGATTTCCTAAATAAATTGGAATAACGCCAGAAAAAAAACAATCAAAAATTTTTTCAGTTAAATAGCCAGGAAATAATGCATTCTCATAAACTATTGAAAATTTATATTTTCTCAGAAGACTAAGTTTATCCTTATTGTCATCACAACCCTCTATTGGGCCTCTATAAGACTTGTGAACTGCATTTGCTTGCTTATCAGTCCAAAAAATATTTTTAACATCCCATCCATAGCCAAATAAGTCAAAATCGGGACGATTTGAAAAGTGTTGAATTGCATTTAAGCGCTCATGATAGAGCTGAGCAGTGATTTGAGGGTCACTAAATCTAATCCATTTAGTCACAAAATTTCTGAGTAAGCATTTAGTAGCTGAGAAAAAATTACCCTCACTAAATCGAGGCCATTCCCATTGAAGCGCTAATTTATTACTATTTATAATAACTAAAAATTTTTTTTTACTCCAAATCGATAAATTAAAAATAACTGAATCATGTTTATTGGGGTGAAAAATTTCTAAAAACCGCTCATTAGATCTTGTAATTCTTTTTGAAATTCCAACCCAATCTAAAACAAAATAAAAATCTGCTGTTCTACGATTTATATAATGATAATAACGCGTTGCTATCACTGGTGATTCTAATGAGAATGAGACAGCGGGGGTAATAAATTTATTGCTTAATGAATTTATTCCAGACGCCATATCAGAGATTAAGAGCGCATTTTCTTCTTTATGATATTTTAGATAATAATCAAGCGTCATAAACCTGTATCCAGCTGCTATTATAGACTCAGCCAAGTCTGTTAAAGCTTCGCCATGGTGAAATTTAGCCATATGGGATCTATCTAAAATCCTATTATTCATAAATTCCTTCGTGTCTGTTGAGTACACAACAATCTGGTTTTTATGAATTCGATTCTTTTTATTAGGCATACTTAATTTTTAGGTTTATGACAGTTTTCGATGAGACTAATAAAATCATTTAAGCTAGATGGATATATTATATCGTCTCGATAGGCATCTAGTATTTTTTTAAAGTTAACTAAATCCATTTTTTTAGGTTCGATTTCAGAAAGATTTGTAAGGCAGATACATGTGGAATTTTTTATGCTCAAAAAAGATGCTGTTGCAAAAGAAATAAAAAATTTCCAATTACCATCATCAAAGAATTCAACGGGTAAGTTTGTGTCGATGATTTTTATTTTTTTCAGAACAGGGTGTTTTATTGAGTGGTACAACGGATGTGGCTTGAAATATATCTGAACATTTTTAGATTCAGATAAAGCTTCTAAAATTCTCAAATAAATCTCTCCATACAAGGAAACGCCCTGCTCGATTGAATAATCGCCCAGAAAAAGCAGCCTAGCTTTAGGGCTAGATCTAATACCATATTTTAAAATTGTGCGCTCAGTATATGTATAAGGTAAATTTGCTGAAAAGTCTTTTTTTTCATAAAAAAAAGACACCTTATTTTTTCTTAGGAAAAGAGGGTTAATACCAACAACCCGTCCAAATGTAGTGTCAAAATGGAAGGAAAATAGTTTAGAAGTAATTAAATTTAGATAATATGTTAGTGAAAAGAGTGGGGGATTTTCATATTTACCAAAAGTCATAAAATTTCGAGGTCTAATTAGCCGAACAAATAATTTCTGGTTTCGTATGACTTCGCCTAAAAAAATAATTCCAGGAACATCATAAAAAAAAGTTGAATAATAAAAAATACTTCCAGGTTTGAGAGATTTTTGCATTTGCCTCGCTTGATTTATCCTTCTAATTGTTTCAAGAAAAATGAGGCTTTTAGTGTATATAAGCTTAATAAAATAATTATTAGGACTCCCAGCTGCTTTCCCCTTCTCTTCCTGATAAAAATAAGGATGTAAAAAAGATACTCTCATTAATTTACATATTTCTTTTATTGAATCTGAATGTGTAATTACAGTAAGATTTTTTTTATATTTTTCTATCAAAAAATATAAAATTGTCAAAGACTCTCCGCTTGGAATATAAAAATATACTTGATGGTTTCTAATTTTTTAGCGCCTTTGAGATAAATATATAGGGATGTTGTCTCTCATATTTTTCTGCTATTTGTATCAAATAGCGTAAACTTAAGGTAATTTTTATGGCTGTCATGCTAAAAATTACCAAACGCTTCTTCCTCCATCTATTACTACATTCTGCCCGTTCATATAACTTGAGGCATCGGAGCATAAGAACTGGACTGCACTTCTGTATTCGTCATAATTTGCCATTCTGCCCATTGGGATTAAAGAAGAAATTCTTTTAACAAATTCATCGCTTTGGCCATTAAAAATTCCTCCTGGGGATAAGGCATTACAGCGAATGCCACTATTCACCCAGTAGGTTGACAAATACCTTGTTAAACCGAGTAATCCAGATTTTATTACAGAATAGGTTATTGGCTTTACAGGCTGAAATTCAAATGACAATTCTGATTTGTTATAAAGGCGCTGATCTGGTGAAATTATTGATAGATCTGACGCTATATTAAGAATGACGCCATTTTTAATAGATTTAGCCATGAGTGACCCAAAAACTTGCGAGCATATAAAAGCGCCTGTGAGACCAACAGATATCTCCTTATTCCATTGATCCAGAGAAAAATTTTCAAATCGCGATGCTTCCAACGAGCTGGAGTCACTTTTAACTTTTGGATCTATTGCAGCATTGTTAACTAAAATATCTACAGTTAAATTTTTTAACTGCAGTCTGTGTGACATGTCAGTGACTTCGTCGAAATTCGATACATCCATAACTTCAGAAAAAATCTTTGATGACTCAAAGGTTTTGTCAAGCTTCGATTTGGCAATTAAAAGCTGATCATTTTTTATATCAGTTAAAATAACTGAAGCGCCACTTTCTAAGAGCGCGTGGGCGTGTTGCAATCCTAACAAACCTGCAGCTCCTGTAATAAGCGCAGTTTTTCCGGTTAGATCAAATTTTTCAAAAGCCATATAATAACTACCTCATTTTAATTAAAGATAAAATTGCTTAAAATTAAGAGTGTACTTGGCCTCCATCAATAGTCCAAATAGAACCTGTAACAAATTTTGCGAAATCAGAAGCTAGGTAGAGCGCTAAATTTGAAATATCATCAAGATCACCAAAAGTATTCAAACTAACTTTGCTCTTTAGCATAGCTTCTGTTCGCTCTCTATCTTCTAGAATTTTATGAGCCCATACTGAATCCTCAAAAAGAATATTACCTGGTGCTATTGCATTTATTCTTATCCCATCTTTTCCAAGCGGCCTAGCCATAGCTTTTACATAAAGATTAAGAGCAGCTTTGGCAGCTGAATATGGAATCGGCGCATTTTCAACAACCTCTAAGCCACAAATAGAAGAAATACAAATTATTGAGCCATGACTAATTTCAAGAAAATTTCTTGAGGCTTCTATCATATTGGTGGCGCTCAAAAGATTTAAGTCTAGCGCTCGCTTCCATTCATCATTTGATTCGTTGCCATAATTAGAAGATTTTCCGCTTCCAACATTGCAGATTAGAACATCGAAGCCTTTAAATCTATCAACAAAATTCAACACAATATTTTTTGCTTCTTTTGGATTTGTTACATCCCCGTGAATAGCAACTGATCCTGTAAGTTTATTAGAAGAGTCTTGCAAATCCTTTAAATTTCGCCCGTTTAACCCAACTTGACAACCATTTTCGTGAAAAGCTTTTGCTATTGAAAAACCGATGCCCTTTGACGATCCAGTAACTAAGACATTTTTTCCTGTGATTGAAAATTTATTTATCATGCATTTTCAAGATAATTTAGGGTTATATCTCTAGAAAATGCAAGAAGGCCAGAATGATTATCATCGTTTGCTCTCGCAGTTTGAAGTATATAATTACCTCTATAATTAACTTTCTTTAAACATGAAAAAACTAAATTAAAATTTGCATTGCCTTTTCGCAGAGGAACAGTTGAACCGCCTAGAACTCTATCTTTAACATGAACATTTAAAATTCGAGCCCCATAAGAATTAAATTCTAAATTTGGATCTAGTCCTAATGCTGCGCTATTTCCTATATCATAATTAATACCAAAAAATTTTAGACTTAGTCTACCTATAAAACGCCCTAGTTCTGAAGGAATATAGTCAGATTCGAATAAAATTTTTATATTAGACTGACGAAACAAAGCTTCATGCTTTTTTAAGAAAAAGATTAGTATGTCTTCATGCTCTTTAATTTCAAGCCTTCCGTTATCTACAAGCGGAATAACAAGCATTCCGATTCCAATCCTTGCGCATGCCTTCACAACTTCGATAAAATCTCTCTCCAATTCATCGCGTAACGAACCTTCAGATTTCCAGAAAGGGGCTTGCATAAAACAGTCTCCTGTTAAGGAGGGAATCTTCATGTTGTGAGATTCACAGAGAAATAAAATTCTATTTTGACCTTTTTCTGTTAACAAAGGATTTTCGTATAATCGATCTTGATCCAGGGTCCATTCCATTAAATGGAAATTTAATCTTTGAGCCAGAAAAAATTCATTCTCCCAATTCTGCCATGGAAATGATTGTATTCTTCCATTCTCTAAAGGAGACAGTCTTCCTTGCATAAATCCAATTGAGCTAATCATTTCTTAATATCAACATAATATTTGATGTGGCTTTTTTAGAAATATATGTCTTATTTAAACTAACTAATGTCTTCGTTAGCCAATCTGAAATTTCCTTATCAGGAACAAGAAAGCCATAATCACAAGATTCGCAGAAAAAAACAATACGAGAGCCCCTCCTTAATTTATCGGAAAGGATTTTATTAGCAGTCATACTGTAGAGAACATAGCTCTTTATATATTTTTTTATTCATTTAATTCCTAAATTTCTTCCACTAGTTCTAAAAGTACGCCCTCGTAACCTTTGCAATAGGTCATTTTAACTTTTCCATCTGGCGATTTATGTGGAGGGGCATGGAAGAAAAACCCTTCCTTAGAAAGCCTTTTATATATATCTTCTAAATCATAGACAGTAAGCGCTATGTGGGTAAGCCCAGTGGAGAATGCCTTGCCTTGCCAAAGAGGTTTGTCACTATGTGATTGAAAGTATAATAGCTCTAACAACATACCAGTAGGGTCGCTCATTTTTATCGTAGTGACCCTAACATTAGTTAACCCCAAGACAGCGTCCAAGTAAGGCCCATGCTCCTCCATTTGCTTTTCAATTTTAAACCCTAGTAAATCACACCAAAAATGCAAGGCGCCGTTTAAGTTAGTTACAACAATTCCTATATGTCTTATTTTATTTATCATTGAATTGCAATCTCATCGACAGCTTGTCCCAAAACAGTTATGCCCTCAATTAAAGCCTCATCTGAAATTGTGAGCGGCGGTCCAATTTTTATTGATTCGCGGGCGGTATGAACAACCAAAAGACCTTTCTGCATGCATAATTCTGAAACGCGGCTAGCAAATAAACTATCAGCATTTCCAGTTTTAATATCAGAGAATAATACAGCTGCGATTAAACCCTTACCCATCAATCTTGAAATGCGAGTAGGATGGCGCTGCTGAATTTTATATAGCTCAGAAAATAAAATTTTTCCTTTTCTCTCTGACTCTGAAATTAAATTTTTACTTTCGATCTCTTCAATAACTGCTAAACCGGCTGCACAAACAAGTGGATTTGCCGAATGAGTGCTGCTCATATTACCAATATCTGGCAAATCCATAATTTCGCGCCTCCCAATAACTCCTGATAACGGCAGCCCGCCACCCATACCTTTGCCACAACAAATTAAGTCAGGCTCAACATCGTAATGTTGAAAACCAAAAGCATATCCAGTTCTAGCAAAGCCTGCTTGCATTTCATCAAATGCTAATAGAATGTCATATTGTCGACAAATTCGCTCAATAGCCTTTACAAATTTTTCTGGATAAAAAATAGCCCCCCAGCCCTGAAAAGTCTCTAGCATAAATCCACATATGTCCTTTTTTATATCCAATCCTTTATTCTTTAAATTCAATAGATTTTCTTCAAGGAAAAGTTCAGGATCTTTTCCATTCAAAGCCCATGGATATGGAAAAGGAATATGATGTACATCGTCATCCTGATAACCTATCCATTCTTTCTGGCTCAAGTTACTGCTAATCATTTGTGCGCCTAAAGTTCGCCCATGCCAATTTCCTTCTATTGCTATGACGCCAAGGCGTCTTTTATTTTTGTTTCTGCCGTTCATACGCATGAGCTTGAAAGCGGCTTCAGTTGCTTCAGTACCTGCAGAAAGCAAAAAAGCTTTTTCAAATGGCTTTCCGGCAAAATTTATTAATTTCTCAAGATATTCAGCCCGCAAATTATTTGCATACGCATAACAACTAAAAATTGGCTTATCAAGAAGAGTTTTAATTGAAGAAATTATTCTTGGATTGGAATGTCCAACATTTGCAACGAAGATAGTTGAAGTAAAATCAATCCATTGATTGCCTGCAATATCATAAACAGTAAAATCCTCTGCTTTGTCCCAAATCAAGGGAAGCTGGCCGTGCATAGAACGAGATTCATATTTATCCAATTTATTTAAAATTTCCTCTGTACCAGGACATGGTATTGAAGTATGAATCTTTCTGTGCTTTGTTAGAACAAAAGGCACTTCTTGAGGTGCGCGAGAAAATTTAAACCCAGCCATAAAATCCTTAATTAAACAATTGTGAAAAAAAATACGGGTCTTTTTTTAACTGATATTCTAGCAATCCAAAATCATCTTCTGTATCAACTTCATATGAATGATTGGTAATAAAGGGCATAACTTTGTCGCCATGAATTGCAGCCTTAGAAAGGATGTATTCTACTGATAAAACATCAATATATCCGTTAGCTTGATATGTACTAGAAAATAGTTGCCGAGCATTATTAGCAAAATCTAAATTTTGATAAGTATTCCCCACCATTTTATAAAAACCATTTGTATTTATTTCAAATGTTTTATAAGCTGATTCTGACATTTCATGAGCAGATCTTAGAGATGAGGCTATTTGATTACCCTTAAATAAACTAATAGCCCTATCTATCTCTGAAGGATTTCTAAATGGAGTGGTCGGTCGAATATGCGCAATCCATTTTGGCTTCTCATGATGAATTGAAAGCCACTCTATTGCATGATGAATAAAATCATAATCAGTTGAAATATCGCTCGAAATTTCAACTGGGCGAAGAAAAGGCACCTCTGCGCCATATTTTTTTGCAATATCTGCATAAAAAGAAGAGTCAGTTGAAACAATTATGCGGTCAATTAATTTTGATTTTTTTGCTGCCATAATAGACCAAGCAATTAGCGGATGTTCGCCAAGTAATCGTATATTTTTATCAGGCACTCCTTTAGAACCCGACCTAGCAGGTATGAGAGCTACCACTTCACTCAATTTTTATCCTTTTTAAAAAAAACAAACCTTAACCTCTTACATCCACTCTTAATTTATTCTTAACTAATAATTCAGCCTCTGAAATATTTTTTTTACCGACACCTAGAATATTTGGGATCATTCTTATGGAATCTACAAAATTTCTAAGAGCATTTGTCTCGATTGAGGCGGATTGATCTGATCCATACATTGCACGATCTAAAGTTATATGACGCTCAATGGAAGAAGCCCCTAAAGCCACGGCGGTAATACAAACTTTTAAAAGTGAGCTTTCGTGGCCAGAATAGCCCACATCACAGTCATATCGATTTTTTAACATTGGTATACATAATAAATTTGCGTCTGATTCCTTCATGGGGTAAGTGCTAACGCAATGCATGAGCTCGATCGGGCAATTAGATTGTTTAAATAAATTAACAACCTCATCAATTTCATTTATTGTTGCCATACCTGTTGATATAAAGGTTTTCTTTTTTTCGGATGCTATTTCCTTTAAAAGCGGTTTATGGCCCAACATTGCGGAAGCAACTTTATTAAATGAAACTTCAAATTTACGAATGAAAAATTGAGAATCTAGATCCCAAGATGATGCGCTCCAATCAATATCTTTTTTCTTGCAATAGGAATCTATTTCCTTGTACTGATCTTCATTAAATTCAAGGCCCATTTTTTGGTCTCTTTGAGTTGTTCCCCATGGGCTATCTCTAGCGCTATCTAAAAAATCTTTTGTGTACACAATATCAATTGTACGTTTTTGAAATTTAACAGCATCAAAACCAGCGTCAGCAGCGTGGTCAATTAACTTTTTGGCAATATTAATGTCGCCATTATGATTAATTCCTATTTCAGCAATTAGATACAAGCTCATTAATTTCTTCCTCAGTTAAATTATCTATTCTTAAAAGCTTCTCAATGAAAGATCGAATGAACCCCTCGCCCCCTTTTTCATTAAGGACTAGGCTTGCGATATTTTTTATCAAAAAATGTGCGTCTGATGGTGCTATCGAGCACCCAGCTCGGCTCATCACACTCAAATCATTAAGATCATTACCTAAATAAACCAAGCCAGAGAACGCGCTTTTATTTTCCGGAAACCGATTATTTAAATAATGTTCAATAAATTCAAGTTTATTTAAAACCCCATGGTAGCAGTCCAATTTTAGCTTATTGGCTCTAGCCAATACAACTGGATTAGCTTCTTTTGACAAAATAAACATATCAATCTGCAGAGAATTTTTTTTTTGGTAGTTTTTTATTAAGTCAAAGCCTAAACCATCAGATCTATCACAGCGAACTGACTCAGAACCATCTTGATGAACCCAAACTTTGTTGTCTGTAAAAACACCATCAAAATCAAATACGATTGTATGAATGTTTTCAATTATGGGCAGAGGCTGATTAGGCAAAGCCGAGTTCCTTTTCAATTAATTCACATAGTAAATGTCCAATAAAAATATGACATTCTTGAATTCGGGCTGTTATATCCGAAGGAACATTAAGATTAAAGTCAGCTTCCTCTATTGCCTTTCCACCATCTTTTCCTAATATGGCTAAAGTTTTAACGCCTAACGCTTTAGATGTTTGAATTGCTTTTAAAACATTTTCGCTATTGCCTGATGTTGAAATTCCAATAAGCATATCTCCCTCCCTAGCAAGAGCCTCGATTTGCCTAGAAAAAATCTCTTCATACGAATAATCATTAGCAATGCAGGTGATAACTGATGTGTCTGTATTTAAAGCAATTGATCTCAGGGCGCGGCGATTTTTCTTAAATCTTCCTACTAATTCAGCAGCAATATGCTGGCTATCTGAAGCGCTCCCTCCATTTCCACACCAAAATAATGTCCCATTATTTTTAAGCACTTTTGCCATCTCTAATGCTAAAAACTTAATATTTTCACTTTCATTATTTATCAATAAATCAATGGTTTTTTTATGGTCTAAAGCAGACTGTTCAATTAGATTTTGCATAATATACTTTTTTTTAATTAGCTGATTCAACAAGTTACCATATTTTTATTACTTAATATCCTGCAATTTTAGAGTATATTGGCGCCATTTGATATTGTTCTTCGAGAGTACAAAATTCGTCTGTTTTACCTTCTAAAAAAGCCTGTGTCTGTTTATATAACCCAGGTTTAAATTCAATATCAAGATTATCATTAAGCTCCACTTGATTTACTGCTATTGAACCAATCTCAGTAACAAAAAGTTTCTCCATAGGCCTTAAAATAAAACGATGTTTTCGCGTTAAAATTTCAAGACCCCATCGGCCAGGGGCTTCCCAGTCGGCGTGATAACTAAATAAAACGCCATCTTCCGTGACCCCAGCTCCAGCAAATCTCGCCGCACTTGGATGCCAGAATATTTTTCCTTGACACCAACTTTTCCACTCTAGTGGTTTACCGCAAATATAAAACGCCAAATCTATAACATGGGAGGAGTTAGCAAATATTAATGCTTCCTTAACTTTTACTGGGACTTGCCATGGTGCAATAGTATGCGCCCATTCAGTAAACTCAAAAATACAGCTAGTTACTCCCCCATCTTCTTTTATCCTATCCATCACATACGTAGTAGATGAATAAAATCTTCGATTGTAAGCTATATAAACACTCGCATTAAATGCTTTAGCTATTTCATGTAACTTATTGATTTCTAATATATTTAAACCACCTGGTTTTTCTAATAAGATTTTTTTGGTACCTGCCTTGATTAAAGCTATTGCCACATTAGAAAGCTGATCAAAACTTACTGAAATAATAGCTATTTCTGGTGGGCCTAATAGATTAATGGCACTTGATATGCCCCCAGAATGAGCGGCCTTTTCTGTCATTAAAGTAAAATTTTTACATGACTCAACTCCCCTTCCTATTGCCTCAAAGTCAACATTCAATTTTTTTAATACCTTTGCATATTCAATAGCATGAGGCCCAACTCCAACTAACCACAATTTCATAAAAATTCCTTTATTTAGGTGATTGGAACAAATTGCGCTTTAGGGTCCATAAATTTACACCAATGATCTTGCATTCCTTGAATAAAAATCTTATGGATGGCAATGGATTCATCAAGAGATGTTAAGTCGCACTGATGTGTCTCAAAAATCTGCCTGATTAATGGCGCTGTCATTTCGCTTTGATAGGGTAATTTACCGTTCAATTCGAATCCATCTGAATAAGTAGCTGTGCCATGTTCTTCATCTACATGCCAAATTCCATCTACATCTTTTAGGTCATATGTATATGTTGAGGCCATGCTATTAGATGAGGTCAATGACACAGAAGAACCGCCAGAATAAGAAGCAGTCAAAGTCCCAAATATTTCCCAATTACCAGGTCTTTTGGCTTCATGCCAAACATTTTCAAGATTGTCAGTATTGAGAGTAATCAGAGTCTCTCCAGAAAGCCAAGACATATAATCCAAAAAATGGATAGCATTGCAAGCAAGGCCCCATGCCCCGCCAGTTAAAGATATATTTAATGGTAAATTATTTCTTAATCTATTTTTTAGAAGCTGATGCCAAAGAATTGCTCTTCGTGGCGTGTTTACCCAGACCGATGATTTATCAGCGAAAGAAGAATGAATTTCAGAAAGAGAATTAATTGATTGCGCCAAAACTTTTTCTAATATCCAAAAATTGACTTTACTATGACACAAAATATCCTTGATAATTCTAGGGCGAGAATTAGCAGTAGTTGAAACAATTACTAAATCAAAATTTAAGGGCACATCAGTAATATTGTTGAGAAAAATAACGTTATGATTACTTTGATAGCCGGCACATTCAATCCAGCGTTTTTTCGTTAAAGAAAGAGAGATTTCTGAAATATCGTAAACATATATATTTAAAAAAAATTTAAAATTAACTAATCCTTGAAGATAGCGTGAGCCTAATTGCCCAGCGCCTGCAATAAGGATATTTTTTTTTGTCATAACTTATTTATGAAAATTGAGAATAATTTTATTAATTAAGGAAAGCTCATTAAAATCAACATGCACTTCGGATTTAGAAAAAATCTTGGCGAAATTAGGAAGATCAAGAGATTGCTCACTAAGAAGTGCTTCAGCATCTTTATATTTTAAACTTCTTAGAAATTCAACAACAATTTTTGGGAGGTAAGATAATAGTTTAGCTCTAAGTCTTAAATGATTTGGTAATGCTTTTGTCCTTCCTTGCACGTATATATTAATAGATTCTCGAATTTTATTATTAATTAATTGAAGCTCGTTAACATTTACTCCATCAGCCAGAGATTCAGTCATTATTTTTAAAAAAGACTCATGTTCAATTTTATTTTTAGGGTCCTGCCACCAATTCTCAATTATATAGTTTTTATCATTAATATCTTCATGGTTCACCCAGAACGGTTTATTTTCAAAAGACCTCAGCCACATAAGTGTCGGAATAACCCTAGATTTCCCATGATATGAAACTAATATTTCAAAAGAGATTTCTGATAGGTTAAATGGAGGGAATTGTTTTTTACAAATAGCGCGAACTGTTTTTTTCCAAACAGAAGATCTAACTACTGAGTATATTGTTGAACATACATAGGGATTCATATGTAAAATCATACGATCGAATTTATTTTCACATAACACACTATAATTCTTCAATTCCTCGTATACTGAAAATCCAATTATTTGTGAGTTTTTGAAATCAAAACCTATTGCGCGTCCCATACATGAAACCAAATCCGGTTCAGAATCTAAATTTACAATACATTCATCTAGTGCCTTGGAAATAAAAAATTCATCATCTCCAAGCAAAGCAACATAATCTGTATTTATTAGCTCCGAAACAAAACTTAATCTTTCATAAAAGCTTAATGGTAGGTGATAATAACGGATATTAGATTCTAATTTTACTAACTCACAAGAGTCAATTGATTTATCTGTACCATCAATTAAAAAAACTTGGGGGGGTTTCCCAGACCAATATTGCATATTCCGAAGAGCATACCTCTGTCTTCTATATGAAAGAATTACTATAGTAAGCCTTTTTAAGGATATGTCGGTTCTAGAAATTGGCAAAATTTATTTAACTCTTTTTAGGTACCCATCAGGCGCAACTGTAATAAGCAGTTTATTTTGAATGGATTTATCAATTTCAAATTCAGGGTGAGTTTTTAGATATTCCCAAACTGCTGTTTTTGGATTATTTTTTGGCCCCCAAGGTCGATCCAAATATAAATCTTTAGGTATATCCTCAACAACAGTATCAAAGACAATGCAATAACTTCCAATGCTTGTTAAATCAGCGTAGGCGTTCAATTCCGCTAAAACATGATCATGAGTATGATTAGAGTCTAGGCAAATCATTATTCGATTATATTTTTGTGCAATTTCATGAACATGTTCAATAATATTGGAGCTTATGCTTGATCCTTCGATCATTTGAATCATAGGGCTTAAAGGGTGATTTTCAATTGCAAGTCGATTATGAGCTCTTATATCAATGTCAATTCCAAGAACTTTTCTTTTAGAAAGTGCTGGATTTATTGTTGCTCCAGCTTTCAACGCATCAGTCACATCTAATAACGACAACATAGAAGCGCTCAAAACCAAAGATCCGCCGTGGGCTATTCCTGTTTCAATAATTAAGTCAGGCCTAACCATCCAAATCAATTCTTGCATCGCTACAATATCCTGAGGGAACTGAATAATCGGACGCCCAAGCCAAGAAAAATTATAAGAGTATTTGTATGGCGCGGAATTTAAAATAAAATTTAAGCCATCACCACTGAGTTTACTCGCCATTTGAGTTATAAGATCAGCGTCACTAGATAAAAGTTCTTTTTTAGAAAATGTTGAATTATTTTTTAGCTTTTTAGTTTTTTTATCTTTATCCATAATTTAAATTCTTTATAAGGTTTATTCAAACGAATCAAGCCAGGTTAATATTGATACTAAACTAAATATTAATCTATTTTTAGTGTAGGTTCCATTTAGGTCATTCATAACTTTTAAGAAGGCTTTAGTGTCAATAAGACCTTTGTTTTCTTCAATAATATATTGAATATGTTCTTTAGTTATCCATAAGTTTAATGGCAAATCAAATCCAATTTTTTTTCTATTAATAAATTCATCGCTAAACTTAGCTTTTAATATTTTTTTTATTGGCCATTTAGCATAATTTATATCCTGAAAAGATTCCTCATTTAAAGAATTCATGTAATTTACCAAAGGCAACGACAAAAATGGAACTCTAATTTCAATTGAATTTGCCATCCCAGTCATATCTTGGCGAAGCAGCCATCTTCTTATGTAATATTTTTGAAAAATTTCAAGCTTTGATAATTGGGCGTATTTATTTATTACAAGCTCTTTTGAGTTAAAAATATTTAATAGGCTTCTATATGGAACGTATTCCATATACTCATCTGGTAGAGCACCATTAAAAAACCATTTGTAGCCACGAAATACTTCATCAGCACCCTCTCCAGACAAAAGAACCTTCAGGCCATTATTTTTAGCCTCGGACGATAAAAGCATTGAACCAATAAAATTAGGGTGAAATATTGGATAATCTAAATTTTGATTTATCTTTTTAATAAATTCAATTCCAAGCTTATCTGAATCCATTACTATTTTAGTTACATTGTTTGAGTTAATTCCTAATGCAGCTAACCCTTGATCTTGCCATTTTTCTTCAGACATACTTAGATCATTTATAACTACTGAATAAACATTAGGTGGTCTATCTTCCTTAATGCATTTATCTAAAATCAAAGTTGAATCTAATCCGCCGCTGTACATTATACCAAAAGGAACATCAGGGATCTGCTCATCCATGCTAGCATTTATAAGATTAGATATTTCATCAAAATTAGCCTTACAATCGCCGCCATATGAAAAATGAATGATTGGGGATTTTGAAATAATATTGCCATCTAAAATCGAAACAAAAGTATTTGGGGGAAGCTCTTCAATTTCTTTAAATATTGAATGAGAATTTACGTACCCAAAACTCCCATAAGAAAGTAAGCCATCAATATCTATACTTTTATTAAGTAATTTAGCTAATGGACGGAGCTCACTACAAACATATGATTTTTTATTATTAATAGAAAAGTAAAGTGGCTTGACTCCAAGAGGGTCCCTTGCAATATGAATTTCACCTGTAAGTAAATTGCAAAGAGAAAAAGCATAGATTCCGTTAACTTTCTGTAAAAAACTCTTTCCTTCCAATATTAGTCCAGTTAACAATACTTCCGTATCCGATTCAGTTACGAAACTGAGCCCCTGGGAAGTTAAATATTTTTTAAGGTCTTTGAAATTATAAATTTCTCCATTAAATAGTATTGCGAAACGCCCTGATTTATCTTTCATTGGCTGGTCAGATCTTAGCTGTGGGTCAACGATAGAAAGGCGAACAAATCCAGAGTTAATAGGGCCAATATTTAATGTGCCCAAACTGTCTGGTCCGCGATGACGCAGATCAAATAAAGCGCTCTCTAATGATTTTGAGGGATCGTTAACAGAAAGGACAAATCCACACATATTCTATTGCTGCCTAGCGGGGATGCCAAAAACACGTGCGCCTTTATTTACATTCTTCCTTACTAAAGAACAGGCGCCTATAATAGATCCATCGCCAACCAAAACTGATGGAAGTATTACCGCTCCAGCCCCTACGTAAACACGATTTAGTATACTAACTCTTCCACATATATATGATCTGGGGCCGACAAAACAATAGTCACCGATTTTAGATTCATGCGCAATTCCAGAGTTAGATGAAATTATCGAATAATTTCCGAGAGTTACAAATGGATGAATTGTAGCATTTTCATAAATGAGATTTCCAAAACCAATATCCACATGAGTCATATTTACAGAGGGATGAATAATATTAGTAAAAAAATATTTTTTTTTTGTAAAATATTCTGTAGTTTCAATTCTTGAGTTAATTGAGCCAGCAATTGTATTAATCAATACAACGTCCTGAGGCAGAAATTTCTCGATAGCAGAAAAATCACCAAGAACAGGGAGCCCAAAAAAAAAGGCACCAATTTTATGGCAATTATTATCTAAAAATCCAATTATTTTATATTTGTCTTTTGAGTGAATAGCAAATTTATTTATATCTTCAATTATTCTTATAATTGTAGGATTAGCAGCACCGATAATGATCAAGTTTTGCATATATTTTCTTCCAAGATAAGGAGATTAAAAACCGTCCATTCCATAAAATCGTAACGCTTAAATAAGTCACTACTATTTTGTAATTTATTGAGAATATTTACTTTAGCATAGTCTATATTAATTATGTTACTTGGCTTACTAAGCAATCTTCTTATCTCTTTCCCACAGCCAAAATCAGAAGCGAAATACGGATGACTAGGCGACTGAAAGCCAATTTTTTTTCTAAAAACAAAATCGTAGGGGAGGTATTTCATTAGAATATTCTTTACTGCAGATTTATACATTAAATTCCTGTTAAGGGATTCAAAATTAGTACTAAAAACCAATTTGAAAATATCATTTGTTAAATAAGGAAATAATATCTGTCGATTACTACAAAGAGATACAAAACTAAGCTCCCTAATATGGTCTTGCAAAACAGTTAGTGTGTGATATCGCCTTTGAAATTCAAGAAAATCTGGGGAATCTAAAAGACATTCTAAAATAATTTTTCTGCTTTCTGATATTGAACCACAATCCTGTAATAGAAGATTATTAACAGCCTCTTGATTTAATTTTAAGTAATCAAAATTACTTAACATGTAATTTATCCAATCTTTTTTTGGCATATTTTTTTTAGAAACTAAATCAGATATTGTCAACTTTTCAGTTCCAATCATTGATTCGTCTGGGCCAGACCCATTAATTATCGGTATATCTAGATGCAAGTTGTTAAAAGTTTTATTTTGAATATAAAAAGCAGTAGAATAAGTATGAAATAAATATTTACTCTTTAGAGATAATTCTAGATTAGAAGTTCTAAAATCCTCGTTATAAATATCTACTCTAGAATGAGTGGTATTGTATTTTTTTGAAACAAATTCTGCGTAACGCCAGTCATCGATATCTTTACGCCAGTCAGCATGGAAGTATGTGCTAGTCATTATATTTTCAGCCGACCCAGAGATTTCATGTATTTTTGAAAGAATGAGGCTTGAATCTGCGCCTCCAGATAGATTTAGATATGCACTACCAGGAATATAATCGATTAAATTCATTATCGAATTATCAATTGCACGCTCTAAAAGATTTTCAACCTCATTTTCTGAATTAATGCTAATTGCGGGAAAGATTAATTTCTTTTTTATTTCAAACGAATGTGGCTTTATTACAATAATTTCATCTGGCATTAATATTTTAATATTTTGATATATTGTATTTCCGCCACTGATATAAGCTGCTGATAAATACTCTCCTATAGCAGTCATATCCAGAGCATTCGTTTCGTCTTCAAAAAGCAATCTTGGATCAGTAGATAATAATAGATGTTTTGATGAATAATATAATGGTATAGAGCCATAATTATCTCTATCGACTTCAAAATAATTGTTGCTCAAATTAATACTAATTTCAATAAAATTACCGTCGGGCTCGCTGAATAACCCATTGAATTGACGACCTAAAACACAGTGTTTTTTTCGTCCTTTTTGAGCATTTTCTACATCTAAAAATTTTAAAGGAAAGTGAGAATAAAGACATGGTAATTTTGAAGAAGCGGCATCTTTGAATTCTTCAATTTGTGAAGTTATTTTCATTCTTTACAAATTGCCTTTATAACATTGCAAACCCTTAAAATTTCCTCAAGGGTAATATCATGATAACTTGGTAAATTTATCGCACGAGACGAAAAAGAATAACTGACGGGACAATTGAAATTCGGCTTAAAAAAAGTAAGGCTGTCTAATGGCCAGAAACAGACTCTTGCATCAATATTTTCTTCTAGGAATAAACTTTGAATAATCTCTCTAGTTATTTTACTATCTTCCGAAAAAACTACTGTTGGCATCCAGCTTCCATTTACGATTCCAAGTGGCTCTGGATTAAGATTGATACAAGAGATATCTTTTAATTGTTCTTTGTAGAAATATAAAATCTCTCTTTTCTTTTCGATTAAATCCTCAATTCTTTCAATTTGTGCGCATCCAATAGCAGCCTGAATATTAGACATTTTATATTTGAAGCCAATCATATCTGGCCAAAATTGTTTAGATTGATTTCGCGATCGGCCATGATTACTCAATGTTAATACTTTTTCATATAATTCTTCGTCATTTGTAACAAACATACCTCCCTCACCAGTTGTAAGAGTTTTTGTTCCATGAAATGAAAAAGTTCCAAACTTTCCCATTGAGCCTGCTCTTTGGCCATGGTAGATTGAGCCAACAGCTTCAGCTGCGTCTTCAATGATTGGAATATTATATTTTTTTCCAATTGCAAGAAGCTTGTCCATTTCGCATAAATTACCGTACAAGTGAACAGCTAAAATTGCTTTTGTTTTCGGCGAGATTGCCTTTTCCACAAGCTCAGGATCGATACACCAAGAGTCAGGTAGAATATCCACAAATATTGGATTTGCCCCTACGTGAACTATTGCTGAAGCTTGGGCTACCCAATTAGTATTAGCCATAATTACCTCATCGCCATTACCTATTCCAAGGCCAACTAAGCCCATATGAATTGCACCAGTGCAGCTTGATGTAGCAATTGCATATTTAACATTTAAATGTTTCCTGAACAAACCTTCAAAAAGCTCAATATACTTATAACAATTATCGCCCCAACCATTTTTCGCGGCATCTGAAGCATAATGGATTTCTAGATCTGTAATTGATGGCTTTGTATAATATATTTTTGATTTCATATCAACCTTAATTCCGGAATTGCAATTACAAATTTAGTTCCAAATTTTAATAGATTTTTATTTTGCTCTTTTATTTCAGCAGCAAGATTCCAAGGAAAAATAATTAGGAAATCAGGTGGATCTGACGCTAGGAATTTGGGATGAAATATTTCAATATGGCTGCCAGGCATATACTTCCCCTGCTTAGATTCCGCAGCATCAAAAATGCAAGGCAATAAATCTTCTTTTATTCCAGCATAATTTAATAAAGTACTTCCCTTTGCAGCCGCACCATAGCCAAATACTTTTTTATTATTCTTCTTATTTTCAATTAGAAAATTGATCAAATTGTATTTAATATGGTTCGCATGAACATTAAAATATTTATACTTATTAATATCCTGGAGTCCGTATATTCTTTCTTCCCGCAATAAATCCTCTACCACCTCAGAATTTTTTCTGCTACTTTCATCATGACATCCATAAATACGAAGGCTGCCACCATGAGTTGGAATTTTTTCCACATCAAAAATACGCAGTCCAAATTTTTTAAAGATTTTATTTACAGTAAAAATAGAAAGGTAAGAAAAATGTTCATGATAAATAGTATCAAATTGATTAAAATTAATAATATTTAGTAAATGAGGAAACTCAATATTTATAAGACCTTCTGGCTTAAGAATAGCTTTGAGGCCTTTAGTAAAGTCGTTAATATCAGGAACATGAGCATAAACATTATTCGCAATAATTAAATCAGCACTCTTCCCTTGCAGCAATAATTCACGCGCAATCTTTTCAGTAAAAAATTCTTTTAATACGGGGATATTTTTTTTTTCAGCAACTCTAGCTGTGCTCAGAGTTGGCTCAATTCCGAGGCAAGGAATTAGTTTGTCAATAAAATTCTTTAACAAATAACCATCATTCGATGCAATTTCAATAACAAAACTTTGGCTATTAAGATTTTCACGGTCAATTATATTTAAAGAGTAGGATTTTGCGTGAGATAACCAGGTTTTTGACGTGCTCGAAAAATATGCGTAATTAGAATCAAATAAATCAGAAGCCTCAGCGTAATCTTCTGTTTGAACTAGCCAGCAATTCGTACACACTCTCACTTTAAGTGGGAAATATTTTTCCGGCTTTAATAAATCATCAGCATTTAAATAGGAATTAGACGGCGGAGAGAATCCAAGATCTATAAAGGTATATTCTAAAATTGAATCGCAGTGACGACATCTCATATAGAAATACCTTCAAAATTTGAATCGATAAAAGCAAAATTTTCATCTCTTTTTGATATTGTTGATATGCTAGCTGGCCATTTGATATTAAAAATAGGGTCATTAATATTTAACCCTGACTGACTCTCTTGATTGTAAAAATTTGAATGGCAATACAATATTTCTGTATTTTTGGTTAGGGTTTGAAACCCATGAGCGAAACCTTCTGGAATTAATAAGCTTAAATTATTTTCTTCCGATAGTATTTGTGCTTTCCATTTAAGAAAATTAGCCGACTCTCTTCGAATATCTACTACAACATCAAAAATTTCACCTTTAAGGCATGTAATCAATTTCATTTCGGTGCTTGGTGGATATTGAAAATGCAGCCCTCTAACTGTGCCTTTATTGACATTAAAACTATGATTTAATTGCGCAATTGGCTTATGCCACCCGGCATTTGCTAGTTCATTTCCACAGAAAATTCGAGAAAAAGAGCCTCTATTATCGATTTGTCTTTCACGAGATAAGGTTTTTACTCCTGAAAAATTAAGATCATTTATAGTAATTTTTTTCACTTAATTATTCTCAAAAGCAGTGATATCTTTCTCACAAAGAGATCTCGAATTAACACCTGCATAATGCGCAATATACCAGTCTATAGTTCGATTAATCGTCTCTTGGAGATTCCATTTTGGCGAAACGCCAATAAGTTTACTTGCTTTAAAATTTTCGAGAGCTAAATAATTAGCTTCATGATAATCCCCGTCTGAATTAGCATATTTAATAGCTCCGAACCCAAAAACATTTTTTGCGTTTTCAGCAATTTCACCAACACTTATTAAATTATTTAAATCAGGTCCGAAGTTATACGGGCCTGCAAGGTGGGGATCTTCCCAAAGCTTTTTAGCTAGCTTTAAATAGCCATCTAACGGCTCTAGTACATGCTGCCATGGTCTTGTGGCATTAGGGTGGCGAATTTCCAAGGTTAGATTATTAGTCCAAGCACGAATTGCATCTGGAATTAATCGGTCTTCAGACCAATCGCCGCCGCCTATAACATTGCCTGCTCTTGCGCTCGCTATGGCTATTCCCTGAGCCTTTAAAAAGGAATCTCGATAGCTCGCAATTACAATTTCGCTCGCTGCCTTGCTTGCACTGTAGGGGTCGTATCCACCTAAAGGGTCAGTTTCCCGATAGGGATAGAAATTTGATTCATTTGCATAAACTTTATCGGTTGTAATCATTACAACAACTTTAGTATTATTCTGCTTTCTAATAGACTCTAGTAAATTGACTGTTCCCATTATATTAGTAGACATTGTGAGTAGCGGCTCTCTATAACTTCGCCTAACCAATGGTTGTGCTGCAAAATGAAAAATAATTTCTGGCGAGTATTTGTCTACAATCTTAGAGAGCTCTGTATAATTATTTATGTCACATATACAACAATTAATATCTTTAGAAAAATTAAGCAGTTCGAATAAACTAGGATTAGTATCTGGCTTTAAAGAGATACCCGTGATACTGGCACCCATTCTAAGAAGCCAAAATGTCAACCAACTACCTTTAAATCCAGTATGGCCAGTAATTAAAACTCTCTTCCCTTGCCAAAAAGAATTTTCAATTTTCATTTCCAAACCTTCCATGGAGATTTTCCAGAAACCCACAAATCTTCAAGAAAATTTTTATCTCTCAATGTATCCATTGGGTGCCAAAAATCTTTGTGCTCAAAAGCCATCATTTCATTTTGTTTTATAATTTTAGCAATGGATTCATTCTCCCAACTACATTGATCATCGCTTATAAAATCCATGCATTTTGGAGATAAAACGAAAAAACCCCCATTTATAAAAGCACCGTCGCCTCTAGGTTTTTCTAAAAAATTAGTCACTTTACCGTCTAAAATTTCTAATGCGCCATATCGGCCTGGCGGCTGAACTGCTGTAACAGTAGCTAACTTTCCATGCTTTTCATGAAATTTTATTAAGTTAGAAATATTAATATTGCTTAAACCATCTCCATAAGTAAAACAAAAGCTTTTTTCATCTTTTATGTAATTATGAACTTGCTTAAGCCTCCCACCTGTATTTGTCTCATCTCCTGTGTTTATTAGAGTTATTTTCCATGGCTCTGCAGTCTGATTATGAACATCCATACTGTTGTTTGACATATTAAAAGTAACGTCAGACATATGTAAAAAATAATTAGCAAAATATTCTTTGATAACATACCCCTTAAAACCACAGCAAATTACGAATTCATTAACACCATAAAATGAATAATGCTTAAGGATATGCCACAGTATCGGCTTACCTCCAATCTCAATCATTGGTTTAGGTTTTAAGTGCGTCTCTTCAGAAATTCGGGTTCCAAGCCCCCCAGCTAAAATAACTGCTTTCATAAAATAATTATCTCTTATATATTTTTCATTTATTAATCACGCTTTTTATGCTTAATACTACCATTCTCTATTTCAACAATTTTATCGCAGTTTTTTAATGTGGTTAAACGGTGGGCAACTATTAATAATGTAATATCCTTGTCTTTTTCTAAAGACGCAATAACATATTGTTCTGTTTTGTTATCTAGCGCACTAGTTGCTTCGTCTAGAATAATAACTTCTGATTTTTTATAAAGCGCACGAGCAATGCCGATTCTTTGTCTTTGTCCGCCAGATAATCTAACTCCTCTTTCACCAACTAAAGTTTGGTACCCTTGATTCCATGTTGCAATATCAGATGCAATACAAGCCTTTTCTGCTGATTGCATAACTAGAGCCATATCAATCTTATCTTTCTCAACTCCAAATGCAATATTTTCTGCAACGGAACTATCAATCAAAAATATATTCTGAGGCACATGACTAATATTAGACTGCCAAAGATTCTTATTTTTAGAGTTTATAATTTGTCCGTCGATCTCTATGGAGCCATTGGTGGGATCTAGAAGACCCATAATAAGATCTAGAAGAGTGCTTTTTCCACTTCCTGTTTTTCCAACAAACCCAATGTGACTACCTTTTGAAAATGATAAATTAATATCATTTAAGATATATGGGTCATTAGAGCTATAACGAAAGTTTAAATTTTTAATCCTAATACTTTTTTTGAAGCTTAACGATCTCTTGCCCTTCACTGCTGTATTTATTTTTGGCATGGGTTGTTCAAGTAAATTTACGACGTCAAGTAAGGATGATTGACTGCCTTTAATACCAATGAATGAAGTATAAGCTTGCTGAAGAGCAGGTAACATTCTCTGTGCACCCAAGGCTAGCGCTCCAAGAAGAGGGATAATCGATAAAGTTTTACTTGAATCACCGCTAAATTTATAAGCTAAAAATCCAATAATTGACATACCTAAGGCCTCAATAACGTATCTTGGACTATTGCCTATAAAAAGATTACTTGATTGTGCTTTTCTTAACAATAAATCAGCGTTTCTGTGATTATTACAATAAATTTCTTGCGTGCCGTCTATAAGAATATCTCGAATTCCGCCTAGACTTTCTTGTAAAGATTTAATAACCAATGTTGATTGTTTTGAAATTCTTTCACTATCAATTAAAATTTTTTTTCGAGTCATGTATATTATGCTTGCATAAATAACACCAAAGGCTGAAAAACTTAAGAATGTCATCAAAGGATTAAAATATAACAATGCAACAAATATACCAATCAAAATAAATATACTACTTAGAATATTAGCCACATAATTAATCGTGCCAATAGCAATCCCTGATTTATTTGCAATACTGTCGATAATTTCACTGCTATTACGTGAACAATGAATATTATATGGCTGATAGAGTGTTCGCCTAAATATAAGCATATTTATTTCTGCCCCCGTATAAAAAGACAGTTTGGTGCTTGCCCAAAGCAATATTAATCTCAGCGCCCCCGCAATTAATGATGCTGATATAAAAAGAATGGTTAGGGGTAAAATTAGCTGTTTTGAATAGGTGATTGAAAAAAAAGTAGTTAATTTATGAGTAAAGCTATATTGCAATAATTGATCTGGATTCATTATCACTAATAAAAATGGAAGAACGGAACCAAGACTTATAAATTCAGCGAATGATACAATTAACATCAAAAATAAAAGCCAAAGGAAATTCTTACGACGTTTAATATGAATGTGCTTCCAAAGTCGAACTAATATACCAAAAAGTGTTTTATTTTTTTTCAAGAAATTAGCTCAATTATAAAAAATATAAATTAATTAAAATATTCACATTCTTAATTTTTCAGATTTCTCAAAATCTTCGTATGCAATTTTAATGCCACTTTTCAAATCAACAATATCTCGCCAGCCCAAGGTATTTAATCTGCTTGGATCCATTAATTTCCTAGAAACTCCATCTGGCTTTGATTTGTCAAAAAGAATACCACCTTGATAATTCACCACTTCTTTTATTAAGGCAGCAAGTTCTGCAATTGACACATCAGTGCCTTGCGATATGTTTAGAAGAGGCGGCAATCCATCATTTCTGTCGCTGGCTAACATTGAATTAAATAATTCATCACTTAAATTCATTATAAATAAGCATGCTTCAGCCATATCGTCACTGAATAAAAATTCGCGCCTAGGGGTTCCTGAGCCCCAAACATATACATTCGGTTCATTATTTATCTTTGCATCATGAAATTTACGAATTAATGCTGGAATTACATGGCTATTTTCAGAATGATAATTGTCACCTATCCCATACAAATTAGTGGGCATAACAGCCAAATATTTGGTTCCGAATTGTCGGTTATAGCTCCAACACATTTCGATGCCAACTATTTTTGCTAACGCATAAGGTCTATTCGTTGCTTCTAATTTACCCATTAAAAGATATTCTTCCTTAATTGGTTGATCGCAATCTCTAGGATATATACAACTTGAACCTAAAAATAAAAGTCTTTTAACTCCAAAAAGATAAGACTGATGAATTACATTCGTTTGAATCGCAAGATTTTCTAAAATAAAATCTGCTGGATAAGTATTATTTGCATGAATACCACCACTTTTAGCAGCTGCTAATATAACAAACTCAGGATTTTCTTTTTTAAAAAAATTTGCTACCGATACTTGGTCGCATAAATCCAGCTGAGCATGAGTGCGAGAAATAATATTCGTATATCCCTTTGTCTCCAATTGTCGCATTAATGCAGAACCCACAAGTCCACGATGTCCAGCAATGTATATCTTTGAATTAAGTTTCATGTTTAGCATTAGTCATTAGAAATTGATTTTAAAAAAACTCTATTCGTTATAGTCCATAGTTTGGTAACCATGGCTTTTTATAAGCTCATCGCGCCGAGCTAAAATATAATCTTCTCTAACCATTTCACTAACTAGCTCTTTAAATGAAATTTTAGGCGTCCAACCTAATATTTTTTTAGCTTTATTAGCATCACCTAAGAGAGAATCGACTTCAGTTGGCCTAAAGTACCGGGGATCAATTGAAATTATTAATTTTTCATTGATTTTTTTATTTTTTGATGATTTTGTAGATTTTTTACAAGAGGAATCATTAATTAAATATCCTACTTCATTTAGTCCCTTTCCATGCCATCGAATATCCATACCTAATGCTTGTGCTGCCATATTCACAAAATCACGGACAGTGTATTGCTGCCCTGTTGCTATAACAAAGTCTTCTGGGGTTTTTTGCTGAAGCATCAACCATTGAGCTTCAACATAATCTTTAGCATGACCCCAATCACGAAGTGAGTCAATATTGCCTAAATACAAACGATCCTGAAGGCCCAATTTAATTCGTGATAGTGCGCGAGTAATTTTTCTCGTAACAAACGTTTCACCTCGCACTGGTGATTCATGGTTAAATAAGATGCCATTACAAGCATAAATACCGTAGGCTTCTCGATAATTAACAGTGATCCAGTAGGCGTACAACTTAGCTACGGCATAAGGACTTCTAGGATAAAAAGGGGTGGTTTCTTTCTGTGGCGTCTCTTGAACCATGCCATAAAGTTCTGAAGTAGAGGCTTGGTAGAACTTTGTCTTTTTTTCCATGCCTAAAATTCGAATTGCTTCTAAAATTCTTAAGGTACCTATTCCATCGGCATTAGCTGTGTATTCTGGGGTCTCAAAACTCACAGCCACATGACTCATCGCTGCTAAATTATAAATTTCATCAGGCTGAGTTTGCTGAATTATACGAATTAAATTAGTTGAATCTGTAAGATCGCCATAATGAAGAATAAAGTTTTTATGGTCAACATGCGGATCTTGATATAAATGATCGATACGATCAGTATTAAATAAAGATGCACGACGCTTAACGCCATGAACAATATAATTTTTGCTCAAAAGAAACTCAGCTAAATATGCGCCGTCCTGACCTGTAATACCAGTAATTAATGCTATTTTAACCAAGATCTATCCTTCCATAGTTATCTTCTAAACGCTCAATATCGTCCTCACCTAAATAGCTTCCAGACTGAACTTCAATAATTTCAAGGGTATCATTTCCTGGATTGGAAAGCTGATGTTTTGATCCTAAAGGGATAAAAGTAGACTCATTTTCATTTAAAATAATTTTTTTATCTTCACATATAATCTCTGCAATCCCTTTTACTACAACCCAATGCTCAGCTCGTTTTGAATGTCTTTGCAAGCTTAAGCTTGCGCCTGGATTAACTTGTATGCGTTTTACCTTAAATCCCCGGCCTTCATCTAAAGTATCAAACCAGCCCCAGGGACGTAAAACTTTACGATGTAAATTTCGCTCTTCTCTATTTTGTAAGGCAAGTTTATTAACTATATCCTTGACTATCTGCGTTTGATTTTTATCAATTATTAATACGGAGTCGATTGTTTCTATAATTATCAAATCTTTGATACCATGAGTCACAACTAAGCGTTCATTTGCATAAATAAGAGAATTATTTGTATCTGAAGTCAAGGTGTCTCCATAAAAAACATTCCCTCTGTCATCTTTAGTGCCCATTTGCCAAAAAGCATCCCAGGAGCCTAAATCATTCCAACCTGCATTAAGAGATATTAATTTAATGTTATGAAGACCAGATAATTTTTCCATAACAGCATAGTCAATTGACTCGCTTGGAATTTTGTTAAATAAATCTAAGTTTGGGCGAATAAATTTTTTGTCTATGGTGCGTTGATTAAATGCTTTTTGTGTCGCCATTAATATATCCGGTCTACATTTTTCGATTGCATTTAACCAGACGCTTGCTTTCATAACAAAAATACCGCTATTCCAAAAATATTCGCCACTATTGAAATATTCTTTTGCTAAATTTAGATTGGGTTTTTCCCTAAATTCAATCACGCTCAATACATCATGAATTCCTTCTTCATGAGTTGTTTTAATATATCCGAAACCCGTTTCTGGGCGATCTGGTTTAATTCCAAAAACAACCATTGAGCCTTCTGACGCGACATCAATACCTTTCCGCAAACATTCTAGAAAAGCTTTTTCATCATGAATTATTTGATCGGATGGAACAACTAATAATATAGGGTCTTCATTTTTTTCGATTGCATACAGTGCTGCTATTGTCATAGCAGGAGCAGTGTTACGTCCTTCTGGCTCTAAAAAAAATTCACATTTATCTGCATCCAAATCACTTAATTGATCTAAAGCCAAAAATCGATGCTCTTCATTAGCTATAATTAAGATTTTATGAAGACTATTATGATCTGAGAGTTTTGATAGTCTCTGGATAGCCTGTTGATAGAGGCTTAATTTACAACCTGGTAAGGTTAAAAATTGTTTTGGAAGGCCTAATCTCGACAGGGGCCAAAGTCTAGCTCCTGAGCCTCCAGACAAAATAACGGGTAAGATTAATTTTTTTATCACGGCATTAATGTGATTTGCAAACCAGATATATAAATAAGAATTTTCATATTTTTATTTTTAAATTCGATTGAATTGATTCAATTTCAGCCTTTAAGGCATGATATTCAGATAATTTACGCTTTAAAAAATCATTAGTTAACAAAGCCTTTCCTTTTATACCTTCCGGTGTAATTAAATAAAAATATCCTAACTTATTTGGATTATTTTTAAAGTTGTTAACTTTAATATGACCAACTTTAATTAGCCCTCTTAAGCAATAATTCACCGAGCCTAAGCTAATTCCCAATTTTTTTGCTAAATTTCTCTGGGTAATATAAGGCTCATCAGAAAGAGTATGTAATATTCTAAAATGGGTATCAGGATTAATTTCTATGTCCTTATTAGGATTGTCTATTTGTTTTGACATTTAATTGAATTTAAGAAGTTAGATAACTTTAACGTTCATTACTGAACAAGTATAGATAATTAAAAAAATATGTCAATTATATTAATAAAGTCCTATATAGTAGGTAAATAAAAATAATTTTATGTGGGCTATAATTAATAGGATATTTTTAAACAGACGATAATTTACTCACATTCTCAATTTAAGACCCAGAAAAGAACCTTACTAAAAATGTCCGCATCGATCTTGTGTTATGCCAGAGAATACAAGGAAAGAAAGAAAACTTTAAATTATTTAATGCCTGCTGAAAATCTCGTTAGAGCAGTAAAAGTTTGCAAACTAGGCATTCCATTAGTACAAGAAAATAAATTATTAGATTTTGGATGTGGGGACGGTCGGCATACCGAATATTTTTTGGATCTTGGGTATAAGGTCTTATCAACAGACTGCAGTAATGAAGCAATAGATGCTACTAAATATCGCTTATTAAATTCAAAAAATGAAAAACATTTAATAACCAAATTAATAACCGATCTAAATGATATCGAAGGTTGTGACAAAAATATTAATCTTATAGTCGCTTGGGAAGTTCTACACTGGCTTGGTAATTCAGAGAAATGGAGAAAATTTTTCATCATTGCTTCTAAAAAATTAATTGCACAAAATGGTTCAATAATTTTTACCATGCCAACTGAAGAGCATTATTTATTAAGTTCAGCAAAAAAAATAGATCAAGATACTTACTTGGCCACTGTTAAGAGCAGGCTTGACTGTCAGCTATACGCCCCTCTTTAGATTATATGAAAGAATATTTTGAGAGTATTAAATTAAGGATAATTTATCTTGGAAGATACGAACATGGAAGAGATGGATTTCCAGCTAGCTTGCTAAATAGATTTAGTAAATATGTATTCGTTTTAAAAAAAATAAATTAAAATTTTAAATAAATCTAATGCTAGTCACAATATACATGACTAGTGACTTATAATTTAATTGCTAAAAGTATAAAATATCTGAATACATATGAGTGGGAGTGAATTTTGGCAAGTCCCACTGACCTTGCTGTGAGACCCTCAAGAAAAGTTACCATATGAACTATAGACGAGAGATCGACGGACTTAGGGCGCTTGGGAAGTGGTGGATCTGGGGGAACGATAACAAATAAAAATACATATTTAAATCAATATGTTACAGATATATATTCTTTCACTTGCCTCCAAAACTGACCCATATCATGTGGGGAATTTGGGGAACAAACTCCCCGTTCCTTTAAGATAATTCTATAAGAGTTACTGGCCAACCTCTTAATAACTCCGAAACTTGAAAAACCTTCTACTTTTTCAAGTTACCTCTTTTTTGATATCTATAGTTAACAAACATAAGATATACTCGATCATGACTTCAAGAACTAAAGGTTATTAACCTTTTAGTCTAACCCTAATCATTCCTGATAATGAGTTTTTTTCGTACTATAGGTTTTTTTCTTTACTCACCATGTAATTATTGCACCATCATGTCTTAAATCACTGTTCCGCGTTAAATTTAATTTACGTAATATAAAATTTTCTTGATAGCTATTGAAGTCCCTATATTCTGAAATTTTGACCAATATTTTTTTTTGTTCGTACTTTCTTAGCGATATTAAAAATCTCTCAAGTGAAACTATATTATCTAGAGAGATCAAATAAGAAAATAAATCACATTTCAATGAATAAGGCTGATTGGGATATCGTTGAGCAAAGATTGAGAAAGCAAAACCAAGAGACTCTAAATATTCCTCTCGTATTTCATTTCTGCTCGTTTCATAAAATTTATCGACAAAATTATAAATTGTTCCAGAGTGATTTATAATTTTATTCAACCAATTGTTAGCATAACTATATAATTTCCTACAATCTATAACCTTGTTTTTTGGTAATATGTGTTTGTCATTCAGTAGATCTTTTATTTTGATAGACGGCTCATAGTAAAGAGGAAGCTCAGTAATTCTTATTGCTACTGCAAAGTGTGCTTTTGATCCAGTGTTTAGGTTGCCTTTATGGATTAGATTGCTGTCCCAAATAAATGTATTGTTTGCCTCTGGTTTTATATCAATACTTTTTTTCTTCAAAAGCTTATATATTTTTATATATTGTCTATCAGTAATTTTGAAGCGACGAATAAGTCTATAAAGTAAATTTCCTAACTGACTATGTGACCTATTAATCAAGGTTATAGGGGGATAAATTAATCGGTAATTATCTAGCGAAGTCCATGAGGTCATACTAAATCCGACGCCTTTCAAGTAATCAGTATGAAAGTGACCTTCCTCTTTTTTATCATCTGGTAAGTGATACAAAAGATAGGGTTTAGTTATATAAAAACCTTTAAGTGATAAGTCCTGAGATAAGGCGTGTAAAGCAATTTCTTTTGCAAAAATTCGAGCATTTTTAGAGTTTCTAAATACTGATCTTATGCAGCATTTGAAGAGTTCAGTTTGATTGTCTTCTTTAGCTTCAATTAATAGCTCTTCATGCAATTTAAATAGATAATTTGATGATGAGTTTATCGAAAGCATTTGTTTCGGCGTTAAGAGCGATTGATGCCAGCCATTTTTATTAACTAATGACAGTTTTTTGATGTTTTTTTGGTTGCGCATTTTTTTAGCCAATGAAATTTATCAGTTAGTTACGATTTTTCTTAGACATTCTGAAATTATTTTATGTCCCGTTTTATTTGGTTATAATTGGCTCTTTACCGTTATATGGGAATACATTTACTTCAAGCCTACGAATTATTTTATCACTATGAGATGGTACCCAAGATTTTTTATTCAATTCAAACCATTCGCGAGCGATAGATTCAAAATTATTATCTAAAGCATCAAAATGCGATTGTTTTATTGCCTTTTTTTGTTCGGCGGGATCCACTCCCTCTCGCGTTTCGCCTGACATTGCTGTCTCCTTGTGCTAGAGTGTAGACATTAATTTTACGTTTAGCAAGTGTTTGGTGGAAGCGAAAAAGCAGCCCTAAATGTTGTTTTAGCGACCTCACAACTTTTGACTGCGAACTACGCAGTACTTTGGTGCGGGTATTTGTGGCGCAACGTCGCACAGCGGTAGACGCACTGGACTGACGAATTTAAGTGAACGCGGAGTGGGCGTGCGAACACTTATGGCAATTGCGGGACACGCAAATATGTCAACTACACAGCGTTACATTGATGTGCGCCCAAGCGTTATACGTGCGGCAGTGGAGTTGGTTTGAAAGTGGTTATTTGTTCGCTGTAGTTATAAGCATAATTTCTTTTGAAAATCGCACAAATTTGCTATATTTTTTTAAGCTATCTGGAATAATTTTTCTACACAAAATTGTTGTAAATTTAAGCAATGGTATTTGCCAAATTATCGGTAGTTGAATAAATCTTTCGGAAATAACATTGCGAAAATGGGATACGTTGTGAATATCGTTTAATGATTGAAGTGTGAAAGCTGTTCTGTGTGTAAAATCTTCATGAAAGCAAATAACGTTATAAGCCCAATCGGGAGTCATCGTTATTACCAATCCGTTTGGTTTAAGAACTCTGTATATTTCTGCCAAAATTTTCTCGGGGTAATAAAAATGCTCTACGACAGACTTGCTGTAAACGACATCAAAATAATTATCTTCAAAGGGTAATTTATCTTCGAGATTGCCAACTTTTATTATTGCTGTTGGGCAAATTTCTTTTGCGGTATCAGCTTGGTCTATTCCAAATCCTTCCATTCCTTGTTTGATAAAACCTCTTAGAAATTCTCCTCTTCCGCAACCAAGGTCAAGTAAACGTGAATTTTTTTTAATTAAATATTTTTCTGTTAAATATTTTGTGAGAAGAGTTGGGTAATCAGTAAAAGGTTTATTGCCATATGTAACATCAAGATATGTATTGCTTGCTTTTTCGGCTATTACTTGGCTTGAGTTTTGCTCTCTCTCTCTCGATGTCATAGTTGTGCTCGCTTTGTGTAGTTGATAGTGTGGAAGCAGTTTTATTTTTTAACATTTTGGGCGTGGAACCCAAAATGTTAGAAGTAGTATTAGAAATTGCTACTTGCGGAACTTATCGATAATGTAACACTATAAACTATAGAAGCATTTATTGCGCACACGACGTGTAACAGCAAAACGAGTAGGCTGTTGAAATTGAATAGAAAATTGGCTACAGCACACAAGCAAATACATTCAATAAACTAACACAAAACTTACACATTATAATTAAAATGACGCAAACTATTGATATTAAACACTATTTTATCAACGTTACTATTGAGTGGGAGTGAATTTTGGCAATTCCCACTGACCCTGCTGTGAGACCCTTTAGAAAGGTTACCATATGAACTATAGACGAGAGATCGACGGACTTAGGGCGCTTGCTTTGCTACCAGTGATTCTGTTCCACGCTGGCTTTGAAACTTTTAGCGGCGGCTTTGTCGGCGTTGATGTGTTCTTCGTAATCAGCGGATATCTGATTACTAGTATCATTCTGGCCGAGCTTGAGGAAGGCAAATTCTCTATTGTTAATTTCTACGAACGGCGTGCTAGGCGTATTTTGCCTGCGTTATTCCTTGTAATGCTTGTTTGTATTCAATTCGCTTGGTTTTGGTTGCTTCCAATTGATATGAAAGATTTTTCTGAGAGCTTAGTCTCTGTTTCCGTATTTGCGTCGAATATTTTGTTTTGGAGTGAGAGTGGCTACTTTGATAGGCTGGTAGAACTTAAGCCACTGCTACATACCTGGAGCTTGGCCTTAGAGGAACAGTTTTATATTTTATTACCTCTTTTTCTAATGCTATTTTGGAAATTAGGTAAGCATTGGATATTGGTTACGCTTGGAATACTATTTTTCGCTAGTCTTGCTGTGGCAGAGTGGGCGGCTTACGCACACCCATCTGCTGCCTTTTATCTTTTACCTTCACGTGGCTGGGAATTGTTGGTAGGTGTCTTTTCTGCCTTTTACTTGTCACAAGCCAGTAGTAAAGAGTTTGGCAGAAGTTTAAGTGAGTTTGGTGGATGGTTAGGTGTTACGTTAATTTTATACTCAGTTTTCGCTTTTAGTAAAGCGACTCCTTTTCCTGGTTTTTATGCTCTTGTTCCGACATTGGGTGCTGTTTTAATTATCTTATTTGCTACGCAGCAGACAACAGTAGGTATGTTTATAGGAAACAAGTTATTTGTTGGCGTTGGCTTGATAAGCTACAGCGCATATCTTTGGCATCAACCGTTATTTGCTTTTGCTAGGCATAGAAGTGTGTTAGAGCCTAGTTATATTGTATTTATTGGGCTTTCGGTATTTGCTTTTATTTTAGCTTACTTTAGCTGGAAGTTCATTGAGGCTCCATTTCGAAAGAATGGAGCCATAACAAGAAAACAAATCTTTTCTCTTGCTTTCTTCTTTACATTATTATTTGTTTTTATAGGCTACTTTGGACACGCAAGTAACGGATTTGAGAATCGCTTTAATCGAGTTTTATCTGGCGATATTGGTCACGAAGAATTTCACAAGTATGTCGATGAAAAATATTTTGATTGTGAACCTAAGTCTATAGCTAAGAATGCTTTAAGTTCGGGTAGCTTTCTTCGTTGTAAGCAATCTAAACATGGCACGCCAGAAATTATTCTTCTAGGGGATAGTCACGCTGAGCATTTATTCTTAGGCTTGGCTGAGTATATTCCGAATAAAAACGTCGCTTTTTATATACATGGTACGAATCCTTATCTTGAAAATAAAGATTTTAGGTATATATTTAAAGAACTTTTATACAACAATAAACCTCAGCACATTATTCTTACGATGCATTTTATTGCCCGTGACCAGGGCCCAGCATTTTATGATGGTTTTTCGAGGACTATCGAGTCGCTTATTAAGGCTGGAAAGTCAGTTACATTGGTCGGTGATGTGCCTCGTTTTAGTCAAGATCCAAGCTTGTGTGTCTATTCTGTTTTTGGGAAATCAAGGGCATCTTGTTCTTTAAGTCTTGAGGATTTGGAGCGACAACGGTCAATTTACGATGATATTCTTAAACGCTTAAGTAAAGAGTTCGGATTGACATATTTGACAATTGACAAGAGTTTATGTGTGGATAATGTTTGCAGTATGTTGAAAGGCGACACGATTTTGTATCGTGACAACAATCATTTAAACATCATTGGCAGTAAGCTCGTGGGAAAATATATTGCTGAAAGATTGTCTTTTAAGTAACAGATAGGCATCGCACGTTGTGTAGAATCTATACTTGTTATGCCCATTTGATTCCAACGTTATTTTTTGCTTGGTTACTAGATATCTGCACAAAACTTACACGCTCAATCCAGGAATACGCAAGTGCTTGTAATTAAAAAACCACCTCTCGGTGGCTTCTTACTCTAACTAGTGAATGGTGGAGCTGGGGGGAATCGAACCCCCGTCCGTAAGCACTCTACAGAAAGTTCTACATGTTTAGCTATCGTTGTTTTTGTTTAA
>Ga0214919_10001093_pt1 | contig 45495 bp, 43 predicted proteins | sample LL1503_MetaG_FD_177994 | JGI IMG/M metagenome (GOLD analysis project Ga0214919, IMG submission 177994) | Freshwater microbial communities from Lake Lanier, Atlanta, Georgia, United States - LL-1503 | ecosystem: Environmental > Aquatic > Freshwater > Lake | place: USA: Georgia | collected... | reverse complement strand
GAAGAAACAAGAGACCTATCTCAAGCCGGGGATCGTTTCCAAGAACGCTAATATCTACGGATTCCTTTGGACGCCCGCGGCCTATGTCTGGTATCTGAACAATAAGATTATTTTCAAACTGGATAAGCCCTCCGCCGTTGGTCCGATGTTGCTGTCCATCAGGCATTATTCTACCGAAGGCGATCGCAAGAATTTTGATGCCAAAAACATGCCTGATGACGTCGACGTCGACTGGGTGAAAGTTTGGAAATGACCTTTATGCGCTCCCTACTCTGTATCCTCCTGGTTCTTGCCACGGGTTTTGTCCGCGCCGAAAGTCCGGCTGCGAAGATGAAAGTGACCTTCGAAGATCAGTTCGAAGAATCTGCCTTGGATGCGACGAAGTGGACCTATGAGGGGAATTCTGACGCGGTTTCTTTTAAGTCCGGAAAACTACTCATCGATGTGAAGCAACGCCCTGAGGGCCTAAACGGGGGAGGGCTGTCTACGCGTGGAAAATTTTCCCAAGTCCAAGGCTACTTCGAGGCCTCGGTGCGCATGGGTCTTTATAAAGGTCACCATTGCGGCTATGTCGTAAAATCCGAGAGCGATAAGGAGCTGCCGTCCGCTAATTTTCTCTTCGAAGGCTTTGGCGAAGATAAGCTTCGGATATGGGGTCGCCTGGCCACTGCGAAGGGCGTAAAGGATTTAGAGTCCGCCAAGAAGGAATCATTTCTCCGTCCGGGTGTGATCTCAAAATCTTTCCATACTTACGGTTTTCTCTGGGTGGAGAAATCCTGCACCTGGTATTTGGACGGCAAAAAAGTATTCCAAGCCCCACTGGCGGAGGTCGTCAAGGCGGGCATGGTGCTTTCTTTCGGCAATTGGGTGTCCGAATTTGAGAAAAAAGACATCACGGCCAAGACGCAGAATGATCCGATTGAGGTGGATTGGGTGAAGGCCTATAAGTGAGCGGTTAGCGATAAAAGAAGATTGCCTGTCGCCTGCCCTCCGCATCCTGCGGGGTGTTCGCCATGGCTTCCTCTTTCGATAAAAATAACCCATTTGCTGCCAGCCTCATCGATCGCCGGCGGCTCAGCTCGCCCGCGAGCCAAAAGGATACCCAGCATTTCTCCGTTTCGCTGGTCGGCAGCGGCCTGACCTATGCTTGTGGGGATTCCCTTGGCGTCTTCCCTGTCAACAATCCCGCGGCGGTCACCGAGCTCTTGAAAGCTGCGGGCTTTTCGGGGGACGAGCCGGTGACCCTGCCCAAGGATACGGCTTCGATTTCTTTACGCGAAGCTCTGTCGAAGCGGCTCGCGCTCAATGGTCCGACTTACAAGTTCGTCCAGTTGTTCCATGACCGTACCGTTGACGAAGCCCAGAGGGCGCAACTCTCGGCCTTGTTGGCCGAGGCTGATCCAGAAAAAAAGAAAGCGTGGATCGAGCAGCGCGAATACGTCGATTTGTTTAACGAATTTCCTGCCGCCCATTTGCAGGCCCAAGAGCTGGTGGAGCTCATGCGTAAGCTGATGCCACGACTTTATTCGATCTCCTCGGCACCGTCCAAGTTTCCCGACGAAATTCATCTGACGGTCGCGGTCGTCCGTTACGAAACCAATGGGCGGAAGCGCGAAGGGGTCTGTACGACTTACCTCTCGGAGCGGGCCCGCCTGGGACAGGCTGATCTGCCGGTGTTCGTGGCCGAATCGCATTTCGGGTTACCGGAAGACGATAATGTCCCGGTGATCATGGTGGGGCCCGGTACCGGTGTGGCTCCGTTCCGCAGTTTTGTCATGGACCGAGCCACGCGAGGCGCGAAAGGTCGCAACTGGCTTTTCTTCGGCGATCAGCGCAAGGAGCACGATTTTCTTTATGCCGATGAATGGGCGGAGTATTTGCAATCAGGCGTCTTGACCCGTTTGGATACGGCCTTCTCCCGTGATCAGGCGACCAAGGTCTATGTCCAGGATCGCATGCGTGAAAACGCCGCAGAGTTGTGGCGTTGGATTTCCGAAGGGGCTTATTTCTACGTGTGCGGCGATGCCAAGCGGATGGCCAAGGATGTGGATGCTGCTTTGCATGCGCTGGTGGCTGAGCATGGGAAAATGACTCCGGAAGCCGCTGTCGATTGGGTGAAGCAGTTCAAGAAAGACGGCCGTTATCAGCGTGATGTTTATTGATGGGAGCGGGGTAGGGATGCGTGCACGGGCCTAAGGTCTGGCCCGATTTTCGCCACTTGCCACGGAGCAGTTTTGCTCTCACATAAGTGGCTGATGCATCTCACGCACACTCCTCGCGTCGCCCTCGTCACCGGAGCCGGTCGCGGCATCGGTAAGGCCATCGCGGAACGTCTCGCGAGTCACGGCCATACCGTACTCTGCGTTTCCAAATCTGAAACTTGTGTCGCGGTCGCCCATGATATCCTGGCCAAAGGATTGAAGGCGAAAGCCTTTCAGGTGGATGTCTCGGACCCCGTTGCCGTCGCCAAGGCCTGTGAGCAAATCAACGCTGAGTTCGGCGCCGTAGAAATCTTGGTGAACAATGCGGGTATCACCCGTGATAAGCTAGTCATGGCCATGTCCGATCAGGACTGGAACGACGTTATTTCGACCAATCTTTCTTCGGCGTTCTATTGGGTAAAGGGACTTGTCCGCCCGATGACCAAGAAGCGCTGGGGCCGCATCATCAGCATTTCCTCGGTGACTGGGGTGCAGGGTAACGCGGGTCAGGCCAACTACGCTGCCGCCAAGGCAGGACTCCATGGTCTAACGATGACGCTCGCCCGCGAACTCGCCGGGCGCTCGATCACGGCAAACGCCGTCGCCCCGGGTTTCATTACCACCGACATGACCGGGGAGCTTTCGGATGAGATTAAGCAAAAAATCTTGGGCGTTATTCCCTTGGGACGATTTGGCTCAGTAACCGACATTGCCGCTATGGTTGACTATCTGGCCTCGGAAGAAGGGGGCTATATCACCGGGCAGGTCTTTTCGGTTGACGGTGGTATGGCTATCTGACACCCAGAAAACAACCAAAACACCTTTTATTATGCCTGAAAACATCGAACAACGCGTCAAGGACATCATCGTCAAGCAGCTCTCGGTCACCCCTGAGCAATTGACAGCCTCAGCCACCTTCCAGGGTGACTTAAAGGCCGACTCCCTTGACCTCGTCGAGATCATCATGGCCTTCGAGGACGAGTTTGGAATCACGATCCCTGAAGATAAGGCCGCCGGGATCAAGACCTTGGGTGATGCTATTGAGCACATCAAGGCCAACGCCAAAAAGTAACCCGAAACGGGCTACCTCTTAGGCCCGTCCTTGTGAGCACCGACCGCAAAACTCGCCGTGTAGTCGTAACGGGCATTGGTTGCCTGTCTTCCCTTGGGCCGGATACGGCGACCTTCTGGGATGGCTTGATCAAAGGACGTTCGGGAATCTCACGCGTAACCCGTTTTGACCCGACGGATTTCCCTTCCAAAGTGGGCGCGGAAATCCGCGACTTTGACGCCTCCAAGTTCATGGACGCGAAAGAGGCCAAACGGAATGACCGCTACACCCAATATGCCGTGGCAGCTTCGCGGATGGCCATCGAAGATGCCAAGGTTGATGTCACCAAAATCGATTCCGAGCGCTTCGGCGTGATCATCGGTTCGGGCATCGGTGGTATGGAGACCATCGAAAACCAGGCACGTATTTTGATCGAACGTGGTCCGTCTCGCGTCTCTCCGTTCACGATCCCTTCGCTCATCGCCAATATCGCCGCCGGGGTGGTCGCTATCGAGTTCCAGGCGAAGTCCGTAAACTTCGGCGTCGTCTCCGCTTGCGCCTCTGGTTCGCATGCCTTGGGCGAAGCTTTACGTCATATTCGGGATGGGCACGCGGACATCATGCTCTCCGGGGGTTCCGAAGCGGCGATCACCCGTCTCGGCTATGCGGGCTTCTGTAATATGAAGGCCATGTCGACCGACTTTAATGACACGCCGGAGAAAGCTTCCCGTCCTTTTGATAAGTTGCGCGACGGTTTCGTGATGGGCGAAGGTTCGGGCGTCTTGGTTATCGAGACGCTTGAGCATGCCCAAGCTCGCGGCGCCCGCATCTATTGCGAACTCGTCGGTTACGGAGCCACGTGCGACGCTTATCACATCACCGGCCAGGACCAAGAAGGCAAGGGCTTGGCCCTCTGCCTAAATCGCGCCTTGGCCGAAGCCGGTATTGAGAAATCCGAAGTGGGCTACATCAATGCCCATGGCACTTCGACTTCGATTAACGACCGTTGCGAGACGCTTGCGATCAAGCGCGTCTTCGGTGAAGCCGCTCGCCAGATTTCAATTTCTTCGACCAAGTCGATGACCGGTCACTTGTTGGGTGCTGCCGGTGGCGTCGAGGCTGCGGCTTGCTGCCTGGCGATTCACCACGGCATCATCCCTCCGACCATCAATTACGAGAATCCAGACCCCGATTGCGATTTGGATTATACTCCGAACGTGGCCAAGGTCCGTAAGGTGGACGTGGCGATCTCGAACAACCTCGGTTTTGGCGGACATAACGCCTCGCTGATTTTCAAGCGTTTCAAAAGTTAAGTCGGGTTTCCGTCCGCCATTTGGGCTGGATTGAAACTTTCACCCGCTTTTGGTGTATAACCTCGTAGACCTTACCCATGGCCCTTCGCCCTATTTTTCTCGCTGCTCTGACGGCGATGACCCCTTTCCTTTCGGCGCAGACGCCTCCGGTTGCGCCCAATCCTTCGGTGCGGGTCCGTACCGTCGTTTCGCATCCGAAGACGACCGGCAAGACTGATGTGATCAGCACGCCGACGATCACGACGGCTTCGGGTTCCGAGGCCCGCGTCACTATCGCCGGAAAGCCTGATGCCAGCGGTAAGGTCGAGAATGCGATGGAGATGACGGTCACCCCGACGGCCAATGCGGCGACGGGTGAAATCACCTTGGCGGTGCATATCGTACTTAATAATAAATCCGAAACCGAAGCGGTGGCGGAGAAATCAGACAAAAAAGAGAAGAAGCGCAGCAAGGATGGCTCGCCGGTCGCCCACGAGGGTCTCCCGATTTTCCATTCCGCCTTGGCGGCCGATGGCCTATTTTCTTTGGAAGACGCGAAGGGCGTCCGTCGTTGGGTTCCGTTGCGTCGCACGATCGACGGTTGGAAGCTTGAATCCTACGATAAGGAAAAAGAGATTCTGATTCTGACCCAAGGAAGTGCCCGTCAGGAATTGCCTCTGCACAAGTCGGTCGTGTCCGCCTCCGCGACGGACATCAATACGGTCATCACGGTCAAGCCGGGCGAAGCCACTAAAGTGGGCGGAATGGGCGGAGTCGAGGTGACGATCACCGCTGATATTGTTCGTTAGTTAATCGGCCAAGGCCTTGGTCCAGACTGCCGCTTCATTGGGTAGTCCGTAGTCCCTGAGCCCCGTCTGAATCATTTCAATCGTCGGCTCATCGACGAGATGCAACGTATCGCGCTCTAAGTCCGGTCGTCGTTTCCGGACGACGGCCCAAGCCGCCCAGGCGCGCCATTTTTTGGTTTCAGCGCGTTCGCCTCGTACGCGGTCCGCTAAGTGCTGGTAGTGGATGCGAGCATTACCCGTAAAGGCATTGGTCGGTTGGCAGACCATCCAGCCGATCGTCGCATAGGGCAGAGGGTAGTCGATTAAAACTTCGGCATGCTTGGGGATGTCGCAGTAGAGCGCGCGATCAACCGCGAGCAGGGCTCGGGCCGGGAGATCGTCGAGCCAGAGTTGTTGCGCGTAAGTGAGGCAAAGTAGATAAAGTTCCGGCCCTTGATCTGCGCGCAATTCTGCGAGATCTCGCCAGGAGAGTTCACGCCCACAGGAGGGCAGGAAAGGGCAGGGCGAGGGCGTCACTTCGTCGGCTCAAGGTTTGGCGTACGGGTTAGTCTTCTTCTCCCGCCCGACCGTAGTTTGTCCGCCATGTCCGGGAAGGAGAACGGTGTCATCGGGGAGGGTGTAGATACGCTGACGGATGGCTTCCAATAATTGGTTCCAGTTGCCGTTCGGCAGGTCAGTCCTTCCGACAGATCCGGCAAAGATCGCATCGCCCGTAAAGGCCACCTTTTCTTGGGCGGCATAGAAAAGAATGCTACCAGGGCAATGGCCGGGTACGTGACGGATTTCGAAATTGAAACCGCAGGCCTCGAGCGTGTCACCTTCTGTAACCCAGCGGTCGACCTTGACCGAATGAAAATCGTCGTCCGTGAGCCAGGGAATCATGGATTGGTAGCGGTCCTTGTAGGCTTCGATGTTCTCGATGAGTTGTTGGTCGTCGCGGTGAGCGATGACTTGCGCGCCGGCGGCGGCGAAAAGATGGGCTTCGCACATGTGATCCCAGTGCCCATGGGTAATGAGTAGATGGGTCAACTTCAGGCCACGTGTCTTGATTTCACCCAAAAGGGCGGCACCGGCCCCCTTGGGGGCGTCGACGACGCAGCAATTCTTGCCGTCGTCGGCGACGACCAAGTAGGCGTTGGTTTCGAACGGCCCCAGTGGGGCGGCGCTGATATTCATAAGATTAGACCTAGGGGCCGAAGGCGCGTTGCAGGGCGACTTGGACGGCTTCCGGCGGGCGGATCGCTTTGAAGTCTTCGCGCGTCACGAAAGCGTGGACGGTAAAGCCCTCGACGAGCAGTTCGTGGTCGCGTTCCACTTTATAAGTTAGGCGTAAGCGGGCTTTGGGTTTTTCGGCCAAGGTGACGGTGATGCTGACGCGATCGTCGAAATGCGAAGGCTGGTGGTAGGTTAAGCCGGTTTCCAGAACAGGTAGAAAGTAGCCGGCTTTTTCAAGTTCGCGATAAGGGCAACCCAGTTGGTCGAGTAGCGCGACGCGGGCCATTTCAAACCAAGGGAGGTAATTGCCATGATAAGTGACGCCCATGCCGTCGGTTTCGGCAAAGCGGACGCGGGTTTCGACGGTAGCCTGAATCATGGCCGTGAATTTGACGAGCTTCGGGGAGTTTCCAACGCCAAAGGCATGACTTTGCCGGCGCTCAGGTTTGTTGTCCTTGCCGAAGGGCGGAGAGGAGCGAAGATGCCCGCATGGGACAGCGTGAACGTTTTATCCTCTTTCTGGTCGGAGCTCTGCTCGGCGTGGGCATTCTTTGGGGCCTTAATAACAAAGGTAATCCGGCCAAGGAGCAGCACCGGCGGGTACGCGAGTCGCTTAACTTGCCTGGGATGATGTACGACTATGCCGTGACCCAGAAGGGGTTCTATGGTCATTACGTGAAGTACGAGAACGTGACGCGACAACCCGATGGCTCGCAGCTCCGGTCCGTTGTGACCGGAGGTCGTCGTCGCTACGCTCCGGATGGACGAGAATTACCTGAAGAATACCTTTGGATTACAGAGACCTACGCCGCCGGAACGCCATTAGCCGAAGCGGGTCCGGTCATTGCTTATGATTTCGTCTATGCCGATCGCATCGCGCTTCGGCTCAAGCCCGGGCATCAGGCGGCGGAAATCGTGCTTCCTGCCGGCGATGTCGCCGTATTGGTGGCGGGGAAGACCGATCAGGCCGTGCTTAATTTGACGAAATGGCAACACCTTCCCACAGATGCGCCATGGGGAAAGTTGCCGGAGCTTGTCCGCGGATTAAACCAGCATGCTGCCGTCGCTTCGGCCGAACTCATACGAATCGATTGGAAGGCCGAGGCCGATTTGATCAAAGCTAACAGCAAGCAATGATATGAGCGACCTGCAACGAGAAGGCACGCGTACGACCCTCTGGAGTTTCGGGGTGAATCTATTGCTGGCCGTTTCCAAGCTTACGGTCGGCTTCTTGGCGTCCTCGCAGGCTCTGCTAGCTGATGGCATTCACTCGTTGGTCGATATCGCCAGCGATATCGCGGCATTCATCGGCCTGCGCTTCGCACACTTACCTAAGGATGACGATCATCCTTACGGCCACCATCGCTTCTCGACCCTCGCGACATTCTTTATTTCTGGGATGGTCATTATTTTCTGTGTCGGCCTGGCTTGGACTTCCCTGCACGGGCTGATGCATGAAGAAAAAACCCAGCCTCCAGGCCTAGCGGCCGCCTGGGTCGCTGGTATCGCGCTGCTTTTAAAGGAAGGATTTTACCGCTATGCCCGGCGGCAGGCGGAGCGTCTCGGGTCGCGGTTGCTCATGGCGAGCGCGACCGATCATCGGGCAGACGCCGTAGCTTCATTGCTCGCGCTGATCGCCGTGCTGATCGCCAACGTTTACCCCGCGTGGGTCGCGGTGGATAAAGTCGTCGGCTTGGTGCTCGCAGGTTGGTTGGGTTCGGAAGGTATCCGGCTTTTCAAGGCGGCCTGCGAGGATCTAATCGATACCGCTCCTGCGGCGACGGTGCTGAAGGATTTGAGCGAACATATTTTAGAAGTCCCTGGCGCTAAAGGATTCCATGCTTTCCGGGCCCGTCGTTTAGGCGACCGTTTCGAAGTCGATTTTCATCTGCAAGTCGCGGAGACAGCAACGGTCGCCGAGGGTCATGCGATTGCCGGCCAGATTAAATCGAACATCTTAAGGCTGCACCCTGAGGTCGTGGCCGTCTTAGTCCATGTCGAGCCTGATGCCCCCGAACACCGGAAGCAGGACGGGCATCATGGACGCATTGATTGACCAAGTGCCGATTTACAAAGCCCCAACGTAAACTACAGCTAAATCACCCCTTTATGATGCGATTCCCTCGAGCAGCTTTTCTAATTTTATTTTTGGTGCTGAGTTCTTTGCGGGCCGCTCCGGTGTCTCCGCCTAACGTTGTCTTCATCTTTGCCGACGACCAGAGGGCTGATACCATCTCGGCCTTAGGGAATCCCGTCATCAAGACGCCGAACTTGGATCGACTGGTCAAGCGCGGCGTTTCTTTCGCCCACGCCTATATGCAGGGCGGCAACGGAGGGGCAACGTGCGTGCCCTCGCGCGCCATGTTGCTTTCGGGCCGTTCGTTGGCCCAGATCGACGAAAAGCTTTTGAAGCATGAAACTTGGCCGCATGCTTTTGGCGCAGCTGGCTATGTAACCTTCGCCGCCGGCAAGTGGCATAATGGTCCGCCCTCCTTGCCGAAGTCCTTCCAGCAGGCCAAGGCGCTCTTCGTGGGTGGTATGGCCAATCCTATGAAAGCCCCGACTAGCGACATGTTGCCGACGGGTAAGCTGACTCCGGCTAAGATCTCTCCGAAGCATCTTTGCGAAGAGGCGACGGACCAGACCCTGGCGTTCTTGAAGTCTCAGGACGGTTCGAAGCCGTTCTTCTCCTACCTTGCCTTTGATGGTCCGCATGACCCGCATATCGTTCCCGACGGCTTCCCAGTAACTTACGACATCGCTTCGATTCCGCTGCCGCCTAACTTCCTGCCACAGCATCCATTCAATAACGGCGAAATGGTCGTTCGTGACGAGCAGCTCTTGAAGTGGCCGCGCAAGGAGGCCGAAGTGAAGGAGATGATTTTCGAGTATTATCGCTACATCAGCTTCCTGGACGTCCAGGTCGGCCGCATCCTTGATGCCGTCGATGGGTCGCCCTACGCCGCTAATACCCTCATCGTTTTTTCGGCTGATTCCGGGGTGGCTCGCGGTTCGCACGGCCTCATCGGTAAGCAGAATCTTTATGAGCACTCGATTCGGGTGCCGCTGATCATCGCCGGTCCGGGAGTTGCCGCCGATTGTCGGTCAGATGCGATGTGCTACCTCTTCGACGTCATGCCCACGCTGGGCAAACTCTGCGGCGTCGCGGCGCCGAAGGATTCTCAGGGACGCGAGTTCTCGGCCGTCCTTAAGAATCCGTCCCAGCCCGCCCGCCCGTTCCTAATGTTCGGCTATAAGTCCCTCCAGAAGGCGCTGAACGACGGCCGATGGAAACTGATACGATACCCGCACATCAACCGTACGCAGCTCTTCGACCTTCAGGCCGATCCGTATGAACTCAATGACCTGTCGGCGGCTTCGGAGCAGGCCGAAAGAGTTAAGCAGATGCTCGCGAAACTTGGTGAAGAGATGCAAGCTGATGGCGACGCCGACCCACTCACGGCCAAGACCATCGAGCCAAGCGAATGGTTAGCCCCCAAGAAGGTCCCCAAGCCAGGTGACAAAGGCTTCTGAGGGGCCTCTGAGGTCTTAGGCGGGCAACAGGTAGGCCTTACGCCCGAACTTTTTGGCCAGCCACTCTTGGAGCTCTTTAAAGTCTTTCGGTGGCTCAACCGAGATCGTGAGCGGCTTGCCGGTCTGGGGATGCGTTAAGGTCAGGCGGTGCGCGTGGAGCATGACGCGAGGCATGGGCCAACCGGTATAGGTCGGGATATCAAATTTTCCATACGTCCGGTCGCCGAGGATGGCGTGGCCGAGGTGTGCCAAGTGCACGCGGATCTGGTGGGTGCGGCCGGTGTGAGGGAAGGCACGGACGAGCGCCGCATCGGTGGCATATTTTTCTTCGACGCGCCATTCGGTCACGGCATCGCGTCCGTCTTCGCGGACGGCCATACGGACGCGTACGGTACGGTGACGATCGATCTTGGCTTCGATGATGCCAGAAAGCAGGCGCGGGGCCTTGTCGACCAGGGCGAGGTATTCTTTCTGAGCCGTCCGTTGGGCGAATTGCGCAACGAGGGCGTGGTAGGCTTTGTCAGTCTTGGCCAGGACGATCACGCCCGAGGTTTCACGGTCGAGGCGATGGACGACGCCGGGACGCGGCGCGCCGCCGGCCGGAGCCAGTTTTCCTTTGGTGTAATGGAGCAGTCCGTGTACGACGGAAACTTCGTCAGAACCTTGTACGGGGTGCGTGAGCAAGCCTGCAGGTTTGTTAATCGCGATCAGGTGGGCGTCTTCGAAAAGAACTTCGAGGGCCATCTTGACTGGACGGGCGGTTGGTTCGCCTGGGGAGGGGAGGGCGACTTCGATATGGTCGCCGGGTTTGATGACCGTGCGACGGTCAGCGGCGACGCCGTTGACCTTGACCATACCGAGATCGAGGGCTTTTTGTACCCGCGAACGACTGACCCCGTCCAGCAGCGTCGAGACGATCTTATCCGCTCGCGCGGGCTCGACTTCATCGGGGACGCGAGTGGTGACGATTTCGTCGGGGCGATTTTCTTCAAGGGGAGCTTTCGCGGGCCGGGCGGCATAGGGAATATGCGGCGCCGGTTTGTCTTTACGCTTCAACGCTTTGAGGGTGCGGGCCTGTGGGCGCGACCCTTTGCGCGTCGGCTTAGGCTTCTTGGGCTTTTTTTGGTTGGCCATCTTAGCGGGCCTTACCGAGGAGGTATGAAGGGTTCAATTTTTGGAGAGGTTTAGGGAGGAAGATGCCGTCTTTGCGGATGACTTTGCCGTCGAAACGAATTTCCCCGCCGCCGTATTCGGGGCGCTGGATGCAGACCATGTCCCAGTGGATGGAGGAGTGGTTGCCGTTGTCGGTCGTTTCATAGCATTTGCCAGGGGTGAAGTGGAAAGAACCGGCAATCTTTTCGTCGAACAGAATGTCCTGCATCGGGTTGAGGATATGCGGATTAAAGCCGATGGCGAATTCGCCGATGAAGCGGGCGCCGCCGTCGGTATCGAGGATCTCATTGAGACGCTTCGTATTGTTCGAAGTCGCTTCGACAATCTGACCTTTTTTGAAGACCAAGCGGATGTTTTCGAAAGAGGTGCCGCTATAGACGGTCGCGCAGTTATATTGGAGGACGCCGTTGACGGAGTCCTTGATCGGTGCGGTGAAGACTTCGCCGTCGGGAATGTTATATTCTCCGCCGCAAGGAACCGCATTCATGCCTTTGATCGAGAATTTCAGATCCGTGCCTGGGCTGGTAATGTGCACCTGGTCCGTGGCTTCCATGGCCTTCTTCAAGGCAGCCATGCCAGGGATCATGCGCGAATAATCCAAGGTGCAGACCCGGAAGTAAAAATCGGCAAATCCTTCGGTGCTCATTTTTGCCTGCTGGGCCATCGAAGCGGTCGGCCATCGGAGGACGACCCATTTGGTCTTATTGACGCGCCAGTCGAGTACTGGCCGCATGAATTCGCCTTGGAGCTTCGCTTTGTCGCTGGGGATGTCGCTGCCTTCAAAGATGTTTTCAGAACCGCGCACGGCGATGTACGCCTGCATCTTTTTCATGCGCGCGAGTTCATGGTCGCGCGCGAGTTTGAGTTGCGCTGGGGTGGCCCCGAGGACCATTTCGCGGCTTACGCGGGCCCGGTGGAGGTTGACCATGGGCGTGGCGCCGCAAGCCCGGACGGCGCGGACGAGCGCTAGGACGAACTCCTCCGGAATATCAAAAGCATCGATGAGCACGTTCTCGCCTTTTTTAAGGCGAGTAGAAAAGCCGCAAAGGACTTTGGCCAGCTGTCCGAATCGTGGATCCATGAAGGGCTAACTTGCGATGCCATCCGGGCTTTCCAAGCGTGAAAGGAGCGCTTGCGGACTTCTTCGCAACCTTCAGCGTGGACGGATGGATTCTGACTCACCCGTAAATCGCGCCTTGGCCTTGGCGGAGGAGGCTGCCTTTGATTTTGCCCTCGGCGACGAAACGGCTGCCTTGTCGAAGCTGACCGCCGCCGTCGCCTTGGATGCGAATTGTTTCGAAGCCTGGTTGGCGAAAGCCGAGGTCCATTTCGCGCTGCGTCAATACGACGAGGCCTTAGCGGCAGGGGAGCAAGCCCTGGGGCTTCGACCTAAAGATATTCATATTCACACCTCGCTCTCCCGCATTTGGATGGAGCGAGGAGATAAGACTAAGGCTGAGTTTCATGGCGCTCAGGCAAGAATCCTGGGGTGGGGCGATCAATTGAAAGAGCCCGAAGGTAAGTTGCCGGGAGAGATAGCTTGAACGGCTGGCAAGGTAGGGTTGGGCTTGTCCCACCCCTGTGTCACCCTGTCCCGTTGAAAAGGGGAACAAATGGCCTCTAAGGCGGTCTTTACCTAAGTCTGACCCCGAAAAACCCCTAAATCGGTTGCTTATCTTCGCCAAAACCGTTTTGGCATCTGTTCTGCAATCTTACTTCGTCCCCCCGACGCACCTCTACCCAAACTAACTACCATGGCCAAGACTACCAAATCCAAACAATCCGTACGGCCCCTCGCCGATCGCGTGCTTCTGCAGCGCTTCGAGGAAGCTGAAGAAATCAAGGGCGGCATCATCATCCCTGATTCTGCCAAAGAGAAGCCACAGGAGGCCAAGGTGATCGCCTTGGGCACTGGTGCTCTCGACAAGGATGGTAAGAAAATCCCTTTCTCCGTGAAAGTCGGCGACAAGGTTCTGGTCGGTAAATATGCCGGCACGGAAGTGAAGCTCGATGAAGAGATTTACCTCCTCATGCGCGAAGAAGAAATCCTCGCCGTCATCGACTAATTCGTCTCTCCCCACTCTAAACCCAAACTACTATGTCTAAGAAACAGATTCTGTTCGATGAAGCCGCTCGCCGCAAGGTGCTCAATGGCGTCTCGATTCTCGCCCGTGCCGTCAAGGTCACGCTCGGTCCTAAAGGCCGTAACGTGATGATCGACAAGAAATTCGGCGCTCCCAAGGTCACGAAGGACGGTGTCACGGTCGCCAAGGAGATCGAACTCGACGATCCTTACGAAAACATGGGCGCCCAGATGGTGCGCGAAGTCGCCTCGAAGACCGCTGACAAAGCGGGCGACGGCACGACCACCGCTACCGTCCTCGCCGAAGCCATCTATAAGGAAGGCCTTCGTTTCGTCGCCGCCGGTGCCAACCCGATCTTCGTCAAGCGTGGCGTCGACAAGGCTTCGGAAGCTATCGTCAAGGAGCTCGCTAACATCTCCAAGAAGATCAAGACCCGTGAAGAAATCAAGCAGGTCGCAACCGTTTCCGCTAACTGGGATTCCTCCATCGGCGACATCATCGCTGAGGCCATGGATCGCGTCGGCAAGGACGGCACCATTACGGTCGAAGAAGCCAAGACCATCGAAACGACCCTCGACGTCGTCGAAGGTATGCAGTTCGACAAGGGTTACCTCTCGCCTTATTTCGCGACCAACGCCGAAACCCTCGAGGCCATCCTCGAAGACGCATACATTCTTCTCTACGAAAAGAAGGTCAGCGCCATGAAGGATCTGCTGCCTCTCTTGCAGGAAGTCGCTAAGACTGGGAAGCCTCTGCTCATTATTGCCGAAGAGATCGAAGGCGAAGCTCTCGCTACCCTCGTCGTCAATCGCCTCCGTGGCACCATCAACGTCTGCGCCGTCAAGGCTCCAGGCTTCGGTGATCGCCGTAAGGCCATGATGGAAGACATCGCCGTCCTTACGGGTGGTCGCTTCGTCACCGATGACCTCGGTATCAAGCTCGAGTCCGTAAAAGTCGCCGACCTCGGTCGCGCCAAGCGTATTGTGGCTGATAAGGAAAACACCACGATCATCCAGGGTGCCGGAAAGTCTGCTGACATCCAGGGTCGCGTTAAGCTCATCCGTCGCCAGATCGAAGAGACCACTTCTGATTACGATAAGGAAAAGCTCCAGGAGCGTCTCGCTAAGCTCGCCGGTGGCGTTGCCGTCATCCACGTGGGTGCTGCGACTGAAACCGAACTTAAGGAGAAGAAGGACCGCGTCGATGACGCCCTTCACGCTACCCGCGCCGCCGTCGAAGAAGGCATCGTCCCAGGGGGCGGTGTTGCCCTGCTTCGTACCGTCAAAGCCATCGACGCTGTGATTAATAGCCTCGTTGGTGATGAAAAGATCGGCGCCCAGATCGTCCGCAAGGCGATTGAAGAGCCGCTCCGCACTCTTTGCTCCAATGCTGGCGTCGAAGGCTCGCTGATCGTTCAGGAAGTCATGCTCAAGCATAAGGGCGGTAACGGTTACAACGTCGCTACCGGCGAGTACCAAGACCTGATCGCTGCCGGTGTCGTGGATCCTACCAAGGTGACGCGTACGGCCATCATCAACGCCGCTTCGGTGGCTGGCCTGTTGCTCACGACCGAGTGCCTTATCACCGATATGCCCGAGGATAATAAGCCTTCGGCCGGTGGTGATCACCACGATCACTGAGGTCCGGGTTCTTGATCCGATAACTTACGAACGGCGCCTTTTGGGCGCCGTTTTTTGTGCCCGCCCCCCTGAGTCCTTTTATGATTACGACATCCGTTGCGATCCGTTCGCAAGAACGCCTAGGTTTTGGCGAGAGAACCTATTGCCAGAAGTAGGCCGTAGGCTTTCATCAAGGCATACCCCCCATGCGAATCTTCGCCGTCTTACGTGTCATCTTGATATTGTCGGTTTCACAGGTCTTCGCCGCTGAAGGTCCGCTGCGGATTCTTTACCTTGATACGGCGGGTAGCGAACAGTCGGTCAAGGGGCCGCTCCATGATTTGATGGCGGCACTCGGTCGCGACGGTATTTGGTTCGATTATGCGACTGGAGCGTCTCCTGACGCGTCACGTATCGGCTATTACGATGCCATTTTGGTGAAGCCAGCTGCCGCCGCTCAGCCGGCTTTGGGGTCATCTTATCCATTACCGTCCGGACAGGCTCTACCGATTTTCATGCTCTCGGCTGACGCTACGGCGCTTTCGTTCCGGACTGAACTTGAGTCACGGCTTTCGCCGGAGCGACTGGGCGCTTGGCGAAATTTTCTCGCCCAACGCGAACCGGAAATCCGCGAGGAAAATCCGAACGTAGCGAACTACGAGAAACGTTCCAAGCCGTTGACCTTCCAGAAGCCTTTTTCGGTGAAGGGTAGCATGGAGCGCACGCAAGTCCCGGCCGACATGGAGCTGAAGCTCTTCGCTTCCGAGCCAGACATCATGAAGCCGATTGCGTTCGCCTGGGATCATCGCGGTCGCCTTTGGGTGGCCGAGACCTCCGATTACCCGCACGGCGTCATGGAAGACCAGCAGCAGGGTCACGATAAGATCGTCATCTGCGAAGACACCGACGGCGACGGCAAGGCCGACAAGTTCACGGTCTTCGCCGATCACCTGAATATTCCGACAAGTTTTACCTTCGCCCATGGCGGCATTATCGTCTCCCAGCCCCCGAACTTCCTGTTTCTGAAAGATAGTACGGGCGGCGATCATGCCGACGTCCGTCAGGTCATTATGACAGGCTGGGGCATTCGTGATACCCACGCTCAGGCCAGTAATCTTTCGTATGGTTATGATAACTGGTTACGCGGGGCCGTCGGTTATAGCGGTTTCGAAGGCAAGGTCGGGGGTGAAGATAAGCGATTCGCCATGGGGAGTTATCGCTTTACGGCTGACGGCCAAAAAATCCAGTTCCTCCATCAGTTCACTAATAACACTTGGGCCCAGAGCGCGAATGCGGCCGGAGATGAGTTTGGCGGCACTGCCAATGCCGCTCCGATTTTCTACGGCGGCATTCCGAACTCCGTACTTCCGAAAGGCGCTCGCGCCATGACAGCTAAGAAAATCAATCTGGTCAGCGAGGTCCACACGATCACCCCGAATTTCCGCCAGGTCGACGTCATGGGGGGGTATACGGCCGCTGCCGGCTCCAATTTTATCTACTCCGCCCAACTGCCCGAACGTCTGCAGGGCATGGCCATGGTCTGTGAGCCGACGATGAAGGTCGTGACGCTGATGGATGTGCAGGCCGACGGTGCGGGGTATGTCGCCAAGGACGGCTTCAATCTGCTCGCGAGCTCCGATGAATGGCTTTCTCCGGTCTATGCGGCGGTCGGCCCGGACGGTGCCATCTGGGTGGCGGATTGGCAGAACTTCATCATACAGCACAACCCGACTCCCAGCGTCATTCGTGGCGGTTACGATGCAAAGACCGGCGGCGGGGGCGCACACGAGAATACGCTGCGCGACCACAGCCGTGGACGAATCTATCGGGTAATTTCCAAAACCAAACCCGTGGTCTCGCCGGCGCTGGGCTCCGCCGATGCCGAACTGCTCGCGGCCTTGTCGGGCTCGACGCAGTATGGTCGACTTCGCGCGCAGCAAGCCATCGTCGAGGGGCAAAAAATCGGACTGATTTCGGAGCTCAAGAAACGGGTAAGGGATGAAAATTCTGGCATCGCTGCCGTTCATGCACTCTGGTCGCTCCAGGGGTTGGGTCAGTTAGATGCCGAAACCCACCAGAAGGCCCTGCTGTCGCACGATGACATTTTACGACGAAATGCGATTCGGGCACTCGGCGATGATGTCGCCTCCCAAGGGCTCTTTTTCGGAGCAGGTGTCGTCGCGGATAAGAATCCCGTCACGCGTCTGGCGGCATTCGTCAAACTGGCTGATTTTTCCACGACACCCGAGGTACAGACGTTGGTACGTCAGCTCGGCGCCGACGCGGCCGTGAAGTCCGACGAATGGCTTAACGAGGCCTCCCGTCTGCTCGCCAAGAAGCATAAGACCGCCAGTTATGTCGAAGGGCCCAATTTGCTTCCCAATCCCGGCTTTGAGGAGCTTACCGCGGATAAGAAACTCCCCGCTGGCTGGAAGCGTCGCGATTATGGGACCAAGCCCGGTAATAAGACCGTGGAGTGGGGTATAGTGACGGATCCTAACCTGGTGCATTCCGGCAAGGTCTCCGTGCGCGTCATCGCCCGCGGAGACGTCGATACAAGTCTTCACGCCGACGTGGAACTTAAGCCGAATACGGAGTATCGCTTGAGCGCGTGGATCAAGACTCATGCGATGCGCGGCAAGGCTAGCCTGAATGATCATATCGGTCGTGCCGAGACCGAGAAGATCGTCGCTCGCGAATCGGAATGGGGCGAGGTCGACGTCGTCTTCAATAGTGGCAGCCGGACCAAAGCCAGCATCAACCTGCTGCAGGTCGCTGCCGCCGGTGATGCATCCTTCGATGACGTGAAGCTGTGTGAACTGACTTTGGTGGGCGAAGCTCCCGTGACCGCTGGCGTGGCTGAGCGTGGCGAGCAGATCTTCCTTAAGCATCCGATCGCGGCCTGCGTGAACTGCCATATGGTGAAAGGGAAGGGCAGTGCGATCGGTCCCGCCCTCGATGGCATCGCGACTCGTGGGACGCCGGCGTACATCCGGGAGTCGTTGTTGGAGCCGAATAAAGTCCTGGCCAAAGGCTTCGAGAATCTTGGCGTCTCTCCGATGCCGCCGATGGGCTTGATCTTAAAGCCGCAGGAAATCGAAGACATCAAGGCGTTCCTGCAGACTTTGAAGTAAGCCTCGTCGAGGCGGAGTCATATCTGATTGCCTCGGTATCCGTCCGGGATATCTCCACCGGCATGTGTGCCGTTGAGCTCAAGAAAGAATCGAATCCCTTCGTCAATATTGCGCTGCTGCTAGGCACGACGCTCATCACGGCCGCGATCTTATATTATGGGGTCCCGAATACGGAGTTTCGCGGCGTGCGGACCGGGGTTTTCTTTCCGCGCACGGTCGAGCTGCCGGAAGACGTACGGTTCATGGACAACCGGATCAAATGCGAGGCACCGGAAGCGTTGGCCTTGCTCCGCGCCGCCGTCGTGAAGATCAAGCCCGACTACCCCGCCGAATCGCTGACCTTGCGTTTCCAGAATTATTCCTCCGGTTATAAGTATAATATCAGTTACGCAAGCTACTATGCGCAGCGGATTAACTTCGCGGGGGACGGTGGTTATTTCCGCAAAGGCGCCATCGTGGGTGATCCGGTTCTGGATGCGGAAGTGAAGGCCAAGGACGATGAACTGGAGAAGGCTATCCGCGATACCCTCGAAGCTTATTTCAAGGCCAAGGGCGCGCAGTAAGTCACCCGAAAGCGCACGTCCGGCGCTGGCTTATTTTTTGGCCTTCTTGGGCGTGGCTTCGGCCGCCGGCTTGGCTTCATGCAGACGGATTTCCGCGATCGTCGAATGGGCTTTGAGCGTCGCCTCCCACGCGGGGTTCGTGCCGGCTTTGATCGACCAGACCGTCACATTGTCGATTTCCATCTTTCCGGCTTCGAGTCCGGCGATCATGACCGCGTGAGGGTCGCTCTTGTAGCTGGCGTGTTTGCCGTGAAAGGAGGGGCCATCTTGAAATTGCACATAGATTTCATCCGCGCGACGTTCGGCCAGCACCGTATACCACTTTCCGGTTTCGAGATTAAAGCCTTTCGCGGTATCAATCGCCAGACTATCGGCATCCGCGAGAAGCATCGCTCCCTCGGCGCCCCAGGAGATCCGGGAGATGTGGTGACCGAATTCGAGGAAAGGTGAGACCGATTTCCGGCTGGCGGCATCGAAGGGTTTGCCGTCGATCAACCGGAACGAGAATTTGACCGCATATTCCGCCGGGGTGGCGTTTAGGACGATACGAGGATGCACGCCTTTGTGCGAGTCGTGGGAGCTTTGGTATTCCGGCGTGGACGCTTGGCCCTTGAGGACGCCATCGGCGACGGTCCAGCGCGTTCCTTGATTCGGATTCCAGGGTTGAGGGGCGGTCGCATTTTTAGCGGCGGCTCCGGCGGTCGCTTTGATTTCGCGGGCTTGGGTGAAATCGTCCGAAAAAATCACCTTGTCCGTTTCGACCATCAAAGGTTTGAGTTCCGCGGCCAAGGCGGCCAACGGGAAAAGGGCGAGTAAGGCGAAGCGCATGGGGTTACCTAAGAAACCGCGACGGAGGTACAAAGTTTCAAGGGGCATTGATAAATAAGAAAAGCCCCGGATTGCTCCGGGGCTTTAAAGTGGGGTGATTGAGGGGACTTGAACCCCCGACCCCCGGTACCACAAACCGGTGCTCTAACCAACTGAGCTACAACCACCATTCGTTCCTTCTTCGCAGAAGGAAGCCCTATGCAGGGAATCTGCCGCGAATTGTCAAACTCGGACAAACTCGCCGCGTAAGTCGACTACACAGGTGAAACTTGCCTCCTTTCCTAATATTCCTTCGTTTATCCTTCCCCTTTACCTCTTCGTATCGCTTTCTCATCGTTCTTTATGTCTACGTTTTCCGATCTCGGCCTCCCCGAGCCAGTCCTGCGCTCACTAGCCGAACACGGTTATGTGACCCCTACGCCCATCCAGGCTCAAGGCATTCCAGCCATTATGGCCGGCAGAGACATCATCGGGGCAGCTCAGACGGGTACTGGTAAGACCGCAGCTTTCGCTTTGCCTGCTCTTTCCATCCTCGGACCCGCGGCCGGTAAGCCTCGTTGTCTGGTCTTGGTACCGACACGCGAACTCGCTGTGCAGGTCGACGAGAATTTCCAAAAGTATGGCAAGCACTTCGGGACGCGTACGGCTTTGCTCTATGGAGGTGTCGGTTACGGCGCCCAAGTGAAGGCCTTGGAAGAGGGGGTTGACGTCGTCATCGCCACGCCCGGCCGTTTGCTCGACCTTCATGAGCAGAAGCTGCTCGACCTGAAGCACATCAAAATCCTGATTTTGGACGAAGTGGATCGCATGCTCGACATGGGTTTCATCGAGGACGTCACCCGAATCGTGAACTACTGTCCGAAGGGTCGTCAGACATTATTATTTTCTGCGACCATCAGTGAAGCCATCGGTCGGATCGCCGGTTGGGCCTTGCACGATCCCGTCACGATCGACGTCCGGACTGGCTTAGGTGCCGCGGATACGGTTGAACACGCGATTTACCCCGTCGATATTTTCCAGAAGTACGACCTGCTTCTGGCCTTGTTAAATAAGAGCGGTTATAAGTCCGTCATCGTTTTCACCCGCACGAAGCGTGATGCCGACCGTATCGCGGAATGGATCGAAGGGCATGGTACGCCGGTGGCCACGATGCACGCCGACCGGACGCAGACCGAGCGCGCCGCGGCCTTGGCTGGTTTTAAGTCCGGAAAATTTTCCATCATGGTCGCGACGGACATCGCCTCGCGCGGGCTTGATATCCGCGGCGTGACCCACGTGATCAATTACAATGTCCCTGAGCATGCCGAAGACTACGTCCACCGGATCGGTCGGACGGGACGGGCTTCCGCGGAAGGCGAAGCTTTCACACTTTTCTCTCCAGATGAAATGCATCACTTGCAGCAGATCGAGCAACTGCTGGGTCGTGCGATTGAGCGCCGTAAATTAGAAGACTTCCGTTATTACTCCGAACCCCAGTTGGTGCCTGGTAGCGCCAAGGCGGCGTTGGTTTCTCGTAAACGTAACCGATAATCGTGTCTCTTGTTTCGAGCGAGCCCCCTATGCGCCGAGCTTTGGAGCTCGCTCGCCAGGCTTGGGGTCAGACTCACCCTAATCCCATGGTCGGGGCGGTGATCACGGAGGACGGAAAGATCGTTGGCGAAGGTTTTCATGCGAAGGCGGGCGAACCGCATGCCGAGGTTATGGCGCTCAGGTCGTTGGGTCGTAAGCCAGGGCCCGATGCGATTTTACACGTCACGCTTGAGCCTTGTTGCACACATGGTCGGACGCCCCCCTGCGTGGAAGCCATTATTCAGGCTGGTTTTAGAACGATTGTCGTCGGCGCTTTGGATCCTAATCCTGCCCATGCCGGGAAGGGGCTCGACTTGCTGCGTGCGGCGGGGGTCTCGGTAATCGAAGGAGTCTTGGGTGAAGAGTGCGAAGACCTTAACCTAATTTTTAACCATTGGATCACCACCCAGCGGCCTCTGATGGCCGTGAAGGTGGCTTCCACTTTGGATGGCAAACTCGTGCTAGCGCCTGGCAAAGGAAAGCAAATCACCGGCGCCGCGGCGCAGGCCGATGTCCATCAATGGCGCCGACTTTTCCCGGCCATCGCCGTGAGCGGCGATACGCTTCTGGCGGATAATCCACGTCTGACTTCAAGGGGTCCTGACGGTGAATTCTGTCCGATACGTTTCGTACTTGATCGTACTTTCAAATCTGCCGGAAGGGCAGGGTTGAATCTTTTCCAGGACCATCATCGGTCCCGTACAATCGTGGTCGGATTGGGCGTTCTTGCCCGTAAATCCGATCTGGCTTGGTATGAAGCTGAGGGGATTACTGTCTGGGCATTATCGGGTGAGGGGGAAGAATTTCTCGATGCCTGGGCGGAGCGTTGCGCGGCAGAGGGTCTTACGGCAGTCTTGATCGAAGCGGGCCCCCGTCTTTCAAGCTCGCTGCTACAAGGTGCCTTTGCGGATTACTTGTTCGCTTATGTGTCGCCTCGTTTACGGGGCGATCCCGACAGCCCGGTTTGGTTCGAGGGTGCCGAGCTTCCGATGGTGGCCGTAAGGACCTCGGCTTTAGGCCAGGACGCCCTTTTCCGTGGTTATTTGGGGTAACCTCGATTGATTTCCCTAAAGGCCTCTAAGGCCAAAATTAGCCCCGTTTATGCCTTCCCATGAGGGTAGGAGGATTCTTTTAGCACTAAGACGGCTCCGCCTGTCGGTTTTGGCTCGCCTTTTCAAGAAAAACTTACATCACAGCGAGTCCGCCTCCCTGCCTAAAGCAGAACGGGCCTAACCTTCTAAATCCTAACTACTTATGACAGACAAAATCTTAGAACACAAGCGGAAGGAAAAGCCCTCATTTACGTCTCTCATCGAAAAGAAGCGGGATGGCGGCGAGTTTACGGCCGATGAGATTCGTCAGATTATCGATTCGATCATGGATGCGGAGATGCCCGAGGCGCAGCAAGCGGCTTTGGCCATGGCGATTTACTTTAAGCAGATGTCGGCTCAGGAAACGGCCATGCTGGCCGAGGAATTGCGCCTCTCCGGTGATGTCATTGATTTGGACCGCCTGACTCAGCCCAAGATCGCCAAGGTTTCGACCGGTGGCGTAGGTGATAAGACTTCCATGGTGCTCGGTCCTCTCGGTGCCGCCGCTGGCGTCATCATGCCGGGCATGAACGGTAAGGATGAAGAGTTCTGCATCTCGACCGTCGAGAAGCTCAGCTCGATACCCGGCTTCAAGGGCAAGGCGACGATGGATCAGTTCCGCCAGCAACTCGAGCGCGTGGGTTGCGCTGTCACCGAGCAGTGCAGCGAGATCGCTCCTGCCGACGATATTCTTTACAAGCTCCGCCAGAAGACGGGTACGATTCCCTCCCTCCCGCTCATCACGGGAAGCATTCTTTCCAAGAAGTTGGCCGAAGGCTGTGAAGGTTTGGTAATCGACGTGAAGTGGGGCAACGGTTCCTTTATCCGCGACCTCGAGCAGGCCAAGCAGCTCGCCCGCATCGTTACCCGCGTCGCCCGCTCGCTTAACCGCAAGTGCGTGGCCCTCGTGACCGACATCAACCAGCCCCTCGGCGATTCCGTCGGCACCGGACTCGAAGTCCTTGAAGCCGTCCGTCTCCTCAAGGGCGAAGGACCAGAAGACCTTCAGGATCTCGTTCTCAAGTTAGGCATGGAAGTCGTCCGTCTGGCCGGTGTTGCCGGTTCAACGCTTTCCGCCAAGCAGACGGTAGAGAAGCATCTTAAGGATGGCTCGGCTCTTGAGAAATTCAAAGCGATGGTCCGTGCCCAGGGTGGCAAGACCGATTGGATCGATGATCCAGAAAAATTCCCGAAGGCGAAGTTCATCCGCAAGCTACCTGCGCCTAAGCGTGGCTACGTGCACACCATCGACGCCGGCAAGATCGCCCAGGGCGTCCGTCTCCTCGCCACCCTTAAGGATGGCACCCTCGATCCGTCGGTCGGCGTCACCGAAATCCGCAAGGTCGGCACGCAGGTCAAGCAGGGCGAGCCGCTGATCATGATCCATTACAACGACGAGGCCAAGGTCGACGCCGCGCTCCCGTATTTCCGCGACGCCTATCGCCTCGCTCCCAAGCGCCCGAATATGCCCCCGCTCGTCGTTGAGCGTGTGGCCTAAGCCGGCCCGCCAGGAAAGCACAGAGCCGCGGAGCGATTCGCGGCTCTGTGCTTTTTAGCCCGCGCCCTGAGGTGTGCCGTCGGACTTCAGGAGGATGATGAACTTCTTCCCGTCGGCCGCGCCCACCTCGAGTTTCGCTGAACGGTCGAGGAAAGTGTCGTCTAGTTGGGCCCAGGTCACGACGTCTCCCGCGCTGAAGTCGCGATCGCCAGAACTGTGCATCGCGCTTAGCTCCGCCGGCGTCCCGCGCAGCGTCACCGCCTCAGGCTTGCAGCCGACGAGCATAAGCACTGCGAGTAGCGGGAAGTGGGAGATTCGCATTTTCAGTCCCCTTCGGTAGGCCGACTATCGGGCAAGGAACGCCGGTAGGAGTGCGGGCGGAAGTTCTTTGAGCATCGTGCCCATGCCTTTATGGTGGGCGGTCACGACGACGACGAGATCGGCCTCCGGGAATATGAAGATAAATTGGCCACCGGCACCGCGTCCTTCCATCGCGTGATAGGATTTGTCTCCGATCTTGAAGTCATCGGTCCACCAGAAATAACCATAACCATTCGTGTCGGAGTTCTCGTTGATGCGCGAAGTGGCCTTGGCCACGTATTCAGCGGGGATCAGCTGTTCGCCGTGCCACTTACCCTTATCAAGCACGAGCAGGCCCCACTTGACCATATCACGCGAAAGGACGCCCGCGCCAGCTGCTGATTTAGGCCAACCGCTAATGGTGTCAGTTTCCCAGTTGTAATTCGTGATGCTGAGCTTGCCGAAGAGCTCCTTGCGGATGAATTCCGCGGCGGAGCCCGGCACGCTGGCCTGTACGACTTGCATGGCCATGCTGGGGTCTGAAGATTGATATTTGAAAGTACGCGGAGCGGCTGGAATCGGCGCGCTATGTTGGAAATAGCCCTGAATCTGGCCTTGCCCTTTAAGTCCGGCCGGATTCTTGACGAGTTCTCCGACCTTGGTCTCGTCGATGCGGACGCCCGATTTCATATTCATCGCCTGCGCGAGGGTGACATCTTTGGCGCCCGCGACAAACTTCGCCGGCTGAAGTTCATTCAAGAAAGAGTAAACTGGGCGGTCGAGGTCCGACATCTTCAGGTAACCGAGTTGAATCGCGCGTCCGACGGCCATGGCCGTGTAGGACTTGGTGATCGACATCTGATAGTGCGGGTAGTTCTGACGGCCCCGACGGTAATAGGACTCGAAGAGCAGCTGGCCATGGTGCGCGACGAGGAGGCTGTCTACTTCGCCGTGCTTACCGTCCGCGATCTCATGGGCGAATTTTAATACGGTTTCTTTCTGCGCGCCTTTGAGCTCTCCGACTGTAAGGCCATCCGTGAGCTCCTGCGGCTTGGTCGAGAGGAAGGGTTTCTCGAGGTCAGGCAGTTTGGCTTCCAGTGCGTAGGAGACCGCGGCGGCGTTCAGGCCTGCGACCTCGGGTGCGAGGCCGTCGCTGGGTTCGGCGAGCAGGGCGGAGGCCGAGAGAAGCAGGAATGGGAGGCGGGCTTTCATTTGAGAGGTAAAGGGGATGGAGCTGATTTTCTCAGCGCTTATGGCCTTTGAATCCGACCTTGGCGAGCATGGGTGCGATCTCAGGGTTGTCCATGAAGAGTTTCCAACACAGGCCGGTGCGGTGGTTTTCGATCATCGCGATGATGGGCCCCTGGTCGATGGCCAGATAAGACTGCGCGTACCAATCGAGCTCTGGATTGAAGGCATCCCGAAAGCCATATTCGCCCCATAGCTTAGGACCGTAGTTTTTGTAAAGATGGCGAAGCGCCGCCATGGATTCTTTCGGGGCGTAGGGCATCGCGCTCAGGCAGGCGGTCGGAGCGATGGTGCCGAAATCTTTCTTCCCAGGGGCGGACGGTTGATATCGGTCTGGTCCGATGCTGGGCGTGAGCCCCCACACGTTCTCCCCGTAACCAGCATGTTTGCCAGGGTTGTCGATGGCATAGGCTCGGTGGATCAGCGTCGTGTTGCGGTTATTCGCGAAGTAGTCGCAGTAGGCGTCAGACTTGCCGCGCGGATCGAACCCAATGAAGGAGTATTGGGTGAAGAAAAGCGGTTGACCCATACTGCTGCCGACGGATTGCCGAAGGCCGTAGTATTCCTTGCCGTTTGCGTAATGCTTGGAGCTTGCCCATCCTAGAGCATAACAATCGGAGGGAATGGGATGCGTGGGCGAGGCGATTGCCAAGAGGTAAGCGATCATGCCTTCGTTCCAGCCCGTGATGCGCAGGTTCTTCTTCCAGCCGAAATTAGGCGACCAGTGCCAATAGAGGGATTTTCCGCCTGACTCCTTGAGAAACCAACTCCAATCGACGGCCTTCCAGAGGCGATCCGCTCGCAGATGGATATCCCTTTCAACTGCTTCGTTGCGATTAAAATACTGCCGTGCCGCTAGCACGCCTTGCATTAGTAAGGCCGTCTCGAGAAGGTCGGCTCCGTCGTCGAATTCCGAGAAGGGGCGCGTTTTACCGGTCTCACCATCGATCCAATGCGAAAAAGCCCCGTGATAGCGTTCGGCTTTGTCCTCCAAGAAGCTGAATATTTTTTGAACCCTAGCAGCAGCCTCAGGGCGAGTGATGAAATGGCGTTCCGAACCGATGATGATGGCGTAAATGCCAAATCCCGTGCCGCCGGTGGCGCAATTGGGGTCAAAGTTGGAGCGTTCACGGATGAGTCCGCTGACGGGATGTGCGCCCTGCCAGAAATAGCGGAAGGTGGCGGCCTGGACGGAGGTCAGCAGTTGGTCGTCCGTCATGGCGGCGGGTGTCGCGGTGGCTGTGGCGGATCTCATTACAGGCCCTCCTTTGCCTGCTTCGAGGGTGATGCGATAGCTGTAGCTCTGTCCGTTAGTTCCTAAGAAGTCGCTGTACTCGCTCAGACGATATCCGTGGGCGATGACGGTGAATGGCCCGGAAGGTTTCTCGGCCCGTTCGATGGTATAGCGCTCCGCTCCAGTTGCGAGAGGCGTCCAAGTCAGGTCGACGCGACTTTCATGGCCGGTGGCGGTCAGGAACGGTTGCTGGGCGGATCTGGCTGGCGATACCGTCCCGGCTATCAGGAGTAAGGCGCAGAACAATCTTCCGAATCGGGGCATGACTTGGCTTTCAGCGGCCGAGCGCGGCCTTAAGGAAATTCTCCATTTCGATCCAGGAGGCTTTATCGGCGTCGGCATTGTAGGCGGCTCCCTTGGAGTTGTCGTTGCCGGCGGCCTTATGCGTGAAACTGTGGACGGCGCCGGGATACTTGATGAGTTTATAGTCCACTCCCGAGGCCTTCATCTCGGCTTCGAAGGCGGCGACATCCTTGGCCGGGACATAGGGATCGTCGGCGCCATGGAGCGCGAGGACCTTGGCCTTGATGTTCTTGCCGTCGGCCGGGGTCGGAGAATCCAAGCCGCCGTGGAAGCTGACGACGCCCTTGATAGCGGCGCCGCTGCGGGCGAGTTCGACTACGGTCGTGCCGCCGAAGCAGTAGCCCGTCGCAGCGATTTTGGAGGCATCGGTGCGGGCGTCATGGCTAAGCACGTCGAGCGCAGCGTTGACGCGGGCGCGGAGCAGCGGCCGGTCGGCCTTGTATTTACCGGCTTCCTTGCCAGCGGCCGGAGGTTGCGGGCGGATCCCTTTGCCATAGATGTCGGCGACGAGGACGTTGTAACCGAGGGTAGCGAGTTTGCGGGCGGCTTCCTTCTCGTGGTCACTGATGCCAGTCCACTGGTGCACGACGAGTACACCGGGGCGCTTGCCAGTCACGGCGTCGTCATAGGCCTGCCAGCCTTCGCAGAGGACGTCGCCGGATTTATACTCCAGAGGCTTCTCGACGATAGCCGCGCCGAGCGGGCTGAAGGTACCGAGAAAAGCGAGAAGGGAAGACAGGAGGGCTTTCATGCTCGCGAAAATAGGAAAGCCGCAAACCGGCGCAAGCGCCTACCGTACTTAGGCTAGGCCGCGCTTGGTCGACGCGGCGAAGTCTAGGAAGCTCTTTACGATGCGCCCGGAAGCCTCGGGCAAAGCACGTGCCTTTTCGATGGCCTGGGTGGTGTTGAGTCCGTCGCGATAGAAAAGGCGGTGTAGCGCTTTGGCCGCCCCGATTTCTTCGTCGGAGAAACCCGAACGCTTCAGACCGACGGCGTTGATCATCTTGGTCTCGCAGGGGTTGCCATCTGCGATGACGAAAGGGGGGACGTCCTGCACGCACTTCGAGCAGGCTGCGACCATGGCGTGGTCTCCGATGCGGCAATATTGATGAATACCGGCGTTCCAGCCGATATTCACGTGGTCCCCGACGTGCACGTGGCCGGCGACGGCGGAGTGACTCGAGATGACAAGATGGTTGCCGATGACGCAGTCATGCGCGATGTGGGAATAGGCCAGCAGGACGTTATCGTCACCGAGGATGGTCCATTCGCCTTCTTGGGTGCCAAGGTGGACGCTGACGTATTCGCGAAAAGTATTACGGCTGCCAACCTTCAGGCCAGGTTTTCCGGGCTTAGCCTTCAGGTCTTGGGTCCGGCCACCGATGACGGCGAAGGGGAAGACTTCGCATTGGGGTCCCAGCTGGGTGAAGCCTTCGACTGACGCGTGATGGTGAAGGATGCATCCGTCACCTAAGGTCACGTCGGCTCCGACGAAAGCGTAGGCGCCGACCGTCACATTCTTGCCCAGCTTAGCTCCGGGTTCGATGATCGCAGTCGGGTGGATTTTGTCGGACATGCGACTTAGGTGCTGAGCGATTCGGCGACGGTGAAGAGCAGTTCAGCCGACGAGACGCATTCGCCATTCACGAAACATTCGCACTCGGCGGCGGCGATGCGCCCGCGAACCTTCGTCAGTTTGGCTCGAATCTCCAAGGTGTCACCCGGGGTGACGGCTTTACGGAATTTGACCTTGTCCGCACTCATGAAGAAAACGACCTTAGGGGCTTCGTCCGGGGCGCCGCGGCGCAACATGATGAGACCGGCGGCCTGGGCCATCGCTTCGATTTGAAGCACGCCAGGCATGACGGGTTGTCCGGGGAAGTGTCCTTGGAAGTAAGGCTCATTGATCGTCACGTTTTTGATCGCAACCAATGAGTCGTCGGTGAGTTCGACCACACGGTCGACCATTACGAAGGGGTAACGGTGGGGCAGGGCGTTGAGAATCTGACGGATATCCAACGCACTGCCGATAGGCGCCTTAGGAGCTTCGATTTTACGGGTAGCTTCGGCCTTGGGCTTAGGTTCTTTGGACTCCTGCCATTGTTTGCGGACGGAAGCGGCTAGGCGGGCGTTTAAGGCGTGTCCAGGGCGTACGGCGATGATGTGCGCTTTTAGCCGGATGCCGGCGAGCACGATGTCTCCGATGATATCCAGAATTTTATGGCGAACGAGTTCGTCTTTGAAGCGAAGAGGTTCCTTGCTGACGACTTTATCGCCTTTAAGGATGATGGCGGAATCAAGTGAGCCGCCTTGAATCAGACCTTTTTTCAAAAGCTCTTCGATATCTTCGTAAATCGTAAAAGTACGCGCGGGTGCGATTTGGGCTTCGTAAGTTTCCGGATCGATATCAATCGTGAGGTGCTGAGTATGGATGCCGCGGTCGTCGGCGGAAGTGCAGGTGATTCGTAAGCCATCAAACGGAAGCGCGATGATCGAGCGGCTTCCTTCGTTGATGGTGATCGGATGCGTCAGGGTGAAGACCTCTCGCTGGGCATCTTGCTCGACGATACCGCACTGATGAATGAGCGTGGTGAAAGGTCGTGCCGAACCGTCGACGATGGGGGGCTCGGAAGCGTCGATCTCAACGATGGCATTGTCTACGCCCATTCCCGTCAGGGCCGAAAGCACGTGCTCAATGGTGTGTAGCTTGACCGTGTCCGAGGAGACGGTCGTCTTGCGTTCGAGTTCGGTGACCATTTCTGATACTGGCCGAACCTCAGGTTTGCCGAAAAGATCGATACGACGGAAGATGAGCCCGGTGTTGGGTGCGCTCGGCTTCAGGGTAAGGGTGACCTCCTGGCCGGTGTGCAAGGCTTTGCCCTTTACTGAGGCTTCCCGTCCAAGTGTGCGCTGTTTCATGCCTTTAACATAGTTATTCACAGCTGGCCTATCTGTAAAGTCCTACTTTTGAGGGGGTTGTGGGGTAATTCACGATATGCGACAAAGGGGGCTGGATGGAGGTAAGGGGAGGGTTAGGCAGGGGCGAATCGGGTGTCTGGGGCTGGCGGCTGGATTGAATCGCTTGAGCAGGCAAAGACAGGCAAGCACGGCGCATCGAAGCGAGAGTCCAGCCGGGCGGGTCGTGCGCAAAAGTTCTATGATTATTTTCCGCTTTCAGGGTCATGATTATCGGCGAACAACAGATTTCTTCCTGCCGTAAAGATGCCTGATGCGAACAACTTTGTCCGCTGGCTCAGTTGTTCACACGGCTGCTCCGTTCCTTGACACTTCGACGCGACGGGCAAATCGTTTCGTCGTGCTCCTGGTCATCGATAATTACGATTCGTTCACCTACAACCTTGTCCAATACTTTGGTCAATTAGGCGTTGAGCAGAAGGTCTTTCGTAATGACCAGATCACTGTCGAGGAAGCTTTGGCGCTCAACCCGGATCGCGTCATGATTTCGCCCGGTCCGTGCTCGCCGGTTGAGGCGGGAGTTTCGTGCGATATGATCAAGGCCTTCGCCGGCAAGAAGCCATTACTCGGTGTTTGCCTAGGCCATCAGGCCATCGGTCATGTTTTCGGCGGCCGCGTCATTCGTGCGCCCCACTTGATGCACGGGAAGACTTCGCCGGTTTTTCATAACAACACGGACTTGTTCAACGGTTTGCCTAATCCTTTTGCCGCCACTCGCTACCATTCGTTGGTCGTCGAGCGTTCGACTTTCCCTTCTTGCTTGGAAGTGACAGCTTGGACCGATGACGGCTTGGTCATGGGGCTCCGACATCGCGAGATGCCCATCTGGGGCGTGCAATTCCATCCGGAATCTTTTGCGACCGAACACGGTTTGGAATTATTGGGCAACTTCCTGAAACTCTGAGCGATGTTCTGCCCGCGCTGTAATCACGAGGACACGAAGGTTTTGGAGACCCGCCTCGGAAAGGGTAACCATTCGATCCGGCGCCGACGTGAATGCCTGGCTTGCGCCCACCGTTTCAGTACGATCGAAGAAATCGTCCGCGAAGGCCTGGCGGTGGTGAAACGTAACGGCGCCAGGGAGGAATTTGACATGGGCAAGATCGCCGCTGGCATCCGCAAGGCTACGGATAAGCGACCCATCGAGGTCGAACGCATCAATCTTCTGATCTCGGAGGTCGTCGAGGGCTTGCAGGCCAAATTCGAAGACGAAGTTCCCTCGAGCGCAATCGGCGAAGAGATCATGGCCAAACTTCAAGGCGTCGATCAGATTGCCTATGTGCGTTACGCCAGCGTCTATCGCGAGTTCCGTGATATCGAAGAACTTGCTAAGGCCATCGAACAATTGCGTAAGGGAGGAAAAGTGAAGTGACCGCGGCCTTGCCCAAGTCGATCCGGCTGCGGACTCTTAATGCGCTAATCGCTTCGATGGTGGGCACGGCTCCGCAATTAAGCCGCGATGTGGATGCGGTCCTCCGGGTTTTTGAAAACGATGAGCAGACCGATCCTAGCTTGGGCGCTATGGAGTTGGCCGCCGCCGCCGCGCAGATCTTCCGCTTGCTGTCTCCGCATCAGCCCGCGCCGTCCGTGGCCGTCTTGGACCACCGGGCCGAGCCGTTTGACGCCCTTTGGGCCTCGGAGCGGGTCGAGGCCGCCTTGGCCACGACGGGCGATGCGGCGGACGTCTTGTTTTGGGCGGTAGGGCTTCAGGATCAATACCTCACCGGTCCGCGGGCCCGCTCGAGCAAATCGCGCCAAGCCTACGATGAAGCGGTAGAATTCCTGCAAGGTCTCGTCGCCCGCCAGGCCGGCCGCCGGCGCGTGACGGTGGTCGTGTTATAATCACCTTATGAATATGCCCAAGACGATTTTCCAGAAGATCGCCGACAAGGAGATTCCGGCCAGGCTCGTCCACGAAGATGATCTCTGCGTCGCGTTTCATGACGTCGCGCCGCAGGCGCCCATTCATATCCTCATCGTCCCGCGCCAATTGATCGTCCGCCTCGGTGAAGCCGAGGCTTCCGATCAGGCTTTGTTAGGGCATTTGCTCAGGGTAGCCGGGCAGGTGGCACGCCAACTGGGCTTGGCCAAGGGTTTCCGTCTGGTGATCAATCATGGCCCCGACGGGGGCGAATCCGTGCCGCACCTGCACGTTCATCTCTTGGGTGGCAGGGCCTTGGGTTGGCCCCCAGGCTGATCTGCATGGCTTTGCTTGAACCATGTCTGGTCATCGATGGCTCGGCTCGTGTCGGAGTTCGCGTAGGCGTGATTTCTTCTACTCAATGGAGCGGTCAGGCGATCGCTGTCGATGGCGCTTTGGAATCTACTTTTGCGTGCGCCCGTGCAGCCTTGGCGGAAGCAGGTTTACAGTTAAGTGATATCAATTCGTTTGCCGTGTGCGTCGGTCCAGGCTCGGTCTTAGGCATCCGCATCGCGGCTTTGGCGGCGCGTACTTGGGCGACGTTGGTCCCCCGGCCGATTTATGTCTGGGAATCGCTGGCCGTTTTGGCCGAAGCAGCGGCCCGCTCGGGCCATCTGCCTCCGTATGCGGCCGCTTTGGAATCTAGGCTGAAGCGCTGGAATTGTTTGTGCGTTGATGCCGAGGGAAAGTCCGGTGCTCCTAGCGAAATGGAGGCGGATCAACTTCGGGCCAAAGATCTTCCGATCGTGACGACCTCGCCAGAAGCCGCCGCCGTCTTCCCGCTTTGCACAGTGATAGAATCACCCTGGGCGCAATTGCCGGATTTGTTTTCGCGGTCGCCCTTGCTTCGCTTGGAGCCAAAACCGGAAGCCCTTAATCCTGCGGCTGATTTCGCAACTTGGGGCGGTGAACGCCATCGTGCCTCCTGATGAGTCCCGCCAATCATGATGCCGCAACGCGCGCTTGGGTCGAAATCGATCTTCCGGCCATCGATCGTAATGTCGGACGCATCAAACTAGCCCTGCCACGCCATGTTCGCTATGTCGCCGTGGTAAAAGCCAATGCCTATGGGCATGGCATGCCTGAAGTGGCAACGCGTCTGATGCAGGCGGGCGTCGATTGTTTTGCGGTGGCGAATGTCGAGGAGGCTTCACGGCTTCGCGAGATCGGCCACGAAGGGGATATTCTTTTGCTTAGCCCGACTTTGCCCGGCGAGATGGCGAGGGCTGTCGCGCTTGGTTTGGATATCACGCTTAACTCGCTAGCGGAAGCCGCCGCCTTGGCTGCGATCGTCAACGCTTCGGCGCTGACGGCCAAGGTTCACGTCAAAGTAGATACCGGGATGGGGCGGGCAGGTGTCTGGCATGAAGCCGCTCCGGAGCTTTTTACCTATGTCCGGAGTCAAGCGCGTTTCGATTGGCGCGGCATTTACACTCACTTTTCCGAAGCGGATTCGGATGCCGGTTTTACGACCGAGCAACGCCAGATTTTCTTGCGTCTACTCGCACTCGTCACGCCGGCGGAAAAAGCCCGGATGCTGATTCATGCGGACAATAGCGCGGGGCTGGAAAGTTTTTCCGCAGATTCGCCTTTCAATGCCGTCCGTATCGGTCTCATGCAGTATGGGTTACCACCTTCGGCGGGGTCATTCTTGGCGAGCCTTAAGCCCGAGCCGGTTCTTTCGTTTCACGCCCGCGTGGTGCTGGTGAAGGATCTCCCGGCAGGTACGGCCGTCAGCTATAACCGGACCAAAGTCCTTTCGCGACCGACGCGCGTGGCCATTGTCGCCGTGGGTTACGGAGATGGCGTGCCGACGGCGGCCAGTAATCGCGGGTTCTTTCTGTTACACGGTCGACGCTGCCCGATTCTGGGCCGGGTGACGATGGATCAGACCATCCTTGATATCACGGATATTCCTGAAATTGTCGCGGGAGACATCGTTACGATTCTAGGGGCGCAAGGGAAGGACCGCATTGCCGTCGCCGAGTTTTGCGCGTGGGCGGATTGCATTCCATGGGAAGCGCTCTGCACCCTTACCCAGAGGGTGCGCCGAGTTTATCGAACTGACCGAACCTGACTATGCGCAGCTTCCTTCTCATCGGGCTCCTTTTTCTGCAGGCATCTGCCGCGGAAGAAATCGTTCCTACGGTGGTCGCTTATGCCAAGGCGCATGCCGAGGGCGATGTGACCGCGAGTTTCCGGGCCGCAGATTACCTCGGCGACCTTAGCGATCTTCCCATCGGCGTCTTTGATTCCGGCGTCGGAGGTCTCACGGTGCTGGAAGCAATTAAATCCCATGATCGCCACCATAATCTGACCGGTTCAGAAGGCGCGGATGGTATACCGGATTTCGCCGGCGAGCGCTTCGTCTATTTCGGTGATCAGGCTAACATGCCCTACGGCAACTATTCCGCCGCTGGCCGCACGGGTTTCCTGCGCGAGCTCATCCTGCGCGACGCCTTATTTCTACTCGGACGCCGACAGGCGAGGGGCGACAAACCTCCGGTGAAGGCCATCGTCATCGCTTGCAATACCGCCACCGCCTTCGGACTCGAAGATATCCGTGCCGCTGTGAAAGCGTGGGGGCTTCCTGTCATCGTCGTCGGGGTCGTCGAAGCCGGCGCGCAAGGTTTAGTCGAGTCCGCCGAGGGCGCGCAGGGTGGGGTCGCCGTGCTCGCAACCGTGGGCACCTGCGCTTCCAATGCCTATCCCAAGGCCATCGCCAAGGTCAGTGACCGGCCGGTCCGCCAGCTAGGTTCAGCCACCCTCGCTGCCGCAATCGAAGGCGACCCCTCGGTCAAGATGCCCATCCGTGATATTATTCGTACCGATGTCGGCTTGTTCCTGAAATCAGCCGTCGCTGATGGCGCAGCGCCTATCGACACGTTGGTGCTGGGCTGCACTCACTATCCCTTGGTCGCCGACGAGATTGCTGCGGCCTTCGCCTATTGGCGGGAGCAGGCCGACGCGGATGGTCGCAAGCCGTATGCCCAGCTAGTGGCGACGCAGCTCAAGCAGGTGAATCCGGCGGCCTGGACCGCCGAGACCTTATGGCGGACGATGCGTGCAGCCAAGATGATGGCGAAGGCTAAGCCGGCGACTGGGGATTATTTTTATATCTCCGTACCGAATTCCGCCTGGAAGGGTGTCGAGCTCTCACCCGACGGTTCGCTGAATTACGAATTTAAATATGGGCGCAGCGAAGGTCAGGTCGACCGTGAGGATACGATTAACGTGCCGTTATTAGCAGGTAAGCTGCCAGGTACGACCGCCGAGTTGGTCCGCAATAAGTTACCTCTTACCTGGCAAAGTTTGCAGGCCGAGCGTTGATTTAGGTCCCCTTCTTAGGGTCTTTGGCTGCGGGCTTTTCTTCGGTCGCAGGTTTGCTACCGGGCTTGCCGGCTACGATACCGGCCTCTTCCATGGCCTGTTTGAATTCATCGCCATGAACGTAACCTTCGTAGATGAGCACCTTCTTGGAGTTAAAGATGAAGCAGGCCGGGGTTGTTTTGAACCATTTTCCTTCCGGTAATTTTTTCATTCCTGCGGCGACAGGCACCTTGACGTTGGCTTTTTTGACGGCTTTACCGAGTTCGGCTTGTTCTTTCGCGGTTTTGTATTGTGAAGTCAATTCGACGGCGACCATGAAGACGGTGTTGCTATATTCTTCATTGATTTTCGAAAGACGCTCCATGTTCTCCTCGCCGTGTACCTGCTTTTCATTGGCCCAGCCGAACAAGATTATGCCTTTGTCTTTGGTGCTGGCCTCTGTGATCGCGGGACCGGAAATAATCTTCCCCCAGGCGAAATCATTAAGATCATATTTCTTCTCTTTTTTCTCCGCCGCCTGGAGCAGCATGGGCACTAAGAGCAGTAGGCAGGCTAGTTTTCGCATGGGATGATGAATGGGTGATGGGGTAATGTTGAAGGGGGTTACTTGCTGATCGCGGCGATGGCGTCTTTGAAATCTTGGTTACCTTTGTTGGGTTGGCCGCTGTAGATCAGTTTGCCGTCGGCATTGAAAATCAAGCAATGACCGTCGCGCGGTACTTCAAAGGGTGCGTGCTCGATGCCGTTGACGACCGTGAACTCCAATTTAAACTTCTTGGCATATTCGGCGTAATCCTTGGGGGCGAGGCCCTTGCCCCAAGCCGCCCCAATGACAGTAACTTTGGCGCCGCTGCTTTTATGCAGGTCTTCGAATTCCGGAGTCCAAGCCGCCGCCCAAGAGTGCGGATTGGAGGAGAGGGTGCCCATGCAGACGATGGCGGTGGCTTTTCCTTTCATGGCCCCTTCGGAAATTCGTGGTCCGGTCAGATAGCGACCAAGGTTGAACTCCCGGAGTTGATGCGCCTTCTCCGTTGAATCGGCTGCGCCAAGCGTGAGGCAGGAGGCGATGAGCAAGAGAAACGTGCGCATAAGAGAAATTTGCCAAGGTTTCGACGGTTGGCAAGCCATCAGAGGATGAGGTGAGAGGCTCAGGTTTCTTAAGACTCTTTAAACCTTATTTTTTGAAGCCGAAATACTGGCTGGCGTTGCGGTAACAGACGTCGGCGACCAAGCGCTCATTCCATTCCTTGCGGTCAGGGATCCGGCCGGATTCGACGTCTTGTCCTACAAGGTCGCACAAAATACGACGGAAGTATTCGTGGCGCGGATACGAGAGGAAGGAGCGCGAATCGGTGATCATGCCGATGAAGCGACTGAGTAAACCAAGGTCCGACAGGGCGTTCATCTGGTCGCGCATCCCGCGCTCTTGGTCGAGGAACCACCAGCCAGAGCCATACTGGATTTTACCAGGGGTGACCCCGTCTTGGAATGAGCCTGGGAGGCAGGCGAAGAGCGCGGTGTCGGCTGGGTTCAAGTTGTACAGTATGACTTTGCCGAGAGTATTCTCGCCCGAGAGCGTGCCGAACCAGCGAATAAGGCCCGGGCCTTGGCGGAAGTCGCCGATGGTATCGCAGCCAGCGTCGGAGCCGAGACGTTTGAGTAGTCCGAGATTCGGGTCGCGGACGGCGCCAAGGTGCAACTGGGTAGCCCAGCCTTTGGCATGATTGAGTCTTCCGACGTGGAGCATGATGTAGGCCGTGAATTTCTCGACTTCGGCAGCGGTAGCGGCATTACCGGAGATAGCCCGTTCCCAGATGGCTTTGGCCTCGCTCTCCGTACAACTGACGTCGGGGAGGTAGTTGAGTCCGTGGTCCGTGGCGCGGCAGCCCGCGGCCGCGAAATCATCATGCCTTTGATTGAGACCCGCGATGAGGCCAGCAAAGGTGTCGGCGCCTTTACCGGTTATGCCTGCAAGCTTTTTCGCCCAAGCTTGGACGCGTTCAGGGGCGTCAACCTTCAAGCAAGCGTCTGGACGGTAGGTTGGGACGATGCGGGTAGCAAAGCCGGACTTAGCGATCTGATGATGCAGTTCGAGTGAGTCTGCCGGATCGTCGGTCGTGCCAACGACTTCAACTTTCATCATCTTCAGGATACCGCGGGCAGTCAGGTCGCCGTGCGTAAGCTGGCGATTGGCTTCGTCCCAGATTTTCTGCGCCGTCGCGCCCTCCAGGACTTCGGTGATGCCGAAGTGACGACGAAGTTCGAGGTGCGTCCAGTGGAACAGCGGATTGCGCAAGGTATGCGGGACGGTCTCAGCCCAAGCTTGGAATTTTTCGCGAGACGTGGACTTATTTCCCGTGATGAGGTCTTCGTTGACTCCGTTGGCTCGCATGGCGCGCCACTTGTAGTGGTCACCGGCGAGCCAGATAGCGGTCAGGTCTTCGAAGCGACGGTCGTCGGCGATATCCTTAGGACTAAGATGGCAATGGTAGTCAACGATCGGCTGGTCTTTGGCGATGCCGTGGTACAGCTTTTGCGCTGTGCCGGTCGAGAGGATGAAATTGTCGTCCATGAAGGCCATCGTCACGGTCTCTCGTTGTTAGATGGACATCGCGGCGAAACCGCCGTCGACGACGATCTCGGCTCCGGTGACGAAACTGCCGGCGTCGGAAGCCAATAACAGCGAGGCACCGATGAGTTCCTTGGCGTCGCCGAAACGATTCATCGGGGTCTTGCCCAAAATCGTGGCCACGCGTTCGGGGGTCAGTACCTTGCGGTTCTGTTCGGCGGGGAAGAAGCCAGGGACGAGCGTATTCACGCGGACGCCTTTGGCCGCCCATTCGCGGGCGAGGTTCTTCGATAGATTATGCACCGCGGCCTTCGAAGCCGAATAGGTGAACACGCGGGAAAGGGGCAGGATGCCGGATTCCGATCCGAGGTTGATGATCGAGCCCTTGCCGGCTTTGACCATCGCTTCGCCGAACACCTGACAGCCGAAGACGACGCCTTTGATATTTACCGTAAGAATCCGGTCGAGCTGTGCTTCGTCGATGTCGAAGAAGGGCGTCGGGGAGTTGACGCCGGCGCCATTCACCAAGACGTCGACTTTGCCGTGCTTGGCCAGGATGGCATCGCGCAGTTTGATCAGGTCTGCCTTGTTCGTGGCTTCGCACGAAAGGAATTCAGCCGAGCCGCCGGCGGCTTTGATGAGGGCCAGGCGGGCATCCGCTTTGGCGGGGTCGCGTCCGACTAAGATGACGTGCGCGCCAGCGGAGGCAAAGCCTTCGGCCATGGCGCCGCAAAGTTCGCCGGTGCCGCCAACGATAACGGCGGTGCGACCTTTGAGTGAGAAGAGTTCGAGTGAGGACATAGGACTAGAGTATGGAGTATAGGGGAGGGCAGGCGATTAGCGGACGACGCGGGCGCCACCACCGGCGAGCTGTTTCTCGACTTCCTTGCGGGTGACCATGGAGGTGTCCCCTGGGGTCGTAGAGGCGAGCGCTCCGTGAGCCGCACCATAATTAACGGCCTTCTGGGCATCGTTGTATTCGAGGAAGCCGAAGACCAGCCCCGAAGCGAAACTATCGCCTCCGCCGACGCGGTCGAGGATTTCGAGTCCGGGGAAGGAGATGCTGTCGTAAAATTTACCGTCGTGCCAGCAGATGGCACTCCAATCGTTCTTGGTGGCGGTAATCACCCGGCGCAAGGTGGTCGCGGCGACTTTGAAATTAGGGAACTGTTTGACGGCTTCGCCGATCATGTCCTTGAAGGCCTGGGTTTCGATGTGCGAAAGGCTGTGGTCGGCACCTTTGACTTCGAAGCCGAGCGAAGCCGTGAAGTCTTCTTCGTTGCCGATCATCACGTCCACGTACTGGGCTATCTCGCGGTTGACCTCTTGGGCTTTCTTGAGGCCGCCGATGGTCTTCCAGAGCGAAGGGCGATAATTCAGATCGTACGAAACGATGGTGCCATGCTTCTTGGCGGCTTTCACGGCCTCGATGGTCACTTGGGCCGTCGATTCGGACAGGGCGGCGAAGATGCCTCCCGTGTGGAGCCAGCGGACGCCCAGCGTGCCGAAGAGATGCTCCCAGTCGAAGTCGCCGGGCTTGAGTTGCGAGGCGGCGGTGTTGCCGCGGTCAGGGACGCCGACGGCACCACGGATGCCGAAGCCCCGTTCGGTAAAGTTGAGGCCGTTCCGGACCGTGCGTCCGATGCCGTCATCTTCGCGCCATTTGATATAATCGGTATTTACACCGCCTTGCATGACGAAATCTTCGAGTAGGCGTCCGACTTCATTGTCGACGAAGGCCGTGCAGACGGAAGTACGGAGGCCGAAACATTTGCGGAGGCCGCGGGCGACATTGTATTCGCCGCCGCCTTCCCAGACTTTGAATTCACGCGTCGTGCGGACCCGGCCTTCGCCGGGGTCGAGACGAAGCATGATTTCTCCGAGGGACACTTGGTCGAAGGCGCAATTTTTGGCCGGCTTGATGATGAGTGACATGGCTGGTAGGGTGTTAAGTGGAGGACGGGAGTGCTTAGGCGAGGGGGAGGGTGGCGAGGTCGAAAGGTTTCGCTCCGCACTCGTGCGCCAGTTCGTTCAGCGCTTCCACTTCGGCTTTCGAGAAGAGCAAGCCACCTGCTTTGATGCTACGCGTTGCTGCCGCTGCTTCGAGTTGGCCAGGTAGCATGCACTTTTCATTACCGTGGCCGAGGACGTCGGCGAGGACGGCTTTGACGTTCTGCGATTGATTGCGACCTTGGGCGAAGACGCCCGAACTGATGGCCTCGGGGTGGATCACTTGGAAGAAGAAGGCACAGGCTTGTTTTTCACCAGGCACATGCGTGCGACTACGAATCGTAGGTAATGAGCCGCCGATGAATCCAGCGACGATCTCGTTGATCAACGAAAGTCCGTAGCCTTTGTGGGCGCCAAAGGGGATGAGGGAGACCGCTTGGTTCGGGTCGAGGGTGATCTTACCGTCTTTATCCACGGCCGCATCGGGTGGCAGCATCTTACCTTCACGCTTGAGGACTTGGACTCGGCCCATGGCGATGACAGAGGTGGCCCAATCGATTACGATCGGGAAGCCGACGGCATCCGTCGTGGGGAAGCCCCATGAATGCGGATTGGTACCGAGCGTCGGGTGCTTGCCTTGAAAAGGAACGACTTCGGAGAGCGTCGCCGTGCAATTCGTATAAGCGATATAACCACGCTTCGCGGCTTCCATGACATAGCCACCGCCCCAGAGGTAGTGGAAAGCGTTGTCGACGGATACCGTGCCCACGCCGTATTTATCGGCGAGTTCGATGCAGCGATTGATGGCGTCGACGGCTACGGCTTGACCGAGCTTCTGATGTGCGTCCCAGACTTCGGCGGCTTCGAAACGTGAAGCCTTTTTGGTGACAGTGGCATTGGGCGTGCAGCCTGGCACTTTGGCGCCAGAGCCGAATAGTTCATCTAGGTGAAGGGCTTTTAGGGCGTTGTGCGTGCGGATGCCGTGGTGCGTGGCCATCGAGGCCATCTGGGCGGCCTGAGCCGATTCTTTGGCGCCGAAGCCGCGCTTCATATACGCGGCGGTGATCAGAGCCTCATGGGCTGCGACCGGGATGACATGGAAAATTTCGCTCATGTTTATTTTAAATATCTAGGTGAGATTAGACGACTTTCTTGACGGGAACTTCTGGGTTGATCTGGGCCAGCGGTTTTTCGCCATGCATCGCCAAGATTAGGTTCTTCACCGCGGCCACGGCCTGGCGTTGGACGCTTTCGGCGGTGCGTGAACCGATGTGCGGCGTGACGACGCAGTTGGGGAGCTTGGTCAAGGGGTGGTCCGCGCGTGGGGGCTCTTCGTCGAGCACGTCGGTGCCGTAGCCGCCGACCTGGCCTGACTTGAGAGCGACCGCGATGTCATCGGTGTGCACGATCTCGCCGCGGGCGCAGTTGAGGATCAAGACCCCCTTCTTCATCTTGGCGATGGTCTCGGCTCGGACTAAGTCGCGGGTTTCAGGTGTCAGGTTGGTGTGAAGCGACAGGTAATCGGAAACGGCGAAAACCTCGTCCATCGTCGTTGCGCGCTTGATGTCATATTGTGCGGCGAATTTGTCGTCCCAGTAGAGATCGAAGCCGATGACCTTCATGCCGAAAGCGCGGGCGCGGATGGCGACTTCTTTGCCGATGCGACCCATGCCGATGATACCGATCGTCTTGTCGAGTAATTCACGACCCGTCTTGCGCTTCCAGCCGCCCGAACGTGTCGAGTCGGTATGAAAGTAAAAATTCTTTTCCATGGCCAAAAGGAGTAGGAAAGTGTGCTCGGCGACCGTCGTGTGGTTGACGCCAGGGGTGAAGAGCAGGGGGATGCCTTTGCTGGTAAGGTGCTTTACGTCGATCTTGTCGACGCCGATGCCGTATTTGGAAACGACCTTCAGGCGGGGCAGGGCTTTTTCGATGACCGCGGCCGTGATAAGGTCGTCTCCGCAGATGTAACCGTCAAATTCCCCCATAAGCGCGAGGGTGTCCGCTTCGTTGAGCGGCCCGCGTGCGGTGACTACTTCCCAGCCCGTTTCGGCCAGAAGCTTGTGATGCTCGCCGGGGGTGTCTTGGAAGGAGGTGGTTGTGAGGAGGATACGCGGCTTCATTATAGGTATAATCTCGTCCATTAGTGGCTTTATGAGGGGGTTCAGTCAACAGGACTTCTAAGGTCGACAACTTAAAAAATGCCCATTTGTTAGCAGAACCCCCTTGTTATGATGAAAGACTCCAACCTAAGCCCCGCACCCGCCGTCTCATCGCATCGCTGGGTCATTCTGGCGCTCCTCTTCTTTGCGACGACGATCAATTATATCGATCGTTCGATCCTGTCGCTGCTTAAGCCGATGTTGGACACCGAGCTCAAGTGGTCGAACGAGGACTTTGGTAAGTTGACCGCGGCGTTTCAGGGTGCCTACGCCCTCGGCCTGCTCGGCTTCGGTTGGTTCATTGACCGATTTGGTGTAAAAATCGGCTACAGTGCTTCTATCTTCTTCTGGTCTTTGGCTGCTGCGGCACATGCCTTGGTCGGATCTGTGACCGGTTTTCGATGGGCCCGACTTGGGTTGGGGCTTGGCGAGGGCGGCAACTTCCCTGCAGCCATCAAGACCGTGGCCCAGTGGTTTCCGCGGGGTGAGCGCGCATTCGCTAACGCTCTGTTTAATTCCGGTTCGAACATCGGCTCGGTTCTAGCTCCGGCAATCATTCTTCCCATGGCGGTAGCGTGGGGTTGGCGCTCGACCTTCGTTTTTGCGGGCGCTCTGGGTATCGTCTGGTTGTTCTTCTGGTTCCCCCTTTTCCGTGAGGCTCCTGTCGTGGAGGGTGAGGAAGAGCCGACTGAAAAGGTGGCTTGGGTCCGGTTACTCGGGACGCGCCAAGCTTGGGCGTATATGGTGGCCAAATTTCTCACCGATCCGGTTTGGTGGTTTTATCTCACCTGGCTGCCTGATTACTTCAAAAAGGAACAGCATCTCGACCTGAAGTCTTCGATTCTTCCTCTCGTGACGTTGTATTCGATTGTCACGGTCTTGAGCATCCTTGCCGGATGGGTCGTCAAGAAGCTTGCCGCCGCCGGCCACGATATCGTCAAGGTCCGCAAGGTCTCGATGTTCATCTTTGCGGTCTGCTCACTCCCAATCTTCTTCGTCCGTGGTCTCGGTATGTGGGAGGCCGTTCTGCTGATCGCGTTCGCTGCTTCCGCGCACCAAGCATGGTCTGCGAGTCTCTATGCGACGGTGTCTGACACCTTCCCCAAGCAGGCTATTTCCTCTGTGTCCGGTCTGGGTGGTTTTGTGGGATCATTGGGCGGCATGGCTTTCCCGATTATCGCTGGCAAGTTGTTGGACGCTGATCCGGTCAATGGATACGGTATGCTCTTCAGCATCTGTGCATTCGCTTACGTTCTAGCCTTTGCTCTTCACCATATCTTGGTGCCGAAGCTTGAGATGGCCAATCTTGGGACCGATGAAAGCGGAGCCTCCTATTCTATCGCCTCCATGGTGCTGGCTACCTTGGGTCTGGCGGCGCTCTTTATTTCCTTCAGCGAAGGTGCTGTGGGTAAGATGGCGTTCGGCGGCATCCTGCTGACGATTGCTGGCCTGGTCTTCTCGAAGATGGGCGAAAAATCCGAGAAGGGCGACCTCGCAGGGGCCGCGACATTGATCGGTTATGTTGGCTTGCTTCTTTCGACCTATATCTTCGGGCCGATGGCTTGGGCTTGGTTGGTCGGTTAATCCTCACCGCATCGGTAAAAGAAAAGGGCCCCGTCACGGGGCCCTTTTTGTTGGCATGAAGCGCTGAGCTTAGCCGGCGACGACGATGTTCACCAGCTTACCCGGGACGACGATCTCCTTCACGACCGGTTTACCGTCGGTGAATTTCTGAACATCAGGATGGGCTTTCGCGAGCGCCAGGAGTGCGTCCTTGGAGATGTCCTTGGCGACCTTGGCGGTTGCTCGGACTTTGCCGTTCACCTGAAAGATGACTTCGGCGGTCGTTTCGACGAGCTTGGAGGCATCGAGCTTAGGCCAACCGGCGGCGGTGACGCTTTGGTTGTTACCTAGTCGGGCCCAGATTTCTTCGCACACGTGCGGTGCAAACGGGGCGACTAACCGGACGAAATCTTCCACGGTACTGCGCCGGACAATCGGCGATTTTTCGGCGACATTCATCAGGATCATCATCTGCGAAATCGCAGTATTGAACTGCAGGGTTTCGATGTCCTTCTCGACTTTCTGAATGGTGCGATGGAGCTCGCGGACGAGGTCTTCGGATTCGGCGCCGTCTTGCGAAAGTTTCGGCGAAACTTTGCCGCTGATCTCATCGACGGAAAGTCTCCACAGGCGACGCAAGAAGCGGGTGATGCCGGAGATACCTTCGGAGCTCCATGGTTTCGAAGCTTCGAGCGGCCCCAGGAACATCAGGTACATGCGTAGGGCGTCCGCCCCGTGATCCTTGACAATGGAATCAGGGTTCACGACATTACCGCGACTCTTCGACATTTTTTCGCCATCCTCGCCCATGATGAGGCCTTGGTGGAAAAGTTTCTTGAACGGCTCCGCTGTCGGAACAACGCCAATTTCATGCAGGAAACGGTGCCAGAAACGCGCGTACAATAGGTGGAGTACCGCATGTTCCGCGCCGCCGATATAGAAGTCGGGGCAACCCCAGTATTCCATGGCTTCCGGTGAGGCGATGGCTTGGCTGTTCTTCGGGTCGAGGTAGCGGAGGTAATACCAACAAGAGCCTGCCCACTGCGGCATCGTGTTCGTCTCGCGTGAGGCTTTGATCCAAAGTGGGCCGGGTTGGGCTTGCGATTGAGGAATGGTCGCGGCTGATGCGACATCGTACCAGACTTCGGTCCATTCCGGTTCTTTGGAGAGCGGAGAATCGCCGGTGGGCGAAGGTTGGTAGGATTTAACCTGAGGTAACGTTAGCGGAAGTTGCTTCGAGGTCAGCGGTACGGCGCAGACTTCGACGCCGTTAAGCTGGCAAGTGACGGGTTCCTTGGGGAGGAATTCACGCACTTCGGAATCAGCCGGAATCTTGGCGTAGTCTTCACGAGAAACCCAGAGAAGCGGGAAGGGCTCGCCCCAGTAGCGCTGGCGCGAAAAGAGCCAATCGCGCAGCTTGAAGTTCACGGCCAGTTTGCCTTGGCCCTTGGCGGTGAGCTCGGCGGTGATCTTCTTCTTGGTCTCAGTGGCGGATAGGCCGTCGAAGGGTCCCGAGTTCACCATCGGACCGTCTTCGGTCCAGGCTTGCTCGTTGACGTCAATCGCTTCTTTCGAGCCGACGACTTGGATGATCGGAAGCTTGAACTCTTTGGCGAATTCCCAGTCACGTTCATCATGCGCGGGCACGGCCATGATGGCACCGGTTCCGTAGGTGATGAGCACGTAATCAGCCGTCCAGACGGGAATCTTGGCGCCGTTGACAGGGTTGATGGCGTAAGCGCCGGTGAAGACGCCGGTCTTCTTCTTGTCGGCCAAATCGGTCCGTTCGAGGTCGGTCTTATTCCGGACGGCTGCAACGTAGGTATCGACGGCGTGCTTTTGGGAAGCAGTGGTGATTTTTGCGAGCAACGGATGTTCGGGTGCGATGACCATGTAGGTCGCACCGAAAAGGGTGTCCGGGCGGGTGGTGAAAACGGTCAGTGTATCGGCATGACCTTCAATTTTGAAGGTGACCTCTGCGCCTTCGGATTTACCAATCCAATTTTTCTGCAGGCGTTTCGTGGAATCGGGCCATTCGACATGATCCAGCCCTTCGATGAGCTTATCCGCATAAGCGGTGATACGCAGGACCCACTGGCGAATCGGACGACGCTCCACGGGGTGGCTGCCGCGATCGGAGCGTGGGCCTTCCGGGGTGTTAAGCACTTCTTCGTTCGCGAGTACGGTGCCGAGCGCCGGACAGAACCAGACAGGTTTT
>Ga0214919_10001092_pt1 | contig 45517 bp, 47 predicted proteins | sample LL1503_MetaG_FD_177994 | JGI IMG/M metagenome (GOLD analysis project Ga0214919, IMG submission 177994) | Freshwater microbial communities from Lake Lanier, Atlanta, Georgia, United States - LL-1503 | ecosystem: Environmental > Aquatic > Freshwater > Lake | place: USA: Georgia | collected... | reverse complement strand
TTTAACAGGACCTCAAGGTTTAACAGGACCTCAAGGTTTAACAGGACCTCAAGGTTTAACAGGACCTCAAGGTTTAACAGGACCTCAAGGTTTAACAGGACCTCAAGGTTTAACAGGACCTCAAGGAGATCAAGGACCTCAAGGTTTAACAGGACCTCAAGGAGATCAAGGACCTCAAGGTTTAACAGGACCTCTAGGTGGTACCGGACCAGCAAATATACCTATTAATTCATATTCGGGAACAACAATATATATTACAGGAACTACAGTAAGCGGTGGAAATATAACTTCATTAATAATTGATTCAGCTAATCTTTCTTATTCTGGTTCGGGAAGTTCTGCCACTTTAAATGCGCCAAATTTTAATTCTACTTCTGATTATCGTATTAAAGAAAATATAAACTTATTAGAATTATTAAAATATAATACGGATAATTTGAAACCTGTCATTTATGATCATATAGATACAAAAAAAACAAATATTGGTTTTTTAGCTCATGAAGTGCAAGAATATTTTCCTTTCTTAGTGTCCGGTGTAAAAGATGGTCCAACAACACAATCTATTAATTATACTGGATTAATTGGTGTTTTAACAAAAGAAATACAAGAACTCAAGAAAAGAGTTTCTAAATTGGAATCGGAACAGGAACAGAAATAATAAAAAATTGAAATAAAAATAAGTATTTAAAGACAATTTATTATACTCTATTAAATACAACAAAAATGTCTAACAACACTGTTCTCGCTTTAAGAAATCCCCACCCAAGAGATAAAAATATAAAATTCTTTAATTCAGGACACCGATATGAAATCAAAACGGATCCTGGCAAAAGATATACATCAGTTACGACTCTAGTTCACGGACAGTTCCCGAAATTTGACGCAGATGCAGTCATCGCAAAAATCATGAGAAGCAAAAGTTGGCTGCAAGGTCATAAATATTGGGGCCTAACAGCCGAGGAAATCAAAGCCCAATGGACTTCAAGTGGATCCGCTGCCGCCAGCTCTGGGACAAATTTGCATGAGCAAATAGAAACATTTATGAATGATAAGCGTTTTCAATTCGAATATACTCACAAAGAACTGATGCAAGAATATGATATTTTACAAAAATATGATGAAGAATTAGATAGTAGAGGAACTGAATGGACCATGTTTATTAATTTTATCAGAGACCATCATTATTTGAAGCCATATCGCACTGAATGGACAATTTATCACGAAGATGTAAAGATTGCTGGATCCATTGACATGGTCTACGAGAATCCGGATGGCACACTAGAAATCTATGATTGGAAACGCTGTAAGGAGATAACATCGGTCAATGGATGGAATGAGACGGCCACAAATCCGCTAATCAATCATTTACCGGCAACCAATTTCTGGCAATATTCGCTGCAATTAAACACATATAAGAAGATTTTGGAGGAAAAGTATGGCAAGCGTGTCACAAAGCTCTGCCTTGTTAGAATTCATCCTGATTCTTCTCAATATGAGCTTTTAGAAGTGCCATTTTTAGACAAGGAAGTCAGTGATTTATTTCAAGAACGAATGTAGAATCTTTATCATTTATCAAAAGAATTAGAAAAAAGACTTAAAAAGTTTAATCCATATTATAAATATACAATATGGATTTTGAAATAGACATAATTTTACACCATTGTGGTTATTTTTTTTTATTCTATTGTTTGTTAGCATATACTAGCTTGCCATATCATATTAAAAGAGGTGCAATTATTTATTATCGTTATTCTGAAAATAGAATATATTCTAGTTTTTATGGAAGAGATTTATATGATGATAATTATGCTTTAGACGATATAAAGGAAGAAGAAGAAGACAAGGAGGAAAAAGAAGACAAAGAGGAAAAGGATATAAAAGAAGAAATAAAGGATCCTGTAAAATTCGAAGACAAATATTTGAGCGCCTTTAAGCTGTTTTCAAATGATTATTTCTTTACCGAGGATGAAATAAAAACGAAAACAGAAAAATACACCGAATTAAAGGCAGAATATTTGGCCAACAGAACTAAAATACATGATAATATAGAGGGATTACTTTTAGAAACACTGAAAATCATCAGTTTAGGTTCCATTATTACTGAAGAATTAAAGGACGAGCTGGTGAAATATTTTGAGATTGAAGATGATTATATTGAAGATCCATCGAATATTGATTTTGATGAGCTATATATTTATGTGGAAAATGACAGTCAAAAGTTTTTGTTAGAGCTAGAAGGATTAGAGAATTATGATTGGTCGCCTGAATTAGAAGCGGAATTTCAAGAAAAGGCGCAAAACTATGTTTTGGATAAGAAACTAGACGGATTCATTAATAATTATATTATGGAATTCACCCCTTTAGGAAATGTTTACATGAGATATAATAATCAGAAAAAATCGTTTGAATATTACAGTAATAGCACGATTCCATATCGATATTTGGAAGCGATTGGTAGAAAATATGTCATGACTTTTAGATGCAAATCGCTTTTTATAGATTTAGAAACAGAACTGAAGATTGCTTCTGATAAGGCTGAATTAGATAAGCAGGCTTTAGAAAAAGATCAAAAATATGCCTCTACTATTAATAATACTAATAATAGTATACAAAAGTTTAAAAGCTACAATAAGGATTTAAAGATGGACAAAAATATGATGCGCTCTGCAAGACCTGGACTTCAACCATTACAAATGAAGGCCAATTTACCTAATGTAAATGATTCGAATAAGGAAAAACAAGTGTTGAAAGAAAACGCAAATAGATACACATGGATCGACCGACTAACCAATTTGCAGCTACTAAAGAAGATAGATAGAAAGACAGTAGATAAACAATATGCCTTATCTTTTGCTGATTTTAAGAAAATGCAGGAAATTAAAAAATAAATATATTATAATTATGAGTCAAAAATTATATACAAGAAAGAAAAAAATTAAAGGTGGATCAGCCATAATAAATATGGATGCCGTTACTGATATGTCTAATAAAGGCAATAATATAGTATCTGGTATGGCTCTAGAATCTAAAGCTTTTAAAAATAATGCTGCCAATTTGAAAGGTGAATTGGATGCTAAGAAGGTGGCTGCAATGAATCAAGTTAATGGGGTTCAAAATGCTGCAATGAATCAAGTTAATGGATTTCAAAATGCTGCAATGAATCAAGTTAATGGAGTTCAAAATGCTGCAATGAATCAAGTTAATGGGGTTCAAAATGCTGCAATGAATCAAGTTAATGGATTTCAAAATGCTGCAATGAATCAAGTTAATGGGGTTCAAAATGCTGCAATGAATCAAGTTAATGGATTTCAAAATGCTGCAATGAATCAAGAGACTATAATTCAAAATAAAGAAATTCAGGATATAAAAAAAATTAATGAAGTTATTGCTATAAATGAGAATACAGTTGCTATTGAAAAAGCAAAAGAAGATGCTATTGAAAAAGAAAATGAAGCGGAAAAAGAATCAGAAGATGCAATAGCGGAAAGAGAAGCAAGAGAAGCAGAAAAAGAAGCACTTATTGCCTCTTTAAAACAACAGATCGAAGTTATAGAAAAAAAACTAGAAGAGCTAAAACCAGATATAATTAGAATTTATGATAAATCTAAACGTCTTGAAGAAAATAAAAATAATTTAATAAAAGAAGAATTATCACAAGAAGAGTTCGAGATATTTAAAAATTATATAAATATATATAAGGAACTTATCGAAAAAAATGATGAGCTATATACAGCTGAAAATGCTAGCACCAAAGACTGGTCTATAAGCGCTATTTTATTATCTCCTATTAAAAAATTTTTCAGTAGTCTTTTAGGTAATATAAAAAAAATGAGCGCAAAGGCTACAATGGCATCTGTAACAGGGATGACAGGTTTTGTTGTTCAATGTTATGAAGAAATACAACCACAGTTAATAAAATTTGCACAATTACAAGGTGAAACTCAGCGAGCAATTATTGAAGCAACGCGTATTCCTCCTGCACCTGGTCTTCCTTCTACTCCTGGTCTTCCTACTACTCCCGGTCTTCCTTCTACTTCTGGTCTTCCTTCTACTCCTGGTCTTCCTACTACTCCTGGTCTTCCTTCTACTTCTGAACTCATTAAAGGTGGTAGTAAAAAAATAAATCCTATTATAAAAGAGGTTCAAAAGGGGGGCGCATCAGCAGCAAAACGCGCAGAAAATAGCATCAAGCAGTTTTTAAGTTCTTCTGTGACTTCGTCACATGTTTTAAACATGGTTAAGCGAAAAACAAAGGTTAAAAGAAAAAGAGACGGTAAGATGTATTCTAGAAAAAGAGCGAAAAAATAGTCATTAGAAAATAATATGTATAAAATATATTATGTTCCAAACCATTCATGACTATTTTTTTGGACAAGAAAAATATAATGATAACTTAGTAGGAGGTAAAATCGATAAAAGCTTTACATTAGCAGAAAAGCACACAATCGCCAAAAAACTCAAAAATATGACCGAAGAAGAAGCTATAAAAGACTACGAGCATCTGAAACAAATGGATCTCAAAAAAATATCAAATGAGACTAGAATAGGTAACAAATTCGTCGATTATTTCACATTTCGCCAGAGATTGGAAACTGTTGGCATAAAAGGATTTAACTATTTTGATTTTCTACAGGATACTGAATATCATAAGAAGGCATATATTAAGAATTTGTTAGATTACCAAAAGGGCGACGATAAACAGGTTGCTTTATATCGCGTTTTTAAATTACATGCAGGATCCATTGGATTATTTAAGCCGCTAACTGCGATGGAAATTTATAGTAGATTTAAACCTAGATCCGTGTTAGATCCATGTATGGGCTGGGGTGGTCGCTTGGTGGGCGCTTGCGCTCTAGATGTGCCTAATTATATTGGTATTGATATGAATAAGAACTTGAAAGAACCTTATACTCAAATGGTCAAGAAGCTGAAACAACAAGGAACAAAAACAAAGATAAAATTAATGTTTAAAGATGCATTAAAGGTCGATTATTCGAAGCTAGATTATGATATGGTCTTGACTAGTCCTCCGTATTACAATGTAGAGTTGTATGAAGGCACAAGTGAAAAAACGGAAGAAGACTGGAACCAAGATTTTTATATCCCGCTTTTTACAAAAACGTATAAGCATCTCAAAAAAGGAGGACATTATGCATTAAATGTGCCGCAAAATTTGTATGAAAATGTTTGCTTGGATCTCTTTGGACCTGCAAAATTTAAAATACCCTTGAAGAAAAAGGCGCATCCGAAGAACAAACTAACAAAAAAAGGGTATAATGAATATATTTATGTCTGGGTTAAGGGTTAAGGGAACTGCCGTTCCCTTATGATCCCATGCTTTAATTAAGGAAATAGCAGTTCCCTTATGATCCCATGCTTTAAATAAGGAAATAGCAGTTCCCTTATGATCCCATGCTTTAATTAAGGGAAAGTAATTAAGGAGGGGTCATAGGGGAACCTTGGTTCCCTTAACCCTTAACCCTTAGCCTTTAACCAGTCACAATATCCGTTGCTTTTCACTATGTTAAAAGACGAACCTAAATGTTCTTTTGCAATTTTATAGGCTTTTTTCTCGATTGGATCTAATTGGCTCAAATATTCGATGACACTTGCTTTTAAAGCAGGATCCCACGTGTCAAATGTATCAGGTAAAGATAATTCTACAATTTGTGATTGATTCATGATTCTTTAATATAGATAATAATAATACATTGGTTTTATATCGAGAATATAAAATCAATTTTTTCTATTTTCTTTTTCTTTGGGTCCTTCTTCTTTTTGTTTTTCTCTTCATTTCAAAGAAGTTATTTTTTTTAATACTTTTTCTGCGTTTTTTATATTTTTTTGATCGATGTCTTATGGAACCACCTTTAGCAGGTCTAACATAATCTTGAAGTATGCTTAATATTAAACTTGGAGTTCCTTCCATTTTTTCATCGTCACTATCTTGAAAACCCATAGTGTTATAATTTTCCTTTACTTTTTTTAGCATTGCATTATGATACATTTCTGTAAATTTGCCGTTTTGATCAATATATCCTTGGTTTTTCATCTCTTGAATTTTTTCTTGAGATGTAGGTAATACTTTTGAGGCAAGGTTGGCAGGGGTCAATTCAATTAAATTAAACGATTTATTTTTCTGTAACTCGATTATTGTATCACGTAATAATTCTTTTCCACCTCCTGGACATATAAATTGATCTATTGTAAGTGTTTTGCCTTCAGGTGAAAATGAAAATTGTATACGACATTCTGGGTTTATTGGACGATATGCATTTCCATCATCATAATCAATAATAAGATTTTGTTCAGTTGAGAGATATTTTCCTGATTTTTGTTTTTTTTCTTTTAAGTTATCTGTAATTATTGCACTTACTTCTTTTGGATTTGTATATATTGCACCAGTTGAACCGTGATACATGACTCCAGCATCACTCGCATGTATCCAATTATCACCGGGTGGCGGTTCTGCTCTTTTTTTCTTTAAAATATTTGCAGGCGATAATAACTGATCGTCAGACTGAATTGGAATAAAATTATCAGGAATAACAGGAAGTGTTATACCAGTAGGGGAAAAACTACGTTTTTTTTTGTTTATTCCTAGTTTATTCATATTATTTTAAACTAAAATAACCAGATATTATTATTTCATGTAAACAATACTCGGCTGTTTGTCACCGAAATATGTTGCAGAACATACAATTTGTCTTCCCGGCGTTATTTTTACCGCACTTTGATTCATCATATTTGTTAGTTGTGTTTCTATTTGGTATCCATTTGATGTCAAAAAGGAATATAAATCTGGTATTTCATTCGGTGTCATTAAATTATTGTTGCAATTACGATTATTATTATTGTAATTATTGCTAAATGTTCTTGGATTAGGAAAAGGATTTGTTATCGCTAAACCGCAACCTTCGACCCCATTATAATTGCTGCCCTCTCTATATAGTCTCGGTAACTGTAACCGTCGTATAAGATGGCCTAAAGGTCCCTCTGGAACAACATTGACCATTAATATGTTTTGATATTGCTTGCAATACTGATCATAATAAGGTTGGCTTGTAATCGTAAATGTTCTAGGATAAGACATTAATGTTTTATATTTATTCAAAGAAAAAATATAATATAAAATATAAAATAAATTTTATAAAACAATCAATGCTTCTAACAAATCCTGATCTTCCTTTGTTAGTCTGATCGTTTTTAATAGACCGAAAACTCGGTTATAACTTGTTTCATCTAATTCATATGCATCGACAAAATTGTCTTCATATAGTTCGATAATAGATATAATTGTATCGTATACACCATCATCTTGCTTGTCAAATCCTCGGATCTTTAAAAGTTTCCGTTTAATATTTGTGTATTTTTCCGCAATCTTGCTTCTTTCTAAAGCGATCATTTGTTGCACCTTTTTCTCTTCTTCTAATTCAAACTCCTCCAAGCTTTCCTTCAGAATTCGGTCTAGATCTGATTCTAAATCTGATTCTAAATCTAAATGATTATAATTATAATTGTAGTTTTCAAAATTATATTCGTCAACCAATCTTTCTCTTATTACTGGATCAGGAGCTCTAACATCGTCATCTTTGTCATTTAAGTCCATGTTTAAATTAATATAGTATCAATTATTATCTTTATTTTGATTTCATATAGTTAATAAAATAAAAGAAAAAGAAAAAGAAAAAATTGAAATATAAATACTTATTTAGGTTTCTAGTATTATCACTTACACTAATACAAATACTTTAAAGAATGTCTCAGACTATGAATAATGATTTTGAAATTAACATTCAGGAATCGATTGAATTAAGAGAAGAAGAAAATATGAATGATTTTTCAGAAGATGCTAAATTACATGCACAAATTTACCGTTTCAAGTTTACTGAAGAATTCATGGCGGACTTGTATAAATTTGCAAAAATTCACCAATACGATCACAGAAAAGATTTCAAGGAGGCATGGATCATTTGGACCGAAGAAAATGAAGACCTAGTTCAAGAAGAAATTGACCGACTACTTACTCTTGGCTACGATGGCGAAATCTTAGAAAAGATGTTTAAGAGTGCTCGTTATTATTTCAGAAAGAAAAGCCCTATTAAAGTAGAGCCAAAGCAAAGACGACAATACATCAGTGTTACTCATGAGATATTAGAAGCCATGGATAAACATATCAGGACCAATATTAGTTTAACAGATTACCAACCGAAAAACGGATTCGCCACTTTCTGCAGGAATAATGAAGAGCTTGTAAAAGATTCTATTCATAAAATATTGAATCAAGGAATCAATGATTCCGAGCTAATTCAGCTAAAATTAAAGAAAACATACAAGAACCGATATTTTATGCTTATTAATAAGGCAAATTAGTAAGAATCGCCTTTAAAATTCCTCGTGTTATAACAATATTAAATTAAATGCTTTCGCCCACTATTTATTTTTTTCATGATATTTCTAAACTCGAGCAAGTTTCTTATAATAAACTGACAAAAAAATTCACTCATCATGTGGTTTCCAACAATTTTTTCTCTATGAATGAAGTCGCAATTGCTAAAAAAATACGAGAATTAAATTCTAAAAATATATATATTTTCGACAAGGCGGAGCGTCTTAAAATCGGCGAAATTGGACCATATAATTTAGATGCAAACATTGTAAGATCTAATGCGCATAAAATCTTACTTACTTTTGCGAAGAAGGATCTAGTATATTTCGACGCCTATTTGTCGGCTTTAAGTAGCTTTAAAAAATATATATTCGAATTGATTGAATCATATCGATCTTTACTCGGTTCCATTGATTTGTTAGTTAGTAACCAACTGATTCATAATGGTTTAAATTTTAATACAATTGTTTTCGATTCAAGACCAATACTAACAAACTTTATGTATTCGGTTTATATCCAAGATTCTGGCTTCAATTGGTCGCAGTATTTTATGCAAAGGAAGCTGGATCGATTTTGTCCTATTGAATTTTACCTATTACAATATCAAGTAACTAACAATCAAGAGTTGTCTTTTTATAATATTGAGACTATTATAAAGCAGGTTTTAAAAGAACATGGATCAACCGAATTAAATGCAGATTACAACTATTTTGCTAAGTATGCTAACAAATCTTTTATTAAGAATTTGGAAGAAGCGCTAAAGTATTGGAAAACATGGGATAATTATGCACTAAGTATGGTTTACATTGATATTTTGAAAAATTCTTTTTTAAAGAAAGATAACAAATTCATAAGCGATTTTATGAAGTTGTTAGTTGGTTACCTTAATTTGGATCCTTCTAAAAGGGGATTACCTAATATCTCTTTATTTGAAGATATGCTTTTAAACCTGGATCTAAAAGATTTTAACGAATTAATTTAACGGTGACGTCTGGATTTGCGATGACGTCTGGTATGTCTCTTTGATCCTCTGCGTTTATGGGTTCTTCGTCTTCGGCGGCCGCCCACCGGCACCGTCGACCCCATCTGTTCCTTTTCTTCATATCCAGGAGTCGTAGGATCATCCATCGCTCCCATATCTGACCCTCCGCGCCACTTTTCACCATGATCCTTTCGCTTCTTCGCGCGCATCATCGCCTCCTTGTAAGACACCTTTTCTTCTCTCTGCACCTTCTTGACGAAGGTCACCCAGGCTCTCAAGCTGGCATTGCCGTGTCTCTTCTTGGAACCTCTGTGGCGGCGACCGCCTACTGGAGGCTCCGTTGTTAGCAGGTCGTCTTCATGATTTTCTTGATCGGGTTGATCGGGTTGATTATTAATTTCCATTTTATATATAAAACACAGATTATATTCTTTTTCAAGGGATAAAATTGAAATAAAATATCTAAATATAAGTTATTTAATATCAATCAAATAAATACTTTATTCAATACTTTTATAAAATGCCTAAAGACGACGTATTAACTTTAAAATTGCCAGGTGCCAATCTAGTATTCACTAGATATTTATATATTAAAGATGAAGTAAAGACAGCGCTTCTGTTATCGATCCTAAATAAAAGCGATGATGCCATCTTTTGGGCCTACGAATTGTATTATAGTGGGTTCCAGAATGAACTATACGCATTCATTTGGCAGATATATTATGACTTCTTTGCAACGCTAAATCCAAGCTTCGCTGTCTATTTGTCTAAGAAGTTAGATCCTAAAGAGGACCTTATTGAAGATCGCTTAATTAGTTCAATTATCCAGAATCTGCTAATCCGATCATTCAATACAGATATTTTCATTCTAAGGATAATTACAGAGTGCTTTGAATTAGACATAAGTGCAACTGAGTCTGAGGAATCAGAAGACGGAATCGAATACCTGTTAGATAAAAAAGACTACCGAGGTCTAGCCCTATATATCCTAAATAAAAAAGATCTAGATTTAGAAGATACTTATCAAAGAGTGATAAACTATTTCAAACTAACAAAGCAGCAAAGGCTTTTTACAAAAGCAAACACAGTAAAAAAGGAGATCATCTTAGTAGCAAATATATTCGCCTTAATAAACAAAAGTTCGAATCAAATCAAAAGGCAAAACTTCTACGTCCGCGTAGATCCCGAAGAAGTAGTTCAATATGAAACCATTGAAGCTGTGGATAATCTAAAACCATATCGAATTTTAGCGCAAGCATGTGTATGTAAAATCGGCAGCCAACCATTCCTTAATTTGTTTCAAGGTTTTCGGAATCAAGCAGTAGATACTAGTATAAAAGAGAAAGACCGCGGTTGGTCATGTAGAGCCGTTACTGAGAAATATAATAGCTTAGATAAATGGCTTTATCATGCAGCATTTTCGCCGGTATGGTTTTCAAGAATCAAAAGCTGTAAAGGATATATAGATTATGTGAATCAAGAAGTGAAATTTGTAGATGACGACTGGGAAGAAGCATTCTATAATAAATATGGTTACGAACCTGATGAGCAGTCGCTGCAAACGAAAGAGAACGCGCTAAATCTAACAAAAGATGAGAATACAAATTGTTGGCAAGATTTCTTTGCTAAATATAAAAAAGATGGCCTGATTGATGCTTTGGATGAGGAACAGGATGCGCTAAATGAAGAGCCGATGAAGTATGCCTAAATGTTTGACTAAATGTTTGACTAAAAAATTGCTTAATATATAGTATATATTTTATTTTTATTTTTTGAACAAAAATCAGTGGAAAAAAAATTGAAATACCTTTTCCTAAATAGTTTAAAGGTATTATCACAAACTATATATAACTTTTAAAATGGTCAGAAATACTACTGGTGGAAATGGAAATAAGAAATTTGCTCGCAAACATGCTGCAGGTGGATCTAGTAAAGCTGGATTAAAATTGCGTGTATCCGAGGATGAAGGCGAATTATACGCAGTCACTACAAAAAATTTAGGTAATAATATGTTTAATGCAATCGCTACCAATGGATCAACCTATTTGGTTCACATTCGCGGCAAATTCTCAGGCAGAGGTCGCCGTGATAATACTATTGCAGCCGGCGTTTGGGTCTTGATTGGTCTAAGAGAATGGTCTAATAAGGCTGATCAGTTGCCTACTTCCGGGGGTAAAGTAAAGCTGCAACAATGCGACCTTTTAGAAGTCTATTCGGATATCGACAAGACTCGATTACGAGACGCGGTGGACGATGACTGGCAATTTCTAGATGATAGTGATCCAACCAAAATCAATAAAGAAGATAACAGACTTAATGATGAAATTCATTGGCAAACAGATAAAGAAGCGGAGAAGGAGAAATTGCTAGAGGAAATTCAGACAGGCACTAGTGCAAAGATCGCAATGGCTTCAAATAATCAATCTGATGGCGGCGCATTTGACATGGAAGTATATGTCGATGATATTTAATTGGCACATTATTAAATTAAAAATACAATAATACAAAATAAATAAAATATAAATTCTTTTTTATTTTATTTATAAATTGTTAAACATCTTAAAATCTTTTTATTTCATTTTTGTATTGATGATAAAGCCCTAGCACGCTTAGAATTGTAATCACTTGCCATGATGGAAATGGGTTTTTTGAGGATCCTGTTGATGCGACGAATAGGATCTTACGATAATAGCTTTATTATTATTATTTATTATTGAATGTCTTTTCTTGTATTCTTTTGCAAGACACCTAACAACTTGTTTATTAAATTTGATTCTATTGAAAGCGTAATTCATTTATTATCTATTATAATATGTTGCAAAGTGTTTAAATGGTTATTTATTGATTTTATTTTATCTTTTGTAAAAAAGATTGTAGAAAAAATAAGGTAGGACTGCAGGTAAAGCTCCACCTATTGTTGTTGTAAAAGGATAATCCAATACCTTATAGTATTCATCTAGACTACTAAATATCATTGTTTTTCTAAAAAAAACATCTACCATTACTCCATAAATAGCTAAATAGACATAATTCAGAGGCAAACGCAAGACATATAGATAAAACATCTGCAATATTGCCATCATACCGGTGGCAATACATATCGCTTCAGCACGCCCGTGTTGAGCAAAGTATTTTTTAAGACCTCCATCTCCACCCAAATATTTAACCCTTATTTGTAAGAATATATCACCAAAGAATCCTGTTAAGCAAGCAACACTAACAATGTCAAGCATCTATTATATTCTGTTATTTAAATAAAAAAAGGAATAATTTATACTTATAACTAAGTTACAATCTACAATCTACAATCTATTTTCTGCGACTTTTGGAAAGGTGGAATTCGCATTTGCCGCACATTCCTTCGCCATTTGTCTCTTCATAGTGACAAACTCGACCGCAAGTTCCCGTGCATTTGAAGTAAGTCTCGTCATCTTCTTCGCGATCTTCTGACCAATAGCCTTGATCTTCAACTGTTGATACGGCTTCAACATCTGGAACTGCGAGCGCTGCCTTGAGTTCGTCCCATACGTCTTGATGTAGTTTTGTCATATTTTTTTTATTTAATGAAGCACAAGTAGTATATTTTTGTTTTACAGAGGTTAATTTAATATTAGGCACTAATTTGCGTGCCTCTTCTATAGATTTGCCGTCTAAAAAGGCTCTGGTCACTAGAGTAGTTTCCTCTCTAGACCAGGTATGTTTGGATACAGCAGTTATAATAGCAGTTGACATTTTAGAATGAAGTTTGTTTAAGAAAAATACTGTAGATTCATTTGATTTAAAGTATTTCAATTTTGTTGTTTTTAAATGTATTTTTTTCGCCACTAAAATTTTTTTATTGCTGCCTCCTGTAAATATATATATCGTTATTCAATTTAATAACATCTAAGACTCATGATAAGAATTGGATTGCTGATAGGAGACATATATACATATTAAAATACCTTTAAATCATTTTAAGGAGATATTATATTAAAATTGGTTAAAGGTATCTCAATATAATAATATATAGTAAATATATTTAGTTTTATCATGAGCAAATTTGATCAATTTTTTAATAAACCCGCAGCCTCTTTTGATAAAAAAAATAGTTTTATTTTAAAGACGGAATCTGAGGCAAAAGCAAAGGCAAAGTATGATTACAAAGAAGAGGCATTTCCTGACTTGATTTTGTCAAACAAGTCATCAACAAAGACGGTTCCTGCAACAAAAAAATATTCTGATATTACGGCCACTGTGATTGAAGTGAATACAAAAAAAGTAGAAGATATTCGTGTGCCACCAGGTTGGACGCAATTCTCTAGATCAAAAGGGAAATCGAAATTACTGTTTGATGTTATGTATGGTGAAAAAAACCAAAGACAATTAGAGCAAGATCTAGAAGATGACCCGTTATATGTTCATAATCAAATGATTACAGCGTTGGCTGATAATTTGTTGAATTATAAGATGCAATATGACAGCATACACGGTGAAGGCGAATACGATCAGGCACATTATTCTGAGCCTATTTATCCCGAGGATGAAGCAGAATAAAATAAGTTAAATTATACAATGTATTATATGTTGTCAAATAAATGGAAAAAGAAGAAAATAATAAAAAAGAAGAAGAAATAGATGAAAAGATTGATTCTTCATGGCTCGAAGATTTCGAAAACTTAGATAATGAATATAAGGATTATTATACCGAAGAATTGGCGGCTATTAAAATCCATTGCATTTATGTGAACAAAAATAACGAGATCGAGCGCATTATAGAAGACAAAATATTACTAAAAACGCCGGGATTATTATCCAAAGAAGAAATAATTGGCATGATTAAACATGGGTCAATATGCAATCAAGTGAAATACTCTCTGCTGTATATTTTGAAATTTAATATTAATTTAGATCCGATTTATTTAAAAACTTTTCTTAGAAATAAAGCTCCGATAAAAGATATAGGTAGCCCTTTTTTGCAATCTGTTAAAAATATAGATGCAATTAAACTCGATAAATGTATTTCCATGTTTCATGATTTAAATGATCTGTTAATCATATTCTACGATAAGGATAAGAATAAAGATAAAGATAAAGACAAGGATCTAACAAATGGTTCAGATCTTACAACTAACAACAGAACAAAAAAGATATATATAAACCCAAGCTCATTTAAAAAGACTAAAAGAAATATATTTAAAAACAATCTACTATAATATAGTATCTAACAAATCACCCATATGACAGCACTATTTAATGCACTCGATAATTATACTCCTTCTCAGATCGGAGAAAATGGTCATAGCGAATTCACTTGGTCCAAAAATAACAATATATGTGAGCGCATCTTGCAGCTAAGTTTTCAGCTCACTCGTTGCAAGGATGAACGACAAATAGAGAATTTGTCTCATATTGCAGACCAAATCATGTTGCAAATTGCATCTGATTACAGGATTCAAAAATTTCAGAAGCCTGAATTTATTGCCTACATGTCCATCATGTTTCGTCTTTTAGGGCAAACGCGCGACATGATTGAAGGCAAGGGAGAATATTCTTTGTCTTATATGCTGCTTGCAGTCTGGTATAAACATTACCCTAATTTGGCAATATTTGCATTTGATTGTTTTGTTCTTTTAGAATCAGGTGGTCATCCTTATGGATCTTGGAAGGATGTCAAGGGTATGATAAAATATATGGAATCAAAGAACACTGGCGAAGGGCTGATCGTGCATGCAATTAAATTACTCAATGCGCAGCTCAGTGACGATATTACCGCAGAAGTGCCTTCATTGGCAGCCAAGTGGGCGCCTAGAGAAAAGTCAAGTCATTCGGATCTCTTTACCAAGTTGGCATATGATTATTTTTCGGATTATATTGACAGCGCTAAAACCCCGGAGATTTTAAGAAGAGCTGAAACAAAGGCCAAGATGGATTATCGTAAGCTAATTTCGTCTCTGAATAAGAAGCTAGACACGGTGCAAATCAAGCAATGTGCCAATACATGGTCAGAAATTGATCCTTGCAAGCAGACTTCCATTACGATGCACAAGCAGAAGAAGGCGTTCTTGAATCTGGACAAGAAAGGTGATCAGCGATCCTTGTTAGAGGATCGGATTGATTGTGCAGCCAATTTTGAGGAATTTGCGAGAAAAGCGGAAAATGGTGAAGTCGAGATCAAGGGCAAGCGCATTGGTATGAATGATTTTACCAAGGAAGCTCTTGGATTAGTTTCTATGCGTCAGCAACAAGGTTCGGAGGCGCAAATTTTAAATGCACAGTGGGTAAACAATTCATTACAGACTGGAAAGCTAGGGAAGATGATTGCCATGGTAGATGTATCCGGATCTATGGACGGGGATCCTCTTTATGCCGCTATTGCCCTAGGCCTAAGGATTGCAGAGAACTCATTGCTAGGAAAGCGTATCTTAACTTTTAGCGCAACTCCTCAGTGGGTGAATCTCGATGATTGTAATAATTTTGTCTCTATGGTTGAAAAAGTGCAGCGAGCAGACTGGGGAATGAATACTAACTTCGCCGCCGCATTGAATATGATTTTGGACGCCATTGTGCAGCACAAGTTGCAACCCGAGGATGTGGAAGATATGGTTTTGACTATTTTATCCGACATGCAGATTGATCAGGCGGATCGCAGTTATAGCTCGATGATGAACATGATTGAACAAAAATATGCGGATACGGGCATGCGACTTTACAAGAAGCCATTTAAAGCGCCTCATATTTTGTTCTGGAACTTGCATTCAACGAGTGGATTTCCTGCATTATCTAGCCAAAAGAATGCATCAATGATGTCGGGATTCAGTGCGGCCTTACTCAATCTGTTTTGCGAAGAGGGTCTAGATGCGCTACATAGCTGCACACCCTGGTCCATGTTCCTCAAGGGTATCAATTTGGCACGATATGATGTCTTGGAGCAGAGACTAAGAGAAGAACTATAAATTCTTTAAATTGGTTTCAATATAATATAAAAATTTGTATTTTATATTATATTATAATTTGAAATACTTTTAATATAAAGAATTGCTATTATTATTATTATTATTATTATTGTATAAATGGAAAAAATGAAAGAAGAAAACGATGAACTTTATATTTCAGGATCAAAAATAAATATCGATAGATATATTGCTGCAAATAATTATAGGTCCGCCTTTGGATTATTATTGTCAGTTTTAGATCGATTAGATGATGGAAAACAAAAGAATGATTTTATTACACATTATTTGAATGATTTTTTCACGAAAAAACCCTGGGATAGTCATCTAAATCCCAGATAAAATATAAAAAATTGATTTTCTTTTTATATTTTGTTAGTTTATCATTATTATAACTATCTATTAATCTTTGAAAATGTATCACATTGCAACCACTCGTTTTAATAATGCAACATATGCAGAAAATATGGCTTATCGTCAGAAAACAGGTGAGACTGTATTATATGGTCCTAGCATTCGAATTCATGAAAAATATTCGATCGGCTGCACCATGTTCGTCTTTGAAATGAACAATGAGCAAAACAGAATCGAAGGCATCGGTGTCATAAAAAATCATACTGTCCATGAAAAAAAATATAAAATTTACAGCGAAAGTGATTACAATCGCATCATTTATCGCGGATCATATTGGCTAAGTCGTGATCAGCTAATCTTACTTGATGAAGAACTGGTTACCATATTTGACAAAATGTTATTCAAGGGCAAGTCACATTTAAAGCGACAATCGGGCATCACAGTTGTTACAGAGAAACTAACGAAAAAATGGGAACAAGATTTGGATCAATTAAAACGGCGAATTAGAGACCTATTTGTTAGTCAATTTAGTAGGGTTTGTAGCAATGACCTTGGTTTCCTACTAAAATAAGGAGGGGTTTTAGCGAAGCATTGGTTCCCTACTAAAATAAGGAGGGGTCGTAGGGGAACCTTGGTTCCCTACTAAATTATTTTTTCAAATAATATAAAAACAAATATATTAATCTGTATATGAGCACTATTGATTATAATACCGATAACTATACTATTTCCGAATTGGTGGCCATTCTCGATCTCGATGATCCAAATGAAGATCAAATTGTCGATACAACTAACAAATTAATTGATCGATTTCAAAATGAGGGATCTACCAATTTAGTCACTTTTTTTCAGGATATACAAACAAAATTGCTGCAATACATGAATCAACTTGAAACAAGTGGCAATGACGCAGAATATGAGCCAAATGCAGAGCAAACTGATCGCTGGTTTAAAAATGAAGCCTTACCTCAAGATAATAATTCTATTCAAAAAGACAAGAATACAGAGCGCAAACAGAAGATCGATGTATATGATAATAATCATGTGCCGATGAATCGAGAACAACTCGGTGTGACCAATACTGTTTCCGTGCCTGTTGCACAAGATACACTTAATCCAAATCTAGAAAATATTACTAGCCGATTCATCAATTTGGACAGCCAATTTCGCCAAGCTGCCGGCGGCATAGACACTATTGCAACCGATTATACACTCGATTTATCAGATCCGCTGACGAATGTTCTTTCCTTGCGGCTATATTCTATTCAAATCCCCTTTACATGGTATGTAGTTGATGAACAATACGGCAACACTTGTTTCTGGGTAACTAACATGGGTAATACATTTAAGATATTTATTGAACCTGGTAATTATACACCTACATCATTTTGCACTGCTTTAAACCTAGCATTTATAACTGACGCTAATTTTGCGCTGCCATATGTAGATCCGCCTTATCCGCATGGTTTTATATTAGGAACAGGAACGTCACCTATTGTCACCTATAATTCCAACAATGGCAAAATAACAATTAATTTATCGGGCTGGATTGATCCTGCAGAAAATGAGATTACAGGTATTACTAAAAATGTGAATGTATTTGATGGCACAAATGACCCATATTTCACCTTTTTCGATTTTACCGGCAGGCTAAACTGTTTAGGTGATCATCTTGCATGCGCTGTTCAAAATATCACATTTAATGGCACGCTTGGATGGTTAATGGGCTACCGGCTACCAATTGTTCCTATTTTTGCTGGCGGAAATACAGCCATTGCTGTAATAGATCTGTATGGACCAAAATATTTTATCCTTGTTCTGGATGACTATAATCAGAATCACATTAATAATGGTCTCATTACTATCACTGAATTATCTACTAAATTAGCCATCCCTAGCTATTATAATACATCCCAGCCGTATATTTGCAGCTCCAATGTGTCTAATATTAGTCCTTTACTGTCAGTTAATAGCATTGGCAATTTACCCAATCAAGACCTTAATTCCATTAAGGATAAAATAGACTTCAGTTATGGGAAAATGCAGACTATATTGCCTTCTGCACCTAGAACGCTAACACAGGCGCAGATTTATACGATTAACGAGATAATGAAAAATAGAGAGAAAAACACCTCTTATAGAGGCAAAGCGCCTACTAGTTCAGACACTTTTGCCTTAATACCCATTAAAAGGGGTGGGTTAAATACAGGGGATATGTATGTTGAATTTAGCGGTTCTATGCAAGACAATAAACGCATCTATTTTGGACCCGTGGATATTGATCGCATGCATATTCGTCTGTTAGATGACAGGGGATACACCGTGGATTTGCACGGGCAAGACTGGTGCATTACTCTTATAAGCGAGAACTTATATCAGTATTAAATTATTTTTAGTGACACCCTTTTTACCCTTATAAATAAAAAAATTGAAATGCTTATTTTCCAGTGTGTGAGTAGTAATTAAAACCATTTATAATCTTTTAAAAGCTACTTAAAACTTATTATACAATATTTATTAATAAACATAAACATGTCTTTTAAACAAGTCATCAACGACGTTGTAGAGGAAGAATGTGACAGCAAGCTTAGTCTTGTTATTAGAAAAGTTCAAGAAGGTAAGACCCATATTTGTATTACTAACATTACTACTGATAGGAACAAGGACATCCACATTGTGCTAACAATGAACACACTCGCATCCGGAATGCAGTTCTTCGGTCGCATGGAAGATAAGGTCGGATCAAATAAAATCATTGTTTTCAATAGCAAAAAGAATACTGCTGGAGCCTGCTACCATGCCAAAGACGTGTCCTCCATTTTCAGCCTGATTCGCAAGTATCCCGATATCAAAGTCATTGTGTGCTGCGCCCATGAAAAACGCATCAGAGAGAGCATTCCTGAGTTCTTTACTCAGGCGGTTGATATGGCATCATTTGCTATTCGCAAGTTTGTCATTCACATCGATGAAGCGCACAAGTATATTCCGGAAAATGAAAAACACATCAGACATTTCAATAGTTCGCCCATTGTTAAAAGCATCATCGGCTACAGTGGTTCGCCAAATGGAATCTGGTCCGCTCACTCTGAAGACCCGCTATTTCACAAAATTCTTATTAGAGATATCGAAAAAGAACTCTCAATAATGCGTTCTCCTGAGTATTCCGGTGTCAACGCGTGTGATCACTTTTGGCTAGACACTGAACAAGGTTTCGATATTAAAAAAATGATTGAAGACGCAAATATTCAACCGGAAATTCCATCCTTTGCCTGGATTCATGCGGACATGACTGAGAAAAATAATCCGAACTGGTATGGCGAAAAGTTCTACTTTGATCTTGGCAACGAAATCCTCTTTCTCAGCTACCTGAATTATATCCTTGATCGCTTAGAAATCCCACAGGACAGATTTAGCTACAACTTTGTTCCTGCTTATACCAGAAAAGCCACTCACTATCAAACAGTTGAAATCGTTCATAGCAAGTATCCGAATGCTAACGTAATCGTAATGAATGGCAATGGAATGGAACTATTTCGACTGAGACCTAGCATTGTTAAGACCGGAACCATGGTCAGCAAGCGAATTAATACCGACAAGATGATCAAGCAGGCAATGTCTCAAGAAGAACAAAGACTGCTCCTAGAGCCTTCCTACATGATTCAGAAATTGATTGAAAGGCATGCGAACTGCCCTACATTCGTCACAGGGCAGACTTGCGTCGGAATGAGTGTCACACTTATTAACGAGAACATCGGCCATTTTGACAATGTTGTGATGGCGCATCAGCAATTTAGCCCGGATAAGCTGTATCAGCTGTGCCGATTCCTATTCAACTATACCAGCTGGTCGGAAGAAAATAAAGAGAAAATACGGCAAAGACGAACCAAGATCTACTCTCTGACCAAGCATGTGATTGACACGTGTGTCAAATACGAAGAAGATGTGCAATACATGAGCTCGGATTTTGCCGGAAAAACGTGCTCATTGCGTGAAATTCAAGGCTTAGAACCCGAGGAACCTAGCGCTCAAGAGCAGAAAAAACAGGCGCTCTCGTCGCTCAGCTTATACAATGCTTCAGATTTGTGGAAGAAATTCAAGGTTTATGACGGCAATGATGATGAAGAATGGGCCAAGGTGAATGCATTTTATAACGAGAAGATGGGACATGACATCCCTTCAAGATCCAGACCGAAGCAAAAAGATCCCAAGAGCGATGATGTGTCGTTATTCTATCACTGTTCGACTACCGGAACCGTCTGCATCCAGACAAATGCTTCGATCAAGCGCATGGCGACTCAGAGCTGGTGGAGCACTTTTCAGTTACTGCCTGACAGGCTAAATTACGCCCGTATCTTTGTCGGATATGACTCACTAGAAGACCATAGCGAATACACAATCTATGTAAAGCATGCTCAGTTGCACGACTTGGAGGAGACAAGAGCGATTCTTGGCACATATGGAAAGAAGACGACAGCGGCGGCTTCCAGTAGCAGTTCAAGCAGTGAAGAAGATGTATAAGTAGTTGTAGATTAAGTTGTAGATTAAGTTGTAGATTAAGTTGTAGATTAAGTTGTAGATTAAGTTGTAGATTAATATAATATAATTCTTCTTTTTTATTGCTATATTATAAACAATGACCGATATAAATATAACTTTATTTCTTGATTATGTTGGTCTTTATGCACCAATAATTTTGATTTTTATTTCTATTTTTGTCTTGCAAAATAAACCTAAATATTTACAAGTATACGTTATTGGTCTTATTTTAAATAATATTCTGAATGCCATTCTAAAATATGCGATTAAAGAACCTAGGCCATCTAAAGACTCGCGGGTTTTAGAAATGGCTATCGCGAATGGTAAGCGATTCAGTTTTGATGAATATGGTATGCCATCGGGTCATGCGCAAAATTGTGGATTCAATATAGCATTTATTACTCTGGTTTTAAATAATGCATTTATTACTGGATTATATCTAGTGATAACAGCAATTTCCATGTATCAACGCCATAAATATTTTAATCATACTGTTTTGCAGCTTATTGTTGGCCTTATTTTAGGTCTATTGTTTGGATATTTAATTTATACTGTTGGAAATAAATGGCTAAAGGGAAATCTTACAATGAAATTAGATGATTTTGCACCTAAATAAAGGAAAAAGGAAAAGAAGTAAATAAAATAATAAATAATAAATAATAAAATAATAATATATAAAAATGAATTTAAATCCTGTTACTCTTAAAACAATTATGTTAGGTTTAGGTGCTGGAGTTCTCGGAGGCGCATTGGGGCAATCCGGTGCTGAAACAATGTTACCTGGGCTGCTTATCATGGGAATTGTTACTGATTTTAAAACGGCTGCAGGAACAGTTTTATTAACTATTTTACCACCTTTATCATTATTAGCCATTATCGAATATTACAAAAGAGGTCAAGTAAGAGTGGTTACTTCGATGACGCTAATGATCAGCTACTTTTTTGCTGCTTATTTCGGCGCCTATTTTACCAAAAGTATATCTAATACTAATTTGGAATTTATTACTGCCGCTTATTTCTACATAATTGGAACCTTCTTTTTGTGGAATGCTATTACCGGAACATATGGTGAAAGCAACAGCGCTTCTTCAACATCGGCTTACAAAAACTTGTTTTCATTTAATAAAAAATAAGGTAAATAAAATATTTATTTTTATAAATATATTATAATACTTACAGTTATGCCTGGGTTGCCTTTTAATACTGGATTGTGTCAAGGATGGGTTCCTCCTGGCACAAATTATGCCATACCAACAATCTCTTATTTATCAACGACATATAGCCCCGCTGGTGCAACCACATTAGTTGCCATTTTTGGCAGCAATTTCAAGCTGTATTCGACTATTAAGTTCGGAACATATACACCTACAATGATTTTTATCAGCTCTCAGCAAATTGATTTTTACGTGCCTTCTACTGCATCAGGGTCTGGTAGCATATATCCTGTGCAAGTATTTAATGATATTTATGGATCTAATGTTGTAAATTATACAATTGATGATGCGCTTGGGTATTGGTATTTAAGTCCCAATTATTCTGAGGTTATTACTAATTCTAATTATGGTGGATTAATTGTTAATGGACCACTACAAATTAATAATTCAACAAATACTAGTGGTAATACCCCTGTTACTATTGTCAGTGATCTTGTTTTTAATAGCGCCAATATTGCAAATAAACAATCCATAAAATGGATAGAGTCAGGACCAGTGTGTTCAATAACTGCTTATCCTGATCCTAATAATAACGATACAAACACCGTATTTATTACAGGTGATTTAAATGTTAGCGGCACCATTAGTCCTCCTCCAAGCGACTACCGTATTAAAGATATTATTGAACCTTTACAAGATTCACCCGTGTATTCAGTAGATAATTTGAAACCTGTTAAATATTTCAACAAGAAATCTAAAAAGGAGGAGATTGGATTTATTGCACATGAAGTGCAAGAATATTTTCCTTGTCTTGTAACCGGTGAAAAAGATGGTCCTAATATACAAACTCTTAATTATATAGGGTTGATCGGTATTTTGACAAAGGAAATTCAGATCTTGAAGGCCGAAGTGGCGGAACTGAAAAAGGGAGCAAAATAAATTATTGTTTAATGGTGTCTTCGAGTTTTTGGTTTTTTGTTAGTTAATTGTATTACTCTTCTAGTATCACCGCCTTTTTTAGTAACATCTATAGGCTCTTGTAGCTGTTTTCTCAGTTTCATTAGTTCCTTTTCACGTGTATTAATGGCATTAATATCTTTAATTTCATTTTCTGGTATTTCAGATAATTGCGCAATTCGTGCTTCTATTGCTTTCGTTTTTGCATCCCTTGTGCTTTTTAAAGCGGATTCTAATTGCTGTTTTCCTTGTATTGCAACCTTTTCCTCTTGTTCTTTTATAGATGTTTCCTTTTTAGCCATTCTAGCTTTAATTGGTTTCTGTATGTCTTCCCGTGTTACCTTTCTTGTTAGTTTGCGTAATACACTAGGAATTCCTCTTTGAGAATTCATTATTGGATTTAGTTGACCTAATTCTCTGCATATATTTACTTGTTGGTTTTTTCTTGTTTCATTCATTTTTGGTCTTATAATGATTGCGGATTTATTGTAATTCAGTTTTTTATAAGAGTCGAGAAAAGGATTAGCATATTCTAGAAACAAGTTACGATCCATTGTGCTTAACTTATTATAAAATTCATTCAGTTTTTCTAATGGTAAATGGTTAAAAGATGTGCCTATTATTTTATAGTTTAATTTATCTAATATATTTTCTAAATATTCATACGCTTCATTCACTATTTTAACTAATTCATTTAAAGTATTCTCTGATTTGGTTTGATTTGTTTTCAGTTTTGTTAGCAACATATCTTTTCTATTTGTTAGTTCTTTAATTGTAATAATTTGGAAAAATGTTTTATTAAATGAGATTTCAAATAGGCTCATGGCTGCATAGGTTGCTTTTTTTAATTTATTTATTTGCTCATTTATTACGGCTTCTTCTTTTTGTCTTTCTGCTTCTTCCTTTTGTCTTTCTGCTTCTTCCTTTTGTCTTTCTGCTTCTTCTACTTGTTGTCTTTCCAGTTGTTTAGCTGAAGCAGCTTCTCTAGCTATATTTGATTGTTTAATTACATTTTGTCTTGCTTCTGCTTCTTGACTCGCTTTCAAATTGTTCGATCTCGCTTCGTCTACTTGTTGTCTTATTTTTTTCATATGTTCTATTTCTGCGGCTTCTGCTAATTCTTTTTTATCTATTATATCCTCAAGTATTTCTTTTGCTGTAATAATATTTTGAATATATTTTGGATCAATCCGCTTTTTATCGGTATGACAATTTAGGGATTTAGAATTAAAAGCACGTTTTAATACTTTACGTCGAGTTTTTACATTATTAATAAAATTTTGATCTAATCCTAAAACATTGCATGCTGTTATTTGCTCCGTAGGCATATTTTCAGCAGTTAGACATTCTTCAGGCACATTTATAGGTGCTTCTTGTGCTTCATTTATAGGTATTACTGGCACTACTGCTAAATTTTTTTTATCATAATTACGTTCTGCTTCGTCCATTTCTTCTTTGTTTTGTTTTGCTTGTCGCAGTTTGTCTTGTTGTCGAATTGATTCTAGTCGGTTTGTTTCTTGTTCCTGCTGTTTTGCGTTAGCTTCTTGTTCTTCCTGCTGTTTTGTGTTAGCTTCTTCTTCTTCTTGTTGTCGAGTTAAGCTTATTTCATTATTTAGTTTTATATTATCAGATGCTTTTTGCATTAGTTCTTCTTGTTCTTGTTCTTGTTCTTGTCCTTGTCCTTGTCCTCGTCCTTGATTTTTTCGATTTGCTCGTCGTGTTCTATTTTTATTTGTTTTGATAATTTTTTTTGTTTTATTTTGTTGCATTTTTTCTTGGAACTCTTGTCTAATATTTTCTTCTGCATTTTCTTGGAACTCTTTTTTTAATTTTTTTTTATAATTATCAGATGCCTTTTGCATTAATTTTCTTTCTGTTTCTTGTTCTTGCAACATCTGCATAACACTTTTCTTTGGCGCTGTATTCAATTGTTGTTGTCTTGGTGTCGCCTTTTCTTGATTTAATTTTTTTATTAATACTAGCCCTTTTGCATTTTGTGCATCCAAAATTGCGTCATATATAGGGCCAATTTGTTTATCATTAGGATCATTTTTAAGTAATAATTCAACTTGATTATTTAGTTCTTTTATCTGTTTATCATAATTTTTTATATCTACATCATAATTTGTATTCATATTATTTATATATAATGTAGTGAAATTGTATTTATTCTCTCACTTTATTCATTAAACTTTAATATACATTATTTATATGATTATTATCTTTCTTTTAATAATAATAATATTTCTTCTAGTAGTTTTATCTGATTTTAATATTTATGATGCATTTACTAACAAGAACAATACAGACGGGAAAAATGTTGTATTAATCGGTGACAGCATATTAAATAATTCTGCCTATGTTTCTCAGAGCCAGTCTGTTGCAGACATTTTAAGCAATAAATTACTAGGGAAAGGCACAGTTTATAATTTCGCTAAAGATGGCGCCACTATTGCCGATTGTTATGCGCAATTGGATAAATTATCTTTTGATTTGAATAATTCAAATACGACGATTTTTATTTCATGTGGCGGCAACAATATCTTGAACAGTCGCCAAACTGAAAAGATAGATGCAACCAATTTATTCGCCGAATACAGCGAATTACTAAAATCCGTAAAGAGCCGTGTGTTTAGTGCTGATTTGTATGTGTTAAATCTGTATACGCCCGCTAACGGGCACTATACATCTTACAAACCCGTGATTAATCAATGGAACCAAATGTTAGAAACCAATGCCTCTGTCCTTGGCTACCAGGTAGCTAAAATAGATGATTTGTTAGTTGCAGAGGAGGATTTCGTATATTCTATAGAACCATCTTTCAAGGGTGGAAAAAAGATGGCTTCTAAAATAGTTTCTGTTTTATAAACTAATGATTGGCTATACTCGGTAATAAACTAACATCTGATATCCACATCTGAAATTCCATTCTAACAGTTTGTCATCGTTATCGGTTGATCCTTCAAATCGCCACACGAAATCCTGGTTCAACCGTTTTTTCCATAAAAACGGTATTAAACGATGAAAACTCATGCCATCGTAACCGTATTCCTTCTTTTCACAGGTTAAAAGTGAGCTAAAATGATGTGCTTTGGTGTTTCTTATGATGCAGCTGTCTAGAGCGTATTTTGTGCCATCGGGTAAGGCGAACTTGGTCGGTTTGTTAGTTACTACTTTGGATTCATTGTCGAAAAATTCTAGAATGATTAAGTGTGGATTATGTTTTCTATATTCTCTTTTCAAATTGTCTAACAATTGTTTCTTCCAGGTAGCATTACACGACGAAATGAATGCCAATTGAATCGATTTGTCATTCAAATAGTATATTAAGCTGCCATAGTATCGTATCGGATTACCGGCTTCCTTTATGTTAGTTATATAAGGCAGAAGATCCCTATACTTTGTCGGAAGATTATTGTAAATGTCTTTGATGATTGCATTGGTGTCCATTTTGTAGGCAAATTCGCTGCCTGTGAGACAGGATTCAATGGCATAATTAAGCAACGCAAGGCCATTTTTCAGATTTTTAGGAATAAGCTTGTTATTATCTGATGTTTTACCTTCGATCATTAGTTGCCGGAAGAAATGGAAGAATTTGCGGCCTTTGTCGCTAACAAATAGGGTGACAAACATGGTATTGAACCAGCAGTTACCTAAAGATTGAATTGGTGTTATTATATTGTTAGGATTTATGTGCTTATTGGCAGACAGATTTTTTAACAAGAAGCGCTTTGCTACACTTGAAGAATAAGGATAGCATTTGTTGTCTATGTTTATTTCTAAGGACTCTTTATGTTTATATGAAAAGGCCTTGTTAGTATTACAATCTATAAGTGGTTCCCTACTAATAGATTTTATAGTTACTAATTGTTCATTGATTGATGGGCTATATGAGTCTTTATTTACACTGTTTAGATCAGTGTCTATTTCTTTGCTTAACTCGTTTATATCTTGAGGTGTAGTGGTTTTTAAGAAGAGACCTTTTGCTGTTTTTTTCTTGGATCTTGTTTTCAAATTATTGGATTTATTTGTTCTTATTTTATTTGTTCTTATTTTATTTATTTTGCTCATTATGTTATACAATTTGCATAGAAAATATTATAATGTTGATATTATATAAAATATGAGTATTAATATAGTGGATGGAGCAGCAGAAGTAGAAAATTTTGATTCTCAAAATTCTCAACTTTACGACAATGCTGTAGATTTAATTACTTATAGACCTTTACCTGAAATATATAAGAGACAATTCCATATATTTTTGGCAATATATGCTCATGGAGGTTTTAATAAACCATTGTCAACTGTTGAGATCACTGACGATAAAGCTATAATAAAACATATTGACCTTATTAATGAAGTTGATATACCCTCCACACTAGTTGTTAGAGGAATAGATAAAACACCAATTGGAGCTGTTGCGGCAACAAATGAATCTAGTGATATGGTATCAATTAAAAATTTGTATAGAACAGTTCATGATTTTGCTAGAACTCCTGAAGAAAATTTACCTAGTGAAAAAGATCGAAAAAATAATCCTAGTCGCATATATTCAGCAGAACCTTATAGGTTACCATTTAATTCTGATGATTATAGTTTTAGATGTGTATCGGATAGTAATAAAATGTATGACAAATATTATTCTATTAACCCTATGGATCAGCCACCCAAAGGAATTTTATTAATAAAAACGTTTTCAATTGCACTTCCATTTTTCACAATGGATGATATTCAAATAATACAAAAAGTGATAGAAGGAAATGTTAATTTTTGTCCAAAAGTTTGTATTATAAATAATTTGGAAGATAAAATTATAGCTACATATCAATGTTCAGAAGATAAACCAATTGATTTTTTAACATGTCCGTATTTAATGTATTATTTATTTTTGATGGAAGATCGTATTGCTAAAGATGATCTTGAGACCGGGTTTAAAAATTTTATAAAAATTTATTGCAGAATGTCGCCATCTTTTATAGCATATTATGATTATCTAAAACTATTTATTAATAAAAATTCAAAAGGATTTTTAAATCCAGAAATTGCCAATTATGTTAAAACACGATTACCAACAACTATTTCAAATTTACTATTTGAGAAAAATAAACTCTATTCAAATACAGATCATCCTAGTTATACAACAATTCGGGATATAAGAAAATTATACTTGTATATGTATATTTCTAATAGTCCAATAGGAACTAATAATATAGTATTTACAATTGATGAAAGTTGTGCAGCAATCCCACCTCCTACAGAACTTTTATCAGAAGATTTAAAAAGTCTAGAAATCATTGAATTTTTACATGCATATTATAGAGAATTAAATGAACATCTCAAATTAAATAATCGTCTCGGAAAAAAAAGAAAAAATGGTGGAACTAGGAAAAAAAGAGGAACTAGGAAACAAAAAGGAAACAAAAAAAAAAGATATTCTAAGAAGAAGCATTTAAAGAAAAGAATCGGTTCAAAGAATAAATAATATTCACTTATTATAATGGGCGCATCTATATTACCGGTTACGGTATATAAAGGCAAATTGTATTTCCTATTCGGCAAGGAGCGAGCCATTGATGAGAATCCGGGTTGGTCCGATTTCGGCGGCGGAACAGACAATAAAGAGACCTATATTCAGACCGCAATAAGAGAAGGCGGCGAAGAACTAACCGGATTTCTAGGGTCGGATGCCGATGTAAAACAACTGTTAACCAGATTCGGCACTTTTGACGTCGATTATAAGAGCGACGGTTACGGTATTTACCGCGTTCATATCTTCCCCATGGATTATGATGCCCAGTTACCACACTATTACAACAACAATCAGCGATTTTTGCAGAAACGTCTGAATCCAAAAATGATCCAGGATAGCAAGATATTTGAAAAACAACAAATTCAGTGGTTTTCTCTTGCTGATATAATGAAGATGAAAAAGAAGAAAGAATTTCGCTCTTTTTATCAGAATGTGGTCGAGCTTATTTTAGCTAAGAAACCCGAAATTGATGTCTTTATAAGAAGGTCACTCCTGAAATCAAGTTCTAAAACAGGTCATTTAAGTCGTAGAAAACTTTTTAGAAAAGGGCAGACTAAAAAAGGGCGGAAATAAATTGGTTATAATAATATAAAATAGACAATATATTATTATATAAATAATGGATCTTTTTTATTCTCTTTGGATCATGTTAATTGGCAGCTTTATTATACAATTTCTTTTTATGAGCATTATTATGACCAACTCTACAAAAAATATCACATTTAGCGTCGGTAAATTCTACATGTCTTGCATCATGGCGCTACTTATGGGACTACTAGAAGTCGGAATGCATGATTATTATATGTATAACAGCATTGTTAGTTTACCTTATTATTTGTCCTTGATATTTAGTTTGGCTGTATTTGTGTATTTGTATCGCAATCAAATATATATTAATGATAAGGATTATTTAGATGAAATGATTGAGCATCATTCTATGGCTTTACTAACAAGTGGTCAAATTTTAGAAAAAACGCAATCAGATCGTGTTCGAAAATTGGCTGAAAATATTGCATCGACACAAGAGTCAGAAATAAAATATATGAAACAATTGATAAATGAAACAATTGATAAATGAAATAGTTTGAAATAGTGTGATTGTTAGTTAATCGATTTTCGGCTCTGTTATCGTAATAGGTGGCATTATATTACAAGATTGTTGATCTAAAAACAGGTTATTAAACCATACTAATTTTTCTGTTCCGAATGTTTTGCCTTCTTCTATTTGTTCCATATAAATAACCGGTTTGCCAGTCATCATATTTTCTATTGAAAACATTATTGTGTTATAATTTTTATGATCGCATAAAAGCGTCTTATATTGTTCAAGTTCTTCTTTATTTGCATTATCATAATTGACTAATATTTGATTGATTATTTTAAGAGCATTGCTTGTCAGTGATAATGCATGAATAAAACAATATATGTGTCTACCAGTAAATGTAAAGGTAAACTTGGTTCTTGTTTGATTTATTTCTCGATATATCATCTATTATAATATATTTTGTTATTTTTAATATTGTTTATTTGTTATTTTAAATATTTAAAATTTTATTTTGAATTAAATATATTATAATTAGTATATGAATTATTTGCAGCATACTGATGTAAATATTTGTCTTCCACGGCATATTTCGCGGTATGATGTTGTAGTAACTTCGCCATCTTGTTTAAATTAGAATAAATAATAACCATGATAACCAATTGCAGCAAACCCTAACATTAATAGTAACTCAAAATATAATCTTGCAGTTTGCTCTCTATTGTAACCAATATAAACTAATAATGGCCCAACAATAAATATATGAATCAAATTTACCCAATATCCTTTACCTAGGTTTATATATTTATAAACTTTAAAAATATGATAAAAAATGATTATTAACCCTAACCCTAGTAATATGGGATACATTATTACAGGTATTAATGTTTTATATGTTCCTACATACAAAAACAATGTTCCAATAATTAAAATATGAAATAAATGAACATACTTTTCAGTTTCCATTTACTCTATTTGCATATTATTTTCTTTGATTAATATATAATATATAATATATAATAATGAATAAATTTAATTACAAAAATGTTGAAGTTAAAATAATGAAAGGTGGTAGTAAAGTAGTGCGTAAAGTTTCTATTAAAAATGGAAAGGGTTATAAAAGTGTTACTAAATATCACAAAGGCAAAAAAACGAATACAGTAAAAAAACAAATTCATAAAGATCATATCGGTCTCATACAAACTGGTAAATTTATACCTGGATTATTTTCAGATTGTAATTGTAGAGAAAAAAATAAAACACAGAAAAATAAACAAAATAGAACAAAATAGAAAAAATAGGCTGTTATGTTTGTGTTTGTCCAAGGCCCGGCAGTTGTTCATAGATTTCCTTGGCTAAATCATCTCCAAATATGACTTCTGGACTAGTTGGCCACTCTGAGTATGCTTTGGCCTTTGTGGTTGGTCTTTCTAAAACTAACAGCTGTTTTAGTGCGGTCATCCGCCTAAGCAAAGGATCCATTTTAGCAGGCAACTTGCGCGACAATTGTTTCCAACGCCATTCAAATTGTAGCGCGGCTTGCCAATCTGGGAATCCTTGGACATAGGCTGCTCTGATCCACGTGTCACCTTTTGCAACCTTTATGCTGGTCGCGGTAGCTCCTCCTTTTATCTCTTTATTGTGCTGCCGTAACCGTCGTTCTAGATCAACTGTGGCGCCGACATAGGTTGCATCTCGACGAGGGGTTGCTAGCAAAAGATATACATATGACATATGATTGGTATATATTATTATAATATATGTTTATATTTAGAAATTATAAATATTGTTTAAGTTTATAATGCAGAATTTTGGCAGAGGTATGTGGCGACGCGTTAGCGATTATCAAAAACATTATCAACAACAACAGCAACAGCAATCAACAAATGATATAAATAATAATAAATTAACTCGATATTTACAGATGCAAAAAGAACGAGCAATCAATGCTTATAATGGATTAAAAAAGACAGAAGACAACAAGACGTTAGTTAGTAAGGAAAAAGAGAATAATATGCTAGTCACTATAATAAGTGAGAAGGCAATTTTAAGCGAAATGAATGTATTAAATGATAATGTATTAAATGATAATGTATTAAATGAAGCTATAAGTGAAAATTATGTAGTTGTTGAGGCTATAAATGAACCATATGTAGCAGTAGTTACAGAACCAGTAGTTACAGAACCAGTAGTTACAGAACCAGTAGTTACAGAACCAGTAGTTACAGAAGAAGTAGTTACAGAACCAGTAGTTACAGAACCAGTAGTTACAGAACCAGTAGTTACAGAACCAGTAGTTACAGAACCAGTAGTTACAGAAGAAGTAGTTGTTACAAATTCAGAGACTGCTGTAGCAACAAAGAAAAAAAGAAGAAAAAATAAATAAGCTAATATAAGCTAAAAGGACAACAATAAAGAGATAAATTATAAGTTGCAATTATTTTTTTCAAAAATATTTTTATTTATTATATATATATATATGCAAACTCGACATTCTTTTGTAGGTGCCTTAAATGTTGCAATTGGTTGCAATGCAGGAATTTGTAATCAATCTCACGATGCTATCGCAATTGGAACCGGTGCAGGAAATATTAATCAGGGTGCAAATTCAATAGCAATAGGTAGATTTAGCGGATATGCTAATCAACCTGCAAATAGTATAGTTCTCAGTGCTTCAAATGATAAAACTATAGGATCTAACAATAATGCACAAGCAAATTCTTTTTATGTCAGTCCGATAAGAAATGATTCGGATAATTTGGATTATACTTTGAACTATAACACAAATACAAGTGAAATAACATATTCACTTACTCAAAGTCTTGTAGGTGCTCAAGGTGCTCAAGGCGAGCAGGGAATACAAGGTATACAGGGTGAACAGGGAATACAAGGTATACAGGGTGAACAGGGCTTTAAAGGTGATCAGGGTGAACAGGGCTTTAAAGGTGATCAGGGTGAACAGGGAATACAAGGTATACAGGGTGAACAGGGCTTTAAAGGTGATCAGGGTGAACAGGGAATACAGGGAATACAGGGTGAACAGGGAATACAGGGTGCTAATGGATTATCGTCTACCTTTTTTAACTATATATCAAATACAGAATCTCAATCTCCTCCAATTACTTCAGGTAAAATAATTTGGGATAATGCATCTCAGAATTTATCCTCTACTATATATGTGAGCCATAATGATAATAATAATAATGATATTGCAATTTTATTAAACCAATTAGAAATTGGTTCTGAATTTATTATTCAAGATGCAACCAACAGCAATAATTATCAAAATTGGTCTATTACTGGAAAGACACTTGTTGTGAATCAATATATCGAGTTTAATGTAACTTCACTTGATTTTACTTGGTCTGCTTCTAATAATGACCAAATATTATTTATTGCTATCCTTATTGGGCCTTCTGGACCTCCGGGTTTACAAGGTATACAGGGTTTACAAGGTATACAGGGTGAACAGGGTTTACAAGGTATACAGGGTGAACAGGGTTTACAAGGTATACAGGGTGAACAGGGTTTTAAAGGCGATCAGGGCGAACAGGGTATACAGGGCGATCAGGGAATACAAGGTATACAGGGCGAACAGGGAATACAAGGTATACAGGGCGAACAGGGTTTACAAGGTATACAGGGTGATCAGGGTTTACAAGGTATACAGGGTGATCAGGGTTTTAAAGGCGATCAGGGTTTACAGGGTTTACAGGGTGATCAGGGTTTACAAGGTATACAGGGTGATCAGGGTTTACAAGGTATACAGGGTGAACAGGGTTTTAAAGGTGATCAGGGCGATCAGGGTTTACAGGGTGAACAGGGTTTTAAAGGTGATCAGGGTGATCAGGGTTTACAGGGTGAACAGGGTTTACAGGGAGAACAGGGCTTTAAAGGTGATCAGGGAGAACAGGGCTTTAAAGGTGATCAGGGAGAACAGGGAATACAAGGTATACAGGGTGCTAATGGATTATCGTCTACCTTTTTTAACTATATATCAAATACAGTATCTCAATCTCCTCCAATTGCTTCAGGTAAAATAATTTGGGATAATGCATCTCAGAATTTATCATCTATTATATATGTGAGTCATAATGACAATAATAATAATGATATTGCAATTTTATTAAACCAATTAGAAATTGGTTCTGAATTTATTATTCAAGATGCAAGTAATAGTGCTAATTATCAAAATTGGTCTATTACTGGAAAGACACTTGTTGCAAATCAATATATTGCTTTTAATGTAACTTCACTTGATTTTACTTGGTCTGCTTCTAACAATCACCAAATATTATTTATTGCCATCCTTATTGGGCCTTCTGGACCTCAGGGATTACAAGGTTTAAAAGGTGATCAAGGATTACAAGGCGAACAAGGCGCTCAAGGGTTACAAGGCGCTCAAGGGTTACAAGGCGCTCAAGGCGTTCAAGGCGAACAAGGCGCCACTGGACCTCAAGGTTTAAAAGGCGATCAAGGATTACAAGGCGAACAAGGCGCCACTGGACCTCAAGGTTTAAACGGTGATCAAGGATTACAAGGCGCTCAAGGCGCCACTGGACCTCAAGGTTTAAAAGGCGATCAAGGATTACAAGGAGCTCAAGGGAATCAGGGTAATAACAATTGGGTTGTATCAAATACTTCATCTATTAGTGGATATACGGGATCTGGTTGGACAGGAACTGCAGGATATACAGGCTTTACTGGAACTGCGTTATTAAATGGATATACGGGATATGGATCTACTGGAGATGCCATGATATATGGAAATTTACTTGTTTCAGGTGGTAATAATCCATCAATATCACTTCCTGTTCCTCCCACTTACACTTTTACTTCTGTTCCAACTTACACATCAAATATGATTGGTTATCAAAATACAATTTATAGTAATTCAGGTTTTGGTACTGTTATTTTGAATGATGGAACATATAAAAATTTATTAACTACACCTTTTGTATTTCCGTCTGTTGGTGTTTATTTAGTTACGCTTAACTTTTCAGGAACATGTATATTATCAGGAACAGGAAATACAGGCTATATTGGATATGTCCGTTTGCATTTAACAACAACATCTGCTGGAACATTCGCTGATGCAGGGATCACTCATAATCTGAATGGAATGACGTGTAATTCATCAAATAATTATATAAGTGCAAATAATGTCAATATATTTTTTAAAACTACAGAACCTGTTACAATTAGTGATAATTCGTTGCGTTTTTATTTAACATGTACTTCTTTCTATGGTAATAGTCCATTTTTGACATTGAATGCTAATCCAAATCCACAAGCTGCTAATTGTTATGTGTCTTATACAAGATTGGCATAAAAGAAATATTATTAGGATTTTGTCACCATAATACGTCATATAATGATGTTATTTAAGTTCCTTTTACAAGATCATATTATAACAATTTAAAGATAATTTGTTATACTATATCATATTATAAATAACTGTTAATAGTTAAAATGCAACACCATAACCATAACAATAACAGCAACATTTTGTCATGTGGCGCTCCTCACTTCAGAAGCATCGCAAAACAACACCGACACGCAAATTATAACCTTGAAAAGGCATTAAATGAGCTTGTCGACAACGTCATTAAACTAGCCACCCGCATCCATATTACAACCGAAGTAGATATCGAAGGCCGCCTACAGGAACTCAAAGTATCCGACAATTATGCCCTAGGATTCGTCAACATCCAGGAACAAGGCATCAACAACCCCTTCAATATGGGTCACATCAAATCCGGCCACGACGACGACTCGGAAACATCCGAATTCGGGTGCGGCGGCAAAGCAGCAGCCCTATCGGCCTCCAATCATATGGTCGCTGTAACCAAGGTGGCAGGGCATTGTTACGAAGTCATTTGCGACTTTATCAAGATGGAACGCGAAGAAGATGTGATTGCCTCTTATAATCCAAAGAAGCGCGAGATTTTAGAGGTGGATTATCAGGAGATTCATCCGTTTGACACCGGGTCCAGTATTGTGCTTAACAAAATGCTCGGAACCATTTGTGAGCAAACTACGCAGAAGAAGCTCACTGAAAGACTCAAGAAGGGTATTTCAGAGACATATTCTAAGTTCTTGAAAAAGGATATTATGGAGATTTTTGTGAATGGCGAGCCAGTGGAGCAAGAAATCGACTTCTTTTTGGACCCAAAATGCATGCCGTTTACGATTCGAAAGTCGCTCTTTATCATGGAGAAGGTCGGAACAAATGATAAAATTTATCTTATTCAGAAAACAGTGGAGCGTGCTACTTGGCAGCAGTATGTTAAGGCTGAGGATAAATGGGAAACCTTGGGGTCCGCAAAAGAAGCCGATGCGTTTAGAGACGCGAAGCGACGAGAAGGATACACTTATGCCTGCCAACAAGCGTCAAATATTATAGACAGTTCTTGTCTGAAAATCGAGAGCACTTTTGTGTTTTATTCCGATAAGGTTCATACAGATGAGAAATTTGAGCATTTGTTGCCGCAAGACCTTGTATGGATTTACAAAGACAATCGCAAGTATTGTAAGAAGTCCTTGGTGAAGCACAATAATGGCATCAATAATTATACGTTGCATAAGATTGAGTTTAATTCGAAGAAAATTGGCAAGGAGCTTGGTATCACATTTAATAAGGATATCACTATGGAATGTAATAATGATTTGACTTTGGCCATTAAGGCGGCTGTAAAAGATAATAGAAAGGATTTTAATGCGGACTGTAGCACTGTGCTGAATTCAAAACTGTGTGACAAGGCGATTAAATTGGGTGTCATTAATCAGATGACTTGCAGTAAGAATAAGCTGTCCAAGATTCACAGAGAAAAGCGTGAGCTAGATGAGAAGAAGGCTTTTCAGAAGGAAAATCCGGTGTTTAAGAAGCCTTCTATTGTCGCTTCGCTTAGACCCGCTCCTTCGCCTAAACCAGTTGTTCCTGATAAACCTGTTTCTACACCTGTTGTTAAAGACAATGATTCGAGTGATTATAGTTCGAGTGATGATAGTGTTTCGTCAAAGTCATCATCAGGTTCTAAGACGTCAGTCGACTCATCATCGGATTCTAAGACGTCAGTCGACTCATCAAAAGAGTCTATAACTTTAGTTGTTGAGGAGATTTTGAGTGATCCTGTAAAAAGCGAATTAATAAGCGATCCTATAATAAAAGTAATTAGCGAATCAGAGCAAAGCAAGGCTATTTTGATTAGTGTATCGAAGCTGATCATGGATATTACTGCATCCGATGATTTTAATATTAATTTAGATAGTAGCAAAAAAGTAGCTGATATGATTCAGAAGTTGTTGAATTTGTAATTAGATTATTTTTTATAAATTTGTTAGTTTGTTTTATTTGTGTATTGAATTTTGAATACTTATATGTTATAAGAAATAATATTATTTGCATATATTAGTAAATAATATTATGTCTGAGTTAGATGATGTGAATGTGACAGATGTAAATGTGACAGATGAAAATGTGACAATGACAGATGAAAAAAATACTACACTAGGAAAACGAAATATTGAAGAAACACCTGTTGGTCTGTATCCAGTCAAAATGAAGTCAATAAAAACATCTACTTCACGTCCAGTTCCAAGTTTAACAAGACAAATTCATACTCATGGATTTGTTGTAGTTAATGATACCTGCGATAGCGGTAGCATTACAAAAGAATATTATACAGTTCCAGAAGGGAAAAGAGCAATTATTTTTACAACTGTTATTCCAGGTCTTACTAGTATTAATGAACCTAGTGTAGTTAAAATGATTTCTGACAGTTTTGAAAATTTTAGTCGAATATATTATACAGAAGACCCTGATCAAATACCCGAAGTTATTCAAACATATCAGTATAATACTGTTTTAAAGTTAGCTGAGTTAATAGTTCCTGAAATAATTTATTTAATACCATATCATTATGGGATATTTGCATTTTATAAAGATATACTTGAAAAAAATATAGAACTTGAACCAACTATAGAACTTTCAAAAATACAAAGAGATGACTATGATGAAGCCTTTAAAATGCTTAGTGACTTGTTAAAATATTCTGAAGAATTATTGACAAATCCACAAAATTTTTTAACATGCGCTGTTTATAATCAAGATGATCAGATAATTCAAAAAAAATATCAAACTGATAGCACCTTATTAAAAAATGCAGAAAATCCAGGAGATTGGAACGGGGTAGACCTACAAGGACAACCTGTGTCATCGAGTAGTCTTAAATCTGTAGCTAATCCAAATACTAATAGTAATGTTTCATATTTATATAATAGTAAGAACAACCCGTCACCAAATTTTGGGACTATAACAAAAAAAGGTAAAAAAACAACATATGAATCAACTACTGGCGAATTGTTAAATCATGCATTTGAAAATAATTCTTTGGTCTTAATATTAGACAATTCATGTTATGAAATAATAAATACAGAAGGACAATTAGTTACAAACACAGAATCGATTGAAATGATAATGAATGAAGTTATTTCACAACCAAATAGATTGACGATGACAGATTCTGCTAAAAATGATATAATAGAAAAGGTAAATAAAATAAAGGGTATATCAAGGAATATTGGAGCAATTTCTGATACTAGTTTGACGGAAAAAACTCTACCTGATCAATTATTAATTCTCAGAAACGATAAATTTTTTATGACAAAATTTAGACAACAACAGATTGCAAAAAATAAACCGCCTGAAATAAAAAGATTTAATAAAATTGCTGCTGCTAAAAAAGCTTCTAGTAAAAAAGGTGGAAAACAAAAGACTTTAAAAAGATCTATAAAAAAGATCAGGAATAAAGCAAAAAAATCAAGGAAACGAAGGTATCGGTGCACTAAAAAGCGTGTTAGGTTTCTATAAGATTCTAGACTTTTACTCAATTTTTATTTTTCAGTTAAATAATGAAAAATAAAAATAAAAAAGGGGTTGCCCCCCAAATTTCATTAGTAAATGAATAATCATAAATAAGTAATAATATTCTTACCTTTTTCCTAGTCCTTTACAAGCTCCTTTTTAAACCCTACAAACATACATATACAAGTTAGTCATTAATTATTTATTCTTACCTTAAATATCTAAGACTTGTCTGGCTAGCTTCACTCCTGCTGAGAGTTTTTTGTAATTTTTGATTTTTTTTACGTCACGAATTGAATTGATTTCATTCAATAGCGGAATATTTTGGAAAAGGATAAAGCAGTCATCGTCTTCTTTAATAGGGGACATGTCGTAAGTTTCAGTGACAACCACATTTTTAACTTTTTTTGATTCATTGACTCTCAGCTTTTCAGCTTCCTTTTGTTGTTTTACTGAAGCCTTTTCTGCTTCTTTTTGTTGTTTTACTGAAGCCTTTTCTGCTTCTTTTTGTTGTTTTACTGAAGCCTTTTCTGCTTCTTTTTCCGCCTCTTTTTGGACCTTGATTCTCTGCTTTTCTGCTTTATCTGTCGCTTTTTGTTTCACTAAGGCTTCCTTGTCAACAGTGCCCTTAACTGCCCTGATAAGGTTACCATTTGAGTCGATCTTAGCTAGTGCTTCTTCTGCTGAAAACCCATACAAAGAAGCGCAAGACATAACGGTATTCTTGATCAATTCTTCGATTTCAAGCATAATATTTTTGACTGACATTTTCTCAATAACTTATTAACTTTATTAAACTTTATTAAACTTAGGTTGCTTATTATGGCATTAATACTTTTTATAGTATGTTTTTAAAGTATTTCAATTTTTTATAATTTGCGTGCAAATTTTAATGCACTAAAAATAAAATTGACATAGTATTTCTTTAAATTAGAAAATAATATATATTAAAAAGTAACTTAAAGAGAATTCTAAACTAATTACTAACATCTAAATAAATACATATTTAAGACTATTATAAGATTCAAATTTAAAGATATATCATGTATTAAATTATGCCGAAAGTTGAAATTGATTATTCTAACACTATTATTTACAAAATTGTTTGTAAAGATCCTAATATTACAGATGTATATGTAGGACACACAACAAATTTTGTTCAAAGAAAATATGCACATAAACAAAATTGTTCTAATATTAAATCCACGTATTATAATTTAAAATTATACAAAACAATAAGAGATAATGGCAATTGGTCTAATTGGGAAATGTCAATTGTAAATTTTTATAAATGTAAAAATCAATTAGAAGCGAGACAGAAAGAACAAGAATATTTTATTTTATTAGGAGCGACACTTAATAGCATAAATCCTCTACCCTGCAAAATTGAATCAACCAAAGTTATAAACATTATTTCAAATGACAATGAAATAATATTAAATAATTCCTTGCCAAAATTTATTTGTTCTGTATGTAACTTTAAATGTTTTAAAAAGGGAGATTTAAATAGACATAATAAAACTATTAAACATACAAATATAATAAATACTAAAATACTAAATAAAAAGGAATATACATGTTCATGTGGAAATATTTACAAACATAGATCATCGCTTTCATTTCATAAAAAAACATGCACTATTAAAAATCATCAAGCTACAGATAAAGAAATGATTGCAATATTATTAAAACAAAATGCCAAATTAATAGAACAAAATGCTATATTTTTAAATAATATGAATATTGTTAGTAATATGTCGGATGAAATGACAATCCAAAATGGCATTAGTCTTTAAATTAGAAAATAATATATATTAAAAAGTAACTTAAAGAATTAACTAAAAAGTCGGAAAGTCGGTACTTTACATATTTAAAGGGGAATTTTGGTTTTTGATTTTGGACAAAAATAAATGTCCAAAAATGAAAACCATAAAGTAGATTCTGAAAAAGATGAAAAAAAAGCGACTCTGAGCATAATGCTTTGAAAAATATTTTGAAGTGAAAAAAAGTGTTACGATAAAATTTACAGATTTTTGCGTCAAACCCTTTAGGCGATTTTCTGCGATAGCTATATGGAGACAATAAGTGACGAAAAAGTTGCAAAAGAATTTCAATCAAATTATTGCTGCAATATTTGTGACTATAATACGTGTAGAAAAAGTAGTTATGATAAACATTTATCGACAGCTAAGCATCAAAAAAAGCTTCAAGGTGACACTAAAGTTGCAAAAAAATGCGATTCAGATGAAACCAATTTTATTTGTAAAAAATGTGATAAACAATATACATCTAGAAATGGACTATGGAAACACAATAAAGTCTGTAATGAAGTATCTGAAAAAGAACTGATAATGATGTTGTTGAAACAGAATAGCGAGCTAATAATGAAAATGGGAACTAACAATACTACAAATTTGAATAATACAAATACAAATTCGCATAATAACAACAATAATAAGACCTTCAATTTGCAGTTCTTTTTGAATGAGGAGTGCAAGAATGCTCTGAATATTAGCGAATTTGTTAGTTCAATCAAGATGGACTTGGATGATTTGGAAAGAACAGGGCTTCTAGGTTACGCTGAGGGTATTTCGAATATTATAAACAAGAATTTGAATGATCTGGATCAAACGATGCGACCAATCCATTGCTCAGATGTGAAGCGCGAGGTATTTTATGTAAAAAATGATGATCAATGGATAAAAGAGAATGATTCGAAGCCCGTGCTAACAAAGGCGATTAAACAGGTCGCCCATAATAATATTAGGCAAATAAGTCAGTGGCAAAAGAAATATCCCGACTGTTGTGATCCGGATTCAACAAAGAATGACACATACTTGAATATTGTTAGTAATGCAATGTCAGGACTAACAAGTGAAGAACAGATGAAAAATTACGAAAAAATTATTTCGAATGTGGCGAAGGAAGTTGTTATTGAAAAGGTGAATGTTATATAAAATAGTTTTACACGTTATAAACTTATATATTTTATATTCAAAATATATAAATGATTAAAGTAGATGGAATAATTCTTGTTTTAAGTTGTCAAAAATATTTAACTACACGATTAAAGGAATTTAAATTACCAAAAGATAATTATGGAGAATGGAAGGTAATATATGTTATTGGTGATTTATTTTTGGATTCTAATTATAAAATAAATGAAAATTTAATGACTATTAAATGTGAAGATTCATATTTACATTTATTAAAGAAACTAGTATTAGCATTAAAATATCTTTATGAATTGTATGATATTAAAGAAGGTGTATTACGATGCGGTGATGATTTAATATTTAATGAAAATATGTTAGAGTTATTTTTGCAGTCAAATAAATTTGATTTTATCGGTAAAAGTCCATCAGGAAGAGGTCTTTTAGAAATAGAAATGACACAAGAATACTTAAAAAGAACTAGATATGATGATTTTATGGTTCAATATTATTTATCACACCAAGAAGATTTTACTAACCCGCAACATAATTTAAACGGGATCGATATTAATAAATATACGAAACGTCCTGAAGTATCAATTGGTCCATCTGGTGTTTTATTTTACATTTCAAATAAATGTTGTAAAATATTGATTGATCATATGGAAAATATAAAATATAATATTTACTATTTTGATGAGTTTTCGCAAGCTTATCCTTATACAATAGAAGACGTAGCTGTATCATATATATTAAATTTTAATAAAATTAGTTTTATACATACAAATATTATGCATACTGAAAATCCATCAGATAATAATGCCATTGCATGCCATACTAATATGTATAAGTAATTTTGTTAGTAATGTGTGCATGGCTGCAATACTGAAATAAGTTATTATTGAAAAGGTTTAAAGAAATTCTGACGTTTAAATATTATCTAAATGATTGGTCAAAATACTATCATAACAGCTGCTATAATGTTTGGATCAGTGAATATTTTATCAACTTCTTTAATAGGATTAAATAAGAGGTGGATAAAATATGGTATAAGTGATTTTTCGTTATTTGAAATTATAAATTTCAGTATTGTTTTGATTACAGGAACTGTGCTGATGATTGGTTATAAAAGTATAAAACTTTAGAATTTTGTTAGTTTGCTTGTAGATAAATATCAGCGCCAACAAATAGTTTGCTAGGTGTAAGTTTATATTTGTTAGTTTGTCTGGCTAATTTTTTTCTGAATAAGAAATACCATTCGCTAAATGAGAATGTGTAACAATAATTATCATACCAAAATTCAGCAAAAAGTGGATCATAATCTTCTTCATAACAGTCATGAATTAGATATTTCATGAAATGATTAATATTACTTGTAGTCATACTATAAGTAATATTATAACTTTATATTTGTTACATTGTAGATAACTTATGCATCAATTTGGCTCCAGCGGTTGCCCTGCGCAAGTTTTATTTTGTTAGTTTAAGAAATGCAAATAGGTTCTTCTAATAAATAACTTTGTTCAAATAAATTTTTTGCTTCCATTATGTGATCGTATATATCTTGATCTTTATCTATATATCGATCAATAGTTTTAAGTAAATCATAAATATCTTTTGCATTTCCACAAGAATAATATGCTCCACCACTTGCCTTATTAATTAATGTATAAATGCCTACAAATCCAAAACAAGAAAGATCGTCAATATGTGCTTCTAGTAATGCAAGATTTACATTTAAACTAATATCATATAAATTAACTTGAGAAATATTATCTATTTGATGAAAAATTTTAAAGTCATTAATTAATTTCTTTAAATTTTCACAAAAAGACCATTCAAATGTTTCACCTTCAATAAATGACTGGAGAGAAATCCAATTTTCAAGAAACTTCATAAATGATTTAATAATAGATTTTCGCAGTTCACTCCAACAAGTATTACCATATCTCCAATAAATATCAGTATTTTTAATTTCTAAACAAACAGTCATAATAGAATCTAATTAATTTATATTTAAGTAGAAATGATATATATTATCTCTTTTTATAAGCAAGACATAATATAATAAATCTTATTAATTTAAAATGGGCTGCAACTTGGTTTCAAAGGTGCCCTATGCAGATTTTTTCTTAGCAGGTTTCTTAACAATTTCTACTTTTTCTATCTTTTCAGGTTCATTTATTTCAATGCATATTGATTTTAAATCAATGTCAGCAATATTTTCAATTGGATCATTACTATCTTTATATTTTGGTGCTATTTTACAATTTCTAATATGAGCACCTAAGCTAGCTTTATTTTTACCAGACCAAGAATTACATAAAGTGCATTTAAAATCATTATCATTTTCAATATTACCGATTTTAATAAATAATTTTTTTAATTTTGGTAACTGAATATCTTCCATTTTATCAATAAGTTGTTTTGTTACAGATCGAATAGTTTCAATCATTTGTAATTTTTGTGTTATAAAAAATTTATATTCTTCAAGAATCTCATCTAGATCGTCTTTGCTGATCGAATATTCATTACTAGTATTACTAAGTGCATATAACTTAATACTTAAACTATCAACAATATCAACTGCAATTTTAATTTTGTTAGTATCGTATTCAGTATTAGGAATATAAATATGAATTAATCCATTAATAATATCAATTTGAAATTGATTTTTAAAGGTTATAGGGCTTTTTTGTGAAATAAAAATGCCATGAATTTTTTGAACTTGTAGATCTCTTTCAAATTTTTTGACTTCATCTGTAGATACTGAACGACTATAATCTTTATTTTCAAATAAAATATTAGGTTTACTTTTGTCCATTCTAACAACTTTAAAATCACAAGATGCAGTATCACTAGAAACTTTTATAATTTCATCTGAAGGCATCACTGACTGCAACATATAATATAATTCAGCTTCAGAAACACCACCTTTTGAACTAGAATTATTTTTATACTTATTTAAAAAGTCATTAAGTTCTGTTGTTAGTTTGGCTTGATTATTTTGATTTATAGAAAGATGTTCTTTAACTTGCTGTATTCCTGTATTAGTTCTTTCTTCACTAGATTGAAGAAAGCTAAAAATAGGTTGTTGAATTGTAGTTATCATTTTAGAAAATTGAGTATCAATATTATCAATAATATCATCAATATTGCTATCATCTTTGGTATTTAATTCTAAAAGTCTGGTTGTATCTTTTGTGATAGAAGAGCAAAAACTTTTGATACAGTTTTCGATTTGCAAATAATTTTTTTCTTGGTTTTTAGGAATTATATCATTAACTAACAAAGTTGTTTTTGTTAGTAATGCATCGTTATTTTTTTCAATAAGAGTATTAATTTTTTCATTGTTAGTTAAACTACTGTTACTGAACAAGGTTTTAAGATCTTCAATATATTCTTTTTTAGATTCATGAAATTTAATGATAATATCAGATTTAATAACATTCAAATTAGAATGAATATCATTTACCAAAGAAAATATTTTTGACATCATTGTTGTATTCATATTTTCAGAAAGATTGGTAGACAAGCTATTTAGAATATTAATAAATATATGGTTCATTGCAACAAAATCTAAACCAGTATTTTCTTTATAAAAGGATAATATGGTTTCATCAGTGATTTTTATGTATTTATCTTTAAATTCCATTTTATTATATTATATTATATCTTTATATTATATTTTTTTCTAAATATATATTAAAATTAAAATACTATTTAGGCTAAATATTTGTCTGCAATATTATTTAGAGTAAATTTAATTGTAAATTTAGAACCAATTTAGTGTAAATTTGTTAGATCAAGAAAATTTAGATCAAATTCTTAAGTAAATTTAG